>Ga0070669_100000860_pt1 | contig 22054 bp, 21 predicted proteins | sample KBSS53metaG_FD_64680 | JGI IMG/M metagenome (GOLD analysis project Ga0070669, IMG submission 64680) | Switchgrass rhizosphere microbial communities from Kellogg Biological Station, Michigan, USA - KBS S5-3 metaG | ecosystem: Host-associated > Plants > Roots > Rhizosphere > Soil ...
AGCAGCGGCACGCTGCGCAGGTAGTCGAAGGTGCGCTCGAGGATCTTCTTGCCGAGCACGAAGCCGCGGCCGTTCACGCCGCGTTCCAGGTAGCCCAGGGACACCAGCGTGTACGCCATGCGCTGCGCGGCGCTGCGGTCCATGTCGCAGAAGGTGGCGATGTCGTTGAGGCTCAGCGGCGACGGATGGTCCGCGAAGCACTCGAGCACGCGCATGCCCTTGGCCAGCGATTGGATGTAGAGCGTGTCGGTGCGGGGAGCGGTTGTCATCGTGGGGGTGGGCAGCGCGACCCCAGCGGCCGCAGCGCCTGAGGATAACGCGCAAATGTATTGCGATGCGCCCACGGTTGATCGAATGTCGATCTTGCGAGGAAGGTGTGTGGCGATGCAGGATGGGACTGTCGCCGGGCGTTTCGCTTGGCCTACGCGGGACAGACCGTCGACGGCCGAACCTGCCCGAAGAGACGATCCAAGGAGCACGACCCATGTCCGATGCACTCCAACCCGCGGCCGACCTGGCCGCCCATGCCAGGACGCCTTTTCCCGGTGCCTCTGCCGCCTACGACGCCGCCCGCCAGGCGCTGCTCGCCGAGGAGATCGAGTTTCGACGGCACGCCACCCGCCTGGTCGCGCAGCGCCAGGCGCTGCCGCCCGGCCCCGTCATCGAGAAGAACTACCGCTTCAAGGACGAGCAGGCCTTCGAGGTCGGGCTGCGCGATCTGTTCGGCGACAAGGACACGCTGGTCACGTACTTCTGGATGTATGGTCCGCAGCGCGAGCGGCCCTGCCCGATGTGCACCAATTGGCTCGGCGCGGTGAACGGCAATGCCGCCGACATCAAGCAGCGCGTGGCGCTCAAGATCCTCGGGCGCTCGCCGGTCGAACGGCAATACGCCTTCGCGCAGGAGCGCGGCTGGCGCGACCTGAATTTCGTGCAGACGGTCGGCGACGACTGGGCGAAGGACCTGGGCGTGCTCATGCCCGACGGCAGCGAGTACCCGGCGCTCACCGTGTTCCGCCGCGATGGCGACACGGTGCGGCTGTTCTGGGCCAGCGAGATGACCGGCGAGATGGCCGACCCCGGCCAGGACCCGCGCGATTCGCCGGACATCGCGTCGCTCTGGTCCATCCTCGATCTCACGCCCGACGGTCGGGGCACCGACTGGTACCCGAAGCTCAACTACTGACGGACCGTGCCGGTCAGTCCCAGGCCGGTGCCAGGCCTTCGGGGCTGGTGAGGCGTTCGTTGCGGTCGAGTGTGGCGATCTGCGCCATGTCGGCATCGCTCAACCTGAGTTGCTGCGCCAGCAGGTTGCTCGCCAGGTTCTCGCGCTTCGTCGACGACGGGATCACCGCGTAGCCCAGATGCATCGCCCAGGCCAGCACCACCTGCGCCGGCGTCGCGCGGTGCGCTGTCGCGATGGTCTCGATCACCGGATCCTTCAGCGCCTTGCCGTAGGCCAGCGTCATGTACGAGGTGATGTGGATGCCCTGGCTCTTCGCGAAGTCGACGACCTTGCGGTTCTGCAGGAAGGGCGACAGCTCGATCTGGTTGGTCGCGATATTCTCAGCGCCCACCGCCGCGATGGCTTCCTTCATCAGCGCGATGTTGAAGTTGGAGATGCCGATGCGCTTGGTCAGCCCCTGCGCCTTGGCGTCCATCAGTGCACCCATGAACTCGGCGACCGGCACCTCGTTCTTGGGCGAGGGCCAGTGGATCAGCGTCAGGTCGACGTGGGTCGTGCGCAGCTTCGAGAGGCTCTCCTTCAGGCTGGGCAGCAGCTTGTCCTTGGCGTAGTTGGCGGTCCAGATCTTGGTGGTGATGAAGAGGTCGTCGCGCGGCACGCCGCTCTCGGCGATGGCCTGGCCGACCTCGGCTTCGTTGCCGTAGATCTGCGCCGTGTCCACGAGCCGGTAGCCGAGCTCGAGGCCTGTCTTGACCGAGTCGATGACGACCTGGTCCTTCAGGCGGAAGGTGCCGAGGCCGAAGGGGGGAATGGTGTTCGTGTTCATGGGATTCCTTGTCGATGAAATGGGAGGATGGACGGTTGAAAACGGGCGTCAATGCCCGACTGGCACGGGGCCGTTCGACCGCGCCGGGATGCCGCTGCGGCGGTCCAGCACGCCGCTCCACTGCGTGATGCCCAGCGAGACCAGCACCACCAGCGCGCCGATCCACGGCGTGTGCATCAGCCCCAGGTGCGTGACGATCAGACCGCCGGCCCAGGCCGCGCCGGCGATGCCGAGGTTGAAGGCCGCGATGTTCAGGCCCGAGGCCACGTCGACCGCCTGCGGCGTGAAGCGCTCCGCCTGCTTCACCACGTAGACCTGCAGGCCCGGCACGTTGCCGAAGGCGACGGCGCCCCAGGCCAGCACGGTGGCCAGCGCCAGCCACTTGTGCGGCGCGGTGAACTGGAAGACGAGCAGCACGGCGGCCAGCAGCGCGAAGATGATCTTCAGCGCCGGGATCGGGCCCATCCTGTCCGCCAGCTTGCCGCCCCAGATGTTGCCCACCGCGACTGATATGCCGTACACCAGCATCACCCAGCCGACCGCGCCGGCGCTGAAGCCCGACACGTCGGTGAGGATCGAAGCGAGAAAGGTGAAGGGAATGAAGGAGCCGCCGTAGCCGATGGCGGTCTTGGCGTACACCAGCAGGAGACGCGGTTCGGCCAGCACCTTGGCCTGCTGCACCAGCGACGCTGGTGCGCTGTGGCGGATGTTGTTCGGCACGAAGATCCAGCTGCCGATGAAGGCGATCACGCCCAGCCCCGAGACGGCGAGGAAGGTCTCGCGCCAGCCGAAGTGCTGGCCGATGAAGGTGCCCAGCGGCACGCCGGTGACCAGCGCCACCGTGAGCCCGGTGAACATGATCGCGATGGCGCTCGCCGCCTTCTCCTTGGGCACCAGGCCGGTGGCGATGGTCGAGCCGATCGAGAAGAACACACCGTGCGCCAGGCCGGTGAGCACGCGCGCCGCCACCAGCGTTTCGTAGCTGGGCGCCTGCCAGGCCAGCAGGTTGCCGGCGGTGAAGAGCGCCATCAGGCCGAGCAGCAGCGCCTTGCGCGGCACCTTGCCGGTCAGCGCGGTGAGCACCGGTGCGCCGACGGCGACACCGAGCGCGTACAGGCTGACCAGCAGGCCCGCCGAAGGCAGGCCGATGCCGAGGTCGGCCGCCACGGTGGGCAGCAGGCCGACGATCACGAACTCGGTCGTGCCGATGGCGAAGGCGCTGAGGGTCAGCGCGAGGAGGGCGATGGGCATGGAAGGAACTCCGTCACAAAGGATTGGCACGGAGTGTCGGCCGATCGTCTTTGCAGAAAAACCCCATAGTCCGGCAAAGACTGTTGATTCAGAATCAACAGTGATGAAAACCACCCTCGAAGAACTGCAGGCTTTCACCGCCGTGGCCGGTGCCGGCTCGATCACGGCCGCCGCCGAGCAGCTCGGCCAGACGGTGTCGGGCGTGAGCCGTGCGCTCGGCCGGCTCGAGAAGAAGCTCGACACCACGCTGCTGCGCCGCACGACGCGCCGCATCGCGCTCACGGAAGAGGGCGCGGCCTTCCTGGCCCATGCGCGCGCCATCCTCGCGTCGATCGACGAGGCCGAGGAGCTGATGGCCGCGCGCCGCCAGAAGCCCGCCGGCCGGTTAAGGGTGAACGCGGCGACGCCCTTCATGCTGCACGCCGTCGTGCCGCTGGTGCCGGAATTCCGCCGCGCCTACCCGCAGATCACGCTGGAGCTCGACACCGACGAGCTCAACATCGACCTGCTGGAGCGGCGTACCGACATCGCGATCCGCATCGGCGCGCTGCGCGATTCCACCTTGCACGCGCGCCCGCTGGGTACCAGCCGCATCCGCGTGCTGGCGAGCCCGGCCTACCTGGCCGCGCAGGGCCGGCCGAAGACCGTGGCGGCGCTGGCCAGGCACACGCTGCTCGGCTTCACGCAACCGGAGTCGCTCAACCGCTGGCCATTGCGCGGCGCGCACGGCGACGAATGGCAGATCACGCCGGACATCACGGCGTCGAGCGGCGAGACGTTACGTCAGCTGGCGCTACAGGGCGCGGGCATCGTCTGCCTGTCGGACTTCATGACCGCCGGCGACCGCACGCGCGGCGATCTGGTGCAACTGCTGGCCAAGGACACGGTCGACGTGCGACAGCCACTCAACGCGGTGTACTACCGCAACACGCAGTTGGCGGCGCGCATCGCGTGCTTCCTGGACTTCCTGGCCGCACGGCTCGGTCACTGAGCCAGCGGATCAGGCCTTGCTTTTCTTGAGGGGGCCGAGTTCGCCGCTCGCCGTCATGCGTTCGGCGCGGTCCAGCGCGGCTTCCAGCACCTCGATGGTGTTGGTGCCGCTGCGCAAGCGCCGCGATTCGTGGCGCATCAACTCGGCCGTTTCTTCGCCCGCGAGCTGCTGCAGCTGCGACATCAATTCGCGCCGACGGCGCACCAGCGCGACCACCGGCGTTTCGCGCGGTCGACGCAGGCGCAGCACGAGCACCGCGACGAACAGCACGCCCAGGACGATGGCGATCCACGCCCAAGCCGGAAACCACGGTAGCCAATCTGCCAAATCGATGCCCTCGTTGTACGCCGCCCAGTCGTCGGGCGGCTGCACTACTCTAGGGTGGGAGGGCGAGCGCGCGAGTCGGGCATTCGGATGAAAGAGCATCGGCGTTGTCCGACGCGCCGCCCCGACCTGCCCATAGGGCGGCGCGCAACCGATAATCCGCCGATGCGAATTCGCTTTACCAAGATGCAGGGTGCCGGCAACGACTTCGTCGTGCTCGACGAGACCGGTGCGCCGCTGGGCCTGTCGGCTGCGCAGTACCAGTTCCTGGCCGACCGCCATTTCGGCGTCGGCGCCGACCAGATCCTGTCCGTGCGGCCGTCGCCAGGCGCGGGCATCGACTTCCAGTATGTGATCCACAACGCCGACGGCGGCGAGGTGGAGCAGTGCGGCAACGGCGCGCGCTGCTTCCTGCGCTTCGTGCGCGAGCATGGGCTCACGACCAAGGACGTCGTGCGCGTGCAGACGCTGTCGGGCGTGATCGAGCCGCGCATGGGCGACGACGGTCGTGTCACGGTCGACATGGGCGCGCCCATCTTCGAGCCGGCGCGCGTGCCCTTCGATGCCGCCGGCCTCGATCCGCAGCCCGATGGCGGCTGGCAGACCTGGCACCTCGCGCTCTCGACCCATGCGGAAGGCGCGATCGTGCCTTTTGCGATCCTGTCGATGGGCAATCCGCACGCGGTGCAGATCGTCGATGACATCGAGACCGCACCGGTGGCCGAGCAGGGCCCGCTGATCGAACACCACCCGCGCTTTCCGCAGCGGGTCAATGCCGGCTTCCTGCAGATCGTCGACCGCACGCATGTGCGCCTGCGCGTGTACGAGCGCGGCGCCGGCGAGACGCTGGCCTGCGGCACCGGCGCCTGCGCCGCGGTGGTGGCGGGCATCCGGCTCGGGCACCTAGACGCCCGTGTCGACGTCGAGACGCGCGGCGGCATCCTCACCATCGAATGGCACGGGGTGGACCAGCCCGTGCGTATGACCGGCCCCGCCATCACTGTCTTCGAAGGCGAGATCGACATTCCGGACGAACTATGAATCTCACGCACAACAACAACGCCGCCATGAACCCGATCACCGAGGACGACATCGCCGACTACCTGGCGAACACGCCCGACTTCTTCGAGCGCCATGCGCAGCTGCTCGCTCAGGTTCAGCTGACCAGCCCGCACGGCAACCGAGCGGTGAGCCTGCAGGAACGCCAGGCCGAGATGCTGCGCGAGAAGATCAAGGCCCTGGAGCATCGCGTGATGGACATGGTGCGCCACGGCACCGAGAACGTGGTGACCGCCGACCGGCTGCAGCGCTGGACGCGTGGCCTGCTCACCGCGCGCGATCCGCGCGGCCTGCCACTGCAGATGGCCGGCGAGCTGCAGTCCCTCTTCATGGTGCCGCAGATCGCCATCAAGGTGTGGGACTGCGATGCGGTCTACGGCAACGAGCCCTACGCCCAATGGGTCAGCGACGACGTCAAGGCCTTCGCCACCTCGCTGACCACGCCCTACTGCGGCCTGAACGCCGGGCTGGAAGCCACCGCCTGGCTGGACGATGCCAAGGCGGCGGTGTCGATCGCGCTGATCCCCCTGCGTGCGGAGCCCTCGGCGCCGGCCTTCGGCCTCTTGGTGCTGGCGTCGCCCGATGCGCAGCGCTTCAACCCCGACATGGGCACCGACTTCCTCGAGCGCATCGCCGACCTCGCATCGGCCGCGCTGTCGCGCCTGCGGCCTTGAGGCCGGGCGGTCGACCCGTGCGGACCGGGCTGCGCCTGTTGGCCCTGGGCCTGGGCGCGGCGGTGGTGGCTTACGGGGCGATCGCTTTCACGATCTGGCAGCGGGCGGAGGCCTTGCTTGCCGCCGGCTCGCCGCGACCCGCGGACGCCGCGTTGGTGCTCGGCAACCGGGCCTACCGCCATGGTGCCCCCAACCCCTGCCTGACCGGCCGCGTCGACACCGCCGTGTCCTTGGCGCAGGCCGGGCTGGTGCCACAGCTGGTGATGTCGGGCGGCATCGACCATGAGGATCGCCGCATCGAATCGGAAGTGATGGCCGTGCACGCGCGCGCCATCGGCTACACCGGGCCGCTGCTGCGCGAAAGCCAATCGAACTCGACGCGCGAGAACCTGGCGATGTCCGCCGCCGTGCTGCGCGAGGCGGGCGTGCGGCGGGTCATCGTCGTGTCGGAGCCCTACCACCTGTGGCGGGTCGAGCGGCTCGCGCGTGCCAGCGGTTTCGCGCACGATTTCGACGTGCAGTACGCCGCCGCGCCCACGGCCTGCTGGCAACGCTGGGGCATGCGTTTTCGCGGCGCGCTGCGCGAACCGCTGGCCATCGTGAACAATGCCTTCCATGGCTACTTCTGAGGACACCGGGGCAGACGTGAGCGCTCCTGCCGCCGAGGCGCTGATCGAGCGCTACCTCGAGCACGCGCGCGTCGAGCGCCGGCTGGCCGGGCGCACCCTCGACATCTACGCCGAGCACCTGCGGGCGCTGGCCGCGAAGATGACCGAGGCGCGCCTGCCGGTCGACCGCGTCACCGCCGCCCACGTGCGCCGGTGGATGGCGCAGATGCACAGCGCCGGGCGCGAGCCGCGCGGCATCGCACTGGTGCTGTCGTCCTGGCGCAGCTTCTTTCGCTGGCTCGGGCAGCAGCGGCTGGTGCCCTTCAACCCGGTGCAGGACGTGCGCGCGCCGAAGGCGGCACGTCCGCTGCCCAAGGCGCTGGCGGTCGACGACGCGGTGCAGCTGGCCGAGCTGCACGACCCCGATGCGGACCCGTGGACCGAGGCACGCGACCGCGCCATCGTCGAACTGCTCTACGGCTGCGGACTGCGCGTGAGCGAGCTGGTCGGGCTCGACGTGCATGCCGGCAAGGATGCGCGCGGCTGGGTCGACCTCGACGCGGGCGAGGCGCAGGTGCTGGGCAAGGGCAGCAAGCGGCGTGGCGTGCCGGTCGGCGGCAAGGCGGCCGACGCCTTGCGCACCTGGCTGGCGGTGCGCGACCAGTGCGCCGCGCTGCCGGCTGCCCGGGTACGCGACCCGGCGAGCGCCGCGGCGCTCTTCATCGGCCGCACCGGCATGCGCTTCTCGGCGCAATCGGTGTGGAAGACGGTCAAGGCGCGCAGCCTGAAGGCCGGGCTGCCGGCGGCGGTGCATCCGCACATGCTGCGTCATTCCTTCGCCAGCCATGTGCTGCAATCGAGCAGCGACTTGCGCGCGGTGCAGGAGCTGCTCGGCCACGCCAACATCACGACCACGCAGGTCTACACCCGGCTGGATTTCCAGCACCTGGCCAAGGCCTACGACGCCGCGCATCCGCGGGCCAAGGCCAAAGACGACAACCCATGAAAACACTCCGCCTCAAGCCCGGCAAGGAAAAATCGCTGCTGCGCCGCCACCCGTGGGTGTTCGAATCCGCCATCGCACGTGGCGGGGCCGACGCCGGCGAAACGGTGCGCGTGGAGTCGCACGACGGCCAATTCCTCGCGTGGGCGGCGTTCAGCCCGAGCTCGCAGATCCGCGCACGCGCCTGGAGCTTTGTCGAGACACAGCGCATCGACGCCGTGTTCCTGGCCTCGCTGTGTGCCCGCGCCGTCGGCGCCCGCCGCTACTTCGATCTGCAGAGCGATGGGATCCGCCTGGTGCACGGCGAGGCCGACGGGTTGCCGGGCCTGATCGTCGACCGCTACGGCGACACCCTCGTCGCGCAGTTCGGCTCTGCTGGGGTCGAACGATGGAAGGACGTGCTGGCCGATGCGCTGTTGGCGGCCACGGGCCTGACCAAGCTCTACGAACGCTCCGATGCGAGCGGCCGCGAGCGCGAAGGGCTCAAGCCCGTCACCGGCTGGCTGCGCGGGGAGGGCGCCACCGCGCAGGTGATCCGCGAGCACGACTGGCGGTTGTCGCTCGACATCGCGACCGGTCACAAGACCGGCTTCTACCTCGACCAGCGCGACAGCCGGCAGCGCTTCGCCGAGATCACGCAGCACCGGCGCTTTAGCCGCGTGCTCAACTGCTTCTGCTACACGGGCGGCTTCACCGTCGCGGCGCTGGCAGGGCTGAAGGCGGCGGGCGCGATCGACGGCGCCGAACTGACCTCGATCGACTCGTCGCTGCCGGCCTTGGAGCGGGCGCGCGCCAACCTGGCGCTCAACGGCTTCGAGGGCGCCGACGCGAAGTTCCTCGATGCCGACGTGAACGCCTCGCTGCGCCGCTTCATCGAGGAAGGCCGCCGCTTCGACGCCATCGTGCTCGACCCGCCCAAGTTCGCACCCACGGTGGCCCATGCCGAGCGTGCCGCGCGCGCCTACAAGGACATCAACCGGCTGGCGCTGAAGTTGCTCGAGCCCGGTGGCGTGCTGCTGACCTTCTCGTGCTCGGGCGGCATCAGCGCCGACCTGTTCCACAAGATCGTGGCCTCGGCCGGGCTGGACGCGGGCGTGGACGGTTACATCAGCGAACGTCTGGGGGCCGCGCCCGACCACCCGATGACCATCGAGTTTCCCGAGGGGGAGTACTTGAAAGGCCTCGTCGTGGTGCGCAAGTAGGCTTTGACCCTGCCGCGGCGCCTGCCCGGCCGCGTCGCTAAACTTTCCGCCTTTCCCGTTCTCGGAGTCCCGCTATGGCCCTCATTCCCGCCACCATCCTCACCGGCTTTCTCGGCTCCGGCAAGACCACGCTGCTCAAGCGCATCCTCTCCGAGGCGCACGGCCAGAAGATCGCCGTGATCGAGAACGAATTCGGCGAAGAGAACATCGACAGCGACATCCTGGTGACGGAGTCGAAGGAGCAGATCGTGCAGATGAGCAACGGCTGCGTCTGCTGCACCATCCGCGAAGACCTGCGCGAAGCGCTGCAGCTGCTGGCCGCCAAGAAGCGCCAGGGCCTGCTCGACTTCGACCGCGTGGTGATCGAGACCACCGGCCTGGCCGACCCCGGCCCCGTGGCCCAGACCTTCTTCATGGACGACGAGATCGCCGAGAGCTACCTGCTCGACTCGATCCTGACGCTGGTCGACGCCAAGCACGCGCCGCACCAGCTCAACGACCGCCAGGAGGCGCGCCGCCAGGTGGGCTTCGCCGACCAGATCTTCATCAGCAAGAGCGAACTCGTCTCCGAAGCCGAAACCGAGGCGCTGATCCACCGCTTGAAGCACATGAACCCGCGCGCACCCCAGCAGAGGGCGCATTTCGGCGATGTGCCGCTCAAGGACATCTTCGACCTGCGTGGCTTCAACCTGAACGCCAAGCTCGACATCGACCCGGACTTCCTCAAGGAGGACGACCACGATCATCACGACCATGACCACGCGCACGGCGAGCATTGCGACCATCCCTCGCATGCGCACGACGGCCATGGCCACCATCACCACACGGACGACGACGTCAAGAGCTTCGTCTACAAGGCCGACCGCGCCTTCGACCCGGCCAAGCTCGAGGATTTTCTGGGTGCCGTCGTCAACATCTACGGCCCGAAGATGCTGCGCTACAAGGGCGTGCTGAACATGAAGGGTACCGACCGCAAGGTGATCTTCCAGGGCGTGCACCAGCTGATGGGCAGCGACCTGGGCCCGGAATGGGGCGCTGACGAGGCCCGTCAGAGCCGGATGGTGTTCATCGGCATCGAGCTGCCGCGCGACATCCTGGAACAGGGACTGGAGCAGTGCCTGGTCTGAGTGCCGGAGCGCCCGTTGTGGCGTATCGGCACGGCGAGCCGGCGCGAAAGGCCCGGCCGCTTCATATCTATATACAATCGCGCGCCTGTTCCGCAGCCGCCCCGGGTCTTCAGAAGGCCCGGGTGTGACTTCCGGCATAGGAGGGCGTGCGTTCCTGGCGTGCTTTCAAGGGTATAACCCCGAGGGCTCGCCACCGGTGGGCACCTGACAGTGTGGGTCGTGGGGTCGAAGAACCGCACGGCTTTCAGGGGGAGAGCCAGTGAAAGCGCATTCGAGTTCGTCGAAGGAGCCAGCCACCGTGAAGAAACCTGCCGCGAAGGCCAAACCTGTCTTGAAGCCGGTCGTCCCGAAGACGCCGGCGGCCAAGTCGGCAACGTCGTCGGCGAAAAAGGCTTCCACCCCGTCGGCTCCAGCCAAGAAAGTCAGCGTGGCGCCCGCAAAGACCGTCCGCGCCGTGAAAGCCGCTCCGCCCGCCCCGGCCCGCAAGGCTGTGGCGAAAAAAAGTACACCGAAGGCAGCCCCCGTGGCTGCCGCGTCGTCCAAACCCACCGGCCGCAGTGCCGAACCACCTGCTCCTTCGCTCCCCATGAAAAAAACGGCTGCCGCCTCCACTTCCGCCCCGGCGACAACTCCCGTCACCTCGATCCCCGCCGCGCCCGCTCCGGCGGCCCGCGGTGGCCGGGTGTCGCGCCTGTCGCAATTGACCGTGCCCTCGATGGCGCAGTCGGTCGCCTCGACGGCGGCCAAGTCCAGCTTCACGCAAAGCGCTCCTGCCCTGGTGCCGCCGCCCCCGCTGGCCGTCAAGAAAGACCCGAAGCTCGCGAACAACTGGAAGACCAAGTCCGCCGAGGAACTGACCGATCAGGAAGTGATCGCCATGCCCGACAGCGAGTACATGAACGAGAAGCAGATGGCCTTCTTCCGCCTGAAGCTGATCGAGCTCAAGCGCGGCATTCTGGAGAACGCCGGCGAAACCACCGAGCACCTGCGTGAAGACACCGTGGTGGTGCCCGACCCGGCCGACCGCGCCACCATCGAGGAAGAGCATGCGCTGGAACTGCGCACGCGCGACCGCGAGCGCAAGCTGCTCAAGAAGATCGAGCAGTCGATCCAGCGCATCGACGCCGGCGACTACGGCTACTGCGACGAGACCGGCGAGCCCATCGGTGTCGGCCGCCTGCTGGCGCGTCCGACCGCCACGTTGTCGCTCGAGGCGCAGCAACGCCGCGAACTCAAGCAGAAGATGTTCGGAGACTAGACGGGGCCGCCCCGTCCCTGCGACATGACCTCCCCATCGATGCCCTGAGTTCCTCACCCCAGCATGTCCAAGGAAGAACCGTCCGGCCGCCTGCTTTCGAAAGTGGCGAAGTTCGTTCGCAATCCGCTGAAGGACTGGGCCGAGCTGGATGCGCAGGATTCGGCCGCGAGCGAGAACGGCTACAGCCGCGAGATGCTCAAGGAGATGATCGAGCGGCGCCAGCGCAACGATTTCGTGCGGCGCCGCGAGTTCGACATGCTGCGCAAGTTGCGCCAGCGGGAAGCAGCCGGCGCCCGTGACCCGGGGCAACCCTCCTCGCTGAACCTCAGCAGCACCTCGGGCAAGACCGAAGGACGCGCCCTGACGCTCAAGAAGATCGACGAGATCGAGGCGCAGATGTCCAAGCAGTGGTGGAAGGGCTCGCCCGCCACGACCCCCACCGACGACGAACCGTCGATCAACCCCGAGGTCCTGGCGGCTCAGCGGGCCCGGGCGTATGCCGACACAGCCCCCCAGGCGGCCGACAGCACCGTGCCGGCGGTCGCCGAGGCGCCGGCCAATGCCGCCGCTGCGCACAGTGCAGCGGTGCCACTGCTGGTCTACGACAGTGCGCTCGACGAGGCAGCGATCCGCTTTGCGCATGGCGACGATGCCGGCGCCGAGTCGATCCTGTTGCAGAGCCTGCTGTCCGACGCGACCCAGAACGACCACAACGATATCTGGCTGGCGCTGCTCGACCTGTACCGCGCCATCGGCGATGCCGAGAAGTTCGTGGCGGCGAGCACCCGGTATGCCCAGCGCATGAAGCGCAACGGCCCCGAGTGGGTGTCGTTGCGCGCGCTGGCGCGCGGGGTGCAGACCAGCGTCGCGGCCACGGGTCAACACGCGGCCGACTGGCGCAGCCCGGCACAGCTCAGCCGCGAGGGCCTGGTCGAGCTCACGCGTGCGCTGGGCGGCGCGGGTTCGGTGTGGACGCTCGACTGGCGCCTGCTCGGCGGCATCGACCTGGCCGCGGCCGGGCCGCTGAAGTCGCTCTTCGCGCACTGGTCGGCATCGCCGGTCGACGTGCGCTTCGTCGGTGCGGGGCGCCTGCTGGCCGTGCTCGAGAAGGCCACGCCTGCCAACGAGCGCAACACCGACGAGACCTGGTGGCAGTTGCGCATGGCTGCGCTGCGGCTCATGAACGAGGTCGACCTCTTCGAACTGGTCGCGCTCAACTACTGCATCACCTACGAGGTCTCGCCGCCGCCCTGGGAAGAGCCCCAGGGCCGCTATGCCGGCGTGGAGTCCACGGGGATGAGCCGGCCGGCCGGGTTGTCCATGGGCATGAGCATCGACGGGGATGCGCCGGAATCGTCGACGGGTTCATCCGAGATCCTGGGCGCGACCCTGGCCGGTGACCTGAGCGGCGAGTCGGAGTCGACCTGGCGCCGACTCGATGCCGAGATCGCCGAGGCCGAGATGACCGACCCGACGGCACCTGCGACCATTCACTGCTCGGCCCTCGTGCGCCTGGACCTCGCCGCCGCCGGCACGCTGCTGCACTGGGTGACCGAGCGCGACGCCAACGGCCAGCGCGTGCAGTTCGTCGATGCGCACCGCCTGATCGCCACCTTCTTCAAGGTGGTGGGCATCGCGGACCACGCGCTGGTCCGGGTGCGCGAAAACTAGCCGTTACCAGCGGGGACCTGACGGTCCCTTGCATTGATCCGCGCCATCCCCAGATGGCTTCGATGGAACAGTTTCACGGCACCACCATCGTCAGCGTGCGCCGCAAGACCCCCGGAGGCGACCAGGTCGCCATCGGCGGGGACGGGCAGGTCACACTCGGCAACATCGTCATCAAGGGCACGGCGCGCAAGGTGCGCCGGCTGTACCACGGCAAGGTGCTGGCCGGCTTCGCCGGTGCCACGGCCGATGCCTTCACGCTCTTCGAGCGCTTCGAAGCCAAGCTCGAAAAGCACCAGGGGCACCTGACCCGCGCGGCGGTCGAGCTCACCAAGGACTGGCGCACCGACCGCGTGCTGCGCAAGCTCGAGGCCATGCTGGCCGTGGCCGACGCGACCACCTCGCTCATCATCACCGGCAATGGCGACGTGCTGGAGCCCGAAGATGGCGTGATCGCCATCGGCTCGGGCGGCGCCTATGCGCAGTCGGCCGCCAAGGCGTTGATCGACAACACGGACCTCTCTGCCGAGCAGATCGTGCGCAAATCGCTGGCGATCGCCGGAGAAATCTGCATTTACACGAACATGAACCACACGGTGGAAGCGCTCTGACCATGTCCATGACCCCCCAGGAAATCGTCTCGGAGCTCGACAACCACATCGTGGGCCAGCCGGCGGCCAAGCGCGCGGTGGCCATCGCCCTGCGCAACCGCTGGCGCCGCCAGCAGGTCGAGGAGCCGCTGCGCCACGAGATCACGCCCAAGAACATCCTCATGATCGGGCCCACGGGTGTCGGCAAGACCGAGATCGCCCGCCGCCTGGCCCGCCTGGCCGATGCGCCCTTCATCAAGGTCGAGGCGACCAAGTTCACCGAGGTCGGCTACGTCGGGAAGGACGTGGACGCCATCATCCGCGACCTGGCCGAGATCGCCGTCAAGCAGACGCGCGAGAAGGAAAGCGCCAAGTTCCGCATGCGGGCTGAGGATGCGGCCGAGGAGCGCATCCTCGACGCGTTGCTGCCCCCGGCCCGGCTGGCCGACGGCAGTGCGTCGGACACCCAGAACGCCACGCGTCAGGCCTTCCGCAAGAAACTGCGCGAAGGCGCGCTCGACGACAAGGAGATCGAAATCGATCTCGCCGAAGCCCGTGCGCCGATGGAGATCATGGGCCCGGCGGGCATGGAGGAGATGACCGAGCAGCTGCGCGGCATGTTCGGCCAGCTGGGCGCTGGCAAGCGCAAGACGCGCAAGCTCAAGATCGCCGAGGCGATGCGACTGGCGATCGACGAGGAGGCCGGCAAGCTGGTCAACGAGGACGACATCCGTGCGCTGGCGATCCGCAATGCCGAGGAGAACGGCATCGTCTTCATCGACGAGATCGACAAGGTCGCGACCCGCAGTGATGCCCAGGGTTCAGACATCTCGCGCCAGGGTGTGCAGCGCGACCTGCTGCCGCTGGTCGAGGGCACCGCCGTCACCACCAAGTACGGTGTGGTGCGCACCGACCACATCCTGTTCATCGCGAGCGGGGCGTTCCACCTGAGCAAGCCGAGCGACCTCATTCCCGAGCTGCAGGGGCGCTTTCCGATCCGCGTCGAGCTGCAGTCGCTGTCGATCGCCGACTTCGAGGCGATCCTGATGCAGACGCGTGCCTCGCTGGTCAAGCAGTACCAGGCGCTGCTGGCCACCGAGGGCGTGACGCTCGACTTCACGCCGGAAGGCATCACGCGCCTCGCCGGCATTGCCTTCGAGGTGAACGAGCGCACCGAGAACATCGGCGCGCGCCGGCTGTCGACGGTGATGGAGCGCCTGCTCGACGAGGTGAGCTTCGACGCCGCGCGGCTCGGCGGGCAGGCGATCCACATCGACGCGGCCTATGTGGACCAGCGCCTCGCGGCACTAAGTCACGACGAAGATCTTTCGCGTTTCATCCTCTGACGCGCAAGGCGTCACGGCACTTGGCTTCACGCAGAACATTCACTGCGTGAGCTAAGTGCTTCATTTGCAACGGAATTCGCGCTTTCGGAGGGTTCGAAAAGCGCGCTAAGTCGTTGATTCCATTACAAAAAATAGACAACAGGCCTTGTTGTCGTACCTTGGTTTCCTGCTACAGTGCAAAAAAGTGCAGTTAAGTGGGAAAAAGTGTCGGATGTTGCCTCGTCGAGGTGCGCGACCGCTCCCACCACAGGGGTTTCGTGGCCGTGTTTCAAGGCGCTTCATCGCTGAGTCTGGATGCGAAGGGTCGGCTGTCCGTGCCGACCCGGCATCGTGACGTGCTGGCCGCGACGGCCGGCGGTCAACTCACGATCACGCGCCATCCCCACGGCTGCCTGATGATTTTCCCGCGTCCCGCGTGGGAACAGTTCCGCGAACGCATCGCCGCGATGCCGCTGAAGGACCAGTGGCTCAAGCGCCTCTTCCTCGGCAACGCGATGGACGTCGACATGGACGGCACCGGCCGCATCCTGGTGTCGCCGGAACTGCGTGCCGCCGCGAACATCGCGCGCGACACGCTGCTGCTCGGCATGGGCAGCCACTTCGAGCTCTGGGACAAGGCCACGCACGACGCCAAGGAAGCCGAAGCGATCCAGGCCGGCCTGCAGTCCGAAGCGCTCCAGGACCTCGCCTTTTGACGAGCGCCGCCTTGAACACTTCCTGGACCCACACCACGGTGCTGCTGCACGAAGCGGTCGATGCGCTGCTCGCCGACCGGCCGCAGCCGCTCGCCGGCACCTACGTCGATGCGACCTTCGGGCGCGGCGGCCACAGCCGGCTGCTGCTCGACAGGCTGGCGCCGGAGGCCCGCCTCATCGCGTTCGACAAGGACGCGGAAGCGGTAGCCGAAGCAGCGCGCATCACCGATGCGCGTTTTTCCATCCGGCACCAGGGTTTCAAGGACCTGGGGGAACTGCCGCCGCGCAGTGTCGCCGGGCTCCTGATGGACCTGGGCATCAGCTCCCCGCAGATCGACAACCCCGCACGGGGTTTTTCTTTTCGTTTCGACGGCCCGCTCGACATGCGCATGGACACCACGCGCGGCGAGAGCGTGGCCGAGTGGCTGGCAACGGCCGAAATTCAGCAGATTGCAGAGGTGATCCGTGACTATGGCGAAGAACGGTTTGCTGTTCAGATTGCAAAGGCGATTGATGCTCGCCGACAAGAACGGGGCCCAATTTCAACCACCACCGAGCTGGCCGAGCTCGTGGCTGGCGCGGTCAAAACCCGCGAGCAGGGCCAGAACCCTGCAACGCGCACATTTCAGGCTCTTCGGATTTTCATCAACGCCGAGCTTGAAGAGCTGCAACAGGCGCTAGACGCCAGCCTCGCGGTGCTGCAGCCGGGCGGCCGGCTGGCCGTGATCGCCTTCCATTCGCTCGAAGACCGCATCGTCAAGCAGTTCATCGCCACGCACTCGAAGGAGGTCTACGACCGCCGCGCGCCCTTCGCCGCGCCGAAGGTGATGAAGCTGCGCGCCCTGGGCCGCATCCGCCCGTCCGAGGCGGAGGTGGCCGGCAACCCGCGCGCGCGCAGCGCGATCCTGCGCGTGGCCGAGAGGACCGACGCATGACGCGCCTGAACGTCCTCCTGCTGATCGCCGTGATGGCCACGGCGATGTTCCTCGTGCACACGCAGTACCGCTCGCGCCTGCTCTACACCGAGCTCGACCGCGCCAACACCGAGGCGCGCCGGCTCGAGGTCGATGGCGACCGCCTGCAGGTCGAGAAACGCGCCCAGGCCACGCCGCTGCGGGTCGAGAAGCTGGCCAAGGAACAGTTGAAGATGCGCACCACCACACCGGCCATCACGCAGTACGTGCGGCCGGACGGCACCGTGATTCCGCCGATCCCGGCGCCGGCGGCTTCCGCCCCGGCCAGGCCGGCCTCGACCAACCCATCCCGGAGGACCGGTTGATGGTCCGCCGCAGCCGCAGCGTGCAGTACACGACCAGCCCCTTGCTCGCGAGCAAGACGCCGGTCTGGCGCAGCAAGTTCATCGTCGCCGCGATCGCGATGGGTTTCGTGGTGCTGGCCGCCCGCGCGGCCTACGTGCAGGTGATCGACAACGAGTTCTTCCAGCGCCAGGGCGAGGTGCGCTTCGCGCGCACGCTGGAGCTGCCGGCCAACCGCGGCCGCATCCTCGACCGCAACGGATTGCTGCTGGCGTCGAGCGTGGTGGCGCCCAGCATCTGGGCCATTCCCGAAGACATCGAGCGCAACGACCCGGATGTGAAGACCAAGCTCCGGCAGGTGGCCAAGCTGCTGGGCATGGCGCAGAAGGACTTCGACAAGAAGCTCGAGGACGAGGACAAGACCTTCGTCTGGATCCAGCGCCAGGTTGACGCCCCCATCGCCAAGCAGATCGCCGACCTGAACATCAAGGGCATCTACCAGCGCAAGGAATACAAGCGCCAGTACCCCGAGGGCGAGGCCGCGGCGCACGTGGTGGGCTTCACCAACGTGGAAGACCACGGCCAGGAAGGCATCGAGCTCGCGTTCGACAAGGACCTGGCCGGCAAGGCCGGCTCGCGCCGCGTCATCAAGGACCGCCTGGGCCGCGTGGTCGAGGGCGTCGGCGAGACGGTGCCGCCGGTCGACGGCAAGGACATCCAGCTGTCGGTCGACAGCAAGGTGCAGTTCTTCGCCTACCAGAAGCTGCGCGACGCGGTGATCGCGCGCCGTGCCAAGGCCGGCAGCGTGGTGGTGCTCGACAGCACGACCGGCGAGATCCTCGCGCTTGCGAACTACCCGAGCTACGTGCCCGACAAGCGCCAGAACCTCACCGGCGAGCAGTTGCGCAACCGCGCGCTCACCGACACCTTCGAGCCCGGCTCGACGATGAAGCCGATCACCGTGGCGATGGCGCTCGAGGCCGGCCGCGTGAAGCCCTCGACATTGATCGAAACCGGCCCCGGTCGCTTCCAGATCGGCGGCTTCACCATCAGCGACACGCACAACTACGGCACGCTGACGGTCGAGGGCGTGATCCAGAAGTCGAGCAACGTCGGTGCGCTCAAGATCGCCCAGAAGATGACGCCCCACGAGATGTGGGACACCTACACCGCGCTCGGCTACGGCCAGAAGCCGCAGGTGCAGTTCCCGGGCGCCGTCACCGGCCGGCTGCGCCCGTGGAAGAACTGGAAGCCGGTCGAGCAGGCCACCATGGCCTACGGCTACGGCCTGTCGGCCTCGCTGTTTCAAATGGCGCATTCGTACACAGCCTTCGCGCACGACGGCAGCATCATTCCGGTGACGATGCTCAAGAGTTCCGACGCGGCGGTGGGTGTGCGCGTGTTCTCCGCCGAGAACGCCCATGCGGTCCGCAAGATGCTGCAGATGGCCGCCGGCCCCGGCGGCACCGGCCAGCTCGCGCAGACCGTGGGCTACTCGGTGGGCGGCAAGTCCGGCACGGCGCACAAGCAGGTCGGCAAGGGCTACGCCAGCAACAAGTACCGCGCCTGGTTCACCGGCATGGCGCCGATCGAGAAGCCGCGCATCATCGTCGGCGTGATGATCGACGAGCCGAGCGACGGCCAGTACTTCGGCGGCATCGCAGCAGCACCCGTCTTCAGCGAAGTCGTGCAGCAGACGCTGCGCATGATGAACGTGGCGCCCGACTTGGCGGTCAAACCGCTGGTCATCACGCAAGGCGTGGACGAGAGTTTCTGATGGTCGACCAACACTTCTCCTCCCCGAACGAAGCCGCCTGGTGGCTGCGCTCCTGCGTGGGCGGCGACCTGCACGCCGACAGCCGGCAGATCGGCGAGGGCGACGGCTTCATCGCCTGGCCCGGCGCCGCGACCGACGGGCGTGCCCACGTGGCGTCCGCGCTGGCGCAGGGCGCCTCGGTGTGCTTGGTCGAGCGTGAGGGCGTCGAGGCCTTCGGCTTCGACGAACGCCTGCCGATCGCCAGCTTCGCCGGCCTGAAGGCCGCGACCGGGCCGATCGCCGCGTCGTTCTACGGGCAGCCGTCGAGCCAGATCCCGCTCATCGCCGTGACCGGCACCAACGGCAAGACATCGACCGCCTGGTGGCTGGCCGAAGCACTGTCCAAACGTGCCGGCCATGGCCCCTGCGCGCTGATCGGCACGCTCGGCATCGGCACGCCGCCCGAACTGCGCTACACCGGCCTCACCACGCCCGACCCCGTGATGCTGCAGCGCGAGCTGCGCCGCTTCGTCCGGCAGGGCTTCAGCGCCTGCGCCATCGAGGCCTCGTCGATCGGCATCGCCGAGCGCCGGCTCGATGGCTGCGAGATCCGCGTCGCGGTCTTCACCAACTTCACGCAGGACCACCTCGACTACCACGGCAGCATGGATGCTTACTGGGAGGCGAAGGCCGAGCTGTTCCGCTGGCCCGGCCTCGCCGCCGCGGTGGTCAACATCGACGACCTGCATGGCGCGACCCTGGTCAAGAATCTGATCGATCGTGGCGTCGGCACGCTCGACGTCTGGACCGTGTCGGCCGGCGGCGCCGCCGCGCGCCTGATGGCGCAGGACGTCCGCTATGACGCCGAGGGCCTGCGCTTCGACGTGGTCGAGCAGGGCACCGGCACGCAGACGCTGTCGACCCGGCTCATCGGCCAGTACAACGTGGCCAACCTGCTCGGCGTGATCGGCGCGCTGCGCGCCCTCGGGATGACCTTGGCCGAGGCCGTCGACGCCTGCCGTGACCTGCAGAGCGTGCCGGGCCGCATGGAGCGCGTTGCGCTGCCGGGCCAGCCGCTGGCGGTGGTCGACTACGCCCACACGCCCGACGCGCTCGACAAGGCGCTGGCCGGTCTGCGCCCGCTGGCCGCACAGCGCGGCGGCGCGCTGTGGTGCGTGTTCGGCTGCGGTGGCGACCGCGACACGACCAAGCGCCCGCTGATGGCGGCCGTCGCCGAGACGCAGGCCGATCGCGTGGTGATCACCAGCGACAACCCCCGCAGCGAGAAGCCGGCCGCCATCATCGGCCAGATCCTGCTCGGGCTGTCGGACCCCGATGCTGCGCAGGTCGAGCCCGACCGCGCCCGCGCCATCGCCGAGACGCTGGCCCAGGCGGCACCCGCCGACGTGGTGCTGATCGCCGGCAAGGGCCACGAGGCCTGGCAGGAAGCCGGCGGCGTGCGCACCGAATTTTCAGATCGAATTCACGCGCTCGACGCGTTGCAACGCAGGAGTGCTGAATGAGTGCGCAGGTCCCCATGATGACCCTCGGCCAGGCGCTTGCCTGGGTGCCGGGTGCGCGTCTGGTCGGCGATGCCGAAACACCGATCGTGCGTGTGCACACCGACACCCGCAGCCTGCAGCCGGGCGACCTGTTCGTGGCGCTGCGCGGCGAGCGTTTCGATGCCAACGACTTCCTGGCCGACGCACGCGCGAAGGGCGCGGTCGCGGCCATCGCGCACGGCGGCCTCGAGGCGGCGGGCCTGCCGGGCCTCGAAGTGCCCGACACGCTGGCGGCGCTCGGCGCGCTGGCTGCGGGCTGGCGGGCGCAGTTCGACCTGCCGCTGGTGGCCGTCACCGGCAGCAACGGCAAGACCACGGTCACGCAGATGATCGCGACCATCCTGCATGCCGCGTGGGGCGACCGGTCGCTGGCGACCGTCGGCAACTTCAACAACGAGATCGGCCTGCCGCTCACGCTGCTGCGGCTGCGCGCCCACCACCAGCTGGCGGTGGTCGAGCTCGGCATGAACCACCCCGGCGAGATCGCGCGGCTCGCGACCATCGCACGGCCGACCATCGCACTGGTCAACAACGCCCAGCGCGAGCACCAGGAATTCATGGCGACGGTCGAGGCCGTGGCCCGCGAGAACGGCAGCGTCTTCGCGGCCTTGCCGGAAACCGGCACCGCCGTGTTTCCGTTCGGTGATGCCTTCACGCCGCTGTGGAACGAGATCGCCCATGAAGGCGCGACCCGCCGCTGCCTCACTTTCGGCGACCACCCCGACGCCGACATCGCCCTGGCCCGCGCCGAATGGCGCCAGGGCGCCTGGTCGATCGAGGTGCGCACACCGCTCGGCCCGCTGCAGACCACGCTGGCCATCGCCGGGCACCACAACGTGATCAACGCGCTGGCGGCCACCGCCTGCGCCCTGTCCAGCGGCGTGTCGATCGAGAAGATCGCCGAGGGCCTGGCGGCCTTCGAGCCGGTCAAGGGCCGCTCGAAGGCGAGCGCCATCGCGCTGTCGGCGGGCCGCACGCTGACGCTGGTCGACGACACCTACAACGCGAATCCCGATTCGGTACGCGCCGCCATCGACGTGCTCGCCGCCTTGCCCGGTCCGCGCCTGCTGGTGCTGGGCGACATGGGCGAAGTCGGCAACCAGGCCGAGGGCTTCCACGCCGAGGTGGGCGAATGGGCGCGCGACCGCGGCGTCGAGATGCTGTTCGCGCTCGGCGAGGAGACGGTGCACAGCGTGGCCGCCTTCGCTGACCAGCGGGTGCGCCGCCAGGGGCGCCATTTCACCGACGTCGAGGCGCTCAACGCGGCCGTGCTCGAACAGCTGCCCGAACTCGCCAGCGTGCTGGTCAAGGGCTCGCGCTTCATGCGGATGGAACGGGTGGTGCAGGCCATCGCCGCAGCCGCCACGACCACCGACAACCATAACGACAAGGAGGCCGGTCATGCTGCATGAACCGCGCACCACCCCATGCTGATGAGCCTGGCCCAATGGCTGCAGACGCTCTCGCCCGAGTTCGGGTTTCTGCGCGTCTTCCAGTACCTCACCTTCCGTGCGGTGCTGGCAGCCATGACCTCGCTGCTGATCGGCCTGGCATTCGGGCCGTGGGTGATCCGCCGCCTCACCGAACTCAAGATCGGCCAGCCCATCCGCGAGTACGGCGTCAAGGCGCACCTGGCCAAGGCCGGCACGCCCACCATGGGCGGCGTGATGAT
>Ga0070669_100000861_pt1 | contig 22054 bp, 15 predicted proteins | sample KBSS53metaG_FD_64680 | JGI IMG/M metagenome (GOLD analysis project Ga0070669, IMG submission 64680) | Switchgrass rhizosphere microbial communities from Kellogg Biological Station, Michigan, USA - KBS S5-3 metaG | ecosystem: Host-associated > Plants > Roots > Rhizosphere > Soil ...
TGCCCCTCGAGCCTAACGATGCCGTGGCCGTACGTCTTCGCCGTTCCGGATGTCGCGACGATGCGATCGGCGAACGCGGGATGGCTCACCGCCCACTGAAAAGCCTGCTGCGCACCCATCGAGAAGCCGATGATGGCGCGGAGGTGCGTCACCTTCAGATCCTCCGTCAACAGCCGATGCACGGCCTCGACGTTGTCGCGAATCGTCGTGACGGGGAAGCGCGGACCGTGATACGGCTCGGGCGTGTTGCTCGGCGACGACGAGTGCCCGTTGCCGAAGAGCTCCGTGGCGACGAGGTAGAGCTTCGCCGTGTCGAGCGCCTGCCCGGGTCCGATGAGCCACTCGTAGCCGTGATGCGTGGCCATGTAATGGGACGGCAGCAGCACGGCATTGTCGCGCTGCGCGTTCAGGCGTCCGTACGTACCGTAGACGACGGTCGCCTTCGGAAGGACGACGCCGCTCTCGGTCCGGAAGTTCTCGATCGTGAACTCGTGATGCTCGGCGCGATCGGGGCGCTGCTGCTGTGCGCTCGACGGGCGCACAGCCACGATCGTCATGACGGAAACCAGGGTCAGGAACAGCTCACGATTGCGTATCATAGGCGATCCGACGCAGCGGTCAGCAGTGGGTTCGGCCAAGCTAGGGAGCCCGGACACCGGCGGCAATCGCGATCCCGGCCGGCTACCGGACCCACCATCACGCGCTCGACGTCGCCACCCCGCCGTTCCCGGCACCCGTTGCCGAGTCAACGCCTCCGCTCGACATTGGTCACGTGAGCCACCCTCGTTCCTCGCGCCAGCGCTATCGCGCGTTCGTCGAAGACTTCAAGCATCGTCGCCTCGACGAGGCATCCCTTCCCGACGGAAACGGGACGCCGAAAGACCCTCCGCTCGATAAGCGCGACAGGCGCCGGGAATACGTCCGCGAGTACCTGCGATGGCTCAGGCCGCATCGGTATGCGGTCGCCGGCGTGTTCGCGCTCGCGCTCGTGGTCGCTGGACTGCAAATGATCGAGCCGCTGTTCATGCGGTTCATCATCGACCGCGTCCTGCTCAACCCATCGCTCGACTCGGCCGCTCGACTCGTGCGGCTGAACTTCGCCGGCGCCCTGTTCGTGACGGTGATCGTCGGGTCGAACCTCATCAACCTCACGAAGGATTATCGCCAGCGGCTGCTGAATGTGCATGTCATGCTGTCGCTCAGGCGCGCGCTGTTCGAGCGGCTGCTGCATCTGCCGCTGCCGAAGCTCTGGGACATGAAGACGGGGGGCATCCTGTCGCGCTTGACGGGTGACATCGACACGACGACGGGATTGCTGCAGATGGCAATCGTGTCGCCAACGATCTCGATCATCCGGCTCGTGATTGCCGTCGGCGTGCTCATGGCGCTCAACTGGCGGCTGGCACTCATGGCCATGGCCGTCATCCCCGGCGTGATGTTCATCAGCTTCGCATCCGCGAAGCGCATCCGTCCGATCTACCGCGTCGTCCGAAAGGACGTCGAGCAGATCGATGGCCGCGTCGGCGAAACGTTCTCGGGCATCCGCGTCGTGCGCGCGTTCGGACGCGAGGCCCTCGAGGTGCTCGACTACATGCGCGGCCGCCACACCGTGCTGCGGAAGGAGCTGTTCGCGCATCGCCGAGAGCTCGTGTTGTGGACGTCATGGGGCGTGCTCGTGTCCGGTGTGAACGTCATCATCGTCTGGTACGGCGGGTACCTGAACGTCCGCGGCCGTGCGTCCATCGGCGACATCATGGCGTTCCAGTGGTACACGTTCCTGCTGATGAATCCCGTCTGGCAGATCGTGAACTCGTTCTCCGAGCTGCAGCGCTCCCTCGCGGCGATGGAGCGCGTCTTCGAGATCCTGGGCTGGGAGCGCGACAAGCCGGATCGGCCCGATGCTCACGAGGCGCCGAGCGTCGTCCAGGAGATTCGGTTCGACGACGTGGAGTTCGAGTACCGCGAGGGGCGTCCGGTCGTTCGGGACTTCAACGTCACGGTGCGCGGCGGATCGGTCGTCGCGCTCGTGGGTCGCAGCGGCGCCGGCAAGACGACGGTGACGGATCTCGTCGCGCGCTTTCACGATCCGACGCGAGGACGAATTCTCCTCAACGGCTCGGACATCCGCGACTTCAAGCTCCGCACGTACCGGGAGCTGCTCGCCATCGTGCAGCAGGACGTCTTTCTGTTCGACGGCTCGGTGCGGGACAACATCGCGTATGGTCGCCACACGGCAACGGATGCGGAGGTCGAGGACGCCGCGCGCCGCGCGAACGCGCACGAGTTCATCGTCAGGCTGCTGGATGGGTACGAGACGTTCGTGGGTGAGCGCGGCGTGAAGCTCTCGGGCGGGCAGCAGCAGCGGCTGGCGATCGCGCGGGCGATCCTGGCGAAGCCGCAGATTCTCATTCTCGACGAGGCGACGAGCAACCTCGATACGGAGAGCGAGCAGCTGATTCAGGCATCCATGGCGACGCTGCTCGCGGGGCGGACCACGTTCGTGATCGCGCATCGCCTGTCCACCGTGCGTCGGGCCGACACCATCCTGCTCATGGAGGACGGGCAGATCATCGAGCGCGGGACGCACGCGGAGCTCATGGCCGCGCGGGGCGTCTACCACGAGATGGTGATGCGCCAGATGACGTCGCACGCCGAACCGGAAGAAACGGTGCTCCAGTGATGGCGAGTGCCATCCGCGTTAGGTCGTCTCATCTCGGAGCTCGTTGCAGATTCAGCGGCTCACTGCTTCACATGCACCACGACCGTCCGCCGCGGCGGTGGCGGTTGAAAATTCGGCGGCAGTGTCACGCCCGGCGGAAGCGGCGGAAAGAACGGTCCGAAGGTGAAGGCGAGGTCTCCCGTCTTCGCTGGCGTGAGCTCGAAGTCGTAGATCTCGCCGGGCCCGAAGACCAACATCGCTGGCCGCGACGTTGCCTGCGACCGCGGCAGCGCGGCGCCATCTTTGGCAATCGCTTTCCACATGACGGGCTCCTGGCCGTTCAGCAGCGAAACGACCACCTGGCCACCGTCCGCCAGGTTGATCAGCCGTAATCGATACGTCGTTCCGGCACGAAGGTCGAAGGGCTTCGGCTGCGCCTCACCGTTCATCAGGTGATGCGCGAACGGCCCGAAGATGACGTTCGTCGTCGGCCCCGCGAGCCCGAAGAAGAACACGCGATCACGCTCGGGGTCGTATGCCTGCCCCGGCTCCACGACGATGATCGGCCCGTACAATCCGGACGAGATCTGCGCCGACTCGTTGATGTGCGAATGGTACATGAACGTGCCGGCACGAGGGGGCGTGTACCGCACCGTGAGCGAGTCTCCAGGAGCGATCGGCGGGAGCGTCTGGTTGCCGCTGCCGCTCCATCCGGGAACGCCGTCGGGATAGCTCTCGAGCTCGACGCCATGCCAGTGAATCGATGCATGCTCCTTCGCGTGATTCACGACGGTGATCGCTACCGGCTCGCCTCGCTCGAGCACGAGCGTCGGGCCGGTCACTGGTATCGCGTTCGGGTCCTGCGCCTCCGGCGTGCCCGCGAGCGCCATCGAATACCCGGTGTGCGTTCCATACATGCGTTCCTTCTGCCGCACGATCATCCGGATCGGACGCGGGTGCGCCGCGGGGTTCAGCGGCGGGCCCCTGGGCGCGACGCGAAGGCCGAGCACCAGGCCGAACATCTCGTGTGGTCGATCCGAGCCGTGGTGACTCGCTCCGCTGTCGTCGAAGTGGCCCTTGTCGGTGTCCAGCGTGTTGATCGACGAGATGTGATCGGGATAGTGGCAGTGGTAGATCCAGTTGCCCGCGCGGTCCGGGAGCCACGAGATCGACATCGTCGAGAACGGAAGCGCGAGCTCGGTCACAGCGAGCCGCTGCTGGTCCCTGGTGTAGACGGTGTCCGTCACCCCGTCGCCCTTGCGATCCACGCGGAAGTAGAAGCCGTGGAGGTGCATCGGATGATCGATCTCCGTCAGGTTGATCACGCGCCAACGGACGGAGTCTCCCTGGGTGAGGTCGATGCGCTCGGTGTGCGGCCATGAGAGACCGTTGATCGCCATGGTCGATTGACTGAGACCTGTCGGACTTTTCTGGTCGACCTTGAACCAGAACGACATCACGAACACGCGATCAGTGGCCTGTGCCGGCGCACCTGCCGCGTCAACGACGATCGCGCCAGCGAGCTCCATGTCCGGTTCCAGGCGCGCTCCAAAAAAGCTCGCGTTGACGCCGCGACGCGCGAGATAGTAGTAGGTCCCAGGCGTGGCCGCGTTGAACTGCACATCACGCGACGCACCGGCTGGAATCACGACGCTGTCCGACATGCCGCGCGTCTTGCCGAACCCGAACACGGTGAGCGGCTTGTCGAGCGAGTTGCGGAGCGACGCTTTCACGTCGGTGCCGGCGGGGACCCGAATGAGGGGGCCGGGCACCGACAACGGCTTGCCCTCCTCGGCCCACGCAGCGACCGGTAGCGGGACTCCCTTCTCCCCATCCGGGCGCCACAGGCCGTCGCGAGCTTCGAGCTTCACCGTGAGCACGCCGTTCTTCAGCGTGCCTGCCGGTCGGCGATTGTCGTTGGCGACGATCGACTCTGGCCCGTTCGGCACCGTGGCGGCGCCGACACAGATGGACGCAACGACGAGCGTAGCACGCCTGACGAAGTTGTTCATCTGGACCCTTCCGTTTCGCAGTCTCATTCTCGGTACCGGTTGCAGTTTTCGGCGTGCGGTCACACGTTGGGGCTTCCGTACGTCGACGTATCCGCGTGATCGTGTCCGTCTCTACCAAGGAACACGAGGAATTCTGCGAAGCACGACATCGCCCTGTGTGAGACCACGACGAGGTTGGGTAACGTGACGGAGACGGGTGAAGGACGAGATCACGGCGGCAACGGAGAGCACGCACCAACCCCGTCGCTCGACGGCCTGGTGGAGCTCGTGTATCACGAGCTCCGCACGATCGCCCATCGACACCTCGCCGCGCGCGGCGGACAGCGCGTCGGCAGCCGCACGCTCGAGACCACGGCGCTCGTGCACGAGGCGTATCTCAAGCTCGCCGCCGGCGCGCCGGGCCGCTGGCGCGACCAGGCGCACTTTCGGGCGGTGGCGTCAGTCGCGATGCGTCATATTCTCGTCGACCGCGCTCGGGCTCGCGCGACGTCCAAGCACGGCGCTGGCCTAACGCGCGTCTCGCTCGACGGAGACGCCATCGCCGTCGACGATGAGCCAGACGTGCTCCTCACGATCGACGCGGCGCTCGACCGGCTGGCAGAGCTCTCGCCTCGCCTGGCCCGGATAGTCGAGCTCCGATTCTACGGAGGTCTGTCGGACGGAGAGGTCGCGGCCGAGCTGGGAGTCACGGTGCGCACCGTGCAGCGTGACTGGACGAAAGCGCGCCTGCTTCTCGAGCGCGTGCTCGAGTCATGACGGAGCGCGAGACAAAGCGGTCGTTCCTGTCGCCCGCGCGGTGGCAGGAGCTGGAACCACTGCTCGACGCCGCGCTCGTGCTGTCGTCGGAACGCCGCGCGACGTTCATCGACGAGGCCTGTGGTGCGGACGCGGCGATGCGCCAGGAGCTCATGCAGATGCTTACGGCGTACGAGCGTCTTGCACTCGCCGATCCGCTCCTGCAGGGGCCCGCCGCCGAGCGCTTCGCATCGCTGTGGGAGGAGCCTGAGGAAGCGGCGCGGCTGAGGGTGGCGCTGGCAGATCGATACACGCTCGAAGGCGAGACAGGTCGCGGCGGCATGGCGGTCGTCTACCGCGCGCGCGACCTCCGGCACCGGCGGCCAGTCGCGCTCAAGGTCCTCCGCGCCATGCTGAGCGGACAGGGCCCGGCGCGATTCCGTCGAGAGATCGCGCTCGCCGCCAACCTGCAGCACCCGCACATCCTGCCCGTGTTCGACTCGGGCGAGGGCGCCGGACGCCTCTGGTACACGATGCCGTTCGTCGACGGCGAATCGTTAGGTGCTCGGCTCCGGCGCGAGCGGCGGTTCGAGATACCGGAGGCGGTGCGGCTGCTGCGAGAGATCGCTGACGCGCTCGACTACGCGCACGCTCGTGGTGTCGTCCACCGGGATCTCAAGCCCGACAATGTGCTCCTCTCTGGTGGCCACGCGGTCATCGCCGATTTCGGCGTGGCGAAGGCGATCGTCGCGGCCACGCGTGGCACGGATGACGCCGGAGGGGACGAAACAACGACGGGCGTCGGTGTGAGCGTCGGTACGCCGGCTTACATGGCACCAGAACAAGCCGCCGCCGACCCGGCAGTCGACCATCGCGCCGACCTGTACGCGTTAGGCGTGATCGCCTACCAGCTCCTGGCTGGAGTCACGCCCTTTACCGGGACGACGCCGCAGGCCCTGTTCGCGGCACACCTGGCCGAGCGCCCTGCACCGGTGTCCACGCATCGGAGCGACGTGTCGCCCGGGCTCGAACGGCTGGTCATGCGCCTGTTGGAGAAAGGCGCTGCAGATCGCCCTCAATCGGCGGCCGAGGTCCTCGCGGAGGTCGACGCGTTGGACACATCCGCGCAGGCTGCAAGAGCATCCGCGGATGGTGCGCCGGTTCCGCCGACGCGAGTGTGGCGGCTTCGGCCGCGATGGCTGGCCGCAGTTGCGGTCATCGCAGTTGTCGCCGGTGGAGCAGCTTGGTACGTGCGCGCCGGAACAGCCGATCCCATCGCCCGACGGGTGCTCGTCGTACCGCTCCAGAATCAGACGGGAGACAGTACGCTCGCACCGCTGGGACGGATGGCAGCGGAGTGGATCGCGCAGGGGCTGGCGACGATCGATTCCTTTGCTGTGAGCTCGGAGCTCGCCGAGTCGCCGTCAGGCGGCGAAACGGGGTTGAAGGCCGCTGCCGCCGAGTATCGTGCCGCCACGGTCGTCTCTGGTGCCTACTACATGGAAGGCGATTCCATTCGGCTTCAGCCGACCGTCACCGACGTCGCGGGATGGAAGCTGTTACCCGGCGTCCGAGCTGTGCGGGCATCCAGATCGAATCCAACCGCGACGCTCGACACGGTAGCACAGCGCGTCATGGCGGTCATCGCACGGGCGCGCGATCCGCGCATTATCGGCTGGGACATCGGTGCGCCGCCGCCCACGTATGAAGCGATGCATCAATTTCTCTCAGGCGTCGACGTGTTCGCCGCGGGAGACACGAAGGAAGCGATGCGGTACTGGGAACGGGCGGCGACGCTGGACTCATTTTATGCGCAGCCGGTACTGCACCTCATCATTGGGCACACCTTGATGGGCGAGGACAGCGTGGCGAACGAGCTCCTGCTTCGGCTCGAGCGACGACGCGACTCGCTCATGCCGTTCGACCGTGCGATGCTCGATCTGAATCGGGCCTATTTCGAAGGCAACAGCGAGGCCCAACTCGCCGCCGCGCAAAGGATGGCCGGCGCCACGCCTGGTGCGCCTCTCCCGTACTGGTTCATCGGCATCGGCGCGTTCGTGTTGAACCGTCCGCGCCAGTCGCTCACCGCGTTGCAACGCGTTCCGTTCGAGGATGGTAAGTGGAGCACAGGCACGATGGCGGCGGAACGCTGGGGGCTGGTCACCAATGGCTACCACATGCTTTCCGAGCACAAGACCGAGATCCGAGAGGCTCGCACGGCCGAGTCGCTCGTGCCCGGCAACCGGGACATTCTCTGGTATGAGCTCCGCGCGCTGGCCGCGCTCGGGCAGCTCGATACCCTCAGTCCCAAACTCGAAGATCTGGAAGGACCGCCCCAGGTACCGGAGGACCCGGCGACCAAACGGAACAACACGTTCGTTGGCGGAGGCCTGGTCGCGGGTGCGACGGTTCCTGCTCTCCTCGTTTCCCTCGCGCAGGAACTGCACGCCCACCAACACGATGCCGAGGCGCGAGCCGTGTTGCGGCGCGCCATATCGTGGATTCACGCTCCGTCGCCCGACGAGCGGCGGCTCGAGACCTCGCGCTTCGAGCTGATGCAGGCCCACTATTTCCTCGCCGAGTACGATACAGCGGACTCACTCTTGACGCTGCTCGAAACCGAGAATCCGGCCGACTGGCGCTATCTCGCCTACCGAGGGCTCGCGGCGGCGCGTCAGGGCCGGCGCGCCGAAGCCGTTCGGACGGCGGAGAGGCTGGACTCGCTCGAGGTGGACCCGCCGGCACGGATACGAAGCCTCGTGGGCCGCAGCCTAACGACGTTGGCGCGTGCCGCGATCGCCGCCCAACTCGGAGACACGACCGTGGCGATGGCGCGCCTCGAGCAGGCGGTCGCGGAAGGCGCCCACAATTATCTGATCCTTCATATGGACTGGGACCTAACACCGCTCCGTAGGCAGCCACGGTTTCAACAGCTGATCAAGCCGAAGGGATGAGCTCTCCGAAGGCCTGGTGCTAGCCGTCGCCGCGGAGCACGGTCATTGGACTCACGCGGCCCGCCCTCCGCGCGGGAACCGCGGCCGCCGCCACCGTCACCACGAGCAGGACGAATCCGGCGATGGCCATCACCGCGGGCTCGCGCGCGGACGTCGCGAACAGCATGGACTGAACCACCGATCCTCCCGCGAGCGCAATCGCCAGGCCGACCACGCCGCCAACGCTCGCCATGCGCACGGCATCCCGTACCACGACGCCCGCCACGCGGCCCGCCGACCCGCCTAACGCCAGGCGCACGCCGATCTCCTGCGTCCGCTGCGACACGAGATACGAGACGACCGCGAACAGCCCCACGGTCGCGATGCCGAGCGCGAGCACGCCGAATGCGGAGAAGAGCGTCGCGCCGAGCCGCCAGGAGCGCAGCTGCGGATCGATGAGCGTCTGGTACGGACGAACACGCGCGTAGACCGGCAGCGCGCTCGTACTCTGAATGATTCGCTGCACCGGCGCGACCATTCCTTGCGGATCCCCCGCCGTGCGCACGAGAATCCCGTGGATGTTCGGCACGTCGGGGAATGGCGCAGGCGGCGTCTGGCCGATGGGCACGTAGTACTGCATCAGCTTCGCCTCGTCGCCTTCCGTGCGGAGCGAACGCGCGCGTGAGTCGCGCACGACGCCCACCACCTCGCGACACGGCAGAAACGCCGCAGCGGCCATCGGGTCGCCGAGCTCGGGACTCCCGGCATGACCCGCCTTGACGCATTTGCCGATCGCGCTCCGACCCGGCCACATCGTGCGCGCCATCGTCTCGTTCACGAGAACCACCAGCGGCGTGCCGGCAGTGTCGCGTGCCGTGAGAAGCCTGCCGCCACTGAGACGGACGCCCATCATCTCGAGGTACGCGGGCGTCGCCGCGTACATGATCGGAAGCTGCTGCACGCCCGGCGACGGCATTGCGTATCCCGGTACGCTCATGGGCGGGATGTTGTGCGACGAGAACGGCATCCCCTGCACCGCCGTCACGCCCGTGACGCCGGGGATGCTGGCGATCCGACGCGTCGCCTCGCTGTGCACGCGGTCGCGCACGAGCGCGGGCGTGGGCCCGCGGAAATCGAGCTCGACGTGCAGAAGGCGCGACGTCGAGAAGCCGAGGTCCTGCGACTGCACCCGGCGGAGACTCTGCACGAACAGACCCGCACCGACGACGAGCACCATCGAGAGCGCGACCTGCAGCGCCAGCAGCGCGTGCTGGAACACGAAGCGCCCTGATGTGCCGTGGCCGCCACCCGCGCGCAGCTCCACCGAAAGGTTCCGACGGCCGAGCTGCGCCAGCGGGCCGAGCGACGCGAGCAGGCCCGCGAGGCACGCGGCGAGGATCGACACCGCCAGCACAGTCGGGTCCACGACACGGTCACTCGGCGCGACGTTAGGCAGGAGCGTCACGCGCACGATGTCCGCGAGCCAGCGCGAGAGCACGAGTCCCATGAGGCACCCCGCAAGCGCGAGGACGAGGCTCTCGACGATGAATTGCCGCGCGAGCTGCCTCCGGCCGGCGCCGAGCGTCATCCGGATGGCGACGTCGCGGCGACGCCTGGCGGCGCGCAGCAGCAGCAGCGTCCCGACGTTCGCCGTGGCGATGAGCAGCACGACCATCGACACGCCGGACAGCCAGAGCGCGACTCGCGCCTGGGGCGACTGCCGCGCGGACGGACCCGGAACGATGGACTCGAGCGACACGGACGGCGCGTCCGCCCCCACCGACGCAATGACGATCTCGCGAATCGCGCGCGACGCGAGCACGCCGGCGGCGGCGGGCGTGACGCCGTCGCGAAGCCGAGCGAGAACAGAGACCACGCGCACTCTCGAATCGCTCCACCATCCGGCGCCACGATTCCGGAACGCGGTCGTCAGCGGCACGAAGAGATCGGCGGCCCCGAGCTCGGTGCCGTTGAATCCTCGTGGCGCCACACCGACGACCGTCAGCATCTGATCGTTCACGAGCAGTTGCTGCCCGATGGCGCCGGGCTGCCCCGCAAACCGGCGCTGCCAGTACGCGTGGCTCAGCACGACGACGTCGTTGCCCGCCGGGAGCTCGTCGTCGGCGGGACCGAAGAACCGGCCGAGCGCGGGCTGGACTCCCACGGTCGCGAAGTAGTCGCCCGACGCCTGGACCGCGGCCACCTCGGCCAGGTCGCCACCGCGCCCGGTCGTCATCGAGTCCGACAGGACCGCCGCGACGCCGCTGAACGCGCCACCTAACGCCGCCAGCGACCGGAACACCGGATATGACGTGGACGTCATCGTGAACCGCCCGCCGTCCTCCGATTCGAACGTCAGTCCGACGCGCACCACGCGCTCCGCGTCCCGGATGCCCGGCGGCGGCGCCAGCATGAGTCGCTGGACGAGACCGAACATCGCCGCGTTCGTGCCGATGACGAGGGCGAACGTCAGCACGACGCCGGCAACGAACGCCGGTTCCCGCCGGAACGTTCGCGCCGCGTAGCGAAGGTCGCGCGTGAGGTCGTCGAGAAACGACATGCGCTCAGGCACCCGGTGCGCGACGCACAATGGCGAACGTTCCCGCGGGCGGCTTCTCACCTGCGGGAAGCTGCGGCCAGTCGCGAAGGACGGCCGTGCCCGCCACGCTGTCCTGCGTCACGAACCGTGCGGTGTACAGCCAGAAGCCGCCACCGCTGTTCTGCTGCTTCCACTGCATCTCGTCCTTGACCACGGTCGTCTCGAGGTGAGGAGCACGCGCGCCATTCGGGAGAATCGTCGCCCCCGAATATGTGCGCTTCGCGCTGTCCGCGACGTCGAAGACCATCACGATGGGCATCGGCGTTTCACTCGCATCGGGTGCGGGAATGCGGAACAGCCCCTGCCATACGCCCGCGTACGGATGTCGCGCGATACGCGGAACGCCTTTCGGCGCACCAGCGCCCGTGGGTGCGGCGCCGTCGGGTGACGCGCTTCGGCGAATCTGTGCGCGGGCCGCATCGGGAGTGAGCATCAGGATGGCAATCGCGATCGCAACCGCGACGTTGGGGACGAGTACGGTTCGGCGCATGGGGAGCCTCTTCGAGACGTGCCGCGACGAGAATGTGTAGAGCCCTCGCGATCGTTAGCGGCGCGCACGGGACTCGACCAGCCGCGTTGGGGCGAGCCGACGGGAATTCGGGGCAGGCGCTGGCGGTCATTCCGAGCGGAGGGCCGCAGGCCCGGAGGCGAGGAATCGCAATCATCCCGGTAGAGGGGCAAGCCCCCCGGTCGGGACGAGTGCGATTCCTCGCCTCCGCCGCTGCGCGGCTGCGCTCGGAATGACAGGGTGCTGGACGGGCCCGCCGTCGAACGGCTGGACGCCTGCCGCAACCCACGCTACGTTGGCAACGCGTACAGGACGCATCCCGTCCGCGGATAGGGCCGAGCCCACCTGAGCTGGTCGCAGTACCGATCGTCCCGATCTTCTTTCAGCCCGACGTGCGGACGCGGGCGGCTCTCGAGAGGAGATCGCCATGACCGACCCCGCCCCGCGGTTGCCCGCGCGTCCGTCGCTGGAGCAGCTCCGCAAACAAGCCAAGGATCTTGTGCAGCTCCTGCGTGCCGGTGACCGCGGCGCCTTGCAGCGCTTCCGCGACTCCATTCCCCGGTTCGCAGCGACCGATCCCCCAAGCGACGCGCCGCTCGCCGACGCGCAGTTCGTCATCGCGCGCGAGTACGGCTTCCGAAGCTGGGCGGACCTCGTGCGGCACGTCGAATCGATCAGGCCTTCGGAGCAGGCACCCGCCAACGGCCAGCCGATTCGACCCGTCGAGCTCGCGAGTGGTCGCTCCATCGAGATTCCGGGTGGCGCGCTCGCGACCGCCGACGCGGTGTGGGCCATGTTCCTCGCAGCGCGTGACGGGGACATCGAGCGGGCGAGGATGCTCGTCGCGCAGCAGCCGGGGCTTGCGACCGTCGAGTACAACTACACGCCTCCGATTCACTTTGCTGTCCGCGAAGGCCACACGGAGCTCGTCAGATTCCTCCTCGACCGCGGCGCCGACGTCGCGAGCTACAAGACGTATCCGTTTGGCGACTCGCTCGTGACGATGGCCGATGACCGCGAGCACCATGAGGTCGCGCGCGCACTGCGAACGCACGTCGCGCGTCGATTCGCGTTGCGCGACGGGACCGCAGCAATCATCGAGGCCGCGAAGGACGGCGACCTCGCCCGCGTGCACGCCGAGATCGCGCGCGACGCCGCGCTCGCGCGCGCCAGTAACGAGACGGGCGACACGGCCCTTCACCAGGCTGCCGAGCGTGGGCACCTGGACGTCGTCGACGCTCTCCTCGCCGCCGGCGCGGACGCCGATGCCGTCCGTGGCGACGGGAACAAGCCGATTCATGTCGCGCTGCTGAACAGCTGGCGCGCTCGCGTCACGCGTGAGCAGGCCACCGTCATAGCCGACCGGCTGCTCGCCCATGGGGCCGAGCACAACATCTACATCGCGGCACTTCGTGGAGACGGCACGTTCGTGCGCGATGCGCTCCAGCGCGACGACTCCCTCGCGAACTTCGAGGACACGTGTCACCATCGGCCGCTGTCGGCCGCGGCGAGCCGGAACGACCTCGAGATGGTGACGCTGCTCTTGAACCACGGCGCCGATCCGAATCTTCCCGAGGAGGGCGCACCTCGGGGGCACGCGCTCTGGACCGCCGTGTACCACGACCGCCGCGAGATGGCGCGTCTGCTCGTCGAGCACGGCGCGGACCCTAACGCGATGGTGGAGTCGAGCGGCACGCCAATGATGCACGCACGCAAGGTTCCCGAGCTGTTTCAGCTCCTGCTCGCGCACGGCGGCGACGAGGCGTCCGGCGACGAGCAGCGGCTCGAGCGGTTGATCGGCGATGGCGACCTGGCGGAGGTGGAGCGCCTCATTCGGCAGCGGCCGGACCTGATCCGAAACGAGCGCGCGTTCTGGAGCGAAGGCATCCTCACGGGCCCCGCCAGCAAACCGAATCGCGAGATGGCCGACCTGCTGCTCCGGCTTGGTGCGCGTGTCCCGACGGTGACGAAGTGGGGGCCGTACTACTACTTCAAGCATTACGAGATGGCCGCGTACCTGCTCGGGCGCGGCATGGACCCGAATCACATGAACTGGCATCGCTTCACGATCCTGCACCATGTGTCGGCGGAAGGCGACGTCGCCAAGGCCAGCCTGCTGCTCGACCACGGCGCGGCCATCGATGCGATCGACGAGGAGTATCGATCGACGCCGTTAGGCGTGGCGGCGCGCTGGGGACGTCGGGAGATCGTGACGCTCCTGCTCGCGCGTGGCGCCAACCCGGATGCGGCCGGAGCCCCCTGGTCGACACCGCTCGCGTGGGCACGCAGGAAGGGGCACCCCGCGATCGAGGACGAGCTGAGGAGAGCGGGCGGGACGGCATAGCAGGAACGCCGAAGAAGCCGAATATGGAAAAATCGACTGTGGTCGCCGTTTTTCGCCGGCAGCGGCGCGCCGTCGAGCACCCCGTGCAACCCTTTCGCCCTCCCCCGTCACGAACTGACAGAGTGACGAAAATCGCGAGCTCCTGTGCGCCGCTCCCGACGGCGACATGACCCATCACGCCGAGAGCGATGATGCCCTGCTGAGCCGCCTGGCGCGCACGGGGGACGCACGTGCGTTCGAGACACTGTACGAGCGTCACACGAGCGCGTTGTACTCGACGGCGGTCCGCATCACCCGCGACCGTGATGCAGCCGCGGACATCGTGCACGACGCATGGGTGCGTGCCGTCGAGTCGGCCCACCAATTCGGGCAGCGCTCGTCACTCCGCACGTGGCTGACCGGCATCCTGATCAACTGCCATCACGAGCGCGAGCGCGCGCGGCGACGCGATACCCCCGATGACGATATCTCGATCGACGAGGTGATCGACCCGGCGCAGACCTGCCCGCTCGACGGATCACGCGTCGACCGCATCGACCTCGATGCGGCGATTAAAGCCCTTCCCCCGGGATTTCGCGAGGTGCTCGTGCTGCACGATGTCGAAGGGTTCACCCATGAGGAGATCGCCACGATGCTCGGGCTCGTTCCCGGAACGTCGAAGAGTCAGCTCGCCCGCGCGCGACGACGGGTGCGTGAGCTGCTCGAATCAGGTATCCCGCGGAGTGTGCCGTGAGCACCGCACCTGACGATCCCGAGACCGGGCGCGGAATGCTCCGGGAGCGATTGCCGGTACCGGAGCCCCCGGCCGAGCTGTCGGCGCGCGTACAGCGCACGCTCGCGGAGCGAGGACTCGTCAGGCAGCGGCAGCGGCGTGGCTCCGTGTGGGTGTCTCGCGCGGGACTCATCGCCGCCGGGATCGCGCTGGGGATTCTCGGGCGCGGCGCCTATCCCGAAGCACGCGAATCCCCTGGCGCCGCCAGCAGCTCGGCGCCGGCCGGCCAGTACGTCCTTCTCCTGTATGGCGCGCCGCCGGGCGACACCGGTGTCGTTCACGCGGCGCGCGAGCGAGAGTACGGCCGCTGGGCGTCAGCGCTCGACGGCGGAGCGCGCTGGGTGGGTGGCAACGAGCTTCACGATGTCGTCGCGCAACTCGGCGGACCTCCAGCCCTCCAGGACACCGCGTCGGAGCGATTGGCAGGCTACTTCGTCATCGCGGCGCCGTCACCCGAACGCGCAACGGAAGTCGCACGCACCTGTCCCCACCTCAAGTACGGCGGGCGTGTCGTCGTCATGACCATCGCGTCGTGAGCGCGCCCTCCGTCCAGCCGCGGAGCTCCATCATGTCGGCCGATCAGGCGAAGCAACTCCTCCGGAGCGCCCCGTACTTTCCCGTCGCCGACGTCGAGCATGCCGCGCTGCACTACGAGCGCGTACTCGGCTTCACGCGCGAGTACGTTGCCGGCTCGCCGCCTCAGTTCGCGATCATGACGCGAGACGGTCTCTCGGTCATGCTCCGTCTCGTGCCGGACGCAACGCGCATCAGTCCTAACGAGCGTCAGGGCGGGACGTGGGACGCGTTCTTCTGGGTTCGCGACGTACTTGCGCTGCACGCGGAGCTCGTCGCAAACGGCGCCGAGATCGTCTATGGGCCGATCCTGCAGGAGGCGTACGGCATGCACGAGTTCGCGGCGCGCGACTCGAGCGGGTACGTGCTCGGGTTCGGGCAGTCGTTGTCATCCCGACCGTAGTGAGGAACCCTTGGGTCGCGGTCGAGGTCTTTTTCTCGGAATGACAACGCAGTAGTCAGTCAGTCATCAGGCAACAGTGGCCAGTCGCAGTACCGAGGTGGCAGTACCCAGGGGCAGTCCCGAGTCCTGAGGACTCTGCCGGCCGTGAACGCCGTCGCCGGTCGGATATAGCGCTGAGCGACGCCGCAGACGATGTTGGGCGAGACGTGTTCCGCCAACAGGACGAGCGGATTCCGTTTCACGGCCACGCCCAACCGAGAGCGTTCTCACATGCGAACAAGCTGTCACCGTCTGGTCGGCTCAGCCGCGGTCATCGCGGCCGGCCTCGTCGTCTCCGTAACGCCGAGCACGTCCATCGGAGCGCAGGCCAGGCGCCGCCCGACGACACCGGCCGCCGCACCCGATTCCGGACTCGCCCGTCTGGAAGCCGAGATGACGCGGCTCGCCGCAATCGCCGGTGGCAGAGTCGGTGTCGCTGCCGTGCACCTCGAGACGGGACGGCAGGTGATGCTGAATCGCGGGGAGCCCTTCCCGATGGCGAGCACGTACAAGGTGCCGATCGCCGTGCAGCTGCTCAGTCGAGTCGACTCGGGCTCGCTGCGGCTCGACAGCATGGTCACGATCCGGCCGAGCGATCTGCATCCGGGTAGCGGAACGCTGACGCAGCTGTTCGACGATCCCGGCGTCTCGCTCTCCGTTCGGAATCTGCTCGAGCTGATGCTCCTCATCAGCGACAACAGTGCGACCGACATCACGCTGCGCACGGCCGGCGGGACCGGCCCCGTCAACGCTCGGCTCCGTGCGCTCGGCGTTTCCGGCATCTCGGTCGACCGGCCCACCGTGCAGCTGATCGCCGACGCGATTGGCGTCAAGAATCTGCCCCCGGAGAGCGAGCTCACGCCGCAGTCGTTCAACACGCTCGCGCGCGCCGTTTCGGACGACGCGCAGAAAACGGCGGCCGAGGCGTTCTATCGCGATCGCCGCGACACGTCGACGCCGGATGGGATGGCGAAGCTGCTGGAGACGATCTGGCGCGGCCGCGCGCTCTCGAAGGCGAACACGGATCTGCTGCTCGACATCATGCGGCGCTGCGAGACCGGCCCGAACCGGATCAAGGGCATGCTGCCGCCGGAGCTCGTCGTACGCCACAAAACCGGAACGCTCGGCATCGGCGTCGCCAACGACGTCGGCATCATCGATCTGCCGAACGGCGCGGGTCATCTCGTGCTCGCGGTTTTCGTGAAGGAATCCACTCGGCCGGCGGAAGCGCAGGAACGGGCGATCGCGCAGATCGCCCGTGCCGCGTACGACTACTTCCTGTTCAACCCGCGCTGAGGTCCAGAAAAGCTACCAATTTCAGCTACTCGCGTTCGCCCGGAATGACCGTGGTTGGTCAGCGGGCGACCTGGTTGCCCGCAACGTACACCGACGCGATGCGTCTCACGTTCGCGATATCGGTGAGCGGATTCGCATCGAGCACGACGAAGTCCGCCCATTTCCCCGGCTCGATCGTTCCGAGATCGCGGTCGAGCTTCATGCAGCGAGCAGCATCACGCGTCGCCGCGATGAGTGCCTGACGCGGGGTCAGGCCGGCGTTCACCATCTGCTCGAGCTCCATGAGCTCGAAGTAGCCTTGAAAGCGGCCGTTGGGGCCGGTGTCGGTGCCCATTGCGATCAGTACGCCGGCGTCGGACAGTCGCTTGAGATTTCGCTTGGCCACCTCGAGGGCGACCTTGTATCGCTGCGCGGCGGGACTCGCGCGCATTGCCTGTTGCGCCTCTGGCTTCTCGAGCGCGGTCATCCACTCCCGATTCGCATGGGTGAGGAACAGCGAGTCGGAGAAGAAGTCTGGCGTCTTCTCGTATACGAACGTCGAGACCTCGCGCATGAGCGTCGGGCTCACGCACACATTGCGCGCCTTGAGCGCGGCGATGACCTCGTCGTCGACGTCCGCGTCGCGGATGCTGTGGGCGACGAAGTCCGAGCCGGCGGCGAGCAGCGACTTCGCGTCGGCGAGGTAAAAGAGATGCGTGGCGACGCGCATGCCGCGCTTGTGTGCCTCGTCGATGACCGCGCGATAGACCTCGGGCGTCATCTTCGGCACGGTGCCGAGGTTGTCGTCCACACGGATCTTGACGATGTCGACCTTCTGCGCGGCGTCGTCGGCTACCTGGGAACGAGCCTCGTCGGGCGTCTTCGGCGCGAGGACGGGCCCGGCGAGGAACACTCGCGCGTGATCCAGCGTGGGCGCGTTCTGTGCCGCGCGGGCCGCGAAGACCGATTGCGGTTCGCCGCCGAGGCTGAAGACGGTGGTGACGCCGTAAGCGGCGTAGGTGCTGAGGTCCTTGGGACCGTTGACGTGACCGTGGGCGTTGATGATGCCGGGGATGACGGTCTTGCCGGGCAGCGCCAGCCGCTGCGCGCCGGCAGGAATCGTCACGCTGTTCGCCGGGCCGGCCGCCACGATGCGCCCCTCGCGCACGACGATCGTCGCGTTAGGTACGGGGGAGCGATCGGTGCCATCGACCAACGTAAAGCCTGTGAAGGCACGTACGGGCGATCCCTGCGCGATCGCGAGCGTCGGCGCGAGAAAAAGTGCGGCACTGCGAGCGGTCAGGCGGAAGGAAAGCATCGGTCTCAACCGTGGTTTGGGCGGGATGGGGTTTTGAACGCCGATTGAATGTGCCGGTGCTGCTTGTGCCGAGCAACCGAACGTGACCGCCCGGTCGAGACCACGCGCCCGTCCGGGTACGCGCGCCGTGCGAGTGAGCACCGTCGTGGTGCTCCGTGACTGAGCGGCCGTCGGTTCCAAATGACTCCGCGCCGCACGATCGTGCGACGCGGAATCATTCGCTTGTACCGCTCGACGCCGTGGCGTGCGCTACTTCGTTTTCGTCGGGTCGTCCTCGGGGTGCACGTACGTCAGCTCGAACGGTCCGATGGCGTGCACCTGCACCTCCGTGACCCCGCGCGCGCTGGCGAAATGCGGCATGTTCGCGCCCGCGGTGACGAACCCGTCCGCCGGGTACGGGGCGAGGCCCTGTCGCGAGAAGTCCTCGCCGAATCCCAGGAGAAACGTTCCTCGAAGGACAGTGATGTGCTCGTCGGTCGGGTGCCGGTGCGGCGGCAGGACATAGCCGTTCGGAAAACGAAGACGGACCGTGAAGATCTGGCCGGCCACGCTCGGATCACCCTGCACGACGGCGAATTGCGCTCCGGCTGGAAAGATCGGCGGCGCCGGTCCCCATTGGATCCGATTGTCGCTGCCCATCTCCTGGCTCGAGCGGGCCGAACGGCTCTCGGCGGCCGATGCGGTCTTCGGCCCCTGCGACATGATCCTGCTCGTTTCGTCATCCGAACACGCAAGGGTAAACGTGGCGAGCAGAGCGGCACCGAAGCTCAGGCGTTGCAACATGTTTGTACCTCCAGATGGTTTGTCTCCACGAGTGGAGCGCGCTTTGATGCGCTCCGCTCGCCGCGACACGCCGTGGAGGCGTACCGCTGTGAAGCACGTTAGGGTGCGGCGATCGTCCGGTTATCGTCTCCGCTCGCGTTTCTGAAGGCATGCCGAACCGCCTCTCCCTTCTCGGGCCCGTTTGCCTGACAGGTGCCGACGGGCCGTCGATGCGCCGGGCACTCCAACAGCGTCGACTCGCGCTGCTGGCGCTCATCGCGGCATCACCGGGCCAATCCATAAGCCGGGATCGGCTGCTGGGGCTCCTCTGGCCCGAGCGCGACGAGCACTCCGCCCGTCACCTCCTCGCCGATTCGCTATACGTCCTGCGACGGACGCTCGGCGATGATGCGATCGTCGCGTCGGGCGAGTCGTTGCGTCTGTCGCCCGAACTCGTGTGGAACGACGTCGTCGAGTTCCGGACGGCGCTGGCCGAGGAGCGTTGGTCCGACGCGCTGCAGTTGTACCGCGGTGATTTCCTCGACGGCTTCTTCGTGCGCAACGCGGTGGATTTCGATCTATGGGCGACGGCCGAGCGAGCTCGCCTTCGCGCTCTCGCCACGGGAGCCGCGTCGGCGCTGGGCGATCAGCTTCAGCGGGCCGGTCGGCTTCACGACGCAGCCACCGCGGCGGAACGCGCGCTCGAGCTGTCGCCTTGCGACGAACCGTCGCTTCGCGATCTCGTCAGGCTGCTGCTCACGACGGACAACCGTGCGCGGGCGGAAGCCGTCGCTCGCGTTTTCGTCGAACGACTCGCGCTCGAGCTGGGCGTTTCGCCATCGGGCGAGACGATGCGCTTCCTTCGCGACGCTCGGGCGTTAGGCAGCGGAGAGCCGATCGTCGTGGTGGCGCCGCGAGAGCCGTATCGACGACGCGCGCACGCGATCGACTCGGTGACCGCGAGCATCATCGCGCAAGGACGATACCACTGGCACCGCCGGACACGTGCCTCGATCGAGCGCGCGATTGGCTACTTCACCCGAGCCGTCGCGCGCGACGAACGTGCTGCCGACGCGTGGTGCGGCCTCGCGGATTGCTGGATCGTGCGCGGCGGCCGCGACTACGCGCCGTTGGCCGTCGCGATCGAGCGCGGCGCCGAGAACGCCGATCGGGCACTCTCGCTCGACGATACGCTGTCCGGGGCGCACAATTCGATCGGGGGGCTGAACTTGATCCGGCGCCGCTGGCGCGATGCCGAGTCCGCATTTCGCCACGCGATACGTCTCGATCCGCATAACGCGGACGCGCACCATTGGCTCTCGCTGACGTTACTCACGGGTTTCGGCGCGCGCCACGCGGCGATGCGCGAGCAGACGATCGCGGCCAGCCTCAATCCTGTGTCGTCCATCCAGGTCGGAGTCCTTGGCTGGCTGCGGTATCTGCGTGGAGACTACGACCTGTCGCGGTCGAGCATGGAACCGGTGGTCGACCTCAACGCCGATCTCGAGGAGGCGCACGCCGGCCTCGCGCGCGCGGCGGCGCGGTTGGGCGACGAGGCGGCCGTCATGACCACGGTCGAAGCCGGGCTGACCAGGCCCGGCGATCTTCGCGCCGATCTCCTGGCGGAACACGCATCCGCGCTCGCCGTCCTTGGCGATTCGCGCCGGGCGCATCGGCTTGCGCTCGAGGCGACCGAGCATGGAGCGATGCCACTGAACCTCGCGCTGGCCTGGGCGAGCCTCGGTGACGTGGACCGTGCGCTACAATGGCTCGAGCACGAATCGTTTCTCGTCTACTGGGCCCCGCAGGCCGTCTGGTGGGATCCCCGTTTCGACGAGCTCCGCGACGACGTTCGCTTCATTCGTGTCAAGGAGCGCGTCCAGCAGGTTTGGTCAACGGAGTGGCAGTGACTTCCGAAAACCGACGTCGGTTCGCCGTCGAGGCTGATGAAGACGGGGTCGACGCCGTAGGCGGCGTAGGTGCGGAGGTCGGCGGGCGAGCTGACGTGTCCACCGGTGTTGATGATGCCGGGGATGACGGTCTTGTCGACGGGCGCCACACCCTCGGCGCCAGCGGAAACCTTCACGGCGCTGGCTGATCTCGCCGCAACGATGCGCCCGTCGCCCATGAGGATGGTGGCGTTGCTTGTCCGAGTCTAACGGGTCGGGCAACGGACCCGTTTTGATCTCGACGATGACACGCGAGTCCACAACCATGTCGGCCTTGTAATACCCGACGGACTCGCCGCGATGGAATACTCGTACTTGACCTCTTGCTCGACCCATACACCGCGGTGACGCAGCTCGACCATCATGGCTCGCCGATACACCGGCTCGACGAAACCGCAGCCGAATGTCTTGAACACGGTAAACGATGCGGCGATGACGGTGCCGGTGACGGCCTGTAACGGAAATGCATCTTCAGAGAAGCTCGGCGCCGGCGGTTCGTTCATGCCGCCAGGATGGGGCTCGGTCGACGACTGCGTGGCATCGAACGAGCGCGCCCCGTACCGCGTTGTTCCGGCATCTCGGATGGGACGCTTTACAACCAATGAGACGCAGAACGTGCAGAAGCGCTGCGCGCCGACGCGGAAGGCCGCAGAAGCCTCCGAGACTGGGGGAAAACTCCTCCCGCAACGAGCCGGAACCACAAGGGGAAACGACCTCGGGCCGCTCATAGCTGACCGAGGCCGTTCCCCCTTCAAATCCGAGCTCGTTGGGAGCGGAGCGTGGCCTTCAATGGGAGGCTTCTGCGGCCTTCTGCGTCGCCCGCGCCAGCGGGCGCTTTCTGCGCGTTCTGCGTCTCATTGGTTTTCGAGCCCAGTTGGTCGCGATGCCAGCCGGCCACTACCAAGCCTACGGCCGCTTGTCGAACGTATCCGACCGCTTGGTGTTCTGCTGCAGCACGTCGTCGTTCACCCAATAGTACGGCCCGAACGGCACCGCTTTCGGCCAGATCTCGTCGAGCGACATCGCGTCGTACAGCTTGCCACCCTTCATCACGTACTTCGAGTCCAGCGTGTTCTTGATGTTCTCGAGTGGGTTCGAGTTCAGCACCATGAGGTCCGCCAGCTTGCCGACCTCGATCGAGCCCAGGTCCCTGTCCACGCCCAGGAAGCGCGC
>Ga0070669_100000866_pt1 | contig 22010 bp, 18 predicted proteins | sample KBSS53metaG_FD_64680 | JGI IMG/M metagenome (GOLD analysis project Ga0070669, IMG submission 64680) | Switchgrass rhizosphere microbial communities from Kellogg Biological Station, Michigan, USA - KBS S5-3 metaG | ecosystem: Host-associated > Plants > Roots > Rhizosphere > Soil ...
TGATGCACGACGTGCGGCTGGTCCGCGAGCGGCTCGGCGACCTGCGTGAAGCGATGCGGCGCCGTGACGCGCTCGAGGCGCTCGCCCCACAGCTCGACCGCTGCGAGGGACTCGAGCGCGATCGGCGGCAGTTGATCCAGGCCGTCGAGGAGCGCAAGGCGGCGCGCAACGCGAGCTCGCAGGAAGTCGCGCGCCGGAAGCGCGCGGGCGAGCCCGCCGACGACCTGATCGCCCAGGGTCGCGCGCTGGGCGAGGAGATCGCGCGCCTCGAGCGCGAGCTCGGCGACGCCGAGGGACAGCTCGAGGCGATCCTGCTCGAGGTGCCCAACGTCACGGCCCCCGATGTCCCCGCGGGCGACGAGTCGCAGAACGTCATCGTGCGAAGCTGGGGCGAGCCGCGACCCTCCGCCGGAGTGCGGCCGCACTGGGAGATCGCCGCCCAGCACGGGCTGTTCGACCTCGAGCGCGCGGCGAAGATCAGCGGATCGGGGTTCGCGGTGTTCCGCGGCAGCGGCGCCCGGCTCGTCCGCGCACTGCTCAACTTCTTCGTCGACGTGCACACGCGCGAGCACGGTTACGAGGAGATCTGGCCTCCCGTGCTCGTCAATCGCGCGAGCATGACCGGAACCGGCCAGCTGCCCAAGTTCGAGGACGACGCATACAGGATCGCCGGGGACGAGCTGTTCCTCATCCCCACGGCTGAAGTGCCCGTCACGAACCTCTATCGCGACGAGATTCTCGACGGCGCCGAGCTTCCGAGGGGATTCTGCGCGTATACGCCGTGCTTTCGCCGCGAGGCGGGTTCGGCGGGGAAGGACACGCGCGGCGTGCTGCGCATGCACCAGTTCGACAAGGTCGAGCTCGTGCGCTACTGCGCGCCCGAGCACTCGGAGGCCGAGCTGACGACGCTGCTCGGCCACGCCGAGTCGATGCTCCAGCGGCTCGGCATCCCCTACCGGGTGAAGTTGCTCGCGGCGGGCGACACCGGCTTTTCGAGCGCGAAGACGTACGACCTCGAGGCGTGGGCGCCGGGCGTCGGTGCGTGGCTCGAGGTCAGCTCGTGCAGCACGTTCAGTGATTTCCAGGCGCGGCGCGCCAACATCCGGTTCCGGCCGGCGAAGGGAGAGAAGCCACGCTTCGTCCACACCTTGAACGGCTCGGGGCTCGCCTTCCCCCGCACGATCGCCTGCATCCTCGAGCACTATCAGCAGCCTGACGGCTCGGTGACCGTCCCCGACGTCCTGCGGCCGTATGTAGGGTCGGACCGGATCGGCTAGCCGATGCGCCGCGGCGCTCCCGAGGTGATCGTCGGCATCCTCCTCGCCGTGCTGCTCGCCTCGTACGTCGTGTACACGCGCCGCGTCGTGCGCGACCTGCGCATCGAGGCGGAGCGGTCGAGCCGCATGTACGCCCGCGTGCTGCGCGCGCAGACGGACACGAGCGCCGACGCGGGAACCGAAGCGCTGTTCGACCTCACGCGGAGCATCACGGCGCAGGGCGTGCCGATCATCGTCACCGACGTGCACGGGCGCCCCACGTACCACGCGAACCTGCCGCTCGACACCGCGCAGGACGAGCAGATGCAGCTTCGCCGGTTCGTCCGCGAGCTGGACCAGCAGAACGCGCCCGTGGCCGACTCCCTCGTCGGCAAGATCCACTTCGGCAACACGCCGCTCGTGAAGTGGCTGCGCGTCATTCCGGCGCTGCAGGCCCTCAGCGCGTTTATCCTGTTGATCGCCGGGATCTACATCGTCCGCACGCGTGGCAACGCCGAGCGCGAGCGCGTCTGGGCCGGGATGGCGCGCGAGTCGGCGCATCAACTGGGGACGCCGCTCTCCAGCCTCGCCGGCTGGATCGAGCTCCTCGAGGATCGTGCGCCCGACGAGGGAACGCGCAAGGCCGTCGCCTACATGCGCGCCGATCTCGAACGGCTGGATCGTGTCGCACATCGGTTCGAGCGCATCGGTCGCGAGCCGCGGCGCGACTCCGTGGATGCGGGCGCGCTGATCGACCGCATCGCCACCTACTTCCGGGCTCGAGTGCCTCGGCTCGCCCACGCCGTGCGCATCGACGTGGACGCGCACCCGGAGGCGGTGGACGTGCGCGGCGACGCGGTGCTCCTGGAGTGGGCGCTCGAGGTGCTCGTCAAGAACTCGATCGACGCGCTCGCCGGACGCGGCGGCACGATCCGCCTCGGCGCCACCCAGCGTCCCGAGGGCGGCGCCTGTCTCCGCGTCGCGGACGATGGTCCGGGGATCCCGCGCGATCTTCGCGGCCGCATCTTCGAGCCCGGTTTCTCCACCAAGACGAGCGGATGGGGAATCGGGCTCTCGCTCGCCCGCCGCATCGTCGAGGAGAATCACGGCGGCACGTTGCAGCTCGCCTCCGCGGATCGCGGCGCGACGTTCGAGATTATCTTACCCTGATGGACATTGCGACCGACGATCCGCTGCTCGAGGGGCTCAACTCCGCGCAGCGCGAAGCCGTGCTGCACGTGGACGGGCCGTTGCTGGTGCTCGCCGGTGCGGGCTCGGGCAAGACGCGCGTGCTCACGACGCGCATCGCGCGCCTGATCGACCAGCACGGCGTCGACCCGAGCCGCATCCTCGCGGTCACGTTCACCAACAAGGCCGCCGGCGAGATGAAGGACCGCATCGCGCGGCTCCTCGGCCGCTCGCCGACGGGGATGTGGGTGGGGACGTTCCACGCGATCGGCGCGCGCATGCTCCGCGCGGCCCCGCATCTCGTGGGCCGGACCTCGACGTTCACGATCTACGATCAGGACGACACGCAGTCGGTCGTGAAGCGCGTGATGGAACGGAACAACCTGAACATCAAGCAGTTCACGCCGCGCGGTGTGCATGCGGCGATCTCCGACGCGAAGAACGCGCTCGTCACCCCCGACGAGTACGCGAACCTGGCGATGGACCCGTTCTCGCGCGCCGTCGCGGTGGTCTACCGTGAGCTCGGCGAGGCGCTCCGCGTCGCGAACGCCGTCGACTTCGACGATCTGCTCGTGTTGCCGGTTCGGCTGCTCGCCGAGAATCCGGGCGAGCTGGAGAAGTATCGCCGGAAGTTCCGCTACCTTCTCGTCGACGAGTACCAGGACACGAACCGCGCGCAGTACCAGTTCGTGAAGCTCCTCGCCGGCGGCCACGGCAACCTCTGCGTCGTCGGCGACGACGATCAGTCGATCTACGGCTGGCGCGGGGCGGACATCCGCAACATCCTCGACTTCAACAAGGACTTCCCGGACGCGCACGTCGTCCGCCTCGAGGAGAACTACCGCAGCACCCCCGAGGTGCTCGATCTCGCGAACGTCGTGATCAGCGCGAACAAGGGCCGCATGGGGAAGACGCTGCGCCCCACACATCGCAGCGGCGAACGGGTCACCGCCGCGCGCTGCCTCGACGAGCGCGACGAGGCGGAGTTCATCGTCGAGGAGCTCGTCGCGCGGCGCGCGCAGTCGTCGTCGCTCACCCTTCGCGACGTCGCGATCCTCTATCGCACCAACGCGCAGAGCCGCGCGCTCGAGGAGGCGCTGCGCAAGCGCGCGCTCCCGTACAGAATCGTCGGTTCGGTGCGGTTCTACGACCGTCGCGAGATCCGCGACCTCATGAGCTACCTCAAGCTCGTCGCGAACCCGGCGGACGACGAAGCCTTCCGGCGCGCGATCGCCGTCCCGAAGCGTGGGCTGGGTGAAGCGACGATCGAGCAGCTGTCCGGCGCAGCGCGTGCCGCCGGCGTGCCGATGCTGGCGGCCGCCGTGCGTCCCGATCTCGTCGCGTCGCTCCGCCCCGCCGCGCGCACGGCGCTCGCCGAGTTCGCCGCGCTCATGGCGCGGTTCCGCGAGTCGGCGCGTGAAGACGCGGTCGACGAGCTGCTGCGGGAGATCGTCGACGCGATCCGCTACGCCGAATACTTGCGCGCCGAAGGACCCGAGTCGGCGGACCGTCTCGACAACGTGCGCGAGCTGATCACCGGCGCCGCCGAGACGGTCGCTGACGAGGAAGGGGAGGTGGGGCTCACGCCGCTCGACCACTTCCTCCAGCGCGCCATGCTCGTGTCCGAGCTCGACAAGCTCGGCCCCGACGCCGACGCCGTGACGCTCATGACGCTGCACAACGCGAAGGGACTCGAGTTTCCCATCGTGTTCATCAGCGGTCTCGAGGACGGGCTCTTTCCGCTCGCCAAGGCGTTCGACGACCCCGCGCTCCTCGAGGAGGAACGCCGGCTGTTCTACGTCGGCATCACGCGCGCCGAGCGCAAGCTGTTTCTCACGCACGCCGAGGAACGGCGCCGCAACGGCGAGTTCATGCCGTCCAAGGCGTCGAGCTTCCTCGTCGCCATCCCCGAGGACATGCTCGAGCAGCGCATGACGATCAAGGTGCGCAGCTCCGGCCGCTCGTTCATGCATTCGCTCGGCGGCGGCAGCCAGTGGGGCAACTCGCGCAAGCGGGACGTCTCCGCGACGCTGCGCACCGCCTACCTCGACGACGACGCGTTCCCGCCGAGCGCCGCGGCCAGACGACCGGGGACGCCGGTGTCGCGTCCCACCAGCTTCGACGACGCCGAGGTGTCGCAGGATGCCGCCGTGATCGCCGTCGGAGCCCGTGTGCGTCATCGGAAGTTCGGTTCCGGCGTCATCGCCGAGCTCGCGGGCTCGGGGCGTGATCTCAAGGCGAAGATCGACTTCGACGACGAGACGATCGGGCGCAAGACGCTCGTCGTCGCGCAGGCCAACCTCGAACGGGACATCGACTAGTGGCGGTCACCATCGACGACGTGCGGCACATCGCTGCGCTCGCACGACTCGGACTCCCCGAACAGCGGGCCGCGGCGATCGTCAACGAGCTGAACACGATCCTCGCCCACATGGACGAGCTGGCGAAGGTCGACACCGCGGGCGTGCAGGAGGCGATCGGTGTCGGGGCCGAAGGGCTGCCGGTGCGAAAGGATCTCGGCCCGCCCTTTCCGCTCGCCCGGTCCCTCGATGCGTTCGCGCCGAGCATGCGCGACGGATTCTTTCTCGTGCCGCGGTTGTCCACCCACGAATCGACGGAGGAATCGTGACCGCGCGATCCTGCGCCGTCGTTCGCGAGGAGACCGCTGCCGGTCGGGTCCTCGCGACCGATACGGTGGATGCCGCCGTCGCCCGCGCCCGCGAAGTGGGCGCGGGGCGCGACGGCCTGAACGTCTTCGTCTGGCGCGATGACGACGACGCGAAGTCGCAGGCGTCGTCGATCGCCGATCGTCTCGCCGACACGAAGCCCGGCGCGCTGCTCGGTGTCCCCGTGGCGATCAAGGACAACATCGCCACCCTCACGATGCCCACGACCTGCGGCTCGAAGATCCTCGAGGGCTACGTGAGCCCGTACGAGTCGACGGTCGTCAAGCGTCTGCGCGCGGCGGGCGCGATCCCGTTCGGCAAGACCAACATGGACGAGTTCGCGATGGGCTCGTCCACGGAGCACAGCGCATACGGCCCGACGAAGAATCCGATCGCCCCCGACCGCGTGCCCGGTGGATCCTCCGGCGGATCGGCCGTCGCCGTCGCGTCGGGCATCGTGTCGATCGCCCTCGGCTCGGAGACCGGCGGCTCGGTGCGCCAGCCCGCGGCCTTCTGCGGCATCGTCGGCGTCAAGCCGACGTACGGACGCGTGAGCCGTTTCGGGCTCGTCGCCTTCGCCTCGTCGCTCGATCAGGTCGGCGTCTTCGGCGCCACCGTCGACGACGCCGCGAGGGGGCTCGGCGCGATCGCCGGCCACGATCCGATGGACTCCACGTCGGCGAACATCGCCGTCCCCGACTATCACGCCGGCGCGAACGCCGACCTGAAGGACCTCGTCGTCGGCCTGCCGAAGGAATACTTCCCGGCCTCGCTCGACCCCGAGATCCGTCGCCTCTGCGACGCCGCGGTCGATCGGTTGCGCGGACTCGGCGCGACGGTGAAGGAGGTCTCGCTGCCGCACACCGATCTCGCGATTCCGGTCTACTACATCGTCGCCCCCGCCGAGGCGTCGTCCAACCTCGCGCGCTTCGACGGCGTTCGCTACGGATTCCGCCTCGAGGGCGAGGGACTGCGCGGCATGTACGAGGCGACGCGCTCGAAGGGGTTCGGGCCCGAGGTGACGCGGCGCATCCTGCTCGGTACCTACGTGCTGAGCGCCGGCTACTACGACGCCTACTACCGCAAGGCGCAGCAGGTGCGCACGCTCATCGCCGACGACTTCCGTCGCGTCTTCGAGTCCGGGGTGCACGTCCTCTTCACGCCGACGGCGCCGTCGACGGCCTTCCAGATCGGCGCCATCTCCGATCCGTACGAGATGTACCTGAGCGACATCTTCACCGCGACCGCCAACCTCGCCGGAGTGCCGGCCATGTCGCTGCCGATCGGACGCATCGGCGGACTGCCCGTCGGCGGCCAGTTCCTCGCCTCGCACTTCGACGAAGCCCGCATGTTCACCGCCGCGTACGCGCTCGAGCGCGCGCTCGGTGCGGAGGCACACGCATGACCGCCACCGCCGCCGCACCCGCCACGACGCTGGATCGCTGGGAGATGGTCGTCGGCCTCGAGGTGCACGTGCAGCTCAAGACGCGCACCAAGATCTTCTGCGGTTGCTCCTCCGACTTCGGCGCGGCCCCGAACGCCAACACCTGCCCGGTCTGCCTCGCGCTGCCCGGCGCGCTCCCGGTGCTGAACGAGCGCGCGGTGGGCCTCGCGACGCGGGCCGCGCTCGCGCTGAACTGCGCGGTGCAGCCGGTCTCGATCTTCGCGCGCAAGAATTACTTCTACCCCGATCTGCCGAAGGGCTACCAGATCTCGCAGTTCGACAAGCCGCTCGCGCTCGATGGCTGGATCGAGATCGGCACGCGCGCCGTCGGCGCGCCGATTCGCATCGGCATCACGCGCGTGCACATGGAGGAGGACGCCGGCAAGTCGATTCACGATCGGTTCTCCGGCGCGACGGCGATCGACCTCAATCGGTCGGGTGTACCCCTGATCGAGATCGTCAGCGAGCCCGATATCCGCTCGGCCGAGCAGGCGGGGGCCTATCTGCGCGTGCTCAAGCAGATCCTCGAGTACGTCGACGTCAGCGACGTCAACATGGAAGAGGGCAGCCTGCGCGTCGACGCCAACGTCAGCGCGCGCCGCCGCGGCGAGACGAAGCTCGGCACCAAGACCGAAGTGAAGAACATGAACTCGTTCTCCGGCGTCGAGCGGGCGCTGGAAGTGGAGTTCGCGCGGCACGTCGGTGTGCTCGAGGCCGGGGGGACGATCGAGCAGCAGACGATGCTCTGGGACGGCAGCGCCGTGCGTCCCGCTCGCTCGAAGGAGGGGAGTCACGACTACCGCTACTTCCCGGAACCCGATCTGCCGCCGCTCATTCTCGCTCTCGACTGGATCGAGCAGGTACGCAAGGACCTGCCCGAGCTCCCCGCGGCGCGGCGTGCGCGATTCGCCACGGACTACAAGCTCGGCGAGTACGACGTCGAGGTGCTCACCGCCAATCCACGTCTCGCCGACTACTACGAGTCCGTGGCACGCGCACACGGCGAGCCCAAGGCGGCGGCGAACTGGGTGATGGGCGAGGTGATGGCGACGCTCAAGACGTCGGGCGAGGACATCGGGCGCTTCCGCGTTCGTCCCGCCGATCTCGCGTCGCTGCTCAACCTCGTGCGCGACGGCATCGTGAGCCACACCGCGGGGAAGCAGATCTTCGGACACATGGTCGCCACGGGCGATCCGCCGGCGCAGATCGCCGAGCGCGAAGGGCTCGTGCAGGTCGACGACGACGCCCAGCTCTCCGCCTGGCTGGATGAAGTGCTCGCCGAGAACCCCGTCGAGGCGGAGCGCTACGGCAACGGCGAGAAGAGGCTGCAGGGAGTGCTCATCGGCGCCGTGATGAAGAAGTCCAAGGGGCGCGCCGATCCTCGGAAGCTCAATCAGCTGCTCACGGCGCGGTTCGCGTCGTAGAGCGGCGTGTCGAGCGCGCGCGAGTAGCCGAGCATCGAGGTCGGGAGCCCGAAGTGGCGCTCGGCCTCGGCGCGGGCCAGCTCCGCTCCGCCGGAGCGCAGCGCTTCCCGTCGCACGTGCTTCGCGCGCCGGAGCGGCTCGTCGCCCGATGGATCCTGCGCGAACGGCCGCGACCGGTCGAACTTGATCAGGAAGTCGATGATCGCGTCGTAGGCGTGGTCGAGATACCGGCTCACCTCGACGTCGCTCAGGTCCCAGCGGCTGTTCTCCTTCATCAGGCCGAAGATCCGCTGCCATCCTTCGTTGTCCGCGACGTGCACCATGCCGCGGAAGATTCGCCGGTTGGTCTGCGTGCTGAAGATCGTCGGGCTGAGGATGCGGTCGAGCAGCGCGTCGGCGCGCGAATGATCGAGCAGGATGAGGTCGCGCGCCTGTCGCGCGCAGGCCGTCCCGAGATGCGTCTCGAAGCGGCTTTCCCAATAGCTGTGCCCGAGCGACGACGTGCTCGCCGTGACCGCGAGCTGCTTCGGCACGAAGTGATTGTGCGCGATGGCGTCGGCGGCGAGATGGGCCAGGTATCCGAGCGCGAAGGCGCGAAGCGGACCTTCCGGCGCTTCGGAGTGGATCTCCAGTCCCACCGTCCAGGAATGACAGTGACGGCCGGTCGGGACGTACTTCTTCGCCATGCTCGTGTCGGCGGCGATCGATCCGTACAGGAAATCGTACGGGAACGCGTGCAGCAGCTCGGCCACGACTCCGGGCAGCTGTGACAGTGAGCGGAGGACCGCCTCACCCAGATAGACGTGCGTGCCCGGCGTCCAGGCGTACGCCGCGTGCGGCAGCAGGACGACGAGCAGCAGCGCAGCCGCGACGAGGCCGGCCAGGCGTAGCACCGGCCGGCCTCGTCGCGGGACCGGGCGGCTAGACGCCCAACCGGCGACGCTGCCGGCGGATCGCCTTGCGCAGGTCGCGAAGCTCGTGCTGGACCAGGCCGTTGATGCGATCACGAGCTTCGCCCACCGTCTCCCGGACCTCGCGCTCGATGCGCTCGGTCGGGATCTGATCGATGAGCTCACTCCCGTGCTCGCGGGCCCACCGTGCGCCAGCGGCGCTCGCCGCCATCGCGCCCCGTCCCGCCCACTTCGCGCCGCGAAGGACGGGCGCGACGGGTCGCCGGCCCGACGGGCCGCGACGGAGGAGCAGGGTGGCCGTCGCGCCGATCGCCGCGCCGATGAGGGCCGCGGTGAGCAGGTCGTACTGGGCATCACGCCCAATCTCGCCGTCGCGGGCGGACTCGCGGACGCGTGGCCCCCGCTTCGGGCTGGTCGGGATCGCTGTACCCATCGTCGTTCTCCTCCGGCGTCGGACCCGGAGCACCGAGCGTCTCGGCCTCCGCGTCTTCGGTGTGAAGCGCGGCGGCTCCGGTGCGCACACCACGCACCGTCGACGCCGTCGCGATGAACATCGTCTCCGCCTCCTCCTGCACGACTTCCAGCAGCGCGTTGAACTCCCCGAGCCGCTGCTCCGTCAGCGCGATCGCCTGCTGCAGCCGCTGGTTCGCCGCGGCGATCGTCGCATTCACCTGCTGCACGTCGGTGCGCACCGACGTCGTGATGTAGTTCACGTTGTCGGCGATCGCGCTCGCGTGGCGCATCAGCGGATTGATGTCGCCGTACACCTTGTCCAGCAGATCGCTGACCTTCGCGTAGCTCTTCCGGAAGTTCCAGGCGGCCGGCACCAGCGCGACCGCCAGCACGAGCAGGGCGATCGTCATCAACCCGCTCGCCACCGCGGTCGTCTTCTCGAACCAGCCGCGCTCCTGCCCGACCTGCCGCATCAGGACGGTGTCCTGAACCTGCGCCGCCTGCACCAACAGCCACACGCCCGCACGCGCGAACGAGACGATCATTGCTTCCCTGGGCTAGAGGAGTGGGCTGCCCGCCCCGCCCGCGAGGACCAGATCGTGACAGCCGTGTGCAAGGGCAGGGCCAACGCACGAGAGCGCTCGGTCGCCATCGTACCCTGATCGGCGAGCGCGTGTCAAGCGCCGCATGGTTCAGCGGGCGGCTCGCGGCGCGAAGGGTGCAGTGGCTGCGCCCTCACGCCTCGCCGGCGCCGCTGCCGCTTGACGCTCCGTCGCACGCCGGGGATGTTTCCCGGCTCTCCCATTCCGGGCGCGACCGCATGCGCCTATCCATCGCACCACTTCCATGAGCGCACAGCAGTTCGTCGTCCAGGGCGGTCACACGCTCTCCGGCCGCATCCGCCCCTCCGGCAACAAGAACGCCGCCCTGCCGATCGTCGCTGCCTCGCTGCTGTGCGAGGAGCCGGTGCATCTCGAAAACGTGCCGCGCATTCGCGACGTCGAGACGCTCGTCGATCTCATCAAGTCCATCGGCGCCAATGCCGAGTGGACCGCGCGCAATGCGCTCACCATCCACGCGAAGGAGCTGCGGGCGACCGAGCTCGACCCGGCGCTCTGTCGGAAGATTCGCGCGTCGATCCTGCTCGCGGGACCGCTGCTCGCGCGCTGTGGCGAGATCGAGCTGCCTCCGCCCGGCGGCGACGTCATCGGCCGCCGCCGCGTCGATACGCACTTCCTCGCCCTGCAGCAGCTCGGCGCGAGCTTCCAGCTCGACGATGCCTTCATCCTGCGCGCCAAGCGCCTCCGCGGCGCCGACGTGTTCCTGGATGAGCCGAGCGTCACGGCGACCGAGAACGCCCTCGCGGCCGCCGTCGCGGCGGAGGGAACGACGGTCCTCCGCAACGCGGCGAGCGAGCCCCACGTCCAGGACCTCGCGAAGTTCCTCGTCGCGATGGGCGCCAGCATCGAGGGCATCGGGACGAACACCATCACGATCCACGGTGGTCTTCCCCTTCGCGGTTGCCGGTACGAGATCGGCCCCGATCACATCGAGGTCGGCTCGTTCATCGGGCTCGCCGCCGTCACGCGCTCCGAGATCACGATCGAGCGCGCAGGCGTGCAGCACCTCCGCTCCACGCTCATGGGGTTCGAGCGCCTCGGCGTCGCCTGCCGCATCGAGGGAGACGATCTCGTCGTCCCCGGCAAGCAGGAGATGGTGATCCGGAGCGACCTCGGAGGCGCGGTGCCGAAGCTCGAGGACCAGCCCTGGCCGGCGTTCCCCGCGGATACGATGTCCATCGCGCTCGTCACCGCGACGCAGTGTGAGGGAGTCATCGTCATCCACGAGAAGATGTTCGAGTCTCGCCTCTTCTTCGTCGACAAGCTGATCGGGATGGGCGCCAAGATCGTGCTCTGCGATCCACATCGGGCCGTCGTCGTCGGTCCGACCAAGCTCCATTCCGGCCGCGTGGAGTCCCCAGACATCCGCGCCGGCATGGCGATGCTCCTCGCGGCGATGTGCGCCAAGGGGGAGAGCATCATCGACAACGTGGGCCAGATCGAGCGCGGGTACGAGCGGATCGACGAGCGGCTTCGCGCGCTCGGCGCCAAGCTTGAGCGCGTCGAGGATCGCCGCGTGAGGTGACGACGTCGCCGTCGAGGGCCCCGGTCCTCGAGGCCGAGGTCGTCGAATCGTTCGCCGAGCTGGGCATCACCGCCTTCACGACCGGCCGCGGTGCGGGGACCTTCGGCATGCATTCCGACGAGCCGATTCGCGACGTCATGGCGCGGTGGAGCGCCTTGAGAGCGCGGCTCGGCGGCGCTCGGCTCGCCACCGCGGCGCAGGTCCACGGCGTGGATGTGCTCGAGCACGAGGCGGGGTGGAGCGGGTGGCTGCGCGCCGACTCGGCGGACGGCCATCTCGCGCTCGCCGGCGGCACGGCGATGGCTGTCACGGTCGCCGACTGCGTCCCCGTGTTCATCGCCCATCCCTCGGGTGCGACGGCGATCCTCCACTCGGGCTGGCGAGGCACCGCCGCGCACATCACCGAGCGGGCGATCCAACGCCTCGCCGCTCACGGCGTCGCGCCCGAAGAGCTGCGAGTCCACTGCGGGCCGGCCATCTGCGGTCGGTGCTACGAGGTGAGTGCCGACGTGGCAATGCAGTTGACGGGACGCGACCCCGGGCATGCCATCACCGTCGACCTCCGCGAGCTCATCACTCGACGCGCGCGCGAGCTCGGTGTGCGGCACGTGTCGTCGAGTCCGTACTGCACCCGCTGCGACAACGATCGATTCTTCTCCCATCGCGCCGGCGATCCTGGTCGGCAGCTCGGCGTCATCCTCGCACGCGTCTGACGGAGTCGCGACGCGCGTCGCAGCTTGACCCGGCCTTTCGCCACTCTTACTTTAGATACTGCGAGCGGACTTCGGGCCGGCCGCAAAATGTGGGGGATGCTCCCCACATTTTTTTATTCTCTAAGGTCGCCTAGAGACAACATGAGCAACGAGCTGGAACATGTTGTCGTCGAAGGGCTTGACGAAGTCGGCTATGATCTCGTCGAGCTTCGGAAGGGTGGTTCGCGATCGCGGCCGGTGCTCGAGGTTCGCATCGATCGCCGCGATGGCGAGAAGGTGACGGTCGACGACTGTGCACGCGCATCGCGCGCGCTCGAAGCGCGGCTCGATTCGAGCGCGCTGGTCGCTGAACGGTACGTGTTGCAGGTGTCGTCACCGGGCGAGCGTCCATTGCGGACGCCGGCCGAATGGCGGCGCTTCGCCGGTCGCTGGGCGAACGTGCTGGCTCCCGATTTCGGGGGACGGTTCGACGCGGTGATCGGCGATGTGGACGAGCAGGGCGGCGAGGCGGTCGTCACGCTGCGCCCGGAGCATGGTGAGGCGAAGCGGATTCCGCTCGCTGCGGTCAAGGAGGCGCGGCTGGCGTTTCGCTTCTAACAGGTCAGAGTGCACGGGCTGCCGATCTCGGCGAGCCCTTTCCCGCGAGGTCTTTGGATGGTCAGTTCCGCAGAGATGTTGGCCGCGTTCCGCGAGCTCTCGAACTCGAAGCAGCTCGATCGTACGGAGCTGTACGGGCTGCTGCAGGACGGGTTCATGGCCGCGCTGGCGAAGAAGTACGGCCCCACCGTCCAGGCCGAGGTCAATATCGACGACTCGCGCGGTGAGATCCGCATCGTGCTCCTCAAGACCGTCGTCGAGACGGTCGAGGATTCGGCGCGCGAGATCTCCCTCGAGGAAGCGAAGATCTTCGACGAGGGCTTCGAGCCCGGCGACGTCATGGAGGAGCCCCTCGACTTCACCGTCTTCGGGCGCGCCGCCATCCAGGCCGCCAAGCAGCGCATCATCCAGCGCGTGCGCGAAGGCGAGCGCACCAAGATTCGCGACGAGTTCGCGTCCCGCGTGGGCGATCTGCTCTCGGGCGAGATCCAGCAGATCGAGCGCGGGAAGCTCGTGGTCATGCTCAACAAGTTCCGTGAAGCGGAGGCGATCATCCCCTACCGCGAGCAGAACCATCGCGAGCATTTCCATCAGGGCGAGCCGATCCGTGCCGTGCTCAAGCGCGTCGAGGAGACGCCCAAGGGTCCGCGCCTGATCCTCAGCCGCGCCGATGGCCTCTTCGTGAAGGCGCTCTTCAAGCTCGAGGTGCCCGAGATCCAACAGAACATCGTGGAGATCCGGGCGACGGCGCGCGAAGTCGGCAGCCGGACGAAGATCGCGGTCTTCTCCCGCGACGACAGCATCGATCCCGTCGGCGCGTGCGTCGGCCTCAAAGGCTCCCGCGTGCAGACGGTCGTCAACGAGCTCGGTGGAGAGCGCATCGACATCGTTCCGTGGTCCTCGGACCCCGAGCGGTTCGCGAAGCTCGCCCTCGCCCCGGCGAAGGTGGCGCGCGTCTTCAGCGACGGCGTCAGCAAGACCATTCAGGCCGTCGTCGACGAGGACCAGCTGTCGCTCGCCATCGGTCGCAATGGTCAGAACGTTCGTCTCGCCTCGGAGCTCACCGGCTGGAAGATCGATCTCTACTCGAGTCGCGAGTGGCTGGAGAAGGGCGGCGCCGAGCAGCTCTTCGCGCCGCTCCCCGGCGAGGCGGAGAGCGACGCTGCCGCCGACGTCCCGCTCACCGAGCTCGCCGGGATGCATCCCGCGACGGTCGCGGTGCTGAACGAGGCGGGATACCGCACGCTGAACGACATCATCGACCTCGAGCGCGAGGACTTCCTGCGTCTCGCCGGAATCGCGCCCGAGGAGGCAGACCGCATCATGTCGCTGCTCGACGAGCTGACGACGGAGGACACGTCGGCGGAGGGAGAGGTGCATTCGCCCAACCGCGGGGCGGCGGAGTAACGGATGGACGACGCCGCGCACGGCCGGCTCCTTCGGCTGGTCGGGCTCGGACTCCGCGCGCGCGGCGCCGTCGTCGGCGTCGAGCGAGTTCGTGAAGGGGTGAAGAAAAACAAGGTGGCGTTCGCGATCGTCGCTGCCGACGCATCGCGCAACAGTCTGGACAAGATCGTCCCGCTTCTGAATGCCAGGCGGGTTAGATTCATCGAGGTACCGAGTGCCGCCGAGCTTGGCGGAGTTGCGGGTCGGGAGTCCGCTGCGGTCGTCGGTATCGTCGATCGACAGCTCGCGAAAGGGATTCGCGATCTGGTGGAGTCGGGCTCCGAGAGAGCCCCATAGGAGGGTGGTTTGAGCAAGCTTCGCGTACACGACATGGCCGGCGAGTTCGGGATCTCCGCCGACGAAGTGATGGGATTGCTTCGTCAGATGGACGTTCCCGTGCGCAGCCATTTGAGCCCGCTCACGGACGACCAGGTCGCGCGCGTGCGCGCCCGGTGGGAGCGGGAGAAGCGCGTCCGTGCCGAGCGTCAGGCGGCACCGCCCGCGCCTGCCCGTCGTCGTCGCGGAGCTGCCACCGCGGCCGTCACGGCGGAGCCCACGCCCGCCGCACCCGATGCGAGCGACGCCAGCGGTCAGGTCCGGCGCCGCCGCAAGGCCGCCGACGTCGCCGCCGCCGCGGCGGAAGTCGCGGCCGAGCAGGCCGCCGCCGACGCCGCCGCTCAGCAGGCCGCTGAAGCCGCCGCCGCCGAACGCGCCGAGGCGGAGCGGGTCGAGGCCGAGCGTCAGGAGGCGGAGCGAGCCCGCGCCGCTGCGGCAGCCCAGGCGGCCGCCGCTGCGCAGGCCGAAGCGCTGGCGCAGGAGCAGGACAGCGCCGACGAGGCGCCACCCGCGCCGGAGACTGCTACCGCGGAGCCGCAGCGTCCCGCCGCGCAGCGCCCGCCGAGCGGCCCACTGCCGCCAGCGGCTGGTGCAGATCGCCCGCGTCCGCGACCGATCACGCCGGGCGCGCCGCGCCCGCGTCCCGTCACGGCGGGATCGCCCTTCCCGCCCCGTCCAGTCGCATCCGCGTCGCCCGGCGGCTTCGGCGGCGCCACCCGCACGCCCGAGCGTCGCCCGGGCCCCGGCGGCGGTGCGCCGCAGACCGGCGCCGGCGTCGGTGCCGGCGGCGCGAATCGCAATGCTCGCAAGAAGGGCAAGCGCGGTGCCGTCGATCAGGACGCCGTGGACGCCAACATCGCGAAGACGATGGCGTCCATGCGCGGCGCCCCCTCGCGCGGCGGTCGCATCGATCGGCGCGGCATGCGCGAGGAAGCCGAGGCGATGCGCGCGGCCGAGGTCGAGCGCGAGAAGAAGCTGGTCCGCGTCAACGAGTTCATCACGGTCAGCGAGCTCGCGCAGATCCTCAAGGTCTCGCCGACGGAGATCGTCGGCTTCGCGTTCAAGAATCTCGGTCTCATGATCACCGTCAATCAGCGTCTCGACTTCGACCAGATCGAGCTGATCGCCGGCGAGTTCGGCTTCCAGGCCGTGCGTGAGGACGAGTACCAGGCGGAGGAAGTCGGAACCGCCGTCGCCGACGAGCCCGAAGACCTCGTGCCGCGTCCCCCGGTCGTGACGATCATGGGCCACGTCGACCACGGGAAGACCTCGCTGCTGGATTACATCCGCAAGGCGAACGTCGTGGCGGGCGAGGCCGGCGGCATCACGCAGCACATCGGTGCCTACCACGTGCAGTTGCCCGGCGGCAAGATGATCACCTTCCTCGACACGCCGGGTCACGAGGCATTCACCGCCATGCGTGCGCGCGGTGCGCAGGTCACCGACGAGGTGATCCTCGTCGTGGCCGCCGACGACGCGGTGATGCCGCAGACGATCGAGGCCATCTCGCACGCCAAGAATGCCGGCGTGCCGATGATCGTCGCGATCAACAAGATCGACCTGCCGCAGGCGAATCCGATGAAGGTGAAGCAGGATCTCCTGCAGCATGGAGTCGTGCTCGAGGAGTTCGGCGGCACGACGCTCAGCACGGAGATCTCGGCCAAGAAGGGAACGCACGTCGACGAGCTGCTGGAGCAGATCCTTCTTCAGGCGGAGCTGCTCGACCTCAAGTCGAACCCGAACAAGCGCGCGACCGGTACGGTCGTCGAGGCCCAGCTCGATCCGGGGAAGGGACCGGTGGCCACGGTGCTCGTGCAGAGCGGCACGCTCAACGTCGGCGACGACTTCATCGTCGGGATGTATTCCGGCCGAGTCCGTGCGCTGCTCGACGAGCGCGGCAAGACGGTGAAGTCCGCCGGCCCGGCGATCCCGGTGCAGGTGCTCGGCATGACCGGCGTTCCGATGGCGGGCGATCAGATGCTCGTCGTCGAGGACGCCACGGCGGCGCGCGAGGTCGCGCAGCGTCGCGAGCGGCTCGACCGCGAGGCCAAGAGCCGTCGCTCGACGCGTGGCGTCACGCTCGAGGACTTCATGGCGCAGTCGGCGTCCGGCGAAGTCCGCGCGCTCAGGATTCTCATTAAGGCGGATCAGGGCGGTCCGGCGGAAGCGCTCGCCGACGCGCTGAGCCAGCTCGGCACCACCGAGGTGAAGGTCGAGGTCGTGCATCGCGGCGTCGGCGCCATCACCGAGAGCGACATCCTGCTCGCGCGCGCCTCGGGCGCGATCATCATCGGCTTCCACGTGCGTCCGGACAACAACGCGCGCGCGGCGGCCGAGCGTGAGAACGTCGACATCAAGCTCTATCGCATCATCTACGAGGCGGTGGCCGACGTGCGCGCCGCCCTCGAGGGGATGCTGCGTCCGGAGGAGCGAGAGGTCGTGCTCGGCGAGGCCGAAGTCCTCGAGACGTTCAAGGTGCCGAAGATCGGCGTCATCGCCGGCTGCGCGGTCCGCACGGGCCTCATCCGCCGCGACGCTCGCGTTCGCGTCATTCGCGACGCGATCGAGGTGTACGAGGGGAGCATCGCCTCGCTGCGCCGATTCAAGGACGACGTGAAGGAAGTTCGTGAAGGCTTCGAGTGCGGTATCGGCATCGAGAACTTCAACGACCTCAAGGTGGGCGACCGCATCGAGTGCTATCGCACCGAGGAAGTGGCGCGGACGCTCGAATCGGCTCCGCAGAGCTGATCACGGTTACGGCGCGGACCGGGCACACGAATGCGCCCGGCCCGCCCACCTCCGCTCCGGTGACCCGTGTCTCCTGACCATCATCGATCCGAACGCGTCGCCGCGGCGATGCGCGAGGAGATCGCGACCTTCCTCGCCAACGACGTGAAGGATCCGCGCATCATGGGCCTCGTCACCGTCACGGCGGTCGAGATCACTCGCGACCTGCGCCACGCGAAGGTCTTCGTGAGCGTGCTCGGCTCCGAGTCGCAGCGCGCCGCGACGTTCGATGGGCTCGCCGGCGTCGCGGCGCATCTTCGCGGGCGCGTCGGTCGCGCGCTCCGGCTCCGCGTCGCGCCCGAGATCGAGTTCCGCAACGACGAGAGCGTCGCACACGCGGCCAAGATCGAGCAGCTCCTCGCCCAGGTGCGCCGCGAGCTCCCCGCCGATGCGGGCGACAAGACACCTCCGGCCGGCAATGAGGCAGTCGACGACTGACGGACTGCTGCTCGTCGACAAGCCGGCCGGAATGACGTCGCACGACGTCGTGCTCGCCGCGCGGCGGGCGTTCGGAGAATCCCGGATCGGCCACGCCGGCACGCTCGACCCGTTCGCGACGGGATTGCTCGTTCTCCTCCTCGGGCGGGCGACGCGACTGCTGCCCTACCTCGACGGCATCCCCAAGGTGTACGAGGCCACGATGCTGCTCGGTCGCGAGACCGAGACGGATGATCTCCACGGCGCCGTGCTTCGCAGCGCGCCACCGCCCGGCGACGACGCCATCGCCGATGCGATCGCGCAGCTCACCGGATCGCTCGAGCAGGTCCCACCTGCCTACTCCGCGAAGCGCGTGGATGGGCGGCGCGCGTACGACGCCGCCCGCGCCGGTGTGGCCCTCGAGCTGTCGCCCGCCCGCGTGGAAGTGTTCGCCTGGCGCGACGTCTCGCGTGACGGTGACGTGCTCCGCGCCACGATCGAGTGCGGGGGCGGCACCTACGTGCGCGCGCTCGCCCGCGACCTCGGGCGCCTCTCCGGCAGCGCCGCGCATCTCACCGCACTCCGGCGTACACGCAGCGGTCCCTTTCTGGTCGACGACGCGGTGAGCGTCGATGACGTTCGAGATGGCCGCGCCTCACTGCGCCCCGCCCTCGACGCGCTGCCCACCATCCCACACGTCACGCTCGAGGAGGTCGACGCGGAACGCGTCCTTCGCGGCATCGCCGTGCCGCGGAGCGAGGACGCCCCGCGGGCCGCGCTGGTCGATGCCCGCAGCGGGAAGCTGCTCGCCCTCGCCGAGGCGGCCGACGATCGCTGGCAGCCACGTGTCGTGATGCGGAAGGTCGGCTGATCATGCGGGTGATCGGGGGACCGGAGTGCGCCGAGCTTCCGCCGAGCGCGGGCGCGACCGTGCTGACGGTCGGCGCGTTCGACGGCGTCCACTGTGGCCACCAGGACGTGCTGGCTCGACTGACGGCCCGCGCGGCGGCGTCGCGCCACACCAGCCTGCTCGTCACCTTCGATCCGCATCCGCGCGAGGTGCTCGATCCCGACCGGGCGCCCGCGCTGCTCACCACCCGCGACGAGAAGCTCGGGCTCCTCGACTCCACGGGGCTCGACTACGTCGCGATCGTACCGTTCACCGCGGAGCTCGCTCGGCGGTCGGCTACCGAATTCGTCGACGAGGTGCTGATCCAGCGATTCCGCATGGCCGAGCTGCTCGTCGGCCACGACCACGGGTTCGGCCGTGGCCGCGAAGGCGATCTCGCGTTGCTCCGGTCGCTGGGGGAGAGACGCGGCTTTCGTGTCGATCCGGTGCCCCCGGTGCTGACCGAGTCGGGCGAAGCCGTGAGCAGCACGCTGGTTCGGCGAGCGATCGCGAGCCACGATCTCGATCGCGCTCGCGCGCTCCTCGGCCGCTGGTACTCGGTGCGAGGTACCGTGGTCGAGGGCGCGGCGCGTGGACGACTGCTCGGCTTCCCGACGATCAACGTCGAGCCCGACTCGTCACGGAAGCTCTTGCCCCCTGACGGTGTCTATGCCGTCCAGGTCCGTGGATCGCGCGGACGATTCGACGGTATGATGAATCTCGGCGGACGTCCGACCTTTGGCGAACAGCGTCGCGCGCTCGAAGTGCACATGTTCGACGCCACGGGCGATTTCTACGGTTACCGAGTCGACATCGCCTTCGTCTCACGGCTTCGCGATACGGTGAGATTTCCGAGTCCGGAAGCGCTCGTGGCCCAGCTTCATCGGGATGCCGATGCGGCTCGCCGCGCGTTGACGGCTCTCGCCGAGCCCGATAACCTTAATGGTTCCACGCACGTTCCTCCCTCCACTCCGTAGTCGCATGTCCAACCTGAAGTGGCGCCTGGCGTTGATCGGCGTCCTCGTGCTTGCCTCCGCGTGGGCGCTCTTCCCTCGCAACGTGAAGGTTCGCCAGCGCCGCGCCGACGGCACCTTCTTCGACACCACGACGTATCGGGTGCCGCTCCGCAAGGGATTGGATCTGTCCGGAGGGATGCACCTCGCGCTCGAGGTCGACGATTCCAAGGGGGTCGTCGCCGATAAGGCCGAGGCGATCGATCGAGCGCTGAAGGTCGTGCGGACGCGCATCGAGGGGCTCGGCGTCTCCGAGACCGTCATCCAGAAGTCGGGGCGCGATCGAATCCTCGTCGAGATCCCCGGCATCGACGACCGCGAGCGCGCCATCAAGATGGTCCAGGACCAGGCGTTCCTGGAGTTCCAGATCACGGACAAGACCAACGGGTTCGAGAAGGCGATGCCGCGCCTCGACGCCCTCGCGAAGGAGAAGGGTTTCGGCGGGGCTGCTGCCGTCGCCTCGGCTACTCCGGCGACACCGACCCCCAGTTCGGCGCTCGGTGGCCTGCTCACGACCGGAAAGGATTCGACCAAGACGGCCGCAGCCGGCAAGGCAGACAGCGCGAAGGCCGACAGCACGAAGTCGGACACCGCCGTCGCCACGACCGGCGGACCGATCTCGAAGCTCATCATGGGCGGCTCGATGCCCGGTCAGTTCGCGTTCGAGCGCACGCACTACGACGCGCTCAAGCTCTTCTTCGATTCGCCCGAGGCCAAGCAGGCGCTTCCGCCGGGCAAGGTCGTGCGCTTCGGCAACGACTCGACGGTGATCGCCGGCAAGTCGTACCACTTCCTGTACCTGCTCGACGAGCGCCCGATCATCACGGGCGAGTACCTCACCGACGCGAAGCCCAATCAGAGTCCGCTCGAGGGCACGGTGGTGGAGTTCACGCTGAGCAATGAAGGCGGACGCCGGTTCCAGCGTGAGACGGCCAAGCACGTCCACGACTACATGGCCATCGTGCTGGACAAGGTCGTCATGGGCGCGCCGCCGATCATCAATAGCGCGATCGCAACACGCGGACAGATCGCCATGGGGCAGGGACGCGACCTTCAGGCGGCGCAGGACCTCGCGCTCGTGCTGAAGGCGGGCGCCCTGCCGGTGCCGCTGCGCGTCGCCGAGGTGCGCAACATCGGTCCCGGCCTCGGTCGCGACTCGATCAACCACGCCATGCTCGCGGGCGCGATCGCCATCGTCCTGATCGTCGGCATCATGCTCGTATACTACCGCTTCTCGGGACTGCTGGCCGTGGGTGGGCTCATCCTCTACGTGCTCTACACCCTCGCGGCGCTCGCCGGCTTCGACGCGGTGCTCACGCTGCCCGGCCTCGCGGGATTCATTCTCTCCATCGGTATCGCGGTCGACGCCAACGTGCTGATCTTCGAGCGCATCCGGGAGGAGCTCGAACGAGGCAAGACGGTGCGGACCTCGATCGACGAGGGCTTCCGTCACGCGATGAGCGCGATCATCGATTCGAACGTGACGACCATCCTCACCGCCATGGTGCTGTACCAGTTCGGCACCGGCGCGGTGAAGGGCTTCGCCGTCACGCTGATCGCCGGCATCACGGCGTCCATGATCACGTCGATCTTCGTCGTGCGGACATTCTATCTCCTGTGGCTGAACCGCTCGCGCGGCGCCCAGACGCTGAGCATCTAGAGGCCTCTCATGCTGCGCATCCTGCACGACACGAAGATCGACTTCATCAAGTCCTGGCGATTGGCGGTGGGCATCACCGCGGCCTTCATCGCGGCCGGGCTGATCGCGCTCGTGCTGCACGGGGGTCTCAACCGGAGCATCGAGTTCACCGGCGGCACGCTGATGCAGCTCGAGTTCGCCCAACCGCCGAACATCGCCGACATCCGGTCGACCGTCGACGCGGCGGGCTTCACGGGCTCGGAGATTCAGCAGTTCGGCAGCTCGCGTGAGTTCACCGTCCGCGCCGCCAGCCACGTGAGCACTTCGGGTACGCAGGTACAGAACACGGCGACGCAGATCAAGGCGGCGCTCGAGCGCAAGTTCGGCCCGGGCAACGTGCGCGTCGCACGTGAGGAGATCGTGGGTCCGCGCGTCGGCGACGAGCTGAGTCGCAACGCGATGATCGCGATCCTCATCTCGCTCGGCATCACGCTGATCTATCTCGCCATCCGCTTCGAGTGGCGGTTCGGCGTGGCCGCCGTCATCGCGACCGTGCACGACCTGCTCAGCACGCTCGCATTCCTCGCGATCATGCGGCTCGAGGTCTCGCTCACCGTCGTCGCGGCGCTCCTCACCGTCATCGGCTACTCGCTCAACGACACGATCATCATCTTCGATCGCGTGCG
>Ga0070669_100000868_pt1 | contig 22009 bp, 20 predicted proteins | sample KBSS53metaG_FD_64680 | JGI IMG/M metagenome (GOLD analysis project Ga0070669, IMG submission 64680) | Switchgrass rhizosphere microbial communities from Kellogg Biological Station, Michigan, USA - KBS S5-3 metaG | ecosystem: Host-associated > Plants > Roots > Rhizosphere > Soil ...
GAGCCGACGGCGGTTGCCGCCAGGCCATTGGCCGTGGCGAGAACGCCGGTGGCGGTGGCGTTGTTGCCGTTGGCGAGGGCCGAGGTGCCGGTGGCCGTGGCATTGGCGCCCGAGGCGTTGCTCAGGTAACCGGTTGCCGTGGCGTTGGCGCCGAGCGCATTGGCCTGCTGGCCGAGCGCGGTGGCGTTCAGGCCAATCGCCTGGGCAGCGTCGCCAAAGGCCGAGGCGGAATCGCCCTGGGCATTGGCCCCGGTACCGAAGGCCGAAGCGAAGTCGCCATTGGCAACAGAGTTGGAGCCCATGGCGGTGGCGTCAGTGCCATTGGCGAGGGCGCTGGAACCTGTTGCCGTAGCGTTGGTGCCGATAGCGGCGGCGCTCACGCCGGTCGCAGTTGCATTTGCACCAATAGCCGAGGAAATTGTGCCGGTGGCAGTGGCATAGGTGCCGACTGCGTTGGCGCCGGCGCCGGAGGCAGTCGCCTGTTCGCCCGCCGCATGCGAGAACGTGCCTGTGGCCGTGGCGAAGTTGCCCTGGGCATTGGCATAGCCACCAGTGGCCGTAGCGCCAATACCGTTGGCGACAGTGCCCGCGCCCGTGGCCGTGGCGATATCGCCCGTAGCGTTGGCAAGGGTACCGGTGGCTGTGGCCGCGGCTCCGGTGGCCGAAGCCCGCGAGCCTGTGGCCGTAGCATTGGTGCCGATGGCATTGGCGCTCACGCCCGTGGCGGTGGCATTGGCGCCGATGGCAAGCGAAATGGAGCCCGTCGCCGTGGCATAGGTACCGACGGCATTGGCGCCCGAGCCAGTGGCAGTCGCCTGGCTGCCGTCGGCGTGGGAGAACACGCCGGTCGCCGTGGCATAGCCGCCGGTGGCATTCGCATAGCCGCCCGTAGCCGTGGCGGCGAGGCCGTTGGCAATAGTGCCGGCGCCTGTGGCCGTGGCGATCGCGCCTGTCGCGTTTGCCAGCACGCCGGTCGCCGTGGCGCCGATGCCATTGGCAATCGTACGGTCGCCAGTGGCCGTTGCGGAATCGCCGTTCGCAAGGGTGTTGGAACCGAGCGCCGTGGCGTTGGCTCCGGTGGCATTCGCATTCACGCCGATGGCTAGCGCGTTTCCGTCAGCGCCCAGAATGACATCGCCAGTGGTCGTGTTGAGAATGGTGAAACTGTTTGGAGTGCCGTTCCCTGAATCAGCAACGGCATCCTGTGCATAAGATGGCGCTGAAGCCGCGGCGAAGCCGAGGCCGGCGAGCAGCGCGGCAACCGAGGCCGAGCCGAGGCGACCGATGCGTGCCTTCTGGCCGATGCCAAGGATCCTGGTGGCCTTGCGCAGGATCGCCATGATCCTCTTGCGCTGGCGGCGGGAGTTGACCAGATCACCCGTAACTGCAAGAAAATTCGAGGAAATCTTCTTGAACGTCCGAGCCGATTGATCGCCCTTCAGTACCATTATACTTACCCCCAGACCGAGCAGCGCACCAGCGCCGATAAGGTTACTTTTGCCGGCCCCCTAGCCTGGCAAAAAATTCGCGACTCACACTTGGCCAAAACCATTGCCGCAAAACTAACTTAGGGCAAGTGCGCGTTAACTCTGAGGCTTATCCGATATAATCTACTGTACGTGAAAATCATGATCAGGTGATGTACCTGAATCCTCAGTTCTCGAAATTGCAACGTTTTGATTATGTGGAGTAAATTATGCGGTGAGGCGACGGGTTGGAGGCCTAGTCATCCGGTAGCCAAGCATATATCATGACTGGAATGCATGCATACTTGCCCCGCAATGACGCGGCGAAAAGGATTTTAATCAAGTGAACTCAATTATTTGCCAATTGGCTGTGGGGAAATTTCGAGGCATGGCCGCGATGTTGGCTGTGGCGGTCTGCGTCGCCTCGGCACCCGTGGCCATGGCCCAGCCGACCGCGCAAGTGGTGACGCCGCCCCCATCGCCCATGCCGGTGCCCAACGAACTGGAACTTGCCAAGCTGATCTGGTCGACCATGGCGGCCGTGCATCATGCCAACCAGGCCGGTAACTACTCGGTCCTGCGCGACCTTTCAGCGCCCGCCTTCCAGATGGAGAACGACGCGGCCAAGCTGGTGAAGGTCTTCGAGAGCCTGCGGGCCAGCAATGTCGACCTGTCGAACACAATGCTGCTGGCACCGACCTATGCCTCGGCACCGGTAATCATGAACCCGGACATCCTGCACGTGAAAGGCTATTTCGGACTTCGTCCCACCGCCATCGGTTTTGATCTGTACTACCAGTGGCTGCAGGGCCGTTGGCGGCTGTTCGGGGTGTCGATCGTTCCGGCGACGATTGCCAGCATCGCGCCCGGTCCGGCGACCGCAGCACCGCCGCCGGCCCGCCAGCTGCCGCAGGGCCGGTAAGCTGGTCGAGCTCCCGCGCGCTGGTCGGAGGGTTAGCGGAGGCGAGGGCGGGGCGGCATCGCCAGGATGTCCAGCAGGGCGGCATTGAAACGCGCCGGTTGCTCGCCGATCGACCAGTGGCCGGCCCGCTCGATCACCCGCAATTGCGCCTCGGGCTGGAAGGCGCGGACCGCGGCGAGGTTACCCTCCGGATCAGGATGCGGAAAGTCGAACTCACCCCAGATGAGGTCAATCGGGGCCCGGACCTGCCTCGCAATGTGGAGGAGCTTGTCGGGAATAACGTGCTCGACGAACTTGCTGCGCATCCGCCGCGGCTCGATCGAATTCATGATGATCGCCGCGTCGTCGATCAGGTCGGCGTCGTGGTACATGAAGGCCGCGAGATTCTTGCGAGTAGCTTCCCACCGGCCGGCTTCATCCAGTCCCCGCATTGACACGAAGGTGGCAGTGCGCAGCGGCGTACCCAAACCTCCGGAATCGATCATGATCAGCCGGCGCACCAGGTCAGGGGCAAGAACGTCCATGTGGCAGCCCAGCAGCGCGCCGGCCGAAAATCCCATCACGTCGACCGCGGGCGCGTTGGGAAGCAGCAGGCGCAGGCCTGTTGCCAGCACTTCGGCATGGGCCGCGGGGCTGTCCAGCGGCAGGACCACATCGGAATCGCCGAAGCCCGGCAGGTCGGCGACGATCAGGCGGTAGTGGCGCGAAAGCTCGGCGATGTTGTTCTGCCAGTGCAGCCACGACCCATGGGCACCGTGCAGGAAGATCACGGGGGCGCCGCTGCCCCAGATGCGCCAGGTCATCTGGCCCTCGCCGCAGGGTGTCCTGACGACTTCGGCGTGATTGAGCAGCTCGCGGGTCTGGGGAAGGAGTTCGACGGGCAAGGCAAGGTCCCTTTGATGTGCGAAGGCAGAGCGATGGCAGGACGGCACCGGCGCACGCCTCGGCGCGCGGCCAGGGAGCTTCAATTCCCCACGCCACTCACATGCCACGCAAGAGCATGTTGTTACATTTCTGTATCAGTAGATAAGGAGGAGGCAATGCTGAGAATGGGGCCGCGCGCACCTTCCCGAATAATCGGAGTTGGCGCAGCCAAGGGTCAGGTGCCTGGCAGGGAATACCAACAGGCCGCGTCGGCGCGGCATGACTGGTGGATGGCTGGGCTTAGCTCAGCCCAGAATGGCGTAAAGGCCAAGGGACGCCACGGCGACGACGCCGCAAAGGAGCGCCATGAAGCCGTGGTCTAGATCCTGTACGTCTGCCGGCAACCATTCCATGAGAGCCTCCAGAGTCCTTTCCCAATAGGGTGGAGTGTAAGTTCCGGGCCTCCGATCCTCAAGTTTCGGCTAATATGCTCCCGCTTGTCGCACCTGCGAAGCATGCTGCACAGCAGCATTTCCGGGCCCTGCGGTCCTCGCTCGATTGCAGGAATTTTCCAACGTCGGGCAGGGGAACAGACTTGGCGTGCTGATGGGTGCTTGCGACATTACAAGCATGCTTTTAATTACGTGGTGCAATGAGCGATGGAATTGCGCGACTCATCTCCGATTCGGCCCGGCTGATCAAGCGGGAGTTCGAGGCGCGTGCCCGCTCGCTTGGCATTACACGAGAGCAAGCCTTCGCCCTGGTGGCCCTGTCGCGCAATGAGGGCATGAACCAGGTTCGATTTGCCGAGCTAATGGAAATGGACGCGATTCCGCTGTTCCGGCTGGTCGATCGGCTCGAGGCGTCGGGCTTGGTCCGGCGCGAGCGCGATCCTGCAGACCGGCGAGCCCGGCGCCTGTACCTGACACAGGCTGGCTGGGCTACGCTCGACCTCTTGCGGCCGCTCATGGACCAACTCGGCCAGGACGTGTGCGCCGGGATCGAGCCGGAGGAGATTGCCACCTTTCGCAAGGTGCTTGCCCGGATGGTCGCGAACCTGGCTCCCGAAACGGAGGCGGGGCAGGGCTAGTGATGTCGTCGGCCAAGCTTGTTATGAGTACGCCTCGGAGTGAACGGACCTGGTCCGATGGATTTCCTATTCCGCCGTGGCGGCGCGGGCTTGCCGGAGCAATCCTGTACGTTGCCAACGCCATGGTCATGCTCGACATGACCATTGCCAATGTCGCCGTCCCCCACATTGCGGGCAATCTCGGGGCTACGCTGGAGCAGGGCACCTGGGTGATCACCTCCTATGCTGTTGCCGAGGCCGTGGCGGTCCCGCTGACGGGGTGGCTGGTCAGCCGGTTCGGCGTTGTCCAGATGGCGCTTGTAGCGATAACCGGCTTCACGATCATGTCGTTGTGCTGCGGCCTGGCCATGACTCTGCCAGTCCTGGTTGCCTGCCGGGTCTTGCAGGGCCTATGTGGCGGACTGATCCTGCCGCTCGCCCAGACCATGATTTTCAGGATCTATCCGGTCCCGCAGATCCCGCGCGCCATGATGATCTGGATGTTGACGGTGATGGTGTCGCCGGCAGCCGGACCGATCATCGGCGGGATGATCGTCGACGGGTCCAGTTGGCACTGGATCTTCCTGATCAACGTGCCGGTCGGGATTGCCGCCGTCGCAGCGGGCTATGTGGTGTTGCGGCCGGCGGAATCCGAAAAGGTTCGCCTGCCGGTGGACTGGCCGGGGATCATGCTGTTGTTCGTGTGGGTGGGAGCGCTGCAGCTGATGCTCGACACCGGGCGCGACAAGGACTGGTTCAGTGACTGGAGCATCGTCGCACTGGGAGTCATAGCAGCTGTCAGCTTGCTCGCGTTTGTCGTGTGGGAGCTGACCGATGAACATCCCATCGTCGATGTGCGACGCATGGGGCATTATCCCTTTGCAATGACTCTGGTGTGCTGCACCTTTGTTTTCGGAGCCTATTTCAGCGGGATCGTCATCGTGCCGCAATGGCTGCAGGCGGTCATGGGCTATTCGGCGACCCAAGCGGGCCTGATCACGGCGACGATGGCATTAACGTCAATGATCTCGTCCCAGATTTGCATGAAGATGATGCTCAGGATCGACGCTCGGTTGGTCGTGACCATCGGCGGGATCTGGGCCGCCGGGGGGCTCGTGCTGCGCACGATATGGAGCACGGAGATCGACACCTTCCACCTTGCGGCCACGTTCGCCGTCCAGGGGTTCGGGGTGACGATGATGATGATGCCCTTGTCGAACATGGTAATGAGCACAATCCCGTTGCAACACGCCGCAACTGGAACTGGTCTGTTCAACTTTTTCCGGACACTCTCGTCAGCCGTGGGGGCAGCGATTGCGCTGACCTTCTGGTCCGACCAGCAAGGCGTCGCACGCGACAGCATCGTCCAGGCTCTCCATTACGATCGGGCCCTGGCCGATCTTGCCTCGGCTGGGCTGAACGAGGGTGGACGGCTTGCCTATGTCAGCGCGCTGGTCGACCGGCAGGCGATTACCGTTGCGATGTTGCACACCTTTGCCGCAGCAGCCGTGGCCGTGGTCATTTCGACCTTGGCCATCTGGACAGTGCCTTATGTCGAACTCACTCGCCTGAAGGGACCGAATGCGCAGACCGCCCAGCACTGATGCGTGGCGGGCAAGACCCTGCCGATGAACGCGCCAACGCAATCCGGAGGGGAAACCGGTCTGATCGCCCCCTCGCGACGAGCCCTCGCATCGACGGTGCTCTATGTCAGCAACTTGATGGTGTTGATCGATACGACGGTTGCGAACGTCGCGGTCCCTCACATTGCGGGTAATCTCGGCGCGTCGCTCGAGCAGGGGACCTGGGTCATCACGTCCTATGCGGTCGCAGAGGCAATCACCGTTCCGCTGACCGGGTGGCTCGCTGCGCGGTTCGGCGCCGTTCGGCTCCTGCTCACCTGCCTGCTCGGGTTTACCCTGTTCTCCCTGCTATGCGGAATATCCGTCACCCTGCCGATGCTGGTTGTGTGCCGTGTCGGCCAGGGATTGTGCGGTGGTCCCATCATGCCTGCCGTGCAGGCGCTGATGGTTCGAATCCATCCGCCAGCCAGCTTGCCCCGGGCATTCGCCTATTGGACGATGACCGCAATGATCGGGCCGGCCATCGGCCCGATCATTGGCGGGTTGATTGCGGACGAACTCAGCTGGCACTGGATCTTCCTGATCAATATCCCGATCGGGCTCATTTTCTTCCTGATCGGCTTTGCAGTGTTGCGGCCCGCAGAAACTGTGCGGCAGCGCCTCCCGATCGATCGCGTTGGCCTGGTCCTGCTGGCGGTCTGGATCGCCGCCCTGCAGCTGATGCTGGACACCGGACGGGAGAAGGACTGGTTTGCCGATCCTACTATCGTCGTTCTCGCCATCGTCGCGGTGGTCGGGCTGTGCGCGTTCGTGGTGTGGGAATTGACCGACGATCATCCGGCGGTGGACCTGCGATTGCTCCGCAACCGTCCGTTTGCCCTGTGCATCCTCGCCGGTGGGCTTTCATTCGGGGCCTATTACAGCGGCATCGTCGTGGTGCCCCAATGGCTGCAGACCACGATGGGCTATTCAGCCACCCAGGCCGGCATCGTCACGGCAGTCTCATCGATTGGGTCGATGATTTCGGCTCAGTTGGCCCTCCGATTGATGCTCAGGTACGACGCCCGCATCCTGATTACGGTGGGATCGTTGTGGGCCGGAGCGACCTTCCTCATGCGCACCTGGTGGAGCACCGACTACGATATGGTGGACCTTGCCTGGACCTTCGGTTTGCAGGGTTTCGGCATTACGTTTGTCATGATGACCATCACAAACATGGCAATGAGCGTGATTCCGATCGAACAGACCGCATCCGGCTCGGGCGTGAACACGTTCGTGCGTACGATGTCTGTCGCGATCGCCGCGACCTTGGCACTCACTTACTGGACCAACCAGCAGGCAGTTTCCCGCGTGGCGCTGGTCGAAACACTGCAGCCGAGCACGACCGTGACGGCGCTGGCGCAAGCGGGCATGGCGGCGCCTGCCCGGGCAGAATATCTGAATGGCATCGTGAACCAACAGGCCGTCACCCTGGCCATGCTGCATACCTTCACGCTCGCCGGGCTGGCATTGTTCTTCTCGGGCGTCGCCATCTGGACCTTGCCGCGCATCGATATTACCCGGCTGAAAGGCAACAAATAGCGAACAAACGCGCTGCCCGCCCGCGCACATGGCGAGGGCGGGCGGCGTCGCGACGCTGGCCGGGGGCGACTTACTTCAGCAGGGTGAGGACGTTCTGCTGGGCCTGGTTGGCCTGGGCAATCATCGCGGTCGAAGCCTGGCTGAGGATCTGGGCCTTGGCCATATTGGTGGTCTCTACCGAGTAGTCGGCGTCCTCGATGCGCGACCGCGCGTCCGAGAGGTTCGCGATATTGCTGGTCATGTTGTTGACTGCGGATTCCAGGCGGTTTTGCCCACCGCCCAGCGAGGCGCGCGCGGCATTCACGTCGGCAAGGGCGAGATCGACGTTGTCCATCGTGGTCGAGGCCTTGGTGGTCGTGGTCACGTCGAGCGCCGCGGCGCTGATATTGGTGCCCGAGATTGCGGTGGACGTGAGGGTGACGACCTGACCGCTTTCGGCGCCGGTCTGAATATTGATGTTCACGTCGGTTCCGGCGACGGTGCTGAACAGGGTGATGCCGTTGAAGGTCGTGTTGCCGAGCACGTCGCTGATCTGCTGGGTCAGGTTCGAGACTTCGGACTGCATGGCGTTGCGGTCGCTGATCTGGAACGTGCCCGAGGCGCCCTGAACCGCAAGTTCGCGAATACGCTGCAGCATGTTCGAGACTTCCGACAGCGCCCCTTCGGCGGTCTGCGCGAGGCTGATTCCGTCGTTGGCGTTGCGGATGCCCTGGCCCATGCCCTTGATCTGGGCGGTCATCGACGTGGCGATGGCTAGCCCCGCGGCATCGTCCTTGGCGCTGTTGATGCGCTTGCCCGTGGACAGGCGCTCCATCGCCGTTCCGAGCATCTTGTTGGCGGCGATGGACGCGTTCGACGCGCGCAACGCACTGATATTGGTGTTAATAACGGCCATGTGTCTGCTCCCGGTGGCAAGGGCGGGAAAGGGAATTCCCGCCACTGTCGGAAGCAAGAGCGGCACCGCGGCCGATAAATTAAGCCCCGTGACGAATGCCATGAGGGATTTTGCGGCGCGCGGGATCAATTACCTGCCCAAGGCAGTTGGGAAGCGGTCACCACAAGGAGGACTGTGACCCATGGATCAGCGCAGGCCCGGCCAACCCTCGCATGAGAGCAACACCAACACCGTGCGCGTTGTGCTGCTTGGCATCGTTGTCGTAGTGCTCGCAATGGGCGTGATCGCGCTGATCGCGCAGGGCTGAAGCGGGTCAGTCCGGCAGAAATTCCTGCAGGTCGGCCATGAAACGGTCGAACTGATCATGGTGCAGCCAGTGCCCGGCGTCCTCATAGACCTTCAGCGTGGTCGTGCTCAGAAAATTCAGCCGCCCATCCTCTGCGGGGGTGGTGAAGAAGCTTTCTGCACCCCACAGCAGCAGGACCGGGCAGGTGATTGCCCGCCATAACTCCTGCACATCCGCGTATGAGGGTTCGAAGGGATTGAACACATTGAGGGTGGGATCGTATTTCCACGACCACGTCCCATCCTCGTTGCGGTTGGCGGCATGCATGGTCAGGTGGCGGGCCTGTTCGTCGCTAAGGAAGGAATTGGCCTCCTTCATCCGCGTATAAGCTGCCTCAAGGGTCGGGTAGCGTTTCGGGATGAACCCGGCCAGCCGCCGCCGTGCGTCGATCCACCCACGAAAAAGCTCACTGTAGCTGAGTTTTGCCCGCTCTGCCTGTGCCTTGGGAGTGAACCCCAGCCCCTCGATATTGACGAGCTTGCGAACCTTGTCCGGATAGAGTCCCGTATAGCGCGACGCGACCGTGCCGCCCAGGGAATGGGCCACGATGGTCACCTGGTCGTAGCCGAGCGTGTGCACCAGCTGCGCGAAGTCGAACACGAAGCTGGTGGTGGTATAGTCGCCGTCGGTCGACCAGTCGCTGTCGCCGTGGCCGCGCAGGTCCGGGCAGATGACGTGCCAGTCCTTGCGCAGCTCCTGCGCGGCCCAGTCCCAACTGCGGCAATGATCACGGCCGCCGTGCTGGAGGATGAGGGGCGGGGCATCGGGATTGCCCCAGTCGACATAGCGCAGGCGCATGCGCTGGGAGATGAAGCCGTGGGAGGTCGGTCCGGGAATATTCATGGCATTCCTGATCGCCTCCCGCAGTGGCCGCGTCAACCGGGCCCTCAGAACTCCATCTCGAGGCGCACCTGCAATTGCCCGTCGGCGTCGTCCCGGGCGGCGCCGAGCGCCACGAGGTAGCCTACCTGCAGACCCAGCTCAGGCCCGAGCCCTTCGATCTCGAATTTCGCCACGGGCCCGACGAAGTGCTCGGCCCTTGGCGCGAAGCGGTCGAAGTTGCCGAGGTCGCCATAGGCTTCCACGCCCAGCTGCACGTCGCCGCCGACCTTGGCATAGGCCCCGGCGGCGTAGCCCAGTTCGACCTTGCTGCCGCCGGCCAGTTCCTTCTCGGCGATCAGGTTGAGCCGCAGATCCCATTGCCCCGTACGGCGCTGAAGCAGCAGCTTGGTTTCCGCCTTGTCCGCACCGTGAAAGCCGATCTCGTATTCGCCATATAGGCCAACATCGATTCCGCCGACCTTGCCAAGGGCATAGACCGCTTCGATCGCGCCTGCTTCGGCCCGGCGTGATTGGCCGGTCTCGCGCTCGAATTCGACCACGCCGGCCAGCCGCAGCCGGTTGGACACGCCGTAACTGGCCTCAAGCTTCAGCTCATCTTCCCCGCTGTCGGGCCCGCCGCCGAGCCAGCCGTAGCGCGCCTCCAGCTCAGGCTCGCCCGTCTCGACCGTGGCCGGGTAGACCTCATCGGCCAGGCCGGGTGCCGCGAGTGCCACGCCGGGATGAACGAAACCCGCGGCGATGGCGGCGGCGATAACTGCGGTCTTCTTCATGAATCTACCCCTCGGTCTGGCGTGGCCCGTTAGGGCTAGTGCAAATCATTCGCAACAACATTTTTGAGGGACATTTCCTTGATCCAGATCAAACCGGGCAAATTCCACCGAGCCGGACTCGCATTCCGCCTGCGCGGTGGCTATCTCGCGCCCAACTGACGGAAGGACCATATGGCGACCCATACCACCCGCATGCTGATCATCGGTTCTGGCCCCGCAGGCCTCACCGCAGCGATCTATGGTGCCCGCGCCGGCCTGCAGCCCATCGTGGTCCAAGGCCTCCAGCCGGGCGGGCAGCTCACAATCACCACCGACGTGGAGAACTATCCGGGCTTCCGTGACGTGATCCAGGGCCCGTGGCTGATGCAGGAGATGCAGGCTCAGGCCGAGCACGTCGGCACGCGGATGATTTGGGACACGATCGTCGAGGTAGACCTCTCCGGCCCCCCGTTCCGGGCCATTGCCGATTCGGGTGACATCTACGAGGGCGAGACCCTGGTGATCGCCACGGGCGCCCAAGCGCGCTGGCTGGGCGTGCCGGGCGAGGCGGATCTCGGCGGCAAGGGCGTTTCGGCCTGCGCCACTTGCGACGGGTTTTTCTATCGCGGCAAGAAGGTCGTCGTGATCGGTGGCGGCAACACCGCGGTCGAGGAGGCGCTCTATCTTACCAACCACTCGCCGGACGTAACCGTGGTTCACCGCCGCGATTCCTTCCGCGCCGAAAAGATCCTGCAGGACCGCCTGTTCGCCCATCCTCACATCTCGGTTGCGTGGAACAAGGCGGTGAAAAGCTTTGTCGGCGAACTGCCGGGCGGGCTTACGGGGGTTGAAGTCGTCGATACGGTCACCGGGGAAACGTCGATCATTCCCGCTGACGGTGCCTTCGTCGCCATTGGCCATGCCCCGGCGACCGAACTGTTCCGCGGCAAGCTCGAACTCGATGCCGCCGGATATATCGTGGTCGAACCGGGCACGCCGAAAACCTCGATTCCCGGCGTTTTCGCCTGCGGTGACGTCATGGACCACACCTATCGCCAGGCGGTGACCGCCGCCGGGACCGGCTGCATGGCTGCCCTGGATGCGGAGCGGTTCGTGGCGGAGCGGGAATTCGCCGCGGCCAAGGGGGCCAAGGTCACCGCGTAATCAGGCGCCGAGCGCCTCCAGCAGGCGCTCGGCCAGCCACTCCTGCGCCTCGGGTTCGACGAACGAGTGCGAGGCCGAGGGGCAATGCCTGAGGCGAGGATCGGCCTTGTCCCACCGCGCGAGAAAGGTCTGGGCCGTTCGGTCGCGGCCAGCCAGCAATATCGAGACCGGGCCGCCGAACCCTGCCAGTCCCTTGCGCAGTTCATCGGCAAGCGAGGCGGGGGCGGCAGGTCGCAGGGCGCTCAGCAACGATCTTGCCAGCGGGCCGAGGCGAACACCGCCCCGCAGCAGGCGCCGCAGCGCTGCTGGATCCAGTAGCCGCTGGCGATAATGGGCCCGCAGGCTGTCGGCCGATGGCGCGTCAGCCTCGGCTTCCTCGATCGTCCACGGGTTGGCGAGAATGAGCCCATCGCATCCAGCGCCGGCGCCGAGCATCAGCGCCGCGGCCGCGTCGCAGTTGCCAAAACCGATGACCCGCCGAAGGCCCGGCGCTGCCTCGCGGAACGCTGCCAGCGCGGCGGCGATGTCCTCGGCCGAATGCCGAAAGCCTTGGTTTTCCCCCATGCTATCGCCCACGCCTCGGCGATCGAACCGGAACACCGGATAGCCCGCCGCCGCCAGCCGCGCCGCCAGCTTGGCCTGTCCGCCCCAGGCCCCTGACCGCAGCTCGTTGCCGCCGCTCACCAGCAGCAGCCCGGTTCGGCCGCACACGCCTTCAGTCGGGGTGTCCATGGTCCCAACCAGCCGAGCCTCGGCGCAGGTGAATTCCAGGTGGCGGCGGATCATGGCGCCAGTTCCGCCACGACATGGTCCGCGAGGGCCGCCGACTGTACCGGGTCCTCTCCCGGCTCGGCCCGCAGCCACAACGGAGGTCCGCCCAGCGGGATCGTGCTTGCCTCCACTGGCGCAGCTTCCTGCAAGCCAGTGACCATTCCTGCGGATAGCTGGTAGCCCGACAGCGTTATCCCCTCGATCCGCGCCTGCTCCAGTAGGGCTTCGGTGCGCTCGTCCAGTCCGACCTCACGGGATGCAACAATCCGCGCCCGGATCATCTGCCGCAGGATCGCCGCTCCGGTGACCGGTGCCAGCGCGAAGGCCGGCAGGGCAGGCGCGACCAGTGCCCCGCCGCGAAGGGCGAGGACGTGGGTCGCGCCGAAGTGCCGGCCTGCCGCCGTCATGGCTTGCCGCCAGGTTTCCAGCGTCTGGCCGGCCAGCGGGGCGATGCTTTCATTGGTGCCTGGCAGGTCGGGCAGGAAGCAGTCGATCCCTGCGGTGTCGAGGAGTCGCATGGTCTCGGCGGTGAACCGGCGCAGGCGATTGGCTTCGTCGAACAGGGCGGGGACGATCAGGAGGCGGCGATCCCGCCCCCGATCCAACGCAAGACCGTATTCCTCGCTGCTGGTGCCGCCGGGCTGGGGACAGGACCAGCTGGCGATCACGCGGGGCTCAGGCTGCAGCCTGCTTCGCTGCGGCAAAGGCCAGCAACGCGCCGTATGTTTCGAGCAGCTCTCCATCGACCTCGTCATCGTCGATGATGAATCCGAAGCGGTCTTCCATCTCGGTCAGCAGGCCGGCGACAGACATGGAATCCAGCTCCGGCAGATGGCCGAACAGGCCCGTATCGGCATCGAAAGCGGCAACCCGCTCCGGGGCCAGGCCGAGCACGTCGGCAAGGATCTGGCGCAGGGTGCGGTCAAGCTCGGTGGTCATCTGGGCAGTGTCCAACAAACGGAATTGGCGCGCGTCTAGCGATCATGACGCGCTGCGGCAAGGCGCCGCAAGGCCTGCCTTGCGAGGTGTGGCCAGGATCGCGGGTTGCCAGGCTGAAACGCTGACAGGTGATAGCGGGGTCGGGCCAGTTCCATCCAGTCGCGCTTGTAGGCATCGTCGCCGGTCCCGAAGTCGACCAGCTCGACGCGATCGACGTCGATCACATGGGCCATCAGCGCGGCGGTAAGCGTCGTGCCGGGCGAATGGGCGGCCGCGTCCTCGCGATAGGCTAGCTTGTGGATGTAGGCGGTTCCCTGGTCGACCGTCCACATCTGTGCGGCTACCGGCTTTCCGTCGATCCGCCCGATCCCCAGCCGCAGCCGCCCCGCGGCCCCTTCAGCCTCGGCAAAGGCACGCAGGAATGCGGGCGAGCCTTCCTTGTCTTTCCAGCTGGCGGCATAGATCGCTTCGTAGGTTGCCCAGGCATCGGTGGAAAAACCGGTCAGTACCTCGCACAAGGTCCGCCCCGCTTTGCGTTTGAGGGTAGAGCGCAAGTGCCCGGGGCGCCCCCCGAGATAGGCCGCATAGTCCCGTCCGCCGATCGGCAGCACGTGGTTGACATCATGCGGCGATATCGTTGCCTGCCATCCGGCAGCGCGGAGCGCGTCAAGCAAGGCTTCGGCAGTCCCGTCCTCACCCGGTATCTCGCGCAGCTCGATCCGCCAATGGTCGCGAGCAAGGTCGCGGAATGCGGCCGCAAGCAGCCGGGCGGCATCGGCTCCCGGGCTGACCAGCGGACGCCAACGGAAGGTGTACCAGTTCGCGAACGGCCGGATGACGCCCCTTCCGGCCATCAGCGGCAGAAGGGCCATGCCGTCGGACTCGTCCCGCGCCAGAACATATCGCGGCGTGATATCGCAGTGCCGGGCGAGCAGGTTCCACCACTCGGCCCGGTCAAACGGTTCGCGCGCACAGCGCAGCAGCCCGGCGAGGGCCGGGTCCTGCGATGCTTTGCGCAGATCCGAAAGATAGACTACGGCGATCACGTAAACCCCGGCGAAATTGGAGCGCGAGTAAGCCCGGTGCCATCCCATGCCAGCCCCGCGATCCGGCCGCTTGACCATCTCGCGCTGGCGGGCCGGGATGAAGACCCCGCGCTCCTCCTGCGTTCGGGCGTCCTGACATACCAGGACTTAAGAGCACGTATCGCCGCCCTTAGCGGTTGGTTAAGCCATCGCCTGCCCGAAGCCGGCACGCGGGTCGCCACCTGGGCGGCCAAGGGCGAGCTGACTTGCCTGATGCCGCTGGCAGCGGCGCGCGCCGGGTTTGTTCACGTCCCGATCAATCCGCTGCTCAAGCGCGCGCAGGTTACACATATCCTGCGCGACAGCGGGGTGGCCCTGCTGATCGGCTCGCCCGCCCGGCTGGCCACGCTCGACGCCGATGATATCGCGCCGGGATGTCGGACAATGGGCGAGGACATGGCACTCGCCGAGGCCGCCGCGCTTGGTCGATTCCTGCCGCCGTCATCCGCCGATCCGGACGTACTGGCTGCCATCCTCTACACGAGCGGATCGACCGGACGACCCAAGGGGGTCATGCTCAGCCATGCCAATATGTGGCTGGGGGCGGAAAGCGTGGCCTCCTATCTCCAGCTTTCCCGCGAGGATCGTACGCTCGCTGTCCTGCCGCTGTCGTTCGACTATGGCCAGAACCAGCTGCTTTCCACCTGGTATGCCGGTGGCGCCGTGGCGCCGCTCGATTATCTGGCGCCGCGCGACGTCGTGAAGGCGATAGCGCGGTATGATATCACCACGCTTGCAGCCGTTCCGCCGCTGTGGGTGCAACTTGCCGAACTGGATTGGCCCCCAGAGGTCGCGGCTAAGCTTAGGAGGCTGACCAATAGCGGCGGCGCGCTAACCGAGGTCCTGGTCCGCCGCCTGCGAGCCCTGTTTCCGCAGGCCCGGATTTTCGCGATGTACGGTCTCACCGAGGCGTTCCGTTCGACATACCTCGATCCCGCTTTGATCGACAGTCACCCCACCTCGATGGGCCGGGCCATTCCCCACGCCGAAATCCTCGTGATGGCCGATGACGAGCGACTGGCGGCGGACGGAGAGGAGGGGGAGCTGGTCCACTGCGGTCCGCTGGTCGCCCACGGGTACTGGCACGATCCCGAGCGAACGGCGGAGCGGTTTCGCCCGGCACCGTCGATCTCGGCCTACGGCGGCACTGCGGTCTGGTCGGGTGACCGGGTACGGCGCGACGATAAGGGGCTGCTCTACTTCGTCGGCCGGCGCGATGCGATGATCAAGTCGGCGGGCAACCGGATCAGTCCGCAGGAGATCGAGGAGGCGGCCCTCGCCACCGGTCTTGTGGCCGAGGCCGTGGCGATCGGCGTGCCCGATCCGCGCCTGGGCCAGGCAGTCCATCTCGTCGTCAGGGCTGCAGAAGAAACTTCGGATGCGGAGATAGAATTGCCTCGCAAGCTCATGGCCGAATTACCGAATTTCATGCAGCCAAAGGTCATTCACTGGCGTCCCGCCCTGCCGGTCGGACCCAACGGCAAGATTGACCGGGCGGGTCTCGCGGCGGAGTTGTGCGAATGAAGCCTCTTGGCCCGATACCGGAGGGATTCAGATCCAAAGAGGGCATTCTTCAAGTAGATTCTCAAGATGTTTGGGGTCTTGTCGCCGAGGCCGGCGGTACACCGTTGTTCGTCTATTCGAGAGCGATGATTGCGGATCGCGTGGCCAGGCTCCGCGCCGCCTTGCCCGAACGTGTCGCCTTGCACTATGCCATAAAAGCAAACCCCTTTTCACCATTACTTCATGCAATGTCTGAACTGGTAGATGGGTTCGACGTAGCCTCGGGCGGCGAACTTCAGAAATTGGTTGAACTTGATATCGCCGCCTCTCGGATCAGCTTCGCCGGCCCTGGCAAGCGCGATGCCGAGCTGACGGCAGCCATCGCTGCTGGGGTCACCATCAACCTCGAGAGCGAGGGCGAGGCGGAGCGCGCCTTGCGCCTTGCGGACGAGGCCGGGATCAGACCCCGGCTCGCCATCAGGGTGAATCCGGATTTTGACCTCAAGGGTTCGGGCATGAAGATGGGCGGCGGGGCCAAGCCGTTCGGGGTCGATGCCGAGCGGGTGCCAGTTCTGGCCCGGCGCATCGCCGAAGCCGGAGCCGAGTGGCGCGGCTTTCACATATTTGCCGGCAGCCAAGCGATATCAGCCGACGCTATCATTGAAACTCAAGCCCAGACTCTCACCCTGGCGGCGCGACTGACGCAGGAATCCGGCCTGCCGCTGCCGCACCTGAACCTCGGCGGCGGCTTCGGCATCCCCTATTTCCCAGGCGACACGCCCCTCGATCTCGCCGCCGTCGGCGCAGCCCTGGCGGAGCGCATGGACGATCTTCCCGTAGAACTGGCGGACACCGATTTTTGCCTTGAACTCGGTCGCTATCTGGTTGGCGAAGCGGGGGTTTATCTCACCACGGTGATCGACCGGAAAGTCAGCCATGGCGAGGTATTCCTCGTCGTTGATGGCGGCATGCACCACCAGCTGGCCGCCTCTGGTAATTTCGGAACGGTCGTGCGGCGCAATTATCCCGTGGCGATCGCCACCCGGTTCGATGCGCCGGTGGAGGAGGAGGCCAGCGTTGTCGGCTGTCTGTGCACGCCGCTCGACAGACTGGCCGAAAAGGGCGGTTTTCCGCGAGCGGAGCCGGGCGATATCGTCGCGGTGTTCTGCGCGGGCGCCTATGGTGCAACCGCCAGCCCGATGCAATTCCTCGGCCAAGGCCCGGCGCGCGAAATGCTGGTCTGAGGAGATCCCGCGCATTGGGTGAAGCAAGTTAATCTGCGATCTACGGACTGTCCCTTTGCGGGACCCTGCCCAAATTGGGCCGTCGCAATACTTGATCACTAACCGCTTATTCACCCTTTTCGACCATAGCGGAGGGGAGATTTGGCGCGGGCTGCGCCGTGGGGATGGGCGGGTTGGCCCGGCCCGCGGTGGGCCGGGCTGCAAGCGAGGACTGTCCAGATGCCCTTTACCCGCGTTTCCAGGCTGCTTGCCGGCTGTGCCGTGGGTACCCTCGCGCTTGGCGGCTGCGCCGGCACTGCAAGCGGTCCGCAACTGCCGCCGGCCTCGTTCGTCGCCATGCAGGAAGGGCCCAGCGAAGACTATGTCATCGGGCCGCTCGACGATCTGACGATCTTCGTCTGGCGCAACCCTGAACTGGGGGCTTCGGTCCAGGTCCGGCCCGACGGCCGGATCACCACGCCGCTGATCACGGACATGCCCGCCGTGGGCAAGACGCCTTCGATGCTGGCCGAGGACATCAAGCTCCAGCTGTCGCAATATATCCAGGAGCCGCTGGTCTCGGTCATCGTCAACAAGTTCGCGGGCACGTTCAGCCAGCAGGTCCGCGTGGTCGGCGCCACGACCAAGCCGGCCTCGATTCCTTATCGGGCGAACATGACCGTGCTCGATGCCATGATCGCGGTGGGTGGACTGTCCGAATATGCGGCCGGCAACAAGGCCAAGCTGATCCGCTTCGACAAGGAGACCGGGAAGCAGGCCGAGTTCGCGCTGCGCCTCGCCGACCTGCTGCGCAAGGGCGAGAGCAAGGCCAATGTCATGCTGATGCCGGGCGATGTGATCATCATCCCCGAGAGCACCTTCTGAGGGCGGCCCGGGCTCAATGAACGGTCTCATCGAAGAACTGCGCGGCGCGCTTTACACGGTCTGGTCCCGCAAGTGGGTGGCCCTGGCCGCGGCCTGGGCGATCTGCGTGGTGGGCTGGCTGGCTGTTGCGGTCATTCCCAATTCCTACGAATCGCGCGCCCGCATCTTCGTCCAGCTCGATGATCCGCTGGCCGAGCAGATCGGCATCGGCGTGGGCGATCGCCGCCGCGATGTCGACCGCGTGCGCCAGACGCTGACCAGCGCCGTCAACCTCGAGAAGGTGATCCGCAACACATCGCTGGGCGACGGCATCACCACGCCCAAGCAGATGGAGGCGATGATCCTCGCGCTGGGTAAGGCAATCAAGGTTGTCAGCCAGCAGGACAACCTGTTCGAGATTACCGCCGTCTCATCAGACGGCAGCCTGTCCGACGCGGAGAGCGCGCGGCTCAGCCACGACATCGTCCAGAAGATGATCGACATCTTCCACGAGGAGAACCTCGCCGGCGGCCGGGGCGAGATGACCGATACGCTCGATTTCATGAACCAGCAGCTCGCCGCGCGGCAGAAGCAGCTGGAAGAGGCCGAACAGCGCCGGCTCGTCTTCGAGGCCAAGTATCCGGAGCTTTCGGCAGGCGGGGCTGGTCTCCTCCAGCGCATGGAAGCTGCCCGCACGCAATTGCGCGATATCGATGCCGATATCGCTGCTGCGCAGAGCTCGCTTGCGGCGATAAACGGACAATTGGCGGGAACGCCCGCATCGATGCCGGGAGCCGGAGCGGGCGGGGCGAAAGGTGCCCTAGCCGAGGCCACTGCGCAACTTTCCGGCATGCGCGCCCGCGGCCTCACCGACAGCCACCCCGATGTCATCGCGATGAAGAACCAGGTTGCCCAGCTGCGCGCGGCCGCCGCCGCCGAGGGGCCGGGCGGAGGCGTGCCAAACCCCGCCTATTCGTCGATCCAGTCGATCCGGGCGGAAAAGCAGGCCAACCTTCAGGCCCTCCAGACGCGCCGCGCCGCCGCCCAGAGCGATCTGGCCCGCATCGACGCCCAGCAGACCGAGAACCCGGCCGTTGCCGCCGAGGCCCAGCGCATCAGCCGCGACTACGACGTACTCAAGCAGCAGTACGACAAGCTCCTGCAGGACCGCGAGGCCCTGCGCCTGCGCGGCCAGGTCGAGACCGAGCGCAGCGCGGTCAAGTTCCAGGTCATCGATCCGCCGACCACGCCCCGCAGTCCCTCGGCGCCCAACCGCCCGCTGCTGTTGTTCGCCGTGCTGGTTGTCGGGATCGGTGGCGGAATCGCGGCTGCCTTCGGGCTCGGCCAGTTGCGCAAGACCTTCCAGACCAGCGCCCACCTCGAACAGGCACTCGGATTGCCGGTGCTCGGCGCCATCTCACTGGTCAAGACCGACGCCTTCCGCGCCATCGAGGCCAAACGGTTCAGGTATTTCATGGCGGGCAGCGGCGCGCTTGGCGCGGTGTTCCTGCTCCTGCTGGTGAGCGAATTCGTCCAGCGGCAACTGGTGGCGTGAGGGCAGGGGCATGACCGAACACACCAAGATCCCGCTGCCCGGCCAATTGCCTGAACGCCGCGCGCCCTCCTCGGTAGAACGGGCGCTGCAGGGGTTCGATCTCAAGCGCATGGGCGGTATTGCCAGCCCGCTGCCGCCCGAGCCGCAGCGCCGGGTGGTGATGCGCGAGGTGACGATTGAGCCCGCGGCGCATGCGCCGGCAGTGGTTGCCGCGGTTCCGGCGCCCGCGCCGGTTGCGGCCCAGCCGGCCATTGCCGTTCGCCCGGTCCGCTTCCCCGAAGCGCGCCATGCCGTCGACCGCGCCCAGCTGCGCGAGGCCGGCATGATCGTCCCCGAAGGCAGCGTCACCGCGCTGCTCGAGGAGTTCCGCATCGTCAAGCGGCAGCTCCTGCTCCAGGCGGCCCAGCTGCGCGGCAGCCTTGGCCCGGCCGCCCAGCGTGTGCTGGTCTGCTCGCCCCTGCCGGGCGAGGGCAAGACCTGGACCTCGACGAACCTGGCCCTCGCCATCGCTGCCGAGAAGGAAAGCGAGGTCGTCCTCGTTGACGCGGATTTCGCCAAGCCCTCGATCCTGTCCACCCTCGGCCTCCCCGGCGGCCCCGGGCTGATGGATGCGCTGGCTGATCCGGCGATCGACGTGGCCGATTGCGTGCTCGGCACCGACATTCCCGGCCTGTGGGTCCTTCCGGCCGGCAATGCGACCGCGTCGGATACCGAATTCCTCGCCTCCTCGCGCACCCGCGCCGTGCTGGACCGGCTGACCGAGGGCGCGCCGCACCGCATGGTGATCTTCGACAGCCCGCCCGCGCTGGCCGCCTCGCCGGCGGCGGAGCTGGCGAAATATGTCGGGCAGGCGCTTGTCGTCGCCCGTGCCGATCGCACCGGTCAGAGCGCGCTGGAGGATGCCATCGCGCTCCTCTCCGGCTGCCCGAACATCCAGTTGCTGCTGAACGCGGTGCAGTTCTCGCCGAGCGGGCGGCGGTTTGGGTCTTACTACGGATATACGGGATAGGGCTGGGGCATGGACCGGATCAGGACCACCGCGATACTGGCGTGCGCGCTGCTCGCCGGGATCGGCTTCCCGGCAGGAGCGGGGGCGCAATCGATATCCTATGGCAAGGCCTCGCCGGGGGCGGGCGAGGGCGGGCCCTCAGCCTCGTCGGACGACAATGCCGCGGAGGCTCCGGTCTCGTCATCGGGTGACAGGCGTGGCCGCCATGGCCGCCTGCGCCTGTCGCCCTATATCGAGGCGGCCCAGGTGATCAGCGCCGAACTCGCCCCCCAACATGACGTGCTGACCTGGTCCACGCTCGCCGTCGGCGTCGACGGCGGGGTGGCGGGCCGCAACACCCAGGCCAGCTTTTCGGTGCGCTACGAGCGCCGCTTTGGCTATGGCAAGTCGGACAGCGGCGATACGATTTCGGGCCTGGCCCGTGCCTCGGTCGGCCTGGTCCCGCGGGTCCTTTCGTTCGACGTCGGTGCCCTGGCCACCCGCACCACCACCGACGGCGGCGCAGCATTTCCCGGCAGCGTTGACCCGAACCGTTCGAGCCGCCTGTGGTCGGCCTATGCCGGCCCCAGTCTCTCCACCCACGCCGGCGATGTGGCGGTCAATGGCGCCTACCGGGTCGGCTACACCGAGGTCGGCTCGAACAGCGCGGTGACGAACAACGGGGTCGGCGGAGTGGTCGACCTGTTCGACCATTCCGTAACCCAGATGGCTTCGCTCCATGCCGGCCTTGCCCCGGGGCATGGCCTGCCGATCGGCGTGGGCCTGGGCGGCGGCTATTACCAGGAAGACATCTCCAACCTCGACCAGCAGGTGAAGGACCTCAGCCTGCGCGCCGACGTGGCCGTGCCGGTGTCCGACACGGTCTCGCTGGTTGGCGGGGTGGGCTATGAGAATGTGCGCGTGTCCAGCCGCGATGCCCTGCGCGATCCGCTGACCAACGCGCCGGTCGTTGTGGGCGGCCGCTACGTCACCGACAAGAGCGCCCCGCGGCAGATTGCCTATGATACCCGCGGCTTCATCTGGGATGCCGGAGTTACCTGGCGCCCCAGCCGGCGCACGGCCTTCGAGGCCCATGTCGGCCGGCGCTATGGTTCGACCACCTACTACGGCTCGTTCGGCTGGCGCGCCTCGCGCCGCAGCACGGTCAATATCTCGGTTTACGACAGCATCTCGGGCCTGGGCGGCTCACTCAACCGGGCGCTGGTTGCCCTGCCGACCGATTTCGAGGTCAGCCGCAACCCGGTGACCGGCGATATCAACGGCTGCGTCTCGGCGCTCGGCAACGGGTCGGGCTCGAGCCCCTGCCTGATCGGCGCGCTGGGCGCCGTCCGCTCGGCCACGTTCCGCTCGCGCGGGATCCAGGGCAGCTGGTCGGTCCAGGCCAGCCGCTTCGGCTTCGGGTTCGGAGCGGGCTACGACCGGCGCAAGTTCATCGCCGCCCCGGGCACGATCCTTGCCGCCGCTTCAGGCCAGACCGACGAGAGCGCGTGGCTCTCGGCCTGGCTTTCCGGTCGGATCGACCGCGATTCCAGCTTCTCCACCTTTGCCTATCTCGACTGGTTCCAGAGCGGGCTCGAC
>Ga0070669_100000869_pt1 | contig 21991 bp, 14 predicted proteins | sample KBSS53metaG_FD_64680 | JGI IMG/M metagenome (GOLD analysis project Ga0070669, IMG submission 64680) | Switchgrass rhizosphere microbial communities from Kellogg Biological Station, Michigan, USA - KBS S5-3 metaG | ecosystem: Host-associated > Plants > Roots > Rhizosphere > Soil ...
AGGTTGAATTCCGCAGCCAGTGCGATCTGACGCGTGAAGACCGATTGCTCCGCATCCGTTTGATCGTCGAAGCCGATCTCGCCGATAGCCACCACGCCGTCTTTGCCGAGAAAACGCGGCAGCATCTGCAGCACTTCGTCGGCCAGCCTGGGGTTGTTCGCTTCTTTCGGGTTGAGGCCAATCGTGCAAAAGTGCTGAATGCCGAACTGCGATGCCCGGAAGCGCTCCCAGCCCAGCAGCGAATTGAAGTAGTCGACGAAACTGCCAACCGTGGTGCGCGGCTGTCCGAGCCAGAAGGCGGGCTCGACGATGGCGGCCACGCCGGCAGCGGCCATGGCCTCGTAGTCGTCGGTCGTGCGCGACGTCATGTGAACGTGAGGGTCGAATATTTTCATCGTCGCACGCCCGCTGAACCAGTTTCGATCATCGCCAGCCCGATATCTGCCGGCACCGTGCGGCCGGCGGCGCGCCGTTCCGCCGCGTAGTCGCCTGCCATGCGCGAAAGCTCCGCGTTGAGGCGACTCTCGCGCCCGACGATGCGCGAGAGCGCGATGCTGTTGAAGAGCGATTTCAACACCATCTGGTTGAAGTTGCGCTCCGGAAAAAATCTCGCCGGGTATGGATTCTCGCAGGCGATCGATTCGAAGAGCGGAATGATGTTCGTCCGGCACGCGTCGATCGCCAGGCTCAGGAACCGTTCCGGATCGGGCAGGAGCGCGATGGCTCGCAACCAGCTGCCTTGCTCCCGCGCGTCGCCGCGCTCGAAGCAGGCGGTCGCGGCGGTGGCAAATGCGTCGCGTGAAAGCCGTTCGGCGGCCGCGAGCAGGAGCGCGGCCCGCGCCGCATCGTCGAGCGTCCAGCGGCCGGCATCGAGACCCGGCGCGGCAGCCGCCAAGGTCTCGCGCGCGGAGGCGTCGAGCGCCAGCGGTGCGCGTCCGACCCGGGCCGATGCCATGGTGTACGCGGCGCACAGGATGTCGACATCGTTGCCCGCGGTTGCACACTGTTGGTCGAGCCAGCTGCCGCCTGGCTCGCCGGAGCGAGCGCGGACGATCGACAGCAGCATCGGAGATGGAAACGTCACGACAGATCTGAGGAGGACGAACTCAATGTAGCCGAAGCATCGAGTAAAATCAAAGGGTTCCGGAGAATCTGAATGCCCCAGGCCTCGAGCCTTCCTAGTCCCGCGCTGCTCATGCAGCTCGCGCTCGCGCATCGATCCTCGGCGGTGTTGTTCGCCGCCGTTGACCTCGACATCTTCTCCACGCTCGCGGAAGGCGCCATGACCGCCGATGCGATCGCCGCGCGCGCGAAGAGTGCACTCGAGCCGACGCGACTGCTGCTCGAAGCGTGTGTATCCGAAGGCCTGCTGACCAAAGACGGCGATCGGTTCGTCAACACGCCCGTCGTCGACGCGTTTCTCGTCAAGGGCCGTCCGGCCTACAGCGAACGCGGGATCAAGTACGCCGAAGATCTGTCGATGGCCTGGGGACGTCTGTCCGATCTGGTTCGTTCGGGCCGTCCGCCGATGCCGCCCGAGACGATCCTGGGTGACGACGAGGAGAAGACCCGCAATTTCGTGCTCGCGATGCACGAGCGCGCGCATGGGATCGGATCGATTTTGGCGCACCTGACCGATCTGTCCGGGAGGCGGCGCCTGCTCGACGTCGGCGGCGGGCCGGGCACTTATTCCGTGGCGCTTGTCCGGAAGAACCCCGGATTGAGCGCGACCGTCCTGGACGTCCCCGGCGTCCTGAAGGTGACGCGCGAGCTGATCGACGCCAGCGGCGTCGCGGATCGCATCACGCTGATGCCTGGCGATTACCTTCGCTCGCCGTTCGGTTCGGGCTACGACGTCACGCTCCTGTCAGGCATGATGCACCGCGAGACGCACGCCAACTGCCGGCTGCTCCTGCGCAAGACGTTCGACGCCCTCGAGCCCGGCGGTCTGGTGATCGTCAGCGACGTGTTCTTCGACGACGACAGCAAGCGCTCGCCGATCTTCACCGTCTACTTCGCCCTCAACATGATGCTGACCAGCGACGAAGGCTCGGCGCACGCCAAGACCGAGATGGCGAGATGGATGTCCGAGGTCGGCTTCATCGACGTGCAGACGAGGGAGCTGCCGAAACCAAACGCTCACACACTGGTGCTGGGTACGAAGCCGTGACCGTGGCCGAAGCGGTCGACGGACAGTCCGTCGCCCGACGTCCGCCGGCCTGGCTGCTGGCGTGCACCGGTGGGCTCGCAGCCATCATCCTCGCACTCGCGGTCGCAGAGACCAACCTCAAGGCCCATTACCTGATCGACCAGGGCGAGTACATCAGCATCTTCGGACTCGTCTTCATCGCCGCGGCTTCGGTGTACTTGTATCGCGTCGGCAAGCTCTTTGTGTCCCTGCCGCTGGTGTTTCCCTGGCTGCTGTATCCGGTGATCACTCAGGGCGATGAGATCATCGACAACCTGTCGATCAACCCGATGCGCATCATCTGCCACGTCCTGCTCGCGGCGATTTTCGCGACGCCGGTCGCGGTGATCGTGCTCGCCGCGCGCTACGCCGCCTCGCCGAAACGCGGAAGGCCGGCGTCCGGTTCTGGCTGGCGATCGCTCATCCCGGGCGTGCGGCAGATGGCAGAGGGCCGCGTTCGCGAAGGCTCCGCCATCCTTGCGGCTGCCTTGTTGGTCGCCGAAACCTGGCTGGCGGACCAGTATCTCGGGACCTTGATGATCGTGACGATCATCATCATGACCTTCACGGTCCTGATCTACGGTTCGAGGCCGGAACGGCGGGACAGCGCCGGCGCCGGCCGCAGCGGCAGCGAACGCGCGGCGCTCGTCGTCGCGCTGACCGGCGTCCTGCTGTCGGCAGGCGCCTTCGTCGGCTACAAGAACCGCCCCGGCGCCTACCAGGGAAGTCCCAGCTTTTTCATGGATCCCAGTCAGCAGAGCACGGCCTACCGCCTCGATCGGATCCCCGTTCCGGCGCGCCCGCCGGCCGCGCCGTCGGATCCGGCGGCCGCCGACGCCGCGTTGTCAGCGTATGCGCACACGCTCGACAAGCTGATTGCCGGTTATCACATCCTCGATCGCAACTACACCTACGATTTTCACAACGAGCTGTTTCTGCGGTACACGCCGCTGGTGGCCAACTATCGAACGGCGGGACTTGCCCTGGTGGACGAGGCGCGCCGCCTCAAGACCGACGCTGATGTCAAAGCTGCGGCCGCCCGATCGACGCTCGCGGACGACGACCCGCTGGCCGCGCTTCTGGACGACCTGCGCGATTACCTCGCGTTCATGTTCGACCGCGCGCCAACGCTGGAACGCTTGAGCGCCGGGTTCGAACGGACGCCGGCCGGGCTGCAACACGCGGCACACTTGTACGAGGGCGAAGCTAAATACCTCGCGACCGCGGTATCGCAGCTCCTGAAAAAGCACCACTCGGTGCTCGATGCGCCAGCCCTCGCCGGCACGACGGCCGATCTCAAGACGACCGGGCGCGCGATCGACGAGCTGTACGCCAACCGCGTCGTTGGTTTCTGAGCCCATGGGCCCTGTACGACTGCGGCTCCATTACCGCATCCTCATTCCGTTCGCGCTCGTCGCGCTCGTGGCGACGGCCGCCACGGCGTACGTCGCGCTGCTCGTCGCCGTCCGTGCCGTCGAATCTCGTGTGCAGGGTCAGATCCTGAACGCCGCGATGCTGGTCAGCCAGGGGGATTTCAGCTCCAACGCGACGATTCTGCGCAGCGTGAAATCGATTTCCGGCGCTGACGTCATCTCGTTCGACGCCTCCGGCAGCGTCCTCGCGAGCACGATCGATCGTCCGGACGATCCGCTCGTCCGCACGGTCATCGACGGCGCCCTGAAGGGCCCGGCGATCGACGACGAGGGCGCGGTGCTCCGGCAGATCGAATGCGACGGCCCGTGTTACGTCGCCTATCGCCGCGTGCCGCTGAACTCGGGCACGATCGTCGGCGTGGTCGCGACCGCCTCGGAACTCCGGGCAGCAACCAGGACGGTCAGCCGGGCCATCATCATCGCCGCGCTCTTGAGCCTGACCGCCATGATCGTCGTCAGCCAGTTCGTCGCACAGCGGGTCAGCAAGCCGCTCGCCGAGCTGGTCGGCTTCGCGCGCGATGTGTCGGATGGCACGGCGCATCGCCGCGCTCCGGCGGGCGACGACGAGATCGGCCAGCTCGGCGCCGCGTTCAACGACATGCTCGACCGGATCGAGCACTCGCGGAAAGCCCTCGTCCAGTCCGAGAAACTCGGGCTCGCCGGGCTGATGGCCGCACGTGTCGCGCACGATATCCGGAACCCGCTGTCGTCGATCAAGATGCAAACGCAGCTGCTGAAGCAGCGCGTGACGGGTGCCGCGGAAAGCAAGGTCATTGCCGCGGTCCTGCACGACATCGGCACGGTCGAAGCCGTCATTCGCGATCTTCTCGAAGTGGCCCGGCCGGGCGCGGTTCGCCTCAAAGCGGAGAGCCTGAACGACATCGTCCATGACGCGATCGACCAGCTGTCGCTGCAGCTCACGTATCGTAAGATCGTGGTCGACATGGATCTCGCGACTGCGCTGCCACCGATGTCGCTCGACGCCGAGCGTTTCAAAGGCGCGCTGTTGAACGTCATCGTCAACGCTGCGGACGCGATGCCGAGCGGCGGCACCTTGTCCGTTCGAACACACCGCTCCGGCTCGACGGTCGTCATCGAGGTGTGCGACGATGGCGTTGGGATTGACCCAGCCGTGATCGATCGCGTGTTCGATCCCTTCGTGTCCACCAAACGGGACGGCATCGGGCTCGGCCTGGTCAATACGAAGGCCGTGGTAGAGAGCCACGGCGGCACCGTCGCACTGGCACCGCGCGCGCCTCACGGCACGACCGCGACGATCCGGCTGCCCATCCGGCAAGAGACCCATGGCTGACATCCTCATCGTGGATGACGATCGCGCGGTTGCGACCGCATTCCAGCAGTTTCTCGGCTTCGAAGGCCACGATTGCCGGCTGGCGAGCAGCGCTCAGGATGCCGTGCAGCTGATCGGCGAACGCAAGCCGAACCTGGTGATGATGGACGTCCGGATGCCGGGCGTCGACGGCCTGCAGGCGCTGGAACAGATTCGCGCCGATTTCCCGGATGTCTACGTCGTCATCATGACGGCGTACGGCAGCAGCCAGACGTCGATCGACGCCATCCGGAACGGCGCGTTCGACTACCTGACCAAGCCGCTCGACCTCGATCAACTGCGCGACGTCATTCGCAAAGCGCTCGACGCACAGCGCACGCGCAACGCCGAACCGCCGGATGCGTCGCTGACCGAAGCGCCCAGCTCCGTCGTTCTCGTCGGCGAGAGCCAGGCGATGCTCGAGGTCTACAAGATGATCGGGCGGCTGGCCACGAACGAGGTGCCGGCGCTCATCGTCGGCGAGCGTGGTACCGGCAAAGGGCTCGTCGTCGCGACCATCCACGACAACAGCCCGCGCCGCCAGCAGCCGTTGCGAGTGATCGACTGCTCGACGATACCGGAAGCGGCGCTGGAGTCGGAGCTGTTCGACTCCGGGCCTGGAACGATTCAGTTGGCGGACGTGGCGGCGTTGTCGCCGCTGATGCAGTCGCGGCTGGCGCGCGCGCTCAACGAGCAGACCCGCCGCACCACGGGCGTGCCGCGGATCGAGGCGCGCATCCTGGCGTCCGCAGAAACCGATCTCACCGAGGCGATCCGCGCCGGTCAGTTCAGCCGCGAGCTGTACGATGCGCTCGCCGTCATCACGCTCTTCGTGCCGCCGCTGCGCGCGCGCCGGGACGACATTCCGCTCCTCGTCCGCTACTTCACGCAGCGCTTCAACGCCGAGTTGAGCCAGTCCATCAAGAGCGTGGACGAACAGGCGATCCGTCACCTGCGATCGCATCCGTGGCCCGGCAACGTCGGCGAACTGGAGCGCGTCGTCAAGCGCGCCTGCATCGTCGCCACCAGCGACGTCATCACAGCCGATCACATCGGCGACCTGTCCGAAAGCCGGTTCAATCAGGCGGACGTCGAGTCGGTGCTGTCACGCAGCGTGCGCACGGCGCTTCAGGAGCGCCTGGTCGATCAGGCCACGTCGGGACAGTCGCCATTCCATGTGATCGTGGATCTCGTCGAGGCGACGCTCGTGCAGGAGGCGCTCGCGATCACCGGCGGCAACCAGGTGAAGGCCGCGGAGATTCTCGGGGTCAACCGGGCGACGCTCAGAAAGAAAATGAGCCCGGGAAACCCGGGAACCGCGGATGAATGAAAAAAGCGCGGCGTTGTGCTTTCTGGTGATCGCCGCAACCGCGCTGGCTGCCGGGCAGTCTCCCGTTGAAATGCGCTATCCGGTCCGCGACGTCGGGGTGGACACACTGGCAGCCCGGAAGCAGGCACAGCTCGAGGCCGCGAAACAGCTCGAGGCCTTCCACGCCTTTCAATTCTCCGACCGCGTCGTCGAGAGCGGCATCACATTCATCTATCACGCCGTCGACGATGCCGTCGCCCACTACAAGATGTCGCACTACGACCACGGCACCGGCCTCGCGGTCGCAGACGTCGATGGCGACGGCCGTTCCGACATCCTGTTCGTGAATCAGGTCGGCGGCAACCAGCTGTGGAAGAGCACGGGTAGCGGCACATTCACCAACATCACGGTGAATGCCGGCGTCGCGCTCGCCGATCGCATCAGCGTGGGCGCGGCATTCGGAGACATCGACAACGACGGCGATCAGGATCTGTTCGTCACGACGGTCCGCGGTGGCAATGCCCTGTTCGAGAACGACGGTCACGGCCGGTTCAAGGACATCACCGCCCAGGCGGGAGTCGGCCTGGTTGCGCATTCCTCGGGCGCGGTGTTCGTCGACTACGACGGCGACGGTCTCCTCGATCTGCTTGTCTGCAATGTGGGGCGATATACCGCCAACGGGCGCGGGCCGAACGGCCAGTTCGTCGGGTTGAGCGATGCCTTTCAGGGGCACCTGCACCGCGACCGCTACGAACAGCCGACGCTGTATCGAAACACCGGCCACAACACGTTCACGGATGTCACGGCCCAGACGGGCATCAAGCCGGTGGGCTGGGCCGGCGAGGCCACCTTCACGGATCTGAACGGCGACGGCCGGCCAGATCTCCTCGTGATGAACATGGCCGGCGCCCAGCACTACTACGAGAACGTTGACGGCAAGACGTTCGTCGACAAGAGCGCGGAGCGCTTTCCAAAAACGCCGTTCGGGGCCATGGGCGTGAAGTTCTTCGACTTCGACAACGACGGCCGCATGGACCTCTTCATCACCGACATGCACTCGGACATGGTGCAGGAGGTCGATCCCCCGCTCGAGAAGGCGAAGGCGCCGCGGCACCTGCCCGACGCGCAGCTGCTGGCCCCGGCCAGCCAGTTCGTCTTCGGGAACGCCTTCTTGCGCAACACCGGTGCCGGCGCATTCGAGGAAATCTCAGACCGCGTCGGCGCGGAGAACTACTGGCCGTGGGGACCGAGCACCGGCGACGTCAACGCCGATGGCTGGGACGACATCTTCATCGCGTCGGGCATGGGCTTTCCGTTCCGCTATGGCATCAACTCGATGCTCCTCAACGATCGCGGACGGCGATTCGCCGATGCCGAGTTCGTGCTGGGGATCGAGCCGCGCCGGGATGGACGAACCTACACGCGGTGGTTCGACGTGAACTGTCCCGATGGCGCCGGGATCGGGCCGCTGCCGCCGGTGCGGGAGTTGTGTCGTGGAGCGACGGGAACGATCACCGTGATGGGCACACTATCGAGTCGCTCCGCGGCGATCTTCGATCTCGACGACGACGGCGATCTCGACATCGTGACGAACGACTTCCATGCCAGACCGCAGGTCCTGATAAGCGACCTCGCGCAGAAGCAGAAGGTGAACTGGATCAAGGTGGCGCTGACAGGAACCAGATCGAATCGGAACGGGCTCGGCGCGACCGTGCGCGTGCGCGCGGGCGACCGCATCCTGATGAAATATCAGGACGGCAAGTCCGGCTACCTGTCGCAGAGCGTCCTGCCGCTGTATTTCGGGCTCGGGCAGGCCACGATCAACCGCGTCGAAGTCGATTGGCCGTCCGGGAAGAAGCAGGTCGTGACGCGCAACCTCCGCGTCAACGGAACACTGCAGGTTACGGAAGAGCGGTAGGCGCGCCCGGCGCCATTTTCCTACTGCAGAATTGCTTCGATAGCCGACATCGTGAATGCGGTCACGACGACCTTGTTGTCCTGCATTTCATCCGGCACGGTGTTGACCCAATACCCGTCAGCATGCTGCAACGCAATCAGCTTGCGGCCAAGCTCGTCGCGCCAGTTATGGCGACGTCCCTTCGCGTCGGTGACGAACGTCTCGCCCGCCGCCTGGAGCGCTTTCGCCAGGACCATGTAGTAGTAGTAGACCGTCTTCTGGCCGAGGCCCGGATTCTCCTCGACGGTGTAGTTGTCGCCGATCCATTTGAACACCGCCTGCACCTGCGGATCGCCACGCTTCAGGTTCGCGTAGGTGTAGCTGAGAAGTCCGGCGTAGCTGACGCTGCCGTACGAGTGGAGCTCGCCCAGCGGGCTGAAGCTGAAACCCGGGTAATACACGAAACCACCGTCGTTGCCCGCCCATCCCTGATCGTTGGTCTCGCTGTTGTTCTGGGCACGCTCCAGGAACTTGATCGCCTTCCGCCACACGGCGTCGTCGGCCGGCAGACCGGCCTCCTTCAGCGCGCGCAGTCCGTACTCCAGGCTCACGAGGTCGGCGCGTCCGCCATCGCGGGTTGTCGTGCCGCCGTACCCCATGCCCCCGTAGAACTTGTCCTTCGGCTCGAGCCCCTCGCCCTCGTCGAGCTGCTGGCCGACGAGAAACTGCCGGGCCTTGTCAATTGCCGGCCGGTCGTCCGGGCGTCCGCCCGCCACGAGCGCCATGATGGCGACCGACGTGATGTAGTCCGGTAGATCGCGATCGTAAATGCCGCCGTCGGGTTTCTGCAGCGCCACGAGCGAATCGAGGGCGCGCTTCACCGTCTCCACCGCCTGCTCGCGCGGCAGGTTTGGCTGCCGAAGCAGCGCCGCGGCGACGAGCGCGGTGATGCCGGGGTGACTCTCCCAGCGTCCGTCGCGCTGCTGCTGCTTCTTGAGGTAGTCGCCCGCACGCGACAACGCGGCGAGGAGATCCCGGCGTGTCGCCGGCGACAGCGCCGCGGACCGCATCGGACCGCGCTGCGCGGCGACGAACTCGGACGCGGGAGTGACGAGGAGGACGGTGGTGACGAGTACAAGAACGGCGTGCTTCACGGGAGCCCCTTCGTTATCGGCGCCGGCACGATATCGTCACGGCGTTGCGGCGATCGCTTTGACCGTGAGCGTCACGGCCGTCCCGGGCAGCAACCCGAGATTCGGATTCAGCACGACCGATCCGTAGCGGCCAACGCCCACAGTATCCGGGTGCTCGATGACAGCCGCGCGGCTGTGAACGAAGCCGATCAGCACGCCGTCGACATCCGAAAGATACCTGCCGTTCGGTTGAAACATCGAGCCCGAGTAGACCCAGTGGCTGACCGGTAGTTCCTGATTGGTCGCGCGATCGAAGACCAGGCGTTCCGCACGGAATTTCTTGAGCGGTGGACCGGGAATTTCAACCCACAACTCGACGCGATCGCCGTCGATCGTCTTGTCTGGCAGCATGCGCGCGTTCGAGCGCTCGAGACCGATGAGCACGAGTGCCGTGTTGAAGGTGACACCATCGCTTTCCAGCGTGAGCGCGCTTTCGTAGGCCTTCAACCCTCGGGGTGTGTTGGCGAGGAACTCGAGTGTCGATACCGGGTTGACGGAGCCGGGAACCGTGACCTCGCGGGTCGCTGTATTCACGCGGACCTGGCCCAGGCGGAACAGGTCTTTGCCGAGCCGCTCGACGGCCGCGGGTGCTGCTTGTGGCGCCGGGGCGGACTGTGGACCGGCGCCGCGCCCTTGTGCACCGAGCGTCGGGACAGCGGCCAGGAGCAGCAGGCACAGCGTCGGTCTGATTTCCACTATCATGTTTAGATGCAATAGTATACAGATTCTCAACGCCGCACGCCTGAGCTCGCGTGCTATGGTGTTCGGAGTGTCTTTTCGGCGCGTAGCCACCGCCGCATTGCTGCTGGCCGGCATCACCACGGTTCAGGGCCAGCCAACCCCGCCGGCCGCGCTCGGTCCGTTCCCCCGTTTCGAAGACGTCACGGAAAAAGCCGGCATCGACTTCCAACTCGACAGCGGTGATGCCAAGCGGTGGTTCATCCTCGAGAGCAACAGCGCCGGCGTCGTCGTCATCGACTACGACAACGACGGCTGGCCCGACCTGTACTTCGTGAACGGCTCGACGATCGAGCGTCTCGACGCGCATCAGAAGAGCCGCGGCAACCGCCTGTATCGCAACAATCACAACGGCACGTTCAACGACGTCACCGAACGCGCAGGGGTGCGCGGCAACGGCGACTGGGGCATGGGCGGCTGTGTCGGCGACGTGGACAACAACGGCTACGACGACCTGTTCGTCACGAGCTACGGAAGAAACGTGCTGTATCTGAACAACGGCAACGGAACCTTCCGGGATGTCAGCAAAGAGGCGGGTGTCGAAGGCGGCAAGGAAACGGAACCGGGCAGCGGCGTCACCTGGCACTCCGGCTGCGCGTTCGGCGACTACGACAACGACGGCGATCTGGACCTGTACGTGTCGGACTACGCGCAATTCGATCTCGCGGAGGTGCGCGAGACGCCGCTCTACAAACACATTGCAACCTCGGGTCAGGCCTTCAATCAGCCGGGGCCCAACGTCTACAAGACGACGCCGCATCAGTTCTACGAGAACGTCGGCAAGGGTCGATTCCTCGACGTCAGCGAGAAGAGCGGCGTGGCGCGCGGCGGCACCGCCCGGCTGGGCAGCCGCACGCCATACGTCGGCGGCTACGGGTTCGGCGTCGTCTGGGGCGACTACGACAACGACGGCGACCTCGATGTCTACGTCGCCAACGACACCTCTCCAAATTTCCTGTTTCGTAACAACGGCGACAAGACGTTCACCGAAGTCGGCGTGCAGGCCGGCGCGGCGTTCGATGTCAACGGCCGGCCGCAGGCCGGAATGGGCGTCGACATGGCAGACTACGACAACGACGGCGATCTCGATCTCTTCGTCACGAATTTCGCGGACGATCACTTCACGCTCTATCGCAACGAGGGGGACGGCACGTTCACCGACATCTCGGCCCGCGCTGGATTCACTCCGACGTGGTTCCTCGGCTGGGGGACACAATTCGTGGACCTCGATCTCGACGGCTTGCTCGACCTGGTCGCGGTGAACGGCCACGTACAGCCGTCGTACGACGTCGCCCAGAGGAAGGCGCGGCTCGCCGGCTACCGTCAGCGCCCGCTGATCTACCACCACGACGCGAACGGCGCGATGCGTGAAATCGGCGTGTCAGTCGGCGGCGCGTTCACGCGCACCTACAACAGCCGCGGCTTGGCCATTGCGGATCTCAACAACGACGGCCAGATGGATGTCGTGTTTACGAACCAGGAAGAACGGCCGGCGGTGCTGATGAACCAAGGCGTGCCCGGCAACTGGATCGAGATCAAGCTGCGCGGGACGAAATCGAACCGGTCGGCGATCGGCGCGCGCGTCACGCTCCGCGCCGGCGATCGCACGCTGATGCGCGAGGTCAAGAGCGGCGCGAGCTTTCTGTCGCAAAGCGATTTACGAGTCCACTTCGGCCTCGGCAACGCGAAAGCGATCGATGAACTCAAGATTCGGTGGCCGTCAGGCAGACTTCAGGTCGAAAAGCCCCCTCGCCTCAACCAAATTACGGTCATTACGGAGAAATGAGTCGCCCCCACGGGTGACTATTTTTTCGACAGTCCTGTACGAATTATCAGCATTTTTCTGTTGACACCGATCCAGCTGGTGCTTCATCATGCTCAACACTTCCGCCGGAGTGCGCACATAGCACGCAGTCCGGATTCGGTGAGCGACTCAGCCGAGGGACCTATATGTTGAAAAAGGTGTTGGGACGGGTGGCAAGCGGCATGGTCGTCGTATTGGCGAGTGTCGGCATTGCTTCAGCGCAAACGAACTTTGCTAAAGACGTGGACTCGGCCCTGGATCACTTCCTCAGTTACGCCCGGTCGCAAATCGATGCGGGCAATCTTGGAACTCCTCCGAACATTGATCCAGTCGGGCTCGTCGGCCTGACGATCATGGAGAAGCACGATCTGACGGCGCCTGGGAGCCCGATCCTCGGCTACAGCAACGCGACGGCGAGCGACCAGGCGCGGCTGCGGAGCATCGCGCTCGGCATCATCAACGGCGGCAACCACGTCCAGCGCGGCAGCTTCTACGCGTACGTCGACGGCATCGACATGATGTTCCTGTCGCTGTACGCGCGCACTGGCGGACCGGATCCGGTCGGCGGCTTGACGACCGTGCGAGGCGCGCTGGATATCTTGGTCGACCGGACGATCGCGGCGCAGACTCCTTCGGGCGGTTGGGGTACCGTTGGTCTGTGGGGCTACACCGGCAACGGTTCCGATTCCTCCACCTCGCAATATGCGGTCGGCGGTCTTGCCGCTGCCAAGGGCTACTACCTTGACGCGTGCTGCGGCGGCGACCCGGGCAGTCGGGTTGCTGCGATCAACACTTCGCTGAGCGGCGCGAACGGCGCGCGCCAGGCGTACGCGAGCGGACAGAATGCAGGTCCGGCGGCGAACGAAGGTGGCTGGGGCTATCAAGTACCCGGATCCAACACGTCGTTGCAGCAGACGGGTTCGGGCCTCTGGGTTACGGTGCTCGGCGGCGCCGATATCAACGACGCGGCCGTGCAAAAGGGCATGCGCTGGGAACAGAACCGCTACAACTACCAGACGATCAGCGCCTTTGGCGACGGCTGGGAAGGCCTGTCCTACGGCTATTTCCTTTTCTCGACCTCCAAAGCGTATTCGGCGTTCGAAGAGCAGGGGACCGCGCCCGCTGCAGGCAACATCACCACCGACGACATCGGTGACCTCGCGGCGGATCCCAGCATGGGCAGGCTCGCGCACATCGATCCGACCAGCGCCGCGTGCGCCCTCGTGACGCACCCGGCCGACTGCCACGGCAGCTACGCCGGCGAGACGCCGCACTGGTACTTCGACTACGCCTACACGATCATGACGCGCCAGCTGGCGAACGGCTCCTTCAACCTCGTCAACGGCGATTGGGACATCTGGAGCGACCAGGCGTATCACGCGCTCGTGCTGGAACGCTCGCTGGCCGGCGCCTGCATCGACAGCGACGGCGACGGGATCTGCAACACCGACGACAACTGCGTCAACGTGTCGAACGGTAATCAGCTCGACGCGGATCACGACGGCGTCGGTGACGCGTGCGACAACTGCCCGAATACGGCGAACCCCGGGCAGGAGGACAGCGACGACAACGGTGTCGGCGATGCCTGCCAGAACACGCCGCCGGTCTGCACCGCCGCGGCGCCGAGCATCACGACGCTGTGGCCGGTCAACAAGACGTTCCAGAACGTCGGCATCACCGGCGTGACGGGGGCGACCTCGATCACGATCAACACCGTGATGAGCGACGAAGCGTCCAACATGGACGGCGTCAGCTTCCCGGATGCGGTCATCCAGGCCAACGGCACCGTCGACCTCCGCAAGGATCGCGGGGTCAGCGCGACGAACCCTGGCAACGGTCGTGTCTATCGCATCCACTTCACGGCGACCAACGCTGCGGGCCAGAGCTGCCAGGGCGACGCCAATGTGTTCGTCCCGAAGACCTTGGCGACGCCAGTCGTGGTCGATCCGATCGTGTGGGACGCCACCATCAAGCAGCCGTAGTTCGACCGTTTCCGTCGGTTACAATCGATCCGCAGAGGGCTCCGGCCCTCTGCGGATTTTTTTTGCTTCAGGCCATCCCATGAAACGGAACGCGCTCGCTCGCATCGTCTTCGTTATTGCGGCCGCGGCGGCGCTGCCGATAGCCGGGGACGCACAGCAGGGGAACACGGCCGACCCACAGGCGCTTCAGAAGCGCATCGCTGCGCTCGAAGCCGGCCAGCAGGCCATCCTGAAGGAACTGCAGGAGATCAAAGCGCTGCTCCAGGCAAAGCCCGCAGCGATTCCCCCACCAGCCGCGGCGGCGCTGGTGCCCGGGACGCCGCTCTCGATCGCCAGCGCGGCCAGCCGCGGCGACGCCAAGGCGAAGCTGACGCTCGTCGAGTTCTCGGATTTCGAGTGCCCGTTCTGCGGCCGCTACTCGCGCGATACCTACGCGCAGATCCAGCGTGAGTACGTCGACACCGGCAAGGTACGGTACGTCTTCAGGCACCTGCCGCTCGAAAACCTTCACCCGCAGGCATTCGGCGCGGCCGTGGCCGGAGAGTGTGCCCGCGCGCAGGGAAAGTTCTGGGAGATGCACGATCGGATGTTCGCCAACCAGAGGGCGCTGACCCCGCCCGGACTGATCAAAAGTGCCGAAGCGATCGGCCTCGATGCAGCGGCCTTTCAACAGTGCGTGGCGGGCGACGCCGCGAAAAAGAAGGTGCGCCAGGACATCGCAGACGCCGAAGCGCTCGGCTCGAATGCCACCCCGGCGTTCTTCTTCGGCGTGGAGGAGAAGGACGGCAAGGTGCGCGTCCTGCAGAAGATCGTCGGCGCGAAGGCCTTTCCCGTGTTCAAGACGGCGCTCGACACCATCCTGAGCTCGCCGGGACTCAAGTAACCCGCCGGCCGATCAGCGCGGGTCCGGATAGATGCCGATCAGGTGGCTGCGCAGGTGCGCCTGAGCCGTGCGGCCGGCGTTGGTGGACAGGATCAGCCGGGACGGCTGCACGGGCATATGACACTCCACGCATCGCCCGGCGATCGTACGACCGTCTTTCGCGAATCTCCCGCACGCTTCGACTTTGTGACACGTGAGACAGCGGTCGGACGAGGTGCTGGTGGCGCGCGACGTCGCGTGAGGGCTGTGACACGTGGCGCACGTCATCGACGATGCCTGAAAACAGCGGCTGTTCATCAGCGACGTTGCCTGCTGCCCATGGCTGTCGATCCCAAGATTGACCGGACTTCCAGTGGGGACATCGGATCGCCCTGTTCGCCTCGGAAGCACGGCAGCTCTCTTGACCGGGTCGCCGGGCACGAACGAGAACGGTGGGCCGAGAATCTGCCCGCCGTGACACGACGCGCACAAATCGACGCGCCGATCGCGCTCGAGCCGCGTCGGATTCACGACGTCGTGGCCCGGCGGCGCGAAAGCCGTTCGATTCGACCGGCGGGCAGCCACGTGATCGCCCGCCGGACCGTGGCATTTCTCGCACGTGATGCCGAGCAGCACGCTCGCCTTGTTGAACCGGTTGCTCGCGGCGCCGGACGCCTCGGCGAACGTGGCATGGCAATCCAGGCAGCGTGGAATGACGGGCTTCGTGAAGTCAGCGACGCGATCGGAATAGCCCGGACTGTTTCCCCACGCTTTCAACTCGTTCCAGTACGAGAGCGGCAGCTGCAGAAGCTCGTCGCCGCGCCACCAGAGGAAGGTCTGTCCCCTCTGTCCGGATCCAATGACCAGATCGATCCGCTGCGTCCGCAGTCTGGGGTTCTCCGGAGGGCCGATGACGGCGACCTGGAAGATCCCCTCCGGCCTCGCTTCCACACGGTAGTGAAGTTCTGGGTTCGATGTCGCGATGGTCTCCCCACCCGGCGGGATCGACGCCGTTACCGATTCAGCTGTCGCCGCCCGCGACGAAAGCCAGTGACCGCTCTTAACGAAACTCTGAACGATGGCGGCGTGGCAGGGCCGGCAGGCGTCGACGCCCACGTACTGATCGCGCGTGTGCGGCGTCCGGGCGGCGGCGGTTTCCGGAGTAATCGGCGGCGGAACTTGCGCGCGATCCGCCGATTGCGAAAGAACCCAGAGCAGGAACACCAATCCCGTGGCAAGCATGGGGTTCGGGGATGCGCTAGTCTACGTCAAACAGCCGGTTGACGAGGTGAGGCTCTCATCGATGAGATGGCGCGGTACGCGATGCGCAGTTCTGCTCGGCGCGACGCTGGCCATTGGCGCGACCGGCGGCAGTCAGACGCCAACCGCTCCGCTCGTTCGCGAGAACGCGTATCGCGCGAACAACCTTGGCGTCGCGCTCCTCGAGCAATTCAAATTCGAGGAGGCGGCCGCTGCCTTCCGCGAGGCGCTGAAGCTCCAACCGGATCTCGGCATCGGACACTTCAATCTTGGTCTGGCGCTGCTGCACGCTGGCGACGTCGACGCCGCGACAACGGAGGCGGCCGCCGCGGACCGTCTCCTGCCCACGGCGCCGCAGCCGGCCTATCTGCTCGGCGTCATCGCCAGGACCGAAAACCGCGACGCCGACGCATCCCGGTTCTTCGGCCGGGTCCGCGACATCGATCCACGTGACGGCGGGACTGCCGTCAACCTCGCACAAATCGCGATTCAGGACCGCCGCTACGCCGATGCCATCGAGCTTTTGCAAGCCGCGGTCGCCGACGAGCCGTACAACATCACCGCGGTCTATAACCTCGGGATGGCGATGACCCGGGCCGGGCAGCGCGACGAAGGGCAGCGGCTGATGGAGCGCTCCCAGGCGCTGCGTGAGACCGGTTACGGCACGACGCTGTCCAGCAGCTATCTCGAGCAGGGCAAGTACGCGGAGGCGCTCGCCTCCACGGGCGCTGAGTCGGAGCTCGTCGATCCCGCCACGCCGCGCGTCGCCTTCACGTTGTCGACCGTGCCCGCGGGCGGTACGGCTCCGTCAGCTTCCGCAACGCCAAGCCCCTACGGACGAACATATGCCGCGGCCGACCTGACTCCCGACGGCGCCCGCCGCATCGCCGCCGCGCTCGGCGGCGGGTTGACGACGATCGATGCCGACGGCGACGGCGATTTCGATCTCGTGGTAGCCGCACCAGATGGCGAGCGGCTTCTTCGGAACGACGGTGGAACCTTCACCGACGTCACCGCCGCGTCCGGCCTCGGCGACAGACCGGGCGCCAGCGTGCCGATCGGCGCCGTCGCCGGAGACATCGACAACGATGGCATCCCCGACCTCTTCGTCCTGCGCTACGGCGCCAGCGCTCTCTACAAGAATGACGGCCAGGGACACTTCACGAACATCACGGCGGCCTCCGGAATCCCAGCCTTCCCGTTTCTGCCCGGCGCAGCGGCCCTGGTCGACGTCGATCACGACGGCGATCTCGACCTGGTCGTCGCGGGCCTTGCGGACATCGAGGCATCGCGCGCGCGCGCAACAGGACGCTCGCTCGCGTTTCCTGACGAGTTCGCTCCCGCACCGGTCGTCCTCCTAAGAAACAACGGCGACGGCACATTCACTGACATCACGCGCACCGCGAAGATCGACGTCGCGACGCACGCGATCGCCATCGTCCCAACCGACTTCGACAACCACCGCGACATCGATCTCCTGGTCGCGAGCCACGATGGCCCACCGGTCCTGCTGAAAAACCTTCGCGACGGATCGTTCGCCAACGTGGCATCAGAGGTCGGCCTGGCGCCAGTCTCCGCCGGCGGCTCCGGCTTCACGACAGCGGCAGCGGCCGATGTGAACAAGGACGGTTACCCGGATTTCTATTTCGGACGCAGCCAGGGACCCGGCGTGCTGGCGCTCAGCGACAGGCGCGGGCGCTTTACGGTCGCGCCGGCGCCAGAGGCGGCACGCGCGGCGCTGGCGTCGCTCTTCTTCGACTACGACAACGACGGCTTGCTCGATCTGCTGACCTGGTCGTTAGACGGACCGCACATCGCACGTCATCTCGCGGCGTCCTGGAGCGACGTGACGACAGCCGCTTTCCCGGCGCCGGGGCCGCCAGGCGCTTCGATCGCCTCGCCACGCGCGCTGGCGGTCGCCGATCTCGACGGCGACGGCCGCGACGACGTCGTCGCGCTGAATGCGACCGGCACGGTGGGTGTGTGGCGCGCCGGCGGGACGGGCACGAACCGTTCGGTCCGCATCCGGTTGAAGGGGCGCGTCAGCAATCGATCGGCGATCGGCTCGAAGGTCCAGATACGGGCCGGAAGCCTGGAGCAACGCCTCGAGCTCTCTGCCGCGACGCCGGCCGTCGTGCCCGCGGACCTGATCTTCGGCCTCGGACAGCGGGCCGGCGCCGATGTCGCCCGCGTCTTGTGGCCGTCAGGCATCCTGCAGGCGGAATACGCCGGCGCATCCGAGGCCGGAGCGCCAGCGCCTGTCACTCCTGCACCCCTTCCGGCTGCGCTCAGTGTGGAGGAGCTCAATCGCAAGCCGTCATCCTGTCCGTTCCTGTACACGTGGAATGGCAACCGCTTCGAGTTCGTCACGGACTTCCTGGGCGGCGGTGAAATGGGTTACTGGGAGGGGCCTGGAAAGTACAACAGCCCCGATCCGGTGGAGTTCGTGCGGATCAGGGAAGACCAGCTGCGCCAGAAGGATGGGCACTACGAACTTCGCGTCACGAACGAACTGGAAGAGACGCTCTTCATCGATCGACTGCAGCTAGTCACCATCGAACATCCATCCGACGTCGCCGTGTTCCCGAACGAAGGCATGACGGATCCGCCCAAGCCTTTTCGGCTGTTCGCGGTCAAGGATGCGAGGGCGGTCTCGAGCGTCAGCGATGATCGGGGTCGCGATCTCACAGCTCGGGTATCGACGCTCGATCGCAAGTACGCTGACGGCTTCCAGCTTCTGCCTATTCGCGGTTACGCCGCGCCGCACGACCTCGTCATCGATCTCGGAGCGATCCCGTCCCAACCGGTGCTTTTGCTGACGGGATGGACCGACTACGCGTTTTCGAGCGACAACGTCGCGGCGCATCAGCGGGAGCTGGCCCTGGTGCCGCCCTCCCTCGACGTGCGAGCGACCAATGGTGGTTGGCGCTCGGCGATATCCGACATCGGCATTCCGGTCGGCCGCCCTCAGACGATCGTCGTCGATCTGGCTTCCGTCCTGCGCGGCGACGAGCATGTGGTCCGAATCAGGACGAACATGCGGATCTACTGGGATCAGATCCTGGTCGGCTCCGCGGCCGATGCCGGCGGTCTGCGCATCACACGGATCGATCCGGCGACGGCGCTGCTTCGGGAGCGCGGGTACTCGCTCGAAGTCCGACCTGACGGAATGGAGCCCCCGGTCTATGACTACGGCCGCGTGGTGCACGACTCACCGTGGAAGACGATGCCCGGTCTCTACACGCGCGAAGGCGACGTGAAGGAGCTGCTGTCGGACAGCGACGACCTGTTCGTGATCGCGAAGCCCGGCGATGAAATCGCCGTCGCCTTCGCCGCCCCGCCCGGCCACGCGCTCGCGCAGGGCCGGAGCCGGACGTTCCTCCTGATGGGAGACGGCTACAGCAAGGAGATGGACGTGAATTCGGCCGGTCCCGACCGCGCGGAGCCGCTGCCCTTCCATCGCATGTCGGGCTACCCGTACGGTCAGTCGCAGCGCTATCCCGATTCGCGTCGTCATCGTGAATACCGCGGCCGCTACAACACGCGACGCGTGGTGTCACCCCTGCCCCCGCTGGACAATGGCGCCGGGCGGACCACCGGAGTGCGCCATTGATGCATGCGCGATTCCTCAGCGTGATGACCTATCTCGCGGTCATCATCGCCATCGCCTACACGCCGCTGCCGGCGCAGGTCACGCCGTCCTTCACAATCCAGCAGGCGCAAAACGGGCGGCGGGTCTACGCGCAGAGCTGTCAATCGTGCCACGGCATCGGACTCGCCGACGGGCCGTTCGGGCCCGCGCTCAAGGGACCTGAATTCCGTCAGAACTGGTTCGGACGCTCGCCCGACGCGCTGTTCACCGCGACCAAGTCGACGATGCCGCCTACCGCTCCGCGCTCGCTCCGAGACGACCAGTACGCCGAACTGGTGGCGTTGATGCTCGCGGAGAACGGAGTGCAGCCGAGCGATGCGCCACTGCCCGCCGACATCGATCAGCTGCGCACGATGTTCCTGCCATGGATGGCCCCGGTGCCAGGTGCGGAAATTCGCGGCGGCCTGAAACTCCCGGATCCGCCTGCGCGACCTGATCCGCTGGCGGCGCTGACGCCGGTCACGGACGCGATGCTCGCGCGTCCGGCGCCAGGCGAGTGGCTGACGTGGCGGCGCACCTGGGACTCGCAGGGATTCTCGCCGCTCGATCAGATCACGCGAGCGAATGCGGGCAACCTGCGGGTCAAGTGGATCTGGTCGCTGCCACCGGGTCCGAACGAAGGCACTCCCCTGTTTCACGACGGCGTCCTCTTCGTTCACGCCTACAGGGACAAGGTGCAGGCGCTCGACGCGGTGTCCGGCGATCTCTTGTGGCAGTACGCCCATCCGCCAGCCCGCGACCGTGGTCCGAGCGTCAAACGGAATATGGCGCTCTACGAAGATCGCGTCTACGTCGCGACGTCCGACGCGCACGTCGTGGCGCTCTCGGCAAAAACGGGCCGGCCGGTCTGGAATCGCGCGGTCCTCAAGGACAAGACCGAGATCGACTTCGCCATCACCGGCGGTCCGCTCGTCGCGAAAGGCAAAGTGATGGTCGGCATGAGCGGGGGCGCGCCAGGCGGCAACTTCATCGCCGCGCTCGATGCCGAAACCGGGGAACCGGAGTGGCGCGTTTATACGATCGCCCGCCCGGGCGAGCCCGGAGGCGACAGCTGGAACGGGCTGCCGCTCGAGAAACGCAACGGCGCGTCGGTCTGGGTCGCCGGGAGCTACGATCCCGCGTTGAACCTGGCGTTCTTCGGCACCGCACAAACCTACGACACCGGCCCTCTTCGCGAACCCTCGACCGACTCCGCCGTCACACGTGACGCGCTCTACACCGACTCGACGCTGGCCATCAATCCCGATACCGGAAAGATCGTGTGGCACTTCCAGCATCAGCCGAACGATCAGTGGGATCTCGATTGGGCGCTCGAACAGGTGTTGCTGAAGCTGCCCGGCTCGCCAAAAACGCTCGTGGCTACCGCAGGCAAGCAAGCCATCTACGACGTGAACGAGGCCGACACCGGGAAATACGTCTTCTCAATCGACCTCGGACTGCAGGACATCGTCACCCGCATCGACGCCCAGACCGGCGCCAAGACGATCGATCAGTCGAAGCTACCGGGGCGTCAGGGGATCGTGACCGTGTGTCCGCATTCAGGCGGCGCGAAGTCATGGATTCCCGAGTCCTACAATCCGTCCACGAACACGATGTTCGTGCCGTTGAACGAATCGTGCATGGATCTCGTGCCGGTGCCCCCTGGCGGCCGGTCGATGCTCTCGTCCGGCGTTCGCTGGAGACTGCGGCCGCGCGAGGGCAGCGACGGAAAGTACGGGCGCCTGCAGGCGATCAACTTCGAGACGCGCAAGGTGACGTGGACCGTTCGGCAGCGGGCGCCGTTCGTCACCGGTACCCTCGCGACCGCCGGCGGAGTCGTCTTCGCAGGCAGCCTCGACCGCGTGTTTGCCGCGTACGACGACACCACCGGCCGCGAGCTGTGGCGAGTCCGCCTCAACGACGTGCCGAACGCGGCGCCGATCACGTTCACGGCCGCTGGCAAACAGTACGTCGCGTTGACGGTGGGGAATGGCGGGGCGATGACGAAGGCGTTCCCGATGCTCGTGCCAGAGATGAAAAACCCGCAGGACGCTAGCGCCGCTGTGTACGTGTTCGAACTTCCGGCGCGCTGACGGCGCGGGCGATCCAGAAGATCGCGGCAAGAAGAAGCAAGGCGCCAACCGGCAGCAGCAGGATGCCGAGGCCCGGATCGCCGGCGTAAAACGTGACGCCGCCGAGAAAGAACCCGGCCGGCATGACGACCGTCGCGCCGACAAGCGCCCGGGAGATCAGCGGAACGCGCGCAGCCGTCAGCTCGGGCACCGCCCGCACGCTCAATCCGAATACGATATTCAAGACGGCCAGCAGCGTCCCGTGGGCGTGCGCCAGCGTCCACATCAGGCG
>Ga0070669_100000876_pt1 | contig 21910 bp, 21 predicted proteins | sample KBSS53metaG_FD_64680 | JGI IMG/M metagenome (GOLD analysis project Ga0070669, IMG submission 64680) | Switchgrass rhizosphere microbial communities from Kellogg Biological Station, Michigan, USA - KBS S5-3 metaG | ecosystem: Host-associated > Plants > Roots > Rhizosphere > Soil ...
AACGAGAAGTTCGCGATCGCGGAATTCTCAAGGTTCACGGTGCCCTCCCTCGTCTCGCGCCGCATGGAAGACCTGCAGGCTTTCATCGAGGAGCACAAGCTCACCGTCCTCAAGCGGCTCGACGGCATGGGCGGCACCGGGATCTTCGTCGTGCGCCATGACGACCCGAACCGCAACTCGATCGTCGAGACCATCTCGGTGCTCGGCACGCGCAGCGTGATGGCGCAGCGCTACATCCCGGAAATCAAGGATGGCGACAAGCGCGTGATCCTGATCGACGGCAAGCTGGTGCCGCACTGCCTGGCCCGCATCCCGAAAGCTGGCGAGTCGCGCGGCAACCTCGCCGCCGGCGCGCGCGGCGTGGCGCAGCCGGTCACGAAGCGGCATCGCGAGATCGCGGAGGCATTGGGTTCAGTCCTTTCAAAAAGAGGATTGCTCGTGGTGGGCCTCGACGTCATCGGCGACTACCTCACCGAGGTGAACGTCACCAGTCCGACCTGCTTCCGCGAGATCCAGGATCAGACCGGATTCGACGTCTCGGGAATGTTCATGGATGCGCTGGAGCAGAGAACTTCATGATCGGCATCCTCGTCGTCACGCACGGCAGCATCGGCGAGGCGCTGCTCACGAGCGCGTCCCAGATCCTCGGCGACATGCCCAAGCAGGTCGCGACCCTCAGCGTGTGGCGCCAGGACGACCCCGACGATCTGGTGCTGCGCGCGCGCGAGCTGCTCGACGGCCTGGACGCCGGCGACGGCGTGCTCGTGCTCACCGACATCTTCGGCGCCACACCCGGTAACGTGGTGTCGCGCCTGCTGCAGGACGGGCGCATCGAAGGCGTGTCGGGCGTCTCGCTGCCGATGCTGCTGCGCGTGCTCACCGGGCGCAGCGGATCGAAAGGCAACAAGCTGCGCGGCGCGGTCGAGCGCGCGCTCTCGGGCGGGGCCGAGGGACTGGTGCACATGAACCAGGACCGGTGCTGCGATGCCTAGCGCGGACGCCACCATCGTGAACAAGCTCGGCCTGCACGCGCGGGCCGCGGCCAAGCTCACCCACCTCGCCGGCAACTATCAGTGCGACATCTGGCTCTCGCGCAGCGGCCGGCGCGTCAACGCGAAAAGCATCATGGGCGTGATGATGCTCGCCGCCGGGCAAGGTACCTCGGTGCAGATCGAGGCGCAAGGCGCCGACGCCGATCAGGCGATCGCCGCGCTCGCCAAGCTGATCGCGGACAAGTTCGGCGAGGGGGAATGAACTTCGTTCTTCACGGCTATCCCGTATCCGGCGGGATCACCGTGGGCAACGCGCACCTCGTGTCGACCGCGCGGCTCGAGGTCGCGCACTACGAAGTCGCGCCCGACGCGGTCGAAGACGAGGTCGAGCGCTTCGACAACGCCATGCGCAAGGCGCAGGTCGAGCTCGCCGATCTGAAGGCGCACATCCCGCAGGGCTCGCCGGCCGAGTTCGAGGCGTTCCTCGACCTGCACCGCATGATCCTCAACGATTCCGCGCTCGCGCAAACGCCGCGCGAGCTGATCCGCAAGCGGCGCGCCAACGCCGAGTGGGCGCTGGTGCAGCAGATGGAGCGCCTGGTGGAGCGCTTCGAGGAGATCGACGATCCGTACCTGCGCGAGCGCAAGGCCGACGTGCAGCAGGCGGTCGAGCGCGTGCTCACCGTGCTCGGCGGCGGGCAGAAGCTCGCGGAGCCGGCGATCTCGGAGGAAGAGAAGCTGATCGTGGTGGCGCACGACCTGTCGCCCGCCGACATGATCCTGTTCAAGAAGCACCACTTCGGCGGCTTCGTCACCGACGTGGGCGGCGTCACCTCGCACACCGCGATCGTCGCGCGCTCGCTCGGCATCCCCGCGATCGTCGGCCTGCACCACGCGCGCCAGATGATCAGCGAGGGCGAGACCGTGATCGTCGACGGCACGCAGGGCCTGCTGATCGTCAACCCCGATCCGATCGTGCTCGCCGAGTACCGCGCGCGCCAGGCCGAGCTCAAGGCCGAGCGCAAGCGCCTCAAGCGCCTCAAGTCCACCCCGGCCACCACGGTGGACGGCACGCCGATCGAGCTGTTCGCCAATATCGAGCTGCCGCAGGACATGGCGGAAGTGCTCGAGGCGGGCGCCGAGGGCGTGGGCCTGTTCCGCACCGAGTTCATGTTCCTCAACCGCGACCAGCTGCCGGGCGAGGAAGAGCAGTTCGAGGCGTATCGGGACGTCGCCAAGGCGATGAAAGGCCGGCCGGTGGTGCTGCGCACGCTCGACCTCGGCGCCGACAAGGCGCTGAACGGCAGCGGTGAGCAGCACACCATGCCCAATCCGGCGATGGGGCTGCGCGCGATCCGCTTCTGCCTGGCCGAGCCGCAGATTTTCCTCACCCAGCTGCGCGCCATCCTGCGCGCCTCGCACTACGGCAAGGTCAGGATCCTGCTGCCGATGCTCGCGCACGCGCACGAGATCGACCAGACGCTCCTGCTCATCAACCAGGCCAAGGCGCAGCTCGACGAGAAGCGCCTGCCCTACGACCGCGAGATCATGATCGGCGGCATGATCGAGATCCCGGCGGCGGCGCTCGCGCTGCCGATCTTCATGCGGCGCCTCAACTTCCTGTCGATCGGCACCAACGACCTGATCCAGTACACCCTCGCCATCGACCGCACCGACGACTCGGTGGCGCATCTCTACGACCCGCTGCACCCCGCGGTGCTCACGCTGGTGGCCGGCACCATCCAGACCGCGACGCGCGGCGGCATGCCGGTCGCCGTGTGCGGCGAGATGGCCGGCGACCTGCAGCTCACGCGCCTCCTGCTCGGGCTCGGCCTGCGCAATTTCTCCATGCACCCGTCGCAGCTCCTGGCGATCAAGGAGCGCATCCTCAAGACCAACCTCGCCGAAGTGCAGGCGCTCGCGCAACGCGTGCTGCGCGCGAGCGACCCGGCGAAGACCCGCGACCTGCTGGCGAAACTGAACGCTTAGGAAAGGTCATGAAACGAATCCTCCTGCTTGGCATGATGTTGTTTTCCCCGCTGGCCTTTTCGCAGGTGTATCCGTCGAAACCGATCAAGCTGCTCGTGCCGTTCCCCGCGGGCAGCGCGACCGATCACATCGCGCGGCTGACCGGCAGCGAGCTGAACGCGGCGCTCGGCCAGCCGGTGGTGGTCGAGAACAAGCCCGGCGCCCAGGGCGGCATCGCCGCCGCCGAGGTCGCGCGCGCGGCGCCCGACGGCTACACGCTGATGATGACCACCAACACGCCGCAGGCGGCGAACGTCAGCCTGTTCAAGAAGCTGAACTACGACCCGGTGAAGGACTTCGCGCCGATCGCGCGTCTCGGCACCACTTCGTTCATGCTCATGGTGCGGCCCGACTTTCCGTCGAAGAACCTGAAGGACTTTCTAGCTCACGTCCGCTCTCAACCCGGAAAGCTTTCGGCGGGGTACGGTTCGGCGGGTTCTCAGGTTTCTCTTGCCATGTTGAAAGCGATGGGCAAGCTCGACGTGGTCGAAGTGCCGTACAAGGGAATCCCGCAGGCGGTCACCGACACCATGGGTGGCTCGCTCGCCTTCACCTTCGTGGATCTGGGCAACGCGCTCGGCCAGGCCAAGGGCGGCAAGCTCAGGGGATTGGGAGTGACCTCGCAGAAAAGAACCCCGCTCGCGCCGGACCTGCCGGCGATCGCGGAGGAGTTGAAGGGGTACGAGCTGATCGCGTGGTTCGCGCTCGTGGCGCCGGCGAAGACGCCGCCGGAGGTGGTGCAGAAGGTGCACGACGCGGCGGTGAGAAGCCTCGCCAAGCCCGAGGTCAAGGAAAAGTACGGCGCGATCGGCATCGACCCGGCGCCCATGAACCCGGCCGAGCTGGCGAAGTTCATCCAGGGCGAGATCGCGCACTGGGCCAAGCTCGTCAAGTTGGCCAACATCCAGCCTGAGTAGATAGAAATGGCTGGACCGCTCGCCGGGGTTCGCGTCCTCGATCTCACCACTGTGGTGATGGGCCCCTACGCGACCCAGATCCTCGCCGACTTCGGCGCCGACGTGATCAAGGTCGAGCCGCTCGAGGGCGACGTGATCCGCCAGGCGTGGCCGTTCCGCAACCCGGGCATGGGCGCGATCTTCCTCAACGTCAACCGCAACAAGCGCTCGATCGCGCTCGACCTGAAGAAGGACGCGGCGCGCGAGGCGTGCCTGGCGTTGGCGAAGAAGGCCGATGTCCTGGTCTACAACATCCGCCCGCAGGCGATGGCGCGCCTCAAGCTGGGCTACGACGACGTCAGGAAAGCCAACCCGAAGATCATTTACGTCGGCTGCTTCGGCTACAGTCAGCGCGGACCGTATGCCGCCAAGGCCGCGTACGACGACATGATCCAAGGTGCTTCCGGCTTGCCGTGGCTGCTGCAGAAGCAGGGCGCGCCCGAGCCGCGCTACGCGCCGATGATCGTCGCCGACCGCTCTGTAGGCCAGCAAGTCGCCAGCGCTGTAAGCGCGGCCCTTTACTGTCGCGAGAAGACCGGCAAAGGGCAGCGCGTCGACGTGCCGATGTGGGAGCACCTGTTGCAGATCGTGCTTTCCGACCATCTCGGCGGCTACACCTTCGAGCCGCAGAAAGGCGAGCCGGGCTACGCGCGCATCCTCACGCCCGACCGCAGGCCTTACCAGACGAAGGACGGCTACGTCTGCGCGCTGATCTACAACGACAAGCAGTGGAAGGCGTTCTTCGACGTCATCGGCAAGCCAGAAATGCTGGCGCGGCCGGAGTTCGCCACGCAGGAGGCGCGCAGCCAGAATTACAGGACCGCCTACGCCATGATCGCCGAGGAGATGAAGCTGCGTACCACCGCGTTCTGGCTCGAGGCGCTGGAAAAGGGCGACATCCCGGTGCAGCGCATGAACTCGCTCGACGACATCGTCAACGACCCGCACCTGAACGCGATCGGCTACCTGCAGCTGGTCGATCACCCTAGCGAGGGCCGCATCCGCATGCTCGCCGTGCCGTCGGAATGGTCGGAGTCGAAGCCGGAGTACCGGCGCCCCGCGCCGCGCCTCGGCGAGCACACGCGCGAGGTGCTGCGCGAGGCGGGGCTCGGCGACGACAAGATCGAGGCAATGCTGGCCAGCGGAGCGGCGAAATAAGTTCGCTATAATCCGCGACGCGCCGATTTGAAGTCAGCTTGCGGGCGCCTAACAAATACCGCTAAAGAGACATGAACGCTCCTCACGATCCGACGTCCGTCGGCGCGGCCACCGCGCAGAAGGCGCATTTCGATCAGCCGATCCGCCTGCGCGGCGGCGCCGAGCTGCCCTCCTACGACATCGCCTACGAAACGTACGGGCAGCTGAACGCCTCCCGCAGCAACGCGGTCCTGGTCTGCCATGCGCTGAACGCTTCGCACCATGTGGCAGGCTATTACGACGACGACAAGAGCAACGTCGGCTGGTGGGACAACCTGGTGGGGCCGGGAAAGCCGCTCGACACCAACCGCTTCTTCGTCGTCGGCTCGAACTACATCGGCAGCTGCTTCGGCTCCACCGGCCCGGCAACGATCAATCCGGCGACCGGCAAGCCCTGGGGCGCGGATTTTCCCGTGGTCACGGTGGAGGACTGGGTCGAGACCCAGGCGCGCCTCGCCGATCGCCTGGGCATCGAGCGCTTCGCCGCGGTGATCGGCGGCTCGCTCGGTGCCATGCAAGCACTGCAGTGGACGCTCTCCTACCCCGAGCGCGTGCGCCATTCGATCGTCATCGCAGCCGCGCCCAAACTCACGCCGCAGAACATCGCCTTCAACGAGGTCGCGCGCCAGGCGATCATGACCGATCCGGACTTCCACGGCGGGCACTACTACGAAAAAGCTGTGGTGCCAACGCGCGGGCTGCGCATCGCGCGCATGATCGGCCACATCACCTACATTTCGGGCGAGGCCATGGCCGAGAAGTTCGGGCGCGTGCTGCGCCGCGGCCAGCCGGGCTTCGATTTCGACATCGACTTCGAGATCGAGTCCTATCTGCGCTACCAAGGCGACAAGTTCTCCACTTACTTCGACGCCAATACTTACCTGCGCATCACCAAGGCGCTCGACTACTTCGATCCGGCGGCCGACTTCGGCGGCGACCTCACGGCCGCGCTGGCGCGCGCCAAGGCCGCGTTCCTCGTCGTGTCCTTCAAGTCCGACTGGCGCTTCACGCCGGCGCGTTCGCGCGAGATGGTGCGCGCGCTGCTGGACAACCGTCGCATCGTTTCCTATCTCGAGCTCGACGCGCCCGGCGGCCACGACGCGTTCCTGCTGGAAGACGCGCGCTACCACGGCGCGTTGCGCTCCTATTTCGCGAACATCGACCTCTGATGAGACCCGACCAGCAGGCCATCCTGCAGTGGGTGCCGAAAGGCGCACGGGTGCTCGACCTCGGCTGCGCCGACGGCGCGCTGCTGCGCTCGCTGTGGCAGGAGCGCGAAGCGCCCGGATACGGCGTGGAGATCGACGACGCCAGCGTGCTCGAGTGCGTGGCGAACGACGTCAACGTGCTGCAGGTGGATCTCGAGAGCGGGCTCTCGCTGTTCGGCGACGGCTCGTTCGACTGCGTGATCCTGTCCGAGACGCTGCAGACCATCCACCGCACCGAGTTCCTGCTGCGCGAGATGCTGCGCGTCGGCCGCGAAGGCATCGTCAGCTTCCCGAACTTCGGCCACTGGAACGCGCGCCTGCAGATCGCGCTCGGCCGCATGCCGGTCTCCGACACGCTGCCCTACGAGTGGTACGAGACGCCGAACGTGCACCACTGCACCATCACCGATTTCGAGGACCTGTGCCGCAGGCTCGGCATCCGGATCCGCGAGCGCCTGGTGCTGCACGCAGGCAAGCCCGTTACGCTGATGCCCAATCTCCTTGGCAGCCTAGCCGTCTACCGCTGCACGGCGGGATAAGTTCCCGGATTAGCGGGCGGGCTTGATGGCGACCAGGTTGATCAGCGTTTCCTCGCGCTCGCCGGGCTTGGGCGGAGGGATGCCGATGCGCTCGGGCAGGCCGAGGTCGGACCGGCTCCACCACAGATAGGGGAACGAGCAGTTCTCCGCCGAAACCTGGAACCCCTGGGCGCGGATCATCTCAATGTATTCCTCGGCGCTGTGCTGCGCTTCCATCGGATGGCGGAACAGCAGCCGGATGATCCACGAGTTGATGTAGGCGCGCGTCGACTCGGCAAACAGGAACAGGCCGCCGGGCTTGAGCACGCGGTGGAACTCCGCCAGCGCTTCGCGCTGCCGCGTGAGGTGGTGGAAGGTCTGGTGGCAGAAGATCAGGTCGACGCTTTCATCCGGCAGCGCGAGCGCCGAGATGTCGCCGCGCTGCAGCTCGACCGGCAGCCCTTCGGCTTCGACCGCGGCGAGCTCGAGGCACTTGGTCTCGAAGTCGATCGCGACGATGCGTTGCGGAGCGAAGGTCTCGAAAAGCGGCCGGAATGACTTGCCCTGCCCGCAGCCGACGTCGAGGATCACCGGGTGCAGTGGCCAGCGCGCGGCCGGCTGCAGGCGCAGCAGGTCCGCCAGCGCCACGCGGATGACCCGCGTTTCCCACGTGCGCGTGCCGAGGAACCAGAAGCCGACGCGCGTCTCGGGGACGAACAGGGCTTGCATCAGGTCGTGGTGTTCCGCCTTCACGCCGCTATTTTCCGCTCCGTAGCGCGCGACGCAAGCCAGCCTTCATTGAATTTTTTACCAGCCAGGCTAGGGCCCCTCCTTGCCGGCCGAGCCGATCGACACATCGGCGAGCCCCGAGCGCATCATGAACCAGAAGAGGATCACCCCGGGAAGCGCGATCAGCGTGGTGAGCAGGTAGAAATTGACGTAGCCGATGGTGCTGATCATGCCGCCGGCGGTGGTGCCGGTAAGGAAGCGGCCGGCAATGCTGGCCAGCGCCGAGAGCAGGGCGTACTGGGTCGCGGTGAACCGCAGGTTGCACAGGGCGGAGAGGTAGGCGACCACCGTTACCCCGCCGATGCCGCTCGCGAAGTTCTCGAAGCCGATCGCCGCCGCCATGCCGATGTTCGTGTGGCCGGCCGCCGCCAGCGCGGCAAAACTCAGGTTCGATACCGCCATCAGGACCAAGCTGATGAGCACCGAACGCTTCATCCCGAGCCGCGCGTAGAGAATTCCCCCCACGAAGATCCCGATCAGCAGGGCGACGAAGCCGACACCAATGTCGTAGAAAGCCACCTCGTCGTTGGTGAAGCCGAGGTCCTTGAACAGCAGCCGCAGGGTCAGGTTGGCGAGGGTGTCGCCGATCTTGTGAATAAGGACAAAAAGCAGCACTACGAGGGCGCCCTGGCGGCGCAGGAATTCCACCAGCGGGCTGAAATAGGCGACCAGGGCTTCGAGGACGCCGTGCGGCTTGGCCGGCTCGCGGTGCCGCGCCGGCTCGCCCATCACGACGCCGACCAGCATCGCGGGCAGCGCGAACACGGCGCACGCCATATAGGCCGCCGTCCAGCCGATGCGGGCGGCGAGCACCAGCGCGAGCGCCCCGGCGGCCGCGGAGCCCAGGCGCCAGCCGTACTGCGACATGCCGGAGCCCGCGCCGAGCTGCCGCGGCTCGAGCAGCTCGATGCGGTAGGCGTCGATGATGATGTCGAAGGTGGCGCCCGCCACGCCTAGCGTGATCGCGGCAATAGCGACGAGCGTCAGCGAGTCGTCCGGATTCGCCGAGCCGAGGAACGCGACCGCGCCGATCACCAGCACGCCGACCAGCCACAGCCAGCTGCGGCGCTGCCCGAAGCGGCCGAGCACCGGCAAGCGGACATGGTCGACGATCGGCGCCCACACGAACTTGAAGTTGTAGGCGAGGAAGGTGAGCGCGAAGGCGGTGACCGCGCTCTTGGTCACGCCGTGCTGCGCGAGGCGCGTGGTCAGCGTGGCGCCGATCATCGCGAAGGTGAAGCCGGAAGAAACGCCGAGGAACAAGGCTGCGAGAGGCGCGCGCTCGAGATACGGGCGCATGCCCTCCGGTAGCCTAAAGCTCATGGTCGTAGTCGATGATGAGCGGTGCGTGGTCGGAGAAGCGCTTCGCCTTGTAGATCGACTCGCGCCGCGCCGCGGCGGCGATGCCCGGTGTGGCGATCTGGTAGTCGATGCGCCAGCCGACGTTCTTCTTCCACGCCTGGCCGCGGTTCGACCACCATGTGTACTGCTCGGGCTTGTCGTTCAGCTTGCGGAACACATCGACGAAGCCGAGCTCGTCGAATACCTTCGTCAGCCAGGCGCGCTCCTCGGGCAGGAATCCCGAGTTCTTCCGGTTCGAGCGCCAGTTCTTGAGGTCGATCTCCTTGTGCGCGATGTTCCAGTCGCCGCACAGGATGAGCTCGTGGCCCCTTTTTTTCAGCTTTTCCAGATGAAGCAGAAAGCTCTTGAGGAAGCGGAACTTCGACGCCTGGCGGTGCGGGCCGGCCGAGCCCGACGGCATGTAGAGCGAGATGATCCAGAGTTTGCCGAAGCGAGCCTCGACGTAGCGTCCCTCGGCGTCGAACTCCCGGCTTTTGAAGCCGCGACCGATTTCGTCGGGCGTCTTGCGGGTATACAAGGAAACGCCGCTGTAGCCCTTCTTCTCGGCGAAGGCGTGGCAGGTCTGGAATACCTTCAGGCCATGCAGCTTCGCGTCGAGGTCCATCTCCTGGCACTTCATTTCCTGCAGGCACACCGCATCGGCGCGCTGCCCGGCGAGCCAGCGGAACAACCCTTTGCCTGCCGCGGACCTTATGCCGTTGACGTTGAGGGTGATAACCCTCAAGACGATGGAAAAGCTGAAACGCCGCCGTGCGCCGCGGACCACTTGGCGGGCGCATGCAGGAAGCTCTCCACTTCGCCGATCTGCTCGCTGCCGAGGTGGCCGCCCTTCTTCACCACCGACAGGATGTCCCACCAGGTCGCGAGGTAGTGCAGCTTCACGTTCAGGTCCGACAGGATCTTCTTCGACTCGGGAAAGATGTCGTAGTAGAAGTTGACGAACACGTGGTCGACGACCGCACCCGCGTTGCGCAGCGCCTGGCAGAAATTGATCTTCGAGCGTCCGTCGGTGGTCAGGTCCTCGACCAGCAGCGTGCGCGCGCCTTCGCGCACGTCGCCCTCGATCTGCGCATTGCGGCCAAAGCCCTTCGGCTTCTTGCGCACGTACTGCATCGGCAGGCCGAGGCGGTCGGCGATCCACGCCGCGTACGGAATGCCCGCGGTCTCGCCGCCTGCGACCACGTCGAACTGCTCGAAGCCGACGTCGCGCGCCAGCATGCCGGCGGCGAAGTCGACCAGCTGCGTGCGGATGCGCGGGTAGAAGATGAGCTTGCGGCAGTCGATGTAGACCGGGCTCGCCCAACCGGAAGTGAAAATGAAGGGTTTGTCTTGGAAAAAAAGCACAGCTTTCACCTCGAGGAGCATTTTTGCGGTGGTTTCGGCCACCAGCGCCTTGTCGGCGAAGTGCATGTGCGGCAAGGATTTTAGCAGGTTAAAATCGCTCGAATTCCCGGCTGGGAGGGTGGCGATGACTCCTCGATTCATCTTGTTTGCATCGGCAGCGCTGATCGCCGCGCCGCATTTCGCGCTCGCACAAAGGGCCACCGAGCAGTACACCTATCGCTGCACCGGCAGCGACGGCAAGAAGTACTACGGCTCCGCCATCCCGGACGCGTGCATCGGGCGCCCGCTCGAGCTGATCAACAAGCAGGGCCTGGTGGTCAAGCGCATCGATCCCGAGGGCGACGAGAAGGCTCGCATCGCCAAGGAAGCCGAGGCCGAGAAGAAGCGCGAGCTGGACGCCGCCACCAAGGACGCGCAGCGCCGCAATCGCGCGCTGCTCGCCACCTACACCAGCGAGAAAGACATCGAGGACTCGCGCGCGCGCGACCTGCGCAACCACGAGAAGGGCGTGCAGGAAGTGCAGCGGCGCATCGAAGACCTGAAGAAGCGCCAGGCGCAATTCCAGAAGGAGCTCGATCTCTTCGCGACCGCCGGCAAGGGCCAGCCGCCGACGCGCCTGAAGGAAGAGATCACCAACGCCCAGATCGACCTCAAGGCGCAGGAAACGCTGCTCGACGCGAAGCGGAGGGAAGCGGTCGGCATCAACGCGCGCTACGACGAAGACAAGCGCCGCTACAAGGAAGCCACCGGCCGTAAATAGAAGCCCGCGCGCGTCGTCTAGCGCGCCAGCTTCTTCCGCAGGATTTCATTGACCTGTGCGGGATTGGCTTTTCCCTGGGTCGCCTTCATCACCTGACCGACGAGCGAGTTGAACGCCTTCTCCTTGCCGGCGCGGTAGTCCTCCACCTGCTTCGCGTTTTTCGCCAGCACCTCGTCCACCAGCTTCTCGATCGCGCCCGCATCGCTGATCTGTTTCAGCCCGCGCTTCTCGATGATTTGGTCGACGGTGCCTTCGCCTGCCCAGACTGCGTCGAGCACCTCTTTCACCATTTTTCCGGAAAGCGTGCCGTCGTCGACTCGCTCCGCTATCCGGCGCAGCTGATCAGCAGATATTCGGCTGCTGGAGGCGTCGAGATTCGATTCATTCAGCTTCGCGGTGAGGGGCCCCACAATCCAGTTTGCCAAATCCGAAATCCGGCCTTTGGGGGCTATTTTGAAAGCGGACAACGCAAAAGTGGACGTCGTGGCGCTAGTGGTGAGTTGCGCGGCTTGAGCACCCGTTAATCCATACACATTGACCAAGGTGGCGCGCCGCTCCTCGGGAAGTTCAGGCATCGTTTTGCGCACATCCTCAACCATCTTGTCCGTGACGACGAGCGGAAGCAGATCGGGGTCAGGGAAATAGCGGTAGTCCTGCGCATCTTCCTTTGAGCGCATCGAGCGAGTTTCCCCCTTGTCAGGATCGAACAGCCGAGTCTCCTGATCGATCCTTGCGCCCGCTTCCAGAATCTCGATCTGCCGTCTCGCTTCGTACTCGATCGCTTGCTCCATGAAAAGGAACGAGTTGAGGTTCTTTATTTCACAGCGCGTACCCAGCTTGCTGTCGCCAGCTCTCTTCACGGAAACGTTGGCGTCACATCGAAACGAGCCCTCTTCCATGTTGCCGTCGCAGATGCCGATCCACATCACGAGCCCGTGGAGAACGCGCGCATAGGCCACGGCTTCCTGCGCGCCGCGCAGGTCGGGCTCGGAAACGATCTCGAGTAGCGGCGTGCCGGCGCGGTTGAGATCGATGCCGCTCATGCCGCGGAAGGCTTCGTGCAATGACTTGCCGGCGTCTTCTTCCAGATGCGCTCTTGTAAGCCGCACCCCCTTGTCGCCTATCCTGAGCTCGCCGCCCTGCACAATCGGCGTCTCGTACTGGCTGATCTGGTACCCCTTGGGAAGGTCGGGATAGAAATAATTCTTGCGCGCGAAGATCGAGCGGCGGTTGATGGTGCCCTTCACCGCCAGGCCGAAGCGGATCGCACATTCGACCGCGGCGCGGTTGAGCACCGGCAGCGTGCCAGGCAACGCGAGATCGACGGCCGAGGCCTGGGTGTTGGGCGACGCGCCGAAATCGGTCGACGCGCCCGAGAAAATCTTGCTCTTGGTCAGGAGCTGGGTGTGCGTCTCGATACCGACGACGATTTCCCAGCCCTTCACAGCGGCGTCTCCGTCGGCACGCGCCGATGCCAGTCGGTCGCCTGCTGGTAGGCGTGCGCCACGCCGAGCAGCAGGCTCTCGGAAAAATGCTTGCCCATGAGCTGCAGCCCGACCGGCAGGTTCCTCGCGTCGAAGCCGCAAGGAATAGACAGCGCCGGCAGGCCGGCAAGCGGCGCCGGAATGGTGAACACGTCGCCGAGGTACATCTGGACGGGGTCCCCGGTCTTCGCGCCGAGCTCGTACGCGGTGGTCGGCGCGGTGGGCCCCAGGATCACATCGCACTTCTTGAACGCTTGTTCGAAATCGCGCGCGATCAGGCGGCGGATCTTCTGCGCCTGCAAGTAGTACGCGTCGTAATAGCCGTGCGAGAGCACGTATGTGCCCACCAGGATGCGACCCTTCACTTCCGCGCCGAACCCTTCGGCCCGGGTGCGGCAGTACATGTCGATCAGGTCGCTGTATTCCTTCGCGCGATGGCCGTAGCGCACGCCGTCGTAGCGCGAAAGGTTCGATGAAGCCTCGGCCGGCGCGATGACGTAGTAGGCGGCGACCGCGACAGCGGTATGAGGCAATTCGACCTCCACCATCTGCGCGCCCTGCGACTTGAACCATGCGACGGCAGTGTCGACCGCTTTGCGCACGCCGGCCTCCAGACCGTCGCCGAAATACTCCTGCGGAATGCCGATGCGCTTCCCCTTCAGGGGGAGGGAAAGGCCTTTTGTGTAGTCCTCCTTCGGGCGCTCGACGCTGGTCGAATCGCGCGCGTCGTGCCCCGCCATTACATTCATCAGCAGCGCGAGGTCGGCTGCGCTGCGTCCGATCGGCCCGGCCTGGTCGAGCGACGAGGCGAAGGCGATCAGGCCGTAGCGCGAGACCAGGCCATAGGTCGGGCGCAGGCCGCACACGCCGGAGAACGCCGCCGGCTGGCGTACCGAGCCGCCGGTGTCCGTGCCGGTCGCGGCCGGCACCATGCGAGCGGCGACCGCCGCGGCGGACCCGCCGGACGAGCCGCCGGGCACCCGCTTGCGGTTCCACGGATTGCGCACCGGGCCGAAATACGAGTTCTCGTTCGACGAGCCCATCGCGAACTCGTCCATGTTGCATTTGCCGAGCGGAACCGCGCCCGCGGCGCTGAATTGCTCGACCACGTGGGCGTCGTACGGGCTGACGAAGTTCTCCAGCATGCGCGAACCGCAGGTCGTGCGCAGGCCCTTGGTGCAGTAGATGTCCTTGTAGGCGAAGGGAATTCCGGTCAGCGGACCCGCCTTCCCCTGTGCGCGCCGCTCGTCCGCGCGCTTGGCAACCTCCAGCGCTCCGGTCTCATCCACCGTGATGAAGGCGTTGAGGTCCTTCAGTTTGCCGGTACGTCCGAGGAAGGCGCGGGTCAGCTCGGCCGAGGAGACCTTCTTCGCCGCGAGGGCCGCGCAGAGCTCGGTGACCGAAAGGTCCAGCACCTATTCGATGACCTTGGGGACGAGGTACAAGCCCTCTTCCACCGCCGGGGCGACGGACTGATAACGCTCGCGCTGGTTGGTTTCCGTGACGGAATCCACACGCAGCGGCTGACTGGGGATGAAATGCGGATCCAGCGGATGGGCCATCGGCTCGATGCCGGTGGTGTCGACCCGGCGCATCTCGTCGATCAGGCGCAGGACCCGGTTCAGGCGCTCGGCGGCCGCCGACGTTTCTCCCGGCTGGAGGGCGATGCGGGCGAGCCGGGCGAGGCGCCGGAGCTGGTCGTCGGATAGCGACATTCTTTTCGGACGGGGGTGCTCGAGGCGAGCAGCGTTAACTTCCGAAGCGTCCTTAGCGTATCATAGCGACCCATTGCAGCCGGCCTAGTCACCTTCTAAGGCCCGGTTAAGAAACGGAAAAAGGCCCTCGACCTTGCCCATGTTCGGATTCCTGCGCAGCTATTTCTCAAACGATCTCGCGATCGACCTCGGCACCGCCAACACGCTCATTTACGTACGCGGAAAAGGCATCGTCCTCGACGAACCTTCCGTGGTCGCCATCCGCCAGGAAGCGGGCCCGAACGGAAAGAAGACGATTCAGGCCGTCGGCAAGGAAGCGAAGCAGATGCTCGGCAAAACGCCGGGCAACATCATCGCCATCCGCCCGATGAAGGACGGCGTGATCGCCGACTTCACCGTCACCGAGCAGATGCTCAAGCAGTTCATCAAGAAGGTGCACGACAACAAGCTGTTCTCGCCTTCACCGCGCATCATCATTTGCGTGCCGTGCGGCTCGACACAGGTCGAGCGCCGCGCGATCCGGGAAAGTGCGATCGGCGCGGGCGCGGGACAGGTGTACCTGATCGAGGAGCCGATGGCCGCGGCGATCGGCGCCGACCTGCCGGTGGCGGACGCGACCGGCTCGATGGTGGTCGACATCGGCGGCGGCACTACCGAAGTCGGCGTGATCTCGCTCGGCGGCATGGTGTACTCGGGCTCGGTGCGCGTGGGCGGCGACAAGTTCGACGAGGCGATCATCAACTACATCCGCCGCAACTACGGCATGCTGATCGGCGAGACCACCGCGGAGATGATCAAGAAGGAGATCGGCTCGGCGTTCCCCGGCTCGGAAGTGCGCGAGATGGAAGTCAAAGGCCGCAACCTCGCGGAAGGCATCCCGCGCAGCTTCACCATCAGCTCGAACGAGATCCTGGAAGCGCTCACCGAGCCGCTCAACCAGATCGTGTCGGCGGTGAAGTCGGCGCTGGAGCAGACCCCGCCCGAGCTCGGCGCGGACATCGCGGAAAAGGGCATGGTGCTCACCGGCGGCGGCGCGCTGCTGCGCGACCTCGACCGGCTGCTGATGGAAGAGACCGGTCTGCCGGTGATCGTGGCCGACGACCCGCTGACCTGCGTAGTGCGCGGCTCCGGCAAGGCGCTCGAGAAGATGGAGCATTTCGGCCCGATCTTCACCAACGACTGATAATAGCGGGGGATGGAACATAGCCCCCCGCCGTTCTTCAAGCGTGGCCCGGCACCGCTAGTCCGGCTGTTTTTCTTCGCTTCGCTTTCGCTCGCGCTGCTCGTGATCGACGCCCGCTTCCGCTATGCCGATGGCCTGAGGAGCTGGCTCGCGCTGGCGGCATACCCGATCCAGCGCGCCGCGACCGCGCCGGCCGATCTGGTGAGCGCGATCGGCAGCTTCTTCTCCACGCAGACCTACCTGGTGCAGGAAAACGCGCGGCTGCGTGAGAAGGCGATGGCGTATTCGCACGACGCGCAGCGCTACGAGGCGATCGAGGCCGAGGCCGCGCAACTGCGCCGCCTGATCGGCGCCGCCGAGCGGCTGGAAGTGCACTCGCTGCCCGCCGAGATCCTCTATCACGGGCGCGATCCCTATTCGCACCGCCTGTTCATCGATCGGGGGGCGACGCATGGCGTGCGCCCCGGCAGCCCGGTGACCGACGAGACCGGCGTGGTGGGACAGGTCACGCGCGTGCATGCCTTGCTCTCGGAAGTCACGCTGGTGACCGACCGCGATCAGGCGATTCCGGTGCAGGTGGTCCGCAACGGCCTGCGCGCGATCGCCTTCGGCGGCGGCGCCTCGGGCACGCTCGAGCTGCGCTTCATGGCCGCCAATGCCGACATCCAGGGCAACGACCGTCTGGTGACCTCGGGCGTCGACGGCACCTATCCGCCCGGCCTGCCGGTGGCGACGGTGATCCGGATCGAGAAGGACGCGGAGAATGCGTTCGCGCGCGTAGTGTGCCGGCCGGCGGCCGGCGTCGATCGCGGCCGCTTCGTGCTGGTGCTGTCCGACGATGCCCAGCGCCCGCCGCGTCCGGAGGAAGTGCAGCCCGGCAAGGACCGGCGCAAGAACCGTGGGCGCACGAAGGACGTCGATGCTCGCTAGCTCGCAGATCCTGCAGCCGGTACGCGCGAGCACCATCATCGCTTCGTTCGCCATCGCCATGTTCCTCAACTTCCTGCCGTGGCGCGACCTGCGCCTGGTGCCGGACTTCGTCGCGCTGGTGCTCGTGTTCTGGTGCGTGCGCCAGCCGCGCCTGGTCGGCCTGGGCGTGGCCTGGGCGCTCGGCCTGGTCACCGATGCAGGAAACGGCGTGCTCCTCGGCCAGCACGCGCTCGCCTACTCGATCGTGGCGTTCCTCGGCATCTGGCTGTCGCGGCGCATCCTGTGGTTCGGGCCGGGGCTGCAGGCGCTGCACGTCGGCGCGATCCTGCTGGTCGGCCAGGCGGCCGCGCTGCTGGTGCGGGTGGTTGCAGGCGACGGCTTCCCGGGCTGGCCGCTGTTCGTCGGCCCGATCGCCGGCGCGCTGCTGTGGCCGATCGTAAGCTGGCTGCTGCTGATTCCGCAGCGGCGGGCCGAAAGGGAACAAACCATATGATGGGTACGGCTGAACTGCGTAACTCGGAGCGGGAGCTCCAGCAGTTCCAGCTGCGCATCGGCGTCGCCGGCATCGCCATGCTGGTCGCCTTCGGCATCCTGCTGTCGCGCTTCTTTTTCCTGCAGGTGATCCAGCACGAGCACTACGCCTCCAAGGCCGAGGACAACCGCATCTCGATCGTGCCGATCCCGCCCAATCGCGGCCTGATCACGGATCGCAATGGCGTGGTGGTGGCGCGCAACTACTCTGGCTACACGCTCGAGATTTTCCCGCGCCGCGTAAAAAGCGTGGAAGGCACCATCGACGAGCTGTCCGAGCTGATCGAGATCACCCCGCGCGACCGCGCGCGCTTCAAGCGCCTCGCGGTGGAGACGCGTAACCCGGAAAGCCTGCCGATCCGCACGCGCCTGAGCGACGAAGAAGTCGCGAAGTTCGCCGCCAACCGCTTCCGCTACGAAGGCGTGGAGATCAAGGCGCGCCTGTTCCGCCAGTACCCGTTTGGCGACGTCGGCTCGCACGTCATCGGCTACATGGGGCGCATCAACAAGGACGACCAGGCGGCGCTCGAGAACGAAGGCGTCGACGCCAACTACCGCGGCACCGATAACATCGGCAAGAGCGGCGTAGAAGCCACCTACGAGCGCGAGCTGCATGGCACCACCGGCTTCGAACAGGTCGAGATCGACGCCGCCGGCCGCGGCATCCGCACGCTGCAGACCACGCCGGCGCAGGCCGGCAACAACGTGGTGCTCACCATTGACATGCGCTTGCAGCGCGTCGCCGAGAATGCGTTCGGCGATCGCCGCGGCGCGATGGTCGCGATCGAGCCGGGCACTGGCGCGGTGCTCGCGCTGGTGTCCAAGCCGGGCTTCGACCTCAACCTGTTCGTCGACGGGCCCGACCCGCAGTACTGGGCCGAGCTCAACACCAATCCCGACCGGCCGCTCAACAACCGCGCCATCGCCGGCGTCTATCCGCCGGGCTCGACCTTCAAGCCGTTCATGGCGCTCGCCGCGCTCGAGGCGGGCAAGCGCACGCCGCGCAGCCAGATCAACGATCCGGGCTACTTCATCTTCGGCGACCGGCGCTTCCGCGACTCCAAGCCGGGCGGCCACGGCGTGGTCGACCTGCACAAGTCGATCGTGGTGTCCTCCGACACCTTCTACTACCAGCTCGCGAACGACATGGGCATCGACGCGATCGCCGCGTTCATGAAGCAGCTCGGCCTCGGCGCCAAGACCGGCATCGATCTGAACGGCGAGGCCGTGGGCATCCTGCCTTCACCGGAGTGGAAGCAGGCGCGTTTCAAGCGCCCCGAGCAGCAGAAGTGGTACCCGGGCGAGACCATCTCGATCGGCATCGGCCAGGGCTACAACGCCTATACGCCGGTCCAGCTCGCGCAGGCGATGGCGACCGTGGCCGCGAACGGCGCGATGTACCGGCCGCACGTGGTCGCCCACGTCGCCAATCCGCGCACCGGAGAGCGCAGCAGCGCCGAGCCCGAGCTGGTGCGGCAGGTTCCGCTGAAGCGCGAGTGGGTCGACTTCGTCAAGCGCGCGATGGCCGGGGTCAACATCGAAGGCACCGGCGCGCGCGCCTTCGCCCGCGCGGGATACACCAGCGGCGGCAAGACCGGCACCGCGCAGGTGATCGCGATGAAGCAGAACGAGAAGTACGACGAGAAGAAGATCGACGAGCGCCACCGCGACCATTCGCTGTTCATCGCCTTCGCGCCGCTCGACAACCCGATCATCGCCATGCTGGTGATCGTCGAGAACGGCGGCTTCGGCGCGCGCGCGGCGGCGCCGATCGCGCGTACCGTGTTCGACTACTACCTGCTCGGCAAGATGCCGGCGGCGCTGCAGGCCGCCGAGCACGACATCGAGGACGACCGGGAGGGCGACTGATGGAGCTCGCTCAGTATCCCTGGCAGCGCATCGCCGCGCGCGTGGCCGAAGGCATTGACGGCACCCTGCTCGTCATCATCCTGGCGCTGTCGATGCTCGGCTTCGCCGCCCTGTTCTCGGCCAGCAATGATGTCCCGGGCCGCGTGGTGAACCAGCTGGTGTCGCTCAGCGTGGCGCTGGTGGCGATGTGGATCGTGGCGCAGATCTCGCCGCAAACCCTGATGCGTTTTGCCGTGCCCGCATACCTTGTCGGCCTCGGCTTCCTGGTGGCGGTGGCGCTGTTCGGCGACGTGGTGAACGGCGCGCGCCGCTGGCTGCACGTCGGCGTCACGCGCTTCCAGCCCTCCGAGATGATGAAGCTCGCGCTGCCGCTGATGCTCGCGTGGTACTTCCACCGGCGCGAGTCGACCCTGCGCCTGCGCGACTTCGCCCTCGCCGCGGTGCTGCTGGTCATTCCGTTCGGCCTCATCGTGCGCCAGCCCGACCTCGGCACCGCCGCGCTGGTCGGCGCGGTCGGCTTCTACGTGATCTTCTTCGCCGGCATCAGCTGGAAGGTGCTTGGCGGCCTCGCCGCGCTGGGCATCGCCGCGCTGTTTCCGCTGTGGAGCCTGCTCCACGACTATCAACGTAAGCGCGTACTTACGCTTCTCGACCCAACGCAGGACCCTCTCGGCGCGGGCTACCACATCATCCAGTCGACCATCGCGGTGGGCTCCGGGGGGCTGTCCGGCAAGGGCTGGCTGAACGGCACCCAGGCGCACCTCGAATTCATCCCGGAGCGGCACACCGACTTTATTTTCGCGGTGTACTCGGAGGAGTTCGGCCTGATCGGCAACCTGGTCCTGCTCGTGCTCTATGCGCTGCTGATCGGCCGCGGCCTGGTGATCGCGGCGAACGCGGCCACCGTGTTCGCGCGCCTGATGGCCGGCGCGGTGACGCTGATGTTCTTCACTTACGCCTTCGTCAACATGGGCATGGTCTCCGGCATCCTGCCGGTGGTCGGGGTGCCGCTGCCGTTCCTGTCGTATGGCGGCACCGCGCTGCTCACGCTGTTCATCGGCGCCGGCGTCCTCATGAGCGTGCAACGCCACCGCAAGCTCGTCCAGACGTAATGAAGGCCGCAGTCGCCGTCGTGGCGCTGCTGGTTGCGTGCGGGCCGCTGCAGGCCCAGACCGTGTTGGAGAAGCCCAAGCCCGCCGCGCCCGCTGAAAAGAAAAAAGACAAAGCCGCCGAGAAAGCGGCCGTGAAGAACGCACGGCCCGCCGAGCCCGAACACCGCCACCATTCCGGCCATCCGAAGAAGGACCGTCCGCCGCAGGAACGTGAAACCAGCCAGGGCACAGTGAAGCTGGACCGCACGCGCCCACAGGAAACGCAGCGCCCAAGCTCACCTCCCAGCCCGGCGCAGCAGATGCAGCAGCAGCAATACGAGCAGCGCCAGCAGCAAAGCCAGCCTTCGAACGCGCCGCGCGTCGTGCAATGCAACGCGCGCCCGGTGTGCGGCGGCGGTTACGGCCGCTGCGCCGCCGTGGCGCAGACCTACCAGGCCGCCACGCTCCAGGCCGGCCGCCGCGCCATCGTCCAAAGCTGTATCGAAGCCAACACGCCCGATTCCTGTAACTGCACCGCCCAATGCACCTCCGTGGCGCGTTGCAGCATTTTTTAAAAACCCCGGCCGCATGGTGAAATGAGGGTGCCCTAACCCTCTGTAAAGCCTTGTTTTTGTACTAGACAAATGGACTATGCGGCGTGTTGCTGCGCGCCATAGGTCGCAGGTAGCTTGGCGGGGTTGCCAACCACCTAGGAACGACCCTGATGAGCCAGCAGAAAGAAATCGCCGCACTCAAAAAAGACTGGACCGAGAACCCGCGCTGGAAGGACGTGAAGCGCGGCTATACCGCCGAAGACGTCGCGCGCTTGCGCGGCAGCGTGAAGATCGAGCACACGCTCGCCACGCTCGGCGCGCAGAAACTCTGGAAGCTCTGCACCGAGACGCCCTACGTGCATACGCTCGGCGCGCTCACCGGCAACCAGGCGATGCAGCAGGTGCGCGCTGGCGTGCCGGCGATCTACCTCTCCGGCTGGCAGGTGGCGGCGGACGCAAACGATTCGCTGCACATGTATCCCGACCAGTCGCTGTACGCGGTTTCTTCAGTCCCCACGGTGGTCAAGCGCATCAACAACGCGTTGCTGCGCGCCGACCAGATTCAAACCATGGAAGGCAAGGGCGAAATCGATTGGCTGGCGCCGATCGTCGCCGACGCGGAATCCGGCTTCGGCGGCGTGCTCAACGCGTTCGAGCTGATGAAGTCGATGATCGACGCCGGCGCCGCCGGCGTGCACTTCGAAGACCAGCTCGCGTCGGTGAAGAAGTGCGGCCACATGGGCGGCAAAGTGCTGGTGCCGACGCAGGAAGCGGTGCAGAAACTGATCGCCGCGCGCCTCGCGGCCGACGTGATGGGCGTGCCGACGGTGCTGCTCGCGCGCACCGACGCGGAAGCCGCCGACATCGTCACCACCGACGTGGACGAGAACGACAAGCCGTTCCTCACCGGCGAGCGCACCGCGGAGGGTTTCTATCGCACCAAGAAGGGCTTCGACCAGGCGCTGTCGCGCGGCCTGGCCTACGCAGAGTACGCCGACATGGTGTGGTGCGAGACCGGCACGCCGGATCTCGCCTTCGCGAAGAAATTCGCCGAGGGCATCCGCCGCAAGTACCCGGAGAAGATGCTGGCGTACAACTGCTCGCCGTCGTTCAACTGGAAGCGCAACCTCGACGACGCGACCATCGCCAAGTTCCAGCGCGAGCTGGGCGCGATGGGCTACAAGTTCCAGTTCATCACCCTTGCCGGCTTTCACTCGCTCAACTACTCGATGTTCGAGCTCGCGCACGGCTATGCGCGCAACGACATGGCGGCTTTCGTCGAGCTGCAGCAGAAGGAGTTCGCCGCGGCGGAGCGAGGCTTCACCGCGGTCAAGCACCAGCGCGAGGTCGGCACCGGCTACTTCGACGAGATCACCCAGGTCGTGACCGCGGGCAAGGC
>Ga0070669_100000884_pt1 | contig 21803 bp, 20 predicted proteins | sample KBSS53metaG_FD_64680 | JGI IMG/M metagenome (GOLD analysis project Ga0070669, IMG submission 64680) | Switchgrass rhizosphere microbial communities from Kellogg Biological Station, Michigan, USA - KBS S5-3 metaG | ecosystem: Host-associated > Plants > Roots > Rhizosphere > Soil ...
TCTAGATCAATTACATGAGCCTGTCGATAAAAAGATTTTGCGTTCCTTTGCACAAAAGTTTGCTTGGGAACGATTCGGAGCCAACGTGTGTGAGGAATTAACTAAATATCTTGGTTGATGCATCGTTTTTGGCGATTTATGAGGTTGAGCGATGAGATGTATAGGCTGAATTTGGTGGCGAAATGAGCATCAAGCCAGCGGTGTGGTTTCCTACTATTCAAACTGGTACCGGCACCGAAGTATTTACAATTCATCTTGTGGCGGGGCTGCAAAAGAGGGGGGTGCGCGCTGAAATTACCTGGTTGCCACGTCGGGCCGAATTTCTGCCTTGGACGGTCTCTGTGCCGCAGGCTCCGAAGTGGGCCAATATTGTCCATGTGAATACATGGCTGCACGCGCGCTTTATTCCATCAGATTTGCCGATCATGTCAACATCGCATTTGTGTGTCCATGATCCGCTGTTGATGCGTTATAAAAGCTGGCCTCAGAAAATATATCACGATCATTGGGTGGCGCGGTTAGAGTCAGCTGTTTTGCGTCGCTCCCGCTGTATCACTGCGGTGAGCCAGTACACGGCTGATTGCACGGAAAGAGTGTTTAGTGTCGATGGTATCAAGGTCATTCATAATGGCGTTGTGATCAAGTCACGTGAAAGCGATATGTCGGGGCGATGCATACACCAGCCGTTTCGATTGCTTTATGTTGGTAACTGGTCAGCTCGCAAAGGGGTTGATCTATTGCCGCAGATCATGACGAAACTGGGTGAAAAGTTTGAGCTTTGGTATACATCGGATGCTCATGGTGCCGATAAGAAAATAAACTTACCTGAAAATTGCAGGTGCTTAGGTCGGCTAAATTCAAAACAACTTGAAGCTGTTTACAGCTCGGTCGATGCACTTTTGTTTCCATCGCGCTTAGAAGGCTTGCCGTTAACCGTTGTTGAGTCAATGGCGAAAAGTTTGCCTGTTATTGCTGCCGATAATTCCTCGCTTGCAGAGCTTGTGCTGGATGGCGAGACAGGATTTTTGTGTGCCCAAGATAATATTGATGAGTTTGTGGCTGCGGTGAAAGCGCTTGCTGTTAATGAAGTGGTGTGGCGTCGTATGGGGTTTTCGGCCTTCGCGAGAGCGAGCCAACGATTTAGCATTGAAGTTATGGTCGATAAGTATATGGAGTTGTATCGCCGATGCGTCTCCGTAGCCACCTGATTTTACTCAGGCGTCGCTTCTTTTCGCGAGGGCTGTATGCCTAAAGTCTCTGTGATTATGTCTGTATTCAATGGCGGCAGCTTTTTGTCAGGGGCTATTGAAAGCATTTTGTCGCAGAGCTTTTCCGATTTTGAGTTCATCATCATAAACGATGGGTCAACGGATAATAGCCTGGATACTATTGAGTATTATGCGGAAATTGATCAGAGAATCTTAGTTGTGTCGCGAGAGAATAGGGGAATTTTTCCAAGCTTAAATGAAGGGCTGAAGCAGTCCACAGGCCAATATATTGCGATTGTCGATGCAGATGATGTGAGTGATTCCAGAAGGTTTCAATTCAGTCTCGGTATTTGGATGATAACTATCGCTGTTGTGTAGTGGGGGTGGGGCTTTACAGCGACGAGGGAAATAAGTATTGGTTTCGTCGCATAAATACTCCCGAAAAGTGCAAGTGGGGGTTGTTATTTTTTAGTACGATTGGACACCCGGGAGCAATGCTTCGGCGCAGCTCTTTGGTCGAGGCGGGTATTACATATGATAATTCGTACGGTTTTGGCGCAGACTATAAACTTTGGTGTGCGTTGGCTGATATTGGTGAAATTCATTTAATTAATAAGCCGTTGGTTTTTTACAGGCGTCACGAAAATGCAGTTTCAACAACCCATCGAGATGATCAAGAGTATGCGCGCAGAAGAATTCAGGTGGAACAATTTAAGAAGTGGCTGAATATTGAGCTTCCGTCTCCGTGTGCATCTGAATATAAAGAATGGGCCGCGATTGTGGGGGCGAATCTTTTCCAGAGCGTAACCGTGCTTGGCGGGTTTAAGGATGTGTCGGCAATACATTGGGCATTCCAAGAGTTTTCTGCGAGGGCGGGTTGGGGGGTTTTTATAACGTATTTCACCTGTTGTCTGCGTAGAAGAGAGGTTTTGCATTGTTTAAGGTTGCGCCATCTGGCACGGGTTTTATTTGCCAATTTGGGCGGCGGTTAGTGTTATGCGGATAGAGTCGAAGAATTTTCCTGGCGTTATTGAGCCGATGTTGGCGTTAATTATTCCCGTGTTTAATGATTTTTCTGGTTTGGTTGCCAGTTTAAATAGTATTTACATTTCGGTCCCTCATGTAGTGTTTATTGTTGACGATGGCAGCGACGTCCCTGTTAGTAAATTTAGGCTGCAGCGACTAATACCTCCTTGCTTGAATGTCGAGGTGATTAGTCAATCGGAAAATACTGGGATCGTTGCTGCATTGAATCGCGGCTTGCGTGCTGTGCTGGATATTTCTTCGATTAAATATATTGCAAGGCTTGATGCGGGCGATATCTGTCATCCCCTTCGCTTCGCCGAACAAATGCATCTCATGGATAACGATGCAAAATTGGGTATTGTTGGGACATGGGCTTGTTTTATTGATGCAGTTTCGGGCAGTCGAAGTCATGTATGGGAGCCGCCATTGGATGACGGTAATATTAGAAAAAAGATGCATCAAAATGTATGCTTTATTCATCCCTCATGGATGGTGAGGCGAGGTGCAATTGAATCTGTCGGCTTGTATTCGGATATCTATCTGGCTGCTGAGGATTACGATTTATCGATGCGAATTCTGCAGCGATTTCATGGGTGCAATATCCCGAATTATTATGTGACGTGTACAACTAATGATGCTGGAATTAGTCACTCGATGAGAAAGATACAGCTTTTCTCTCGCGCTCGAATACAGTTGCGATATTTTGATTTTGGTTTGATGGATAGTTACGTAGGGATATTTAAAACTGCGATACTGCTCTTGTTGCCTTACAAAACATATCGCTTTCTCCGATCCAGCATGTCACCGCTATAGTCGCTGACATATTTGCCTGTAGGTGAAATACAGGGATGCGACAATAATCAATTCGGCGCTAATTATGCTTGGTGCGATGGCGCTAAAAGGGAGTAGATGCATCGCGGCGGCTTGAATAAATAAGCCAAGCGCTGTGCTTGCAATTAAGGCGGCTGCACCAGAATTTTGTTGGTTAAGCGATGCAATTATTTTTCCTAGCAAATGCTGCATCATCATTAATGCGGGCATTGGAAATAGTAAAAGTACTAATTTCTGTGCGGGTGAGTAGCTGCTCGGAAGAAGTGGCACCAACGCCCCGCCTACTAGGACGAGCCCTACACATGCCGCCGAGGCAAACGAGAGGTTGGTGTAATAATGAAGTAATGCGCGTATTGAAGGCAGCTTTGCCCTCATTGGGTCTTTAAAAAGCTTCGGATAAATATCTGCCAGCATTGCACTAACCGGACTGAAAGCAAGGTCTACAATTCGTTGGGCAATAGATAGGCAGGCAGTTTGTTCCGGCCCTAGTAGCGCGAGAGCTAAAGGTTTGTTTCCGTCGTTCTGCACTCTGTCAACAACATCATAAAGGCAGAATCCCAGCCCGCGCTTTGCTAACTGGTAGATTGATGGCAGAGAGGCTGGAAAAATTATTTCAGAGCGGCAATGGAGCCATGCCAAGCTACAGGTAATTATGCTAGCTGATAGATAGCTGATTGCTACGAAAGTCAGGGAAGCTTTTTCGAATAGCCATAGAGGCAAGACTAAAATTAGCCTGGTTAATGTGAGAGATACGCGAATTTGTGAGGTTTTCCATAGTCGGTTTGTTGACTGAAAGTATCTGCCGCAGAGCTCTGACGATTTCCCAAATACTAGCTCGGATATTGCGAGTACTGCACCTGCGGCAAGTGCGTCCGTTTGGGTGTTGTATAAAAATATGTAATTTAGAAGGAGGCTGATAAGTATTAGTGGCGGTGCGGAGATCAAAATTAAAATCTGACCGCCCCACCAGTAAGTTGAGGCGTTTTTATTATCTAGGGATATTTCTCCAAGCATTACTGAGTCCGCTCCCAATCCAGAAAGCGGAGTGAGGACGGTAACTATCGACAGTATGCCAATAAAATAACCGTACTCGGTAATGCTAAGTGATTTTACTAGGGCTAATAAAAAGAGCGCTTGAAGCCCCTGGCGGACCCAGGTTCCGGTAAGAAAACTGCTGGTATTTATTAGCGTAATTCTCGAGGCCACTAAATCAAGCTTTCCGTTTTTCAGCATATGGCCGCCACAACTACTGCGTGTATCCATCATGGTTGCTGGAGTTAAGAGATTCTCATCGACAAATCCACCGCCCCAACATGCTTCGTCAACGCTCCACTAGACACAAAATCCGGCCTTACACCAATTAATGTATCAATTGCGTTCGCAGAAATATTCCCAGAAATTTCCACCTTTGCCGTTTGATTCACCAATCGCACCGCTTCCTTTGCATCGTCGATCGAAAAATTATCGAGCATGATGATGTCGGCTTTTGCATTCAGCGCTTGCTGTAATTCATCGAAACTTTCAACTTCCACTTCAACCGGTTTTCCCGGATGTAATTCGCGCGCCTTATTCACGGCGTTAGATATTCCACCGCAGGCGGCGATGTGATTTTCTTTGATCAGGAATGCGTCGTACAGGCCGATGCGGTGATTGTGGCAGCCGCCACATCGTACTGCGTATTTCTGCGCGGTGCGTAAGCCGGGAATCGTTTTGCGGGTATCGAGAATCTTGATGTTGGTGCCTTTTACTAACTGCGCATATTCGTGCGCGGTGGTGGTGGTGCCCGAGAGTGTCTGCAGAAAATTCAGTGCGGTGCGTTCGCCGGTAAGTAGTGCTCGGGCATTGCCGTGCAAAGTGACCAGCAGTTGATTGGGTTGAATTTGATCGCCGTCGTCGACGCGCCATTCGAGTTTTATGTTGGGGTCGAGCTGGTGGAATACTTCGTCGACCCACGGGCGGCCGCACACAACAGCAGCTTCGCGCGTGATGATGGTTGCGGTGGCGGTTTTATCCGCGGGAATCAATTCAGCGGTGATGTCGCCGCTGCCGACATCTTCCTCGAGCGCCCAGCGGACGGTGCGTTCGATATCGGCGCGCAATTGATCGGTGAGTTCGGGCTTGGTCATTGAGGTTAAAACAATCGCGTTATGAAACGTGGCCGAAGTTTAGCATCGGTCGTTTGCGGCTGCTTTCTTATTCCAGAAATTCTGAAATTTGCCTTATTCATAACGTCCGGTTAGCGCCGTGAGCGATTGCGCGTGCTTGCATGTGATGCGGTTCAAGATCCAGCAATACGCTCCGGCATATCCTGGATGCGCTGTTATATTCATTAGCAACAGCCCCGTAGTCGATGCGGGTTGGGTTATTCAATCCGGTGGGTATCATGTCAGGTCCGCGCTCTAAAGTAGTCCCAATCAAACCGGGCTCGGGTGGCTCGGGCAAAGGTAAGGGCGGTGGTGCGATGGAAAACATGGCGGCGCCATTAATGCGTTTGCAAGAGCGCTGCCGTCCATTGCTGCAGCAATTTGTGCAGGCATTGTTCGATCAGGCGGATGACGCGCTGTTCGAGCTGGCCGATCGCGCCATTAATAATGCCGAACAAAATATGTATTTCGAATCGATGCGCGAAGTGCGTATCAAGCGCCGTGGCATCGAGCAGGCGGTGGCGCGCGATTTGACCGAAAGCTTCCGCTGTTTGGCGCTGGGAATCGTCACGGATACTGGCGTGGGTTCCGGCGCGCTCGACGATTTATCGGCATCGAGTCTTTCGCTGGTCGATCACGATGAGCTGGAAGAAATGGTGGCGGTCGACGGCATGATCGCCAAGGCCGAAAAAGAATTCGCGGAGCCATTGGCGCTGCTGACGGCGCGTATCGATGCAATGTTACCGCATCCTGTCACTGTTAAAACCAATCCCTTTGGGCCCGCGCGCCTGTGCCAGAGTTTTTTGCAGGCCACGCAAGCGCTCGATCTCGATATCAAAGCCAAGCTGGTTCTGTTCAAACTCTACGATCGCCACGTAGTGAAATCGTTAGATAAATTGTACGACGCGGGTAATAGCCTGTTGGTCGAAGAGGGTGTGCTGCCGCGGTTGAAGCGCGGCGGTGCGAGCGCATCCAAATCGCCATTGTCGGGCAGCGGTTTTGCCGGCCATGAAGAAAGTGAGGCCGAGCATGTGTTCAGTACATTGCAACAGTTGTTGGGGCAGGTTCGTCCAGATATGGGTCACGCACTCGATACACGAGCGGGTCTGGTAGCTCCGGGTCTGGCGCCGGCATTGCCGCGCGAAGCCTTAATGCAGTTATTGGCGGATATTCAGCAGCAGCAAATCAGCTGGCTGGCACGGCAACAGGCGGCGGTATTGCGCGGCGTATCGCCGCAGCAGCTTGATGTATTGCAGGCGTTGAATCGCGTGCTGCAACAGCGCTTGCCGAATCAGGCCGTCAGCATTGGGCAGGTCGATGATGATGCGATCAATCTGGTGTCGATGCTGTTTCAGTTCGTGCTCGAAGACCGCAACCTCGCCGCGCCGATCAAAGGGCTGATCGCGCGATTGCAGATTCCGCTCCTGAAAGTAGCGATGCTCGATAAAACGTTCTTCGGCAAGGGCGGTCATCCCGCGCGCAAATTGCTGAATGAAATTGCGAACGCGAGTTTGGGCTGGGCGCCCGCCGATCCGAATATCCAGCTAGAGCGCGATCCGTTCTACGCCAAAATCGAAATGCTGGTGATGCGCATCGTCGATGAGTTTGTCGACGATATTTCGGTGTTTCAAACCGCGCTGGAAGATTTCATTGCCTTCGTCGAAATGGATCGACGCCGTGCCTCGTTGATCGAGCAGCGCACGGTCGATGCCGAAGACGGTCGTGCCAAATCCGAGCTGGCGCGCAAAACCGTGCAAGAAACGTTGAATCAAAAAGTCGCGGGCAAACGGTTACCCGGCGTCGTCGCCAAATTGCTACAGGATGGCTGGAGCAATGTGATGTTCCTGATCTGCCTGAAAGAAGGGCAGATCAGCGACAGCTGGCAGCGTGCCTTGCAAACTGTCGATGAATTGCTGGAAAGCGTCAGCCCAGTCGATAACATCGCCGATCGCGCGAGCTTGCTGCGCATGCTGCCGACGCTGCTGAAAAATCTGCGTTCGGGTCTCAACAAAATCGGCTTCAATCCATTCGAGCTCAACCAGATTTTTGCCGAGCTCGAACAGATTCATCTGCTGCGGTTGAAGAAAGAAGAAGCGGTCGAGCTGGTCGCACTCAATGAGGTGAAGCCGAGCGCGGAAGCTGCCATCAATGCGACAGCGATGAAAGCAACTGCGGAAATGGTAGCGCGGGTCGCCGAATCGCAAACGTTGGATGAAGTATTGAGCTCGCGCCAGCCGGCGCCGGCTGCAGCAATCGAAACGCCGATCGCAAACCCAGCTGCATCGATTACCGCGGAAGCGAGTGGCGAGGCGTTATCGGCAACCGATCATTTCGATGCCGAGATGCCGATTGAGCTAGGGGCTATCGAAGATCTGGATCGCGAGCTGGCCGCGCATTTTGGCGAGCATGCCGATGAGGCGAGCGGCGCAGTGGCAACGCCGCGCGTTGCTGCGCCTGAAGTTGATGTCGCTGCTGAGGAAATTACGCAGGCTGATATCGAACTGCTGCGTTCGCGCGAGCAGCGCGCAATGGAGCGCATTGATGGCTTGCAGGTCGGCAATTGGGTTGAGTTCCAACAGAGCGGCGGCAAGGTACTGCGCTGCCGTCTCGCTGCCATCATTCGCGCCACCGGCAAATATATTTTTGTGAATCGCTCCGGTGTCAAAGTTACCGAGAGCCATCGCGATGGACTGTTAAAGGCCTATCAGCGCGGCGAGCTTTCGCTGCTCGATGAGGGTCGTTTGTTCGATCGTGCGTTGGAGTCGGTGATCGGCAACCTGCGCGATATGAAAGCGCGCCCCAGCCACTAAGTCTTCGTTCAACGAGCGCTGTCTCGACGAACATTGTCCGCAGTGAACGTTGTCGCTGTCGCGAACCCGTGTGTATGATCGGCACGGGCTTGCGGCGGCGCAGTGTGCATATGAATTTCGGCAAATCATTATTTTTCTGGCGCGGATGTGCGGATGTACCGCATCGATAGCGCCGGCTGGCTGCAGCCGGCACGGCATTGTCGCTCGCCAAATTTCAATCAACGCCCCGCCGGCTGCGTTATCGATTTATTGGTCATTCATAACATCAGCTTGCCTGCTGGGCAGTTCGGTACCGGTCATATCGAAGCGCTGTTTACCAATTGTCTCGATTGCACAGCCGATCCGAGTTTGGCCGATCTCGCGACATTGCAAGTGTCGGCGCATTTGCTGATCGAGCGCGATGGTACGCTGGTGCAATTCGTGTCATTGCTCGATCGTGCCTGGCATGCCGGCGCGTCGTGCTTTGGTGAGCGTGAAAATTGTAATGATTTCAGCATCGGCATCGAACTCGAAGGCACCGATTGGTTGCCGTATACCGATGCCCAATATCGCGCACTGGCGACGGTGACCAACACATTGCTCAATCATTTTCCCGCGTTGAATAACCATTCGATTGTCGGGCATAGCGATATCGCACCGGGCCGCAAAACCGATCCCGGGCCTGCGTTCGATTGGGCGCGCTATCGCCAATCGTTAAATTAACGAGTTTCGCCACTCACTTAATAGCGGATAGCCAGTATGGAATTTCTTGTCATCGTGATCGTGTGGGCCGTGGTCCGTAACGTCGAGTGGCCGTTGGGTTTGCAGCGCGACGAATGGCTGATCGCGTGGCGACTGCGCGCCGGTGAAGCGCTGGCGGCCTTGCCGTCAACTACGCGCGTGCTGTTGATTTGCGGTTTGCCGTGCCTGCTAATCGCGGCGCTCGAATGGTTGTTCGCGCCGCGTTGGGCTGGAGTGCCGTTATTCGCGCTTGAGCTGGCGGTGCTGTTATATGCCATCGGTCGCGGCGATTACCGGGCACGCCTCGGCGCGTATCTGGCCGCCTGGCAACGCGGCGATTACGAAGCGGCGTATCAGGAGGCGGTGCCGATCTTTGAGTTCGATCCCAAGGCGCGCATTACCACGCCAGCCGAATTGCACGCGCTGGTACGGCGCGGTGTGTTGTATCTCGCGTTCGAGCGCTGGTTCGCCGTGGTGTTCTGGTTTTATTTTCTCGGCCCGTGGGCGGCGCTGTTTTATCGGCTGCTGCAATTGACGCTGACTCAGCACAGCAGCGACGAAGATCGTCAAATGATTCGCCGCTGGCTGGTCTGGATTGAATGGCTGCCAGTGCGTTTGCTCGGCTTGGCGTTCGCGGTGACCGGCAATTTCACCGGCTGCTTCCGCACCTGGCGCGAGCACCTCGCGGGTTTTCCGCCAGTGGCCGATCTGCTCACGGTCTATGCCGGCCAAGCGCTGGACAGCGCGACTGCGCACATCGATAGCCCGCTGTTCGAGCAGCGGGCCGGTGCCGAGCTGTTGGAGCTGGATGCACTTATCGCCCGCAGCGCCATCGCGTGGCTGGTGATGTTCGCGCTATTGCAGATGCTGCGCTAACGGCGCGGTCGGCGCGTTGCCAAGGCCGCCGACAATCCGTAGACTCCCACCCATCTTGTCGGGGTGCCCCAGTTGCCGTGCAACGGTAACGAAAGGCTGAGATCGCGAAAGCGAATCCCGTTGAACCTGATCCGGGTAGTGCCGGCGTAGGGAACAAGTTGGGTCTGCAACCGTTGTTTTTTTAGCGCCCATCCTGTCTCGCACCGCATCGCGCTTTTTTCGCACCGTATGCGGTGTCACGCGGCACTCTCCTCACTCGTAATGCCATGAGGGAATGCCATGACTCCACCCAGCCAACCACAAACGCTGCTGCGCGAGAGCGCGCAGGTCGATGCCGCTTCGGTACAGCCGCTGCCCGCTTCCAACAAAATCTATCTGACCGGCAGCCGACCCGACATTCGCGTGCCGATGCGCGAAATCCAGCTGACGCCAACGCCGTTGATGGGTCGCGATGGCGTGGCTTCGCTCGAACAGAATCCGGCACTGCGCGTCTACGATTGCTCGGGTGTTTACACCGATCCGAATGTACAAATTGATATCCGCAAAGGTCTGCCATCAGTACGCGAGCAATGGGTAATCGAGCGCGGCGATACCGAAGTGTTGAGCAGCGAAACCTCGCGCTTTACGCAATCGCGTCTGCACGATACTTCGCTCGAACATTTGCGTTTTGATCTGAAACGCAAACCGCGTCGCGCCAAGGCCGGTATGAACGTGTCGCAGATGCACTACGCCCGCAAAGGCATCATCACGCCGGAAATGGAATACATCGCGATTCGCGAAAATCTGGCGCGCGCGCAAATTTTTGAAAGCGCGTTATTGAATCAGCAACACCCGGGTGACTCACTCGGCGCGTCGATTCCGCATGAAATCACCGCCGAGTTTGTGCGCGATGAAATTGCGCGTGGTCGCGCGATCATTCCCGCGAACATCAATCACACCGAATTGGAACCGATGATTATCGGCCGCAATTTTCTCGTTAAAATCAACGGCAATATCGGCAATTCCGCGCTGGGTTCGTCGATCGAAGAAGAAGTTGCGAAATTGACGTGGGGCATCCGCTGGGGCGCTGACACGATGATGGATTTGTCGACGGGTAAAAATATTCACGAAACGCGTGAATGGATTATTCGCAATTCGCCGGTGCCGGTCGGCACCGTGCCCATTTATCAGGCGCTCGAAAAAGTCGATGGCGTTGCCGAAAATTTAACGTGGGAAATTTTCCGCGACACGTTGATCGAGCAGGCCGAGCAGGGCGTCGATTACTTCACGATTCACGCCGGCGTATTGCTGCGCTACGTGCCGCTCACTGCGAAACGCATGACTGGCATTGTGTCGCGTGGCGGTTCGATCATGGCGAAATGGTGTTTGTCGCATCACCAGGAAAATTTCCTTTACACGCATTTCGAAGACATCTGCGAAATCATGAAAGCGTACGACGTGTCATTCTCGCTCGGCGATGGTTTGCGCCCTGGCTCGATTGCCGATGCGAATGACGAAGCACAATTCGGTGAGCTGCGTACGCTCGGCGAACTGACAAAAATCGCGTGGAAACACGATGTGCAGGTGATGATCGAAGGCCCCGGTCACGTGCCGATGCATATGATCAAAGCCAATATGGACGAGCAGCTCAAGCATTGCGACGAAGCCCCGTTCTACACGCTCGGCCCGCTCACCACCGATATTGCACCGGGTTACGATCACATCACCTCGGCGATCGGCGCCGCGATGATCGGCTGGTACGGCACCGCGATGCTGTGTTACGTCACGCCAAAAGAGCATCTGGGTTTGCCGAATAAAGATGACGTCAAAGACGGCATCATCGCGTACAAAATTGCCGCGCACGCGGCTGATTTGGCGAAGGGACATCCCGGTGCGCAAATTCGCGACAACGCGTTATCGAAAGCGCGTTTTGAATTTCGCTGGGAAGATCAATTTAATCTCGGCCTCGATCCGGATACCGCGCGTTCCTATCACGACGAAACGCTACCGAAAGAATCCGCCAAAGTCGCACATTTCTGTTCGATGTGCGGGCCGAAATTCTGCTCGATGAAAATCACGCAGGATGTGCGCGACTATGCGAAATCGCTTGGCGAAAATGTTGATGACGCCGAAGAGATTCGGATGATCGATGTCGAGGCGGAAATGAAACATAAATCCGAAGAGTTCAAGGCGCAGGGCAGCGCGATTTATCACAAGGTGTAATCGTGAATATCGGTATCGCCGGCGCAGGACTCATGGGCCGTTTGCTCGCGTGGCGTTTATTGCGTGCAGGACACGCGGTCACGCTGTTCGATCGCGACAACGCAGCAGGTGAATTATCCGCAGCACGCGTTGCGGCGGCGATGCTCGCGCCGTATAGCGAAGTCGTGGCCTGCGAGCGCGAAATTTTCGATTGGGGCAATGAAGCGCTGGCGTTGTGGCCGCAATGGCTCGCGGAATTAAAAATCGATAGTGGCATTGATGTGTTTTTTCAGCAGCGCGGCAGCGTTGTGGTCGCGCACGCGCAGGATCGTAGCAATCTTGATCATTTCAATCAGCGGTTATTGCGTGCTGTGCCGGATCATCGCGAACAAATCGATTTATTGACTCGCGAGCAGTTAGCTGAATTAGAACCGGAGCTCGCGCAGCACTTCGATGGTGCCACATATTTGCGCGCAGAAGGCACACTCGATAATCGCGAATTGCTGCGTGCACTTGAAATTGCGATTCGACAATTCGGCGTGCAGTGGTACGAAGGTGTAAATATAGAAAATGTTTCCGCGAGCGGCATTGATACCGATGGCGAAACATTCGTTTGTGATTTAGCGATCGACGCGCGCGGCTTCGGCGCGAAAGCACAATTAGAGGACTTGCGCGGCGTGCGCGGCGAAGTGTTATGGGTGCATGCGCCCGAAGTGAATTTATCGCGCCCGGTGCGATTGATGCATCCGCGCTATCAGCTATATATCGCACCGAAACGCGATTCGGTATATGTCATTGGTGCAACTGAAATCGAAAGCGAATCGCTGGCGCCGATCACCGTGCGATCAAGTCTTGAATTGCAATCGGCGCTGTACAGCGTGCACAGCGGTTTTGCCGAAGCGAATGTGCTGCATGCCTATGCGAATTGTCGCCCGGCATTCATGAATAATTTGCCGCGCATCGAAGTGAGCGAAGGGTTGTTGCGCGTGAATGGATTATATCGTCACGGTTATTTGCTCGGTCCAATGGTTGCACAACTGGCGGTGACGGCGCTGTCGGGTTCTATCGAGCATTCGATTGTGCAGTATCAACGCACACCGCAGGCGGCTCTGGCATGATTGAAATTCACGTCAATGGCGAAGTGTGCAATATCGACGCGCAAAATCGCTTGAGCGATGCATTGCAAAGCTGGGGCTACACCTGCGAACGCGTTGCGGTGGCGATCGATGGTGAGTTCGTTGCGCGCGCCGATTACGCAAACACAATATTGCGCGCTGGTAATGTGCTCGACATTGTTGCACCCGTACAGGGTGGTTAAAAAGGTGGTTAGGTATTATGACAATCGCTGATGGTTGGACGCTTTACGGCAAACAATTCAACAGCCGTTTTCTGATCGGCACGGCGCTATATCCATCGCCGCAAATCATGCACGATGCAATTATCGCGAGTGGTGCGCAGATCGTTACGGTATCGCTGCGACGCCAATCGCCCGAACAAGGGGGCGGCAATACGATTTGGGATTACATTCGTCAGCTCAATCGCGCGTTGTTGCCGAATACTGCTGGTTGTCGCAATGCGAAAGAAGCGGTGACGCTGGCGCAAATGTCGCGCGAAATTTTTCAGACAAACTGGATCAAGCTCGAAGTGATCGGCGACGATTATAATTTGCAGCCAGATCCGTTCGCGACGCTCGATGCGGCTGAGCAATTAATCAAATTGGGGTTTGCCGTATTTCCGTATTGCACCGACGATTTAGTATTTTGCCAGCGTCTGCACGATGTCGGTTGTGAAGTATTAATGCCGTGGGGTGCGCCGATCGGTACCGGTCGCGGCTTGATGAATCCCTACGCACTGCAAACGATTCGCGAGCGCATTCCGAATGTGCCGCTAATTGTCGATGCGGGTATTGGTAAACCCTCACATGCCATGCAAGCGCTCGAATTAGGTTTCGACGGCGTTTTATTAAATACGGCGGTTGCGCAGGCGGCCGATCCGATTTTAATGGCAACGGCATTTCGCGGTGCAATTGAAGCCGGCCGTGATAGTTATCGTGCGGGTGCGATGCTGGAACGACAAACCGCGCAGCCGAGCACGCCCGTTGTCGGCACGCCATTTTGGCACAGCGATAAATAGCGAAATTCGATTCGATGACTTCAGTAAAACCAATTGCCTGGACTATCGCCGGTTCCGATTCCGGCGGCGGTGCCGGCATTCAGGCTGACCTTGCAACGTTTCGCGATTTCGGCGTACACGGCTGCAGCGTAATTACTGCGGTGACCGCGCAAAATTCATTTGCGGTCGGTCATATCGAACCCGCGTCGCGCAAAAGTCTGGCCGCGCAAATCAATGCACTCGATAGCGATTTGCCGCCGCGTGCAATCAAGCTTGGAATGCTCGCGACTGAAGAAATCGTTGCCAGTGTGGCGAAGTATCTCGCCGAGTATTCCGGTTTTGTCGTGTGCGATCCGGTGCTGCATTCGAGCACCGGCGCCTCACTGCTCGATGGCGCGGCGAAATCAATTCTGCTCGAAAAATTATTACCGCGTATCGATCTGCTGACGCCGAACCGCGCCGAAGCGGAAGCATTACTCGATCGCCCGTTGCGAGATTTGCATGAGGTCGAGCAGGCAGCAAAAGATTTGGTGGCGCTCGGCGCGCATTCGGTATTAATCACCGGCGGCCATTTTGAAACGAGCGAAAATCGTCGGCTTGATTACTGGAGCAATGGCAGCGAGGGTTTTTGGCTCGCGGGCGAAAATATTGCGACGATACATACGCATGGCACCGGTTGCACATTGTCGGCAGCGATTGCCGCAGCTATCTCGCGCGGATTTTCGCTGCCCGATGCATTGGTGCTGGCAAAAATGTATGTCACCCACGGCCTGCGTGAAGCGGTGCAACTCGGCGGCGGTCCCGGCGCGGTGGCGCATGTCGGCTGGCCCAATCGCATTGAAGATTTGCCTGTGCTGTCACGCCATCATCCCATCGCAAAACCATTGAATTTCTCGGATTGCGGCGGCGAGCTCGGCCTTTATCCCGTCGTCGATTCAATCGAATGGATTGAGCGCTTGTTGCCGCTCGGCGTAAAAACCATTCAGCTGCGAATTAAAAATGCGAATGCGGTTGAGCTGGAACGGCAGATCGCGGCTGCGGTGATATTGGGCCGTCGTTATAACGCACGGCTATTCATCAACGATTATTGGCAGCTTGCGCTGAAGCATCGCGCGTATGGTGTGCACTTGGGACAGGAAGATCTCGACACCGCCGATCTCGATGCGATTGCTCGCGCTGGCGTGCGACTCGGCGTCAGCAATCACAGTTATTACGAATTGGCGCGAGCGCATGGTATTCGCCCTAGCTATCTGGCGCTCGGGCCGATTTTCCCGACGATGACCAAAGCAATGAAATTCTCGGATCAGGGAATCGATCAGCTGCGCGAATGGGCAACTTTGCTCAAACCTACGTACACACTGACCGCGATCGGTGGCATTAATATCGAGCGGGCGCCCGTCGTGCTGGCGACCGGCGTTGGTAGCGTTGCGCTGGTTAGTGCAATTACGCAGGCATCTGACTTTAGGGCCGCGACGAAAAATTTGCTCGAACTGTGCGAGCGTCAGGATGTGCAACAATACGGCTGATATTTCATCGATGAGATTGAGCAATGCGTTACTGGCTATTTAAAACCGAACCGAGTGAATTATCGATCGAGATGCTGGCTAAGCTCGGCAATAAGGGTTCTTGCTGGGAAGGTGTTCGCAATTATCAGGCGCGCAATATGCTGCGTGATCAGGTGCAGATCGACGATCGCGTATTTATTTATCATTCGAGTTGCGCACAGATCGGCATCGCCGGTATCGCGCGCGTGATTCGCACCGCCTATCCCGATCCGTCGCAATTCGATGCCAAGAGTATTTATTTCGATCCGACCAGCACGCAGCAAAAATCGCGCTGGACTGCAGTCGATGTACAGCACGAAGAAACTTTTGCGCAAATCATTTCGCTCGCCGCATTAAAAGCGAATCCAGCGCTGGCAGAATTACCACTCGTACAAAAAGGCAGTCGCCTCTCGGTAATGCCGGTGACGGCGCCGCAGTGGCAGGCCATTTTGAAAATGCGTTAGATCCATCTACTGCTCGGATTAGAAAACTGCGATAGGTCTCCGTTGCGGACGCGTTGAAATCATTTGGCGAGTGGACAGCAAATCATGTTATTTAAAAAATATCATGGGCTTGGAAATGATTATCTGGTCGCGTATCCGGCGGAGCTGGACGGCAAAAATATTGCTCAAATAGCTAGCCGGATTTGCGCGCGCAATCTCGGTATTGGCGCCGATGGATTATTGGTAGGCCCATTTTCAAGCCAGAGAGCAAACTTTCGATTGCGAATTTTTAATCCCGACGGCTCTGAAGCAGAGAAGAGTGGGAATGGGTTGCGAATCTTTTCTCGATTTTTGTACGACGAAGGACTGATTAAATCGGATCAAATTTTTTCCATTGATACGCTCGGAGGCGTAGTCGGATGTGAGGTAAAAAATCACGGGAAAATAGTAAGAGTGGCAATGGGGCGCGTTAGCTTCTGGAGTGATGATATCGGTATGGTGGGTCCGAGACGGGAAGTGATTGGCGAGCAGCTTGTCTTCGGTGATAGAACGTTAAAAATTTGCGCCGCCTCCGTCGGCAATCCTCACTGCATTGTTCTTGATAGCACCGATCCTGCATCCGATGTGCGAGTTCTGGGGCCTCAGATTGAAAATCATCCCGCGTTTGCGAATCGTACAAATGTGCAATTTCTTACCGTCGTGGACAGAAAGAATATCGATTTAATGATTTGGGAACGCGGCGCCGGTTATACCAATGCATCCGGCAGTTCATCGGTTGCCGCCGCCGCTGTCGCGCATCGGCTGGGTTTGTGCGACACATCCATTAAAGTGCACATGCCAGGAGGATCGCTAGACGTGGCGTTCGACAAAGATTTCGAAGCGATAATAACCGGGCCGATCGAATTTGTATTTTCCGCAACTATCGATTAATCGAACGCCAATAGATGCGGTGCCCAAACGCCCCCTTTAAGCAAAGGGGGCAGCTCGCAGGCGAGCGGGGGATTTAATGCTGATGGCCACCGACGCCATGCGCATGGCCGTGTTCTTTCTCTTCATCGGTAGCGGCGCGCACATCGGTGATATCGATGGAATAGTTCAGCGTTTTGCCGGCGAGTGGATGGTTGCTGTCGACGTCGACGGTGAATTTCCCAACCTTCACGACGGTGACCAGCATTGCGCCATCCTGCGTTTGCAATTGCACTGCCTGACCGGGGCGCAATTTGCCAGCGTGTTTTAAATATTTCGCGGGCACGCGTTCAATCGCATTCGGTTTGATTTCGCCGTAGGCATCGGTAGGTTCGAGCGTCAGCTCGAAGTGATCGCCTTTGGTTTTACCGGCAAACGCGGCTTCGAGTTTCGGCACGACATTGCTGGCGCCGTGTAAATAGACGGCCGCATCGCCGTCGCGATTGGTTTCAATGGTAGTGCCGTCGCTGTCGCTGAGGGTGTAATGAAAGGACACGACAGCGCCGTTTTCGATTTGCATGGTGACGTCCCGGGCTGTTTGATAATGGCGCGCTATGGTAGTGGCAGTCGCCGAATTTTGGTAGCGTCATGTCGACGATTGCACAGGAGCAGCGCAGTGGCTGATATTCTCGAATTCAAACGCAAACCTGCGCCCAAGCGCAGCGCGCTCTGCGCCAATGGCCATCATCGCTGGGTGGTCTGGCAACGTAAGCCGTTCGATGTGAAGCAGGGAAAATTAGTGACGATTTATCGGTGCGAAAAATGCGGAGCTGAGCGCAGCGAATCACGCTAGCCTATCTGGGATAAGATTTTAAAAAAAATCAGTCGAGTTTATCGAGTACTGCAGCGAGCAATTTTTTTACGGCATCGCTGCCTTGCACCGCTTGCATCACGAGCGCCATACCGAGCATATGTTCAGCGATCACTGCATGCATCGGCACCTGTTCGGCTTCGGCTTCATCGCGCAAAAACAAAAAAGCGCGTGCGCTGATGTCATCGATGAGTTCGCGAGTATCCTGATTGCGATAGGCGGCGAGGTCGATGATATTGCTGGCGCTGGACATACTGGCTTCCGTATCGGTGGTGGGGCAACACTGGGCTGGTGAGCAAATGCGTTGCGATGCTTGCAGTATAGGCAGGAGCCTGCGGGCTGAAACTACGTAATTACCCTTAAAAATCGGCGAGTTGTACGCAGTAAGCGCGGTTGGCCTGGGTTGGCAGCCACGTCTGCGCAGAGGATAATGCGCCCCGAATTCATCGCATCTGACGAGTGATATGACTGAAATTACCGCCGACGGCATCGAACAAATTCCGCTGCGGCAATTCACCGAAAAGGCGTATTTGGATTATTCCATGTACGTCATTCTCGATCGTGCATTGCCAAGCATCACCGATGGTTTGAAGCCGGTGCAGCGCCGCATTATTTATGCGATGAGCGAGCTCGGTTTGAAAGCCGGCGCGAAATATAAAAAATCCGCGCGCACGGTCGGCGACGTGATCGGTAAATTCCATCCGCATGGCGATTCAGCAGCCTACGAAGCGATGGTGCTGATGGCGCAGCCGTTTAGCTATCGCTATCCGCTGATCGATGGCCAGGGTAACTGGGGTTCGCCCGATGATCCGAAATCGTTCGCGGCGATGCGTTACACCGAATCGAAACTGACGGCGTTTGCCGATTTATTACTGTCCGAATTGGAACAGGGCACGGTCGATTGGTCGCCGAATTTCGACGGTACGATGGATGAGCCGGTGATGCTGCCGGCGCGCGTGCCGCATGTATTGTTGAACGGCACCACTGGCATCGCCGTCGGCATGGCCACCGATATTCCGCCGCATAATCTGCGCGAAGTGATCAATGCCTGCATTTTTCTGCTCGACGATCCCTACGCCGGCGTGCGTGCATTGTGCGAATTTATTCAGGGCCCGGATTTTCCGACCGAAGCCGAATTGATTACGCCGCGCGCAGATCTTCTCGCGATGTACGAAACTGGTCGCGGCTCGTTGCGGATGCGTGCGCTATGGCGCGAGGAAGATGGCGATATCATCGTCACCGCATTGCCGCATCAGGTATCGGGCTCGAAGGTGCTCGAACAAATCGCGCAGCAAATGCAATTGAAAAAGCTGCCGATGATTCAGGACTTGCGCGACGAATCCGATCATGAAAATCCGACGCGATTGGTGTTGGTGCCGCGCTCGAATCGCGTCGACGGCGAAGCCGTGATGCAGCATTTGTTTGCGACCACCGATCTCGAACGCACTTACCGTGTCAACCTCAATGTGATTGGTGTCAACGGTCGCCCGCAGGTGAAATCGCTGCCGCAAATTTTGAACGAGTGGCTGCAATTCAGAACAGACACCACGCGCAAGCGTTTGCAATTCCGTCTCGATAAAGTGCTGCAACGGTTGCACATTCTCGACGGCTATTTGATTGCGTTCCTTAATATCGATGAAGTCATTCGGATCATTCGTTTTGAAGACGAGCCGAAACAGCGTTTGATCGAGCGTTTCAATTTAAGCGAGATACAGGCCGAAGCTATTCTCGAATTGAAATTGCGCCACCTCGCCAAGCTCGAAGAAATGAAAATTCGCGGCGAGCAGGATGAGCTGGCGAAAGAGCGCGATGGTCTTGAAGAAATTCTCGGCTCCGCGTCGAAACTGAAAAAATTAATTCGCACCGAACTCGAAAATATCGCCCGCGAATATGGCGATGATCGCCGTTCGCCGATCGTGCAGCGCGGTGAAGCTAAAGCGTTCAGCGAAGACGAGTTGATCAGCGCCGAACCGGTCACCGTCGTGTTGTCCGAATCGGGCTGGATTCGCGCCGCGAAAGGGCACGATGTCGATCCGGCCGCATTGAGCTACAAATCGGGCGATGGTTTCAAATTCGCCGCGAAAGGCCGCAGCAATCAGCCAGTCGTCATACTCGATAGCACCGGTCGCGCGTACACTGTCGCCGCGCACAATTTGCCGTCGGCACGCGGCCAGGGCGAACCGTTGACCGGCCGCATCAGTCCACCGTCGGGCGCTACCTTCGAGGGTTTGTTAATGGGCAGCGACGAGCAGCGCCTATTGCTCGCATCCGACGCCGGTTATGGTTTTGTCACCAAACTGGGTGAACTCGAGGCCAAAAATCGCAACGGCAAAGCGGTGCTGACCTTGCCCGATAGCAGTCGCGTGATGGCGCCGGCGGTTATCAACGGCGATGGCGAGCAATTTGTGGTCGCCGCGAGCAACGACGGCCGTCTGCTGATGTTTCCGCTCGGCGAGCTGCCGCAACTTGCGCGTGGCAAAGGCAATAAAATCATCGGCATTACCACTGCGAAAGTGGCAACACGCGAGGAGTTCATGGCGGGCCTTGCGGTAGTTACTGCAAAAAATGTTGTGCGTGTATTTTCCGGCAAGCGCTATTTGAATCTGAATTTCGCCGAGCTCGAACACTATCGCGGCGAACGCGGCCGACGCGGCAATAAATTACCGCGCGGATTTCAAAAAGTGGATTCGATTGCGGTTGTTGATGCGTGAGCGCTCTTTGCTCGCGATAACTAAAAAATCTCTGATCAAGTTCCCTCTCCCTGCGGGAGAGGGGAGTCACGTAATCAATCCATCCGCACGAAACATCGCTTTGATGCCGCGAATTGCCTGGCGAATGCGATTTTCATTTTCGATCAATGCAAATCGCACGTGTTCATCGCCGTAATCGCCGAAACCAATACCTGGCGATACCGAGACCTTCGCTTTCGCGAGTAATTGTTTCGCAAATTCGAGCGAGCCGAGCGCGCGATACGGTTCTGGAATTTTCGCCCAGATATACATCGATGCTTTGGGCACCTCGACCGGCCAGCCTGCTTCTTTCAAACCTTTCGCCAATACATCGCGCCGCCGCTGATACGTTGCTGCAATGTCTTTCACACATTGCTGATCGCCTTCGAGTGCGGCGATAGCAGCGACTTGCAGCGGTGTGAAGGTGCCGTAATCGTGATAGCTCTTGATGCGCGCGAGGGCGGCGACAAGCTCAGGATTACCGACCATGAAACCGATACGCCAGCCGGCCATGTTGTAGCTTTTCGACAATGTGAAAAATTCGACAGCAACATCTTTCGCACCCGGCACCTGCATGATCGAGGGTGCTTTCCAACCGTCGAACACGATGTCGGCATAGGCGAGATCGTGCACGACAAAAATATCGTGTTTGCGCGCGAGTGCGATCACGCGTTCGAAAAATTCCAGCTCAACACACTGCGCGGTGGGATTCGACGGAAAGCCGAGCACAATCATTTTCGGTTTCGGATAACTGCCGCGAATGATGCGTTCAAGCTCCGCGAAAAAATCGACATTGGGCGACATTGGTACCGAGCGAATATCGGCGCCGGCAATCACGGCGCCGTAAATATGAATCGGATAACTCGGATCGGGTACCAGTACGGTATCGCCGCGATCGAGTGTTGCCAGCATCAAATGCGCGAGGCCTTCTTTCGAACCGATGGTGACGATCGCCTCTGAATCAGGATCGATGGCGACGTCGTAGCGATCGCGATACCAGTGCGAAATCGCGCGGCGCAAACGCGGAATACCTTTCGAGGCCGAATAACCGTGCGTATCGGGACGCTGCGCAGCTTCGACCAGTTTCGCAACGATATGTGGCGGCGTCGCGCCATCCGGATTGCCCATGCTCATGTCGATGATGTCTTCGCCACGGCGGCGCGCCGCGAGTTTCAGTTCGGCGGTGATATTGAAAACATAGGGGGGCAGGCGATCGATGCGCGCAAAACGGCGCTTGCTAGAATTGGCAGACATTGGGTTGATCTCACGTTAGCGCCCGGAACCGTCCGAGCGACGTTATGCGGCGGGAATGCCGCGGCGAGATCGAGTTTAGTGGCTGGTTTTTTCGCTGTCGAGCGCGCGCAATGTTTTCATTTGGCGTTCGAGCAGCGTGTCATACGGT
>Ga0070669_100000893_pt1 | contig 21703 bp, 14 predicted proteins | sample KBSS53metaG_FD_64680 | JGI IMG/M metagenome (GOLD analysis project Ga0070669, IMG submission 64680) | Switchgrass rhizosphere microbial communities from Kellogg Biological Station, Michigan, USA - KBS S5-3 metaG | ecosystem: Host-associated > Plants > Roots > Rhizosphere > Soil ...
TTCCCTGCCGGCGTGAGCTGGTTCGTGCCGTACGACACCACGCAGTTCATCAAGATCTCGATCGAGGAAGTGGTGATGACGCTCGCGATCGCGATCGTCCTCGTGTTCCTCGTCATGCTGCTGTTCCTGCAGAACTTCCGCGCCACGATCATCGCGACGCTGGTGATCCCGGTCGCGCTGATGGGCGGCTTCCTCGGCATGTGGATGCTCGGCTTCTCGATCAACCAGCTGAGCCTGTTCGGCATGGTGCTGGCGATCGGCATCGTGGTCGACGACGCGATCGTGGTGATCGAGAACGTCGAACGCATCATGACCGAGGAGGGGCTGTCGCCGAAGGACGCGACGATCAAGGCGATGGGCCAGATCAGCGGCGCGGTGATCGCGATCACCGTGGTGCTGGCCGCGGTGTTCGTGCCCAGCGCGTTCCAGGGCGGCAGCGCCGGCGAGATCTACAAGCAGTTCGCGCTGACGATCGCGATCGCGATGGCGTTCTCGGCGTTCCTCGCGCTCGGCTTCACGCCGGCGTTGTGCGCGACGATGCTCAAGCCCACCGGCGACCACGAGTCCCGCAATCCGATCTTCCGCGGCTTCAACCGCGTCTACGACCGCGTCGTCGGCATCTACACCGGCCACATCAGCAGCGCGGTCCGACATGCGCCGATGTGGATGATCGTGTTCGCGGTGCTCGCCGGCCTGTGCGCGTTCCTGTACACGCGCCTGCCCGGCAGCTTCCTGCCGGAAGAGGACCAGGGCTACGCGCTGGCGATCGTGCAGCTGCCGCCGGGCGCCACGCTCGAACGCACCGACCGCGTGATGGACCAGATCCTGCACATCGTCGAGAAGCAGGACGGCTACGACGGCGTGTTCACGATTTCCGGCTTCAGTTTCGTCGGCCAGAGCGAGAGCGCCGGCATGGCGTTCATCAAGCTCAAGAGCTGGGACGACCGCAAGGTCGACGCCTCGCAGTTCATCGCCGGCGCCAACCAGGCGCTGTTCGGCATCCGCGACGCGCAGATCTTCGTCGTCAACCTGCCGACCGTGAACGGCCTCGGCCAGTTCGGCGGCTTCGACATGTACCTGCAGGACCGCAGCGGCCAGGGCCGCGCCGCGCTCGGCCAGGCGCTCGGCCAGCTGCTCGGCAAGGCCGGGCAGAATCCCGCGCTGACCGGCGTGCGCCCGAACTCGCTCGCCGACGCGCCGCAGCTCAAGCTCGACGTCGACCGCGTGCAGGCGCAGGCGATGGGCCTGTCGGTGGCCGACATCTACAACGCCGTGCAGCTGATGCTGGCGCCGGTGTACGTCAACGACTTCGTCGACGCCGGCCGCATCAAGCGCGTCAACATGCAGGCCGACCTGCCGTTCCGCACCGGCCCGGACGCGTTGAACCATTTCTACACGCCGAATCCGAACTTCGCCGCCAACGCGGCGACCGGCGCCACCGGCGACGCCAGCACCAACGCGATGATCCCGCTGTCGAACGTGATCAAGAGCAAGTGGATCACCGCGCCGCCGGCGCTGACGCGCTACAACGGCTACGCGGCGACCGAAGTGGTCGGCTCGCAGGCGCCGGGACACAGTTCCGGCGAAGCGATGAAGACGATGCAGGAGATCATCGAGAAGGACCTGCCGACCGGCTTCGGCTTCGACTGGACCGGGCAGTCCTACCAGGAAATCCTGTCCGGCAACCAGGCCGCGGGCCTGATGCTGTTGTCGGTGCTGGTCGTGTTCCTGTGCCTCGCGGCGCTGTACGAGAGCTGGTCGGTACCGGTCGCGGTGCTGCTGGTGGTGCCGCTCGGCGTGCTCGGCGCGGTCGCGCTGACGCTGCTGCGCGGATTGCCGAACGACATCTATTTCAAGATCGGCATGATCACGGTGATGGGCCTGGCGGCGAAGAACGCGATCCTGATCGTCGAGTTCGCGATCGACGAGCGCAAGGCCGGCAAGAAGCTCGGCGAAGCGGTCGTCGAAGCGGCGAAGCTGCGTTTCCGCCCGATCCTGATGACGTCGTTCGCGTTCATCATGGGCGTCACGCCGCTGGCGTTCTCGACCGGCGCCGGCGCCAACGCGCGCCACGCGATCGGCACCGGCGTGATCGGCGGCATGCTGTTCGCGACCTTCCTCGGCCTGCTGCTGATCCCGGTGTTCTACGTGGTCGTGCGGCGCCTGCTCGGCGACAAGCTCGAGCCGGAGACCGACGCGCCGCCGCCGTCGAATCCGCCGTCCCCGCCAAGTCCGCCGAGAACGCCGTCGGCGTATCCGCAACACTGACCGGAATGCGGCAACGCCGCGGCCGCTCGGCAAAAAACAAAGCCCGCTTCGGCGGGCTTCGTTTTTGTCGCGCGACGCGGACGCGGTCTAGTCGCGCAGCTCCGCAATCTGGCTCGGCACTTCCAGCCGCGCCAGCACCGCCGCCGTCACTTCCGCGGTGGCGGACGCGCGTCCGGCCGGCGCGAGGTCCGCGCTCAGCACGCCGGCTTCGAGCACCGCCGCCACCGCCTGTTCGACGGCGGCCGCTTCGTCGGGCAGGTCGAGCGAATGCCGCAGCAGTAGCGCCACGCTGAGGATCGCGCCGCAGGGATTGGCGATGCCGCGTCCAGCGATGTCCGGCGCCGAACCGTGGATCGGTTCGTAGAGGCCATTGCTGCCGTCGCCGAGCGACGCCGACGGCAGCAGGCCGAGCGAGCCGGCCAGCATCGAGGCCTCGTCGGTGAGGATGTCGCCGAACATGTTCTCGGTGACGATCACGTCGAACGCGCGCGGCCGCGCGATCAGGTGCATCGCCATCGCGTCGACGAGCTGGTGCTCGAGCGTGACGTCGGGGAACTCGTCGCGCGCCACGCGCGCCGCGACTTCGCGCCACAGCCGCGAGGTCTCGAGCACGTTGGCCTTGTCCACCGACACCACGTGGCGCCGGCGCGCGCGCGCCAGCGTGCAGGCGCGGCGCACGACGCGTTTGATCTCGTCGACCGAGTACGTACAGGTGTCGCTGGCCGACTCCGCGTCGCGCCGCTTGTCGCCGAAATACAGGCCGCCGGTGAGCTCGCGCACGACGATCAGGTCGACGCCGGCGAGCAGGTGCGGCTTGATCGGCGACGCGGCGAGCGTCGCCGCGAGCGGCTTCACCGGCCGCAGGTTCGCGTACAGGCCGAGTCCTTTGCGCAGCGCGAGCAGGCCGTCCTCCGGCCGCGTTTTCGCGCGCGGGTCGGACCATTTCGGGCCGCCGACCGCGCCGAGCAGCACGGCGTCGGCGTTGCGGCACGCGGTCAGCGTGGCTTCCGGCAGCGGCGTGCCGGTCGCGTCGATGGCCGCGCCGCCGATCGCGTGCTCGCGCAGCGCGAAGCGGTGGCCGTAGCGGCGGCCGACCGCGCGCAAGGTGTCGACCGCGGCGGCGGTGACTTCCGGACCGATGCCGTCGCCCGGCAGGACGGCGATGTCAGCGTGCATGTGGGGAATCTCCTGGCAGGGATGGATGGTGGAAGGCGGGGCCGCGTTCGTAGCGCTCGATCGCGTCGCGCTGGCGCAGCAGGTAGCCGAGCTGGTCGACGCCTTCGATCAGGCAGGTCTGCGCGAACGCATCGAGCGGGAATTCGACGGCGCGGCCGTCCGGCAGGTGCAGGCGGCGCGCGCGCACGTCGATGCGCAGTTCGACGCCCGGCTGCGCGAGCAGGCCGTCCAGCGTGTCCTGGTCGACGACGATCGGCAGCAGGCCGTTCTTCAGCGCGTTGCTGCGGAAGATGTCGGCGATCTCGCTGCTGATCACCGCGCGCAGGCCGAGATCGACGAGCGCCCACGGCGCGTGTTCGCGCGACGAGCCGCAGCCGAAGTTGCGGCCGGCGACGAGGATCGCGGCGCCGGCGTTCTCGGGCCGGTTGAACGCGAACTCCGGATTCGGAACCGCGGCGTCGCCGTGGCCGGCCAGATAGCGCCAGTCGTTGAACGCGTAGCGGCCGAGGCCGCGACGCTCGGTCGTGGTCAGGAAGCGCGCGGGAATGATCTGGTCGGTGTCGATATTGCGCTCGCGCAGCACGACGGTGCGCGAGACCAGTTCGACGAAACCGCCGTCGTTCGGCATCGCGCTCATCACGCCACCTCCCGCGCGTCGTCGTCGCGGGCCGCGAGATAGTCGCGCGGGTCGACCACGTGTCCGGCCACCGCGCAGGCCGCGGCGGTCAGCGGCGAGGCGAGCAGCGTGCGCGCGCCCTGGCCCTGGCGGCCCTCGAAATTGCGGTTGCTGGTCGACACCGCGAGCTGTCCCGGCGCGACCAGGTCGCCGTTCATCGCGATGCACATCGAACAGCCCGGCTCGCGCCATTCGGCGCCGGCCGCGCGCACGATGCGGTCGATGCCCTCGGCCTCGGCCTCGCGCTTGACGCGTTCGGATCCGGGCACGACCAGCATGCGCACGCGCGGATGCACGCGGCGCCCGCGCAGCACGCTCGCGGCCTGGCGCAGGTCGGACAGCCGCGAATTCGTGCAGCTGCCGACGAACACCACGTCGACCGCGCGTCCGGCCATCGCCGCGCCGCCATCGAAGCCCATGTACGCGAGCGCTTTCGCCTCGTCGGCGTCGCGCGGCTGCGGCAGATGCGCGTCGATCGCCGCGACCTGACCCGGATGCGTGCCCCAGGTCAGCGTCGGCGCGATCGCGGCGGCGTCGATGTGCACTTCGCGGTCGAACGCTGCGCCGTCGTCGCTACGCAACGTGCGCCAACGCTCCACCGCACGCTCGAACGCGGCGCCGCGCGGCGTGCGCGGCGCCGCGGCGAGATAGTCGAACGTGGTCTGGTCCGGTGCGATCAACCCGGCGCGCGCGCCGGCCTCGATCGACATGTTGCAGACCGTCATGCGCTCGTCCATCGACAGCGCGCGGATCGTCGAGCCGCGGTATTCGATCACGTGGCCGGTGCCGCCACCGATGCCGATCTCGCCGATCACGTGCAGGATCAGGTCCTTGGCACCGACGCCGGGCGCGAGTTTGCCTTCGACGTTGATCGCCAGCGTCTTCGGCCGTCGCTGCAGCAGGCATTGCGTGGCCAGCACGTGGCCGACCTCGCTGGTGCCGATGCCGAACGCGAGCGCGCCGAACGCGCCGTGCGTGGCGGTGTGGCTGTCGCCGCAGACGATCGTCATGCCGGGCTGGGTGAGGCCGAGCTCCGGACCGACGACGTGGACGATGCCGCGGTCGGCGCTGCCGTAGTCGAACAACTCGACGCCGTGGCGCGCGCAGTTGCGGCGCAGCGTGTCGACTTGGTGTTCGGCGTCGGCGCTGGCGTAAGGCAGGCGGCCGTCGGCACCGGCGGGCAGCGTCGGCGTGGCGTGGTCGAGCGTGGCCTTGGTCAGGTCCGGACGCCGCGGCGCGAGGCCGCGCGCGTCGAGTTCGGCGAACGCCTGCGGCGAGGTGACTTCGTGGATCAGGTGCAGGTCGACGTAGAGGACGGCCGGCACCGCGTCGCTTTCGGGCGCGACGAGATGGGCGTTCCAGAGTTTGTCGAACAGGGTGGTGGGTGCGGTCATGGGGTTTCGGAGGTCCGGCGTTGCTTGTGCGTGTGCGTTTGTTTTTCGCTCCTTCTCCCGCTTGCGGGAGAAGGTTGGGATGAGGGCGCTCTTGGCTGCGTTCGAATCGCGACGGCCGTCGCCCTCACCCCCGACCCCTCTGCCGCAGGCGGGAGAGGGGAGAAAAGCAGGAGAGGGGAATAAGGGGGCGCTTCATGCCGTCGCGCTCATCCGCTGCGGCTCGCGCTGCGTGCGCGCGACGCGGTTCGCGAGTTCCAGCCACGCCAGCGCGCTCGCTTCGATGATGTCGGTGCTGGTGCCGGAGCCGGTCAACTCGACGCCGTCCACGCGCGCGACCACGCTGGCCTGGCCCTGCGCGTCGTCGCCGGTGGTGACGCTGGACACGTGGTAGCCGTCGATCGCCAGCGCGATGCCGGTCGCACGCGCGAGCGCGGCGAACAGCGCGTGCACCGGGCCGTCGCCGATCGCCGCTTCGCTGACCAGCGCGCCGTCGGTGTCGAGCAGCTGCACGCTGGCCGTCGGCAGGCTGCCGTCGGCGACGCCGGTGCTGACGTGCGCGCGCACCAGGCGGTGGCCGCGCGCGGCCTGCGCGTCGGCGCCGAGCACCAACGCTTCGAGGTCGGCGTCGAACACCTCGCGCTTCTTCTCGGCCAGCGCCTTGAACGCGGCGAACACGGCGTTGAGCCGCGCCTCGTCGAGCGGAAAGCCCAGGGTCTGCAGGCGGTCGGCCAACGCGGCGCGGCCGCTGTGGCGGCCGAGCACCATCTGCGACTGCGCCCAGCCGACGTCCTCGGGCCGCATGATCTCGTAGGTGTCGCGGTGCTTGAGCATGCCGTGCTGGTGGATGCCGGACTCGTGCGCGAACGCGTTCTGGCCGACGACCGCCTTGTTGCGCTGGACCACCATGCCGGTGATCCGCGACAGCAGGCGCGAGGTCGGAACCAGGCGGCGCGTGTCGATGCGCGTGGCGACGTCGTAGTAGCCGCTGCGCACGCGCAGCGCCATCACCAGTTCCTCCAGCGCGCAGTTGCCGGCGCGTTCGCCAATGCCGTTGACCGTGCATTCGACCTGCCGCGCGCCGCCTTCGATCGCGGCGAGGCTGTTGGCGACGGCGAGGCCGAGGTCGTTGTGGCAGTGCGCGCTGAACACCGCGCGTTCGGCGTCGCGCACGTGCGCGCGCAGGTATTCGAACAGCGCGCGGATCTCGCTCGGCGTGGTGTAGCCGACGGTGTCGGGGATGTTGAGCGTGCGCGCGCCGGCGGCGAGCGCGGCGCTGCAGACTTCGGCGAGGAACTCCGGCTCGGTGCGCAGCGCGTCCTCGGCCGAGAACTCGACGTCGTCGACGTGGCGGCGCGCCAGTTCGACGCCCATCACCGCGCGTTCCAGTACCGCGTCCTTGTCGAGATTGAGCTTGTGCTGCCGGTGCAGCGGGCTGGTTGAGATGAACACGTGGATGCGCGGCCGCTGCGCATGTTCGAGCGCGCGCGCGCAGGCGTCTATGTCGCCGGCATGGCAACGCGCGAGCGCGGCCAGCGTCGCGCCGCGCACTTCGCGCACGATCGCCTGGGTGCCGGCGAGATCGGCCTCGGAACTGGCCGGAAATCCGGCCTCGATCACGTCGACTCCGAGTTCGGCCAGGGCGTGGGCGAAGCGCAGCTTCTGCGGCGCGGTCATGCTGCAGCCGGGCGATTGCTCGCCGTCGCGCAGGCTGGTGTCGAAGATGGCGACGTGGTCGCGCGGCGCGTCGACGGACGCGATGCGCGCGACGGTGCCGTCGCGTGCGGTGCTCATAAGGGACTGCTCATGCGGAAATTTCCTCTGCGATGCAGGACGGTTGAATGGCGGTCGGCGGCGTGCGCGCCGGATCGAGGGCGAGGCGGCCGAGACGGCGGATGTCGGCCTCCTCGCGGTTGAACTGGTCGCGCGTGCGGCGGCGTGGCCGGCGCGGCGCGCGCGGACGCACGTCGGCGAGCAGTCCGGCGAGCACGCCGGCATCGAGATTGCCGCCCGACACGACGGCGCATTTGCGCTTGCCGGCGATGCGGCGCCCGGCCGCGAGCGCGAGCGCGCCAGCACCCTCGGCGATCACGTGCTCCTCCAGCGCCAGACGCACCAGCGTTTCGCGCAGCTCGGCCTCGCGCACGATCACGATGTCGTCGAGCAGGCTTTCGAGCACACGGCGGGTCAGCGCGCCCGGCGTCTTCACACGGACGCCGTCGGCCAGCGTCGGCGCCGGTTCCAGCGCGCGCTCGTCGCCGCGCAGCGCGCGCGCCATCGCATCGACGCCTTCGACCTGCGCGCCGATCACGCGCACGCGCGCGCAGCGGCCACCGGCCAGCGCGCGCGCCTTCAACGCCAGCGCGACGCCGGCCGCGAGGCCGCCGCCGCCGATCGGCACCAGCACGACGTCCGGCGCGAACGCCGCGAGTTCGAGGCCGACCGTGGCCTGGCCGGCGATCACGTCGGGATCGTCGAACGCCGACAGCAGGCGGTAGCCGTGCTGCGCGGCGAGTTCGATCGCGAACGCCTTGGCCTCGTCGTAGGTGTCGCCGTGCAGGCGTACGGTCGCGCCCCAATGCGCGACGCCGGCGATCTTGGTCTGCGGCGCGTTGCGCGGCATCACCGTGATCGCGTCGACGCCGAGCCGGTACGCGGCCCAGGCCAAACCTTGCGCGTGGTTGCCGGCCGACGCGGCGACCACGGTGCGGTCGTCGCCGCGTTCGCGCGCGGCGAGCAGCGCGTTGAGCGCACCGCGGACCTTGTAGGAACCGGTGCGCTGCAGGTTCTCGAGCTTCAGCCAGCAGCCGAAGCGTTCGGCGTAATGCAGCGGCGTCGGATCGAGATGACGCCGCAACCGCGCCTGCGCCGCGTCGAGATCGGCGGCGGACACCACGGCGGTGGCGACATCGGATGCCACGATCAGGCGGCCCGGGGCGATGTGCGGCGCATGGTCATACGTGGGTCAGCCATTGCGACGACGCCGACTCCTCGCCGCGCACGACGCGCGCGTACAGCGCCGCGAGTTCGCGCGTGACCGGATTGTCGCCGTAGCGGCGGTCCTCGATCTCGGCGATCGGCGCCACTTCGGCGGCGGTGCCGCAGGCGAAGACTTCGTCGGCCTCGCGCAATTCGTCGAGCGTCATCGCGCGCGACTGCGCGCCGGTCAGCGCGATCAGCGTGTCGCGGGTGATGCCGGGCAGCGCGTCGCGGTGCTCGATCGCGATCACGCGGCCGCCGGACACGGCGAACAGGTTCGCGCCGGTGCATTCGACGACGTAGCCGTCGCGATCCACGAACAGCGCCTCGTCGAAGCCGCGCGCCTTGCTCTCGCGCTTGGCCAGGATAGAATTGACGTAGGCGCCGCAGAGCTTCAGCGGCGGCAGCGAGTCGGCCGGATTGCGCCGCCAGCTCGACACGCCGACGCGCGCGCGAGAACCCGACAGGTGCACCAGGGTCGGCGTCGTCGATACCATCAGATGCTGCGGATGGCCGGCGACGTCGAGGCCGAAACTGCCGGCGCCGTACCACGCCAGCGGCCGCACGTAGGCGTCGCGATGGCGGTTGGCGCGCAGCGTCGCCAGCGTCGCTTCGGCGGCCTGGCGCGGGTCGAATTCCATGCCGAGCAGCTCCGCGCCGCGGCGCATGCGCTCCAGATGCTCGGGCAGGCGGAACACCGCGGCGCCGCTGCGCGTGGCGTAGGCGCGGATGCCCTCGAACACGCCGCTGCCGTAATGCATCGCGTGCGTGGTGAGGTCGGCCTGCAGTGCCGCGACGTCGGCGATCTCGCCGTCGAACCAGAGTTTCGCGGGAGCATCGTTGGCGCGCGCGGTATCGGCTCGCACCGATGCGGCCGATGCGGAGATGCCGGCCTCGGTCTGTTCCGTCGTCGCCTGCAACGTTTCCATCGCGATCACGGACACGGCACGACCTCCACCGCGAGGCAGTCGTACAGCTTCGCGAGCTGCCCCTGCAGCGCGCTGTCGGCGCGTTCGCCTTCGACGGTCATGCGCAGGTGCCAGCGGTCGCCGTCGGGCTGGGCTTCGCCGTCGACCGACAGCGGACGGAAGCCGCGGCGCTCGGCGGCGCCGAGCACGCGCGCGAGCGCGCCTTCGGCCTGGCGCAGGGTGAGATCAAGCCGGTAACGCATGGGCGGGCTCCTGGTGCGGGAAGTCGGCGGGCGCGGCGACGGCGGCGATCGCGTCGGCTTCGGGATCGAGCATGTGCGCGTTGCTGTGGTTCGGCGGCACCAGCGGCCAGACGTTCGCGGCCTGGTCGATCGCGACGTGCAGCAGCGCCGGGCCGGGCGCGTCGAGCAGCGCGCGCAGCGCGCCTTCGACCTCGTCCGCGCGCTCGACGTGCAGCGCGTGGATGCCGAACGCGGTCGCGATCGCGCAGAAGTCCGGGTTGTCGGACAGGTCGACTTCGGAATAGCGGCGCTCGAAGAACAGCTCCTGCCATTGCCGCACCATGCCGAGCGCCTGGTTGTCGAGCAGCACGATCTTCACCGGCAGGCGGTAGCGCGCGACGGTCGCGAGCTCCTGCACGTTCATCAGGAACGAGCCGTCGCCGCTGACGCAGATCACGCGCGGCGCGGCGCCGGCACCGTCCTGCAGCGCGAGCTGCGCGCCGATCGCGGCCGGCAGCCCGAAGCCCATCGCGCCGAGCGCGCCGCTGGTCAGGTGCTTGCGCGGATCGTCGAAGCGCCAGTGCTGCGCGACCCACATCTGGTGCTGGCCGACGTCGCAGGTGACCACCGCGTCCGGCGCCAGTTCCGACAGCCGTTTCAGCAGCGCGGGCGCGTAGACGTCGTCGCCGGGCGCGTCGTAGCGCGGCGCGCACGCGCGCTTGCGCTGCAGGCAGGTATCGCGCCAGGCGCGGCGCGCGGCGCCGTTGCGGCCGTGCAGCTGCGCGCTGCAGGCCGGCGTCAGCGCGTCGAGCGCGCGGCGCAGGTCGCCGTTCACCGCGGCGTCGGCGTGGCGCAGCTTGCCGATCTCGCAGGCGTCGAGGTCGAGATGCACGACGCGCGCGTTCGGCGCGAATTCCGCGAGCTTGCCGGTGGCGCGGTCGTCGAAGCGCGCGCCGACCACGATCAGCAGGTCGCATTCCTGCACCGACAGGTTGGCGGCGCGGTTGCCGTGCATGCCGAGCATGCCGAGGTTCAACGCATGCGCGGCCGGCAATGCGCCGAGGCCCTTCAGCGTGAGCACGGTCGGGATCTGCGAGCCTTCGACGAACGCGCGGAACGCGTCCACCGCATCGCCCAGCGCGATGCCGCCGCCGCCGTAGACGAGCGGCTTGCGCGCGTGCGCGATCAGCGCCGCGGCTTCGTGGTAGGCAGCGTCCGGCGCGCTCGGCACCGGATCGGTCGGCAGCGGCGCATGCGCCGGCAGGTGCGAGGCGTCGGCGTTCTGCACGTCCTTCGGCAGATCGATCAGCACCGGGCCGGGACGCCCCGAGCGCGCGAGGCGGAACGCCTCGGCGACGACGTTCGGCAGATCGTCGGCGCGGCGCACCAGGAAGCTGTGCTTAACGATCGGCAGCGTCAGCCCGAACACGTCGAGTTCCTGGAACGCGTCGGTGCCCATCAGCGTGGTCGCGACCTGGCCGGTGATCGCGACCATCGGCACCGAATCGAGCATCGCGTCGGCGATGCCGGTGACCAGGTTCGACGCGCCCGGACCGGACGTCGCGACGCAGACGCCGACGCGCCCGCTGGCGCGCGCATAGCCGTTGGCCGCGAACGCCGCGCCCTGTTCGTGGCGCACCAGCACGTGCTTCAGCGTCGAGCCGTGCAGGGCGTCGTAGAACGGCATGATCGTGCCGCCCGGATAGCCGAACAGCGTGTCCACGCCTTCTGCGGCCAGCGCCTGCACCAGCCAGCGGGCACCGTTCATTACGCGGCCTCGGTGGCGATCGGCGCCGGCGTCGGCGCGGCGGCGGCGGGCTTCGTCGCGGCGGCCGCGTTTTTGGAAGCGGGCGCGTTGTCGAGCCACTTCATGTTCGCGCGCAGGCGCTTGCCGACGGTTTCGATCGGATGCTCGAGGTCGCCCTGCTTCAACGCCTTGTAGTTCGCGTTGCCGGCGGCGTATTCGGCGATCCACTGCTTCGCGAACGTGCCGTCCTGGATTTCCGCCAGCACGCGGCGCATCTGCGCGCGGGTGTGGTCGTCGACGATGTAGGTGCCGCGCGTCAGCGCGCCGTACTGCGCGGTCTCGCTGATGAACTCGTGCATGCGGGTGATGCCGCCCTCGTAGAACAGGTCGACGATCAGCTTCAGTTCGTGCAGGCATTCGTAATACGCGACTTCAGGCTGGTAGCCGGCCTCGACCAGCGTTTCCCAACCGGCCTGCACGAGCTTGGTCGCGCCGCCGCATAGCACCGCCTGCTCGCCGAACAGGTCGGTCTCGGTTTCTTCCTTGAACGTGGTCTTGATCGCGTTCTGGCGCGCGCCGCCGATGCCGCCGCAATACGTCAGCGCCAGTGCTTCGGCGTGGCCGCTGGTGTCCTGGTGCACGGCGTAGACGCTCGGCACGCCGCGGCCGATCTCGTACTCGCGGCGCACCAGCGCACCGGGGCCCTTCGGTGCGACCAGCACCACGTCGAGATCCGCGCGCGGCGCGATCTGCGCGTAATGCACGTTGAAGCCGTGCGCGAACAGCAGGCACGCGCCGGGCTTGATGTTGGGTTCGATGACGTCGCGGTAGAGCTGCGGCTGCACCATGTCCGGCGTCAGCACCGCGACGAGATCGGCGGCCGCGCAAGCCTCGGCCGGCGTCTGCGTCGCGAAGCCGTCGGCCTGGGCCTTGAAGTCGGTCGGGCCACCGGGACGCAGGCCGACGATGACGTCGAAGCCGGAGTCGCGCAGGTTCAGCGCGTGCGCGCGGCCCTGGCTGCCGTAGCCGATGATGGCGATCTTGGGGCGGGGAGTGGGAGCGGTCATGGAACTCTCTCGATGGGTTGAAGGTGGGTGTTGGTTTCGTTGGTAGGAGCGACGACAGTCGCGACCGTTGCGTTTCAGATGACGGTGGGTTTCAGGTCGCGACTTCCGTCGCTCCTACCGAGGGCAAAGGCACGGAATCGACCAGGCTCGCCGCGATCCCGCGTCCATGCGCCGACGACAACGGCCCCGGCGCGGTCACCGCGCCGCGCGACGCGGAGCCGACGAGCTGCGCGTACTTCGCGAGCACGCCGGTGCGCACGCGCGGCGCGATGCGCGCGGGTTCGCGCTGCGACAGGTCGGCGCTGGTTTCCAGCCGGCGCGTGCGCACATCGATGCCGACGCGGTCGCCTTCGCGCAGGTACGCGATCGGGCCGCCGTGCGCGGCTTCCGGCGCGATGTGGCCGACCATGAAGCCGTGGGTCGCGCCGCTGAAGCGGCCGTCGGTGATCAGCGCGACGTCGTCGCCCAAGCCCTGGCCGACCAGCGCCGCGGTGACCGCGAGCATCTCGCGCATGCCGGGGCCGCCGGCCGGGCCTTCGAAGCGGATCACGACGACGTCGCCGGCGTTGATCCTGCGCGCCTGCACCGCGGCGAACGCCGCTTCCTCGGAATCGAACACGCGCGCCGGGCCGGAGAAATGCTCGCGGCCGTGGCCGGCGAGCTTGACGATGCAGCCGTCCGGCGCGAGGTTGCCGTACAGGATCGAATAGCCGCCGCGCGGCTTCAGCGGATCGGCGATCGGCCGCACCACGTCCTGCGCGTCGGCGTCGGCCATTGCCGCGTCGGCGAGTTCGGCGAAGAACGAACGGCCGGTGACGGTCGGGATGTCGGCGATCAGGCCGGCGTCCTTCAACTCGCGCGCGACCAGCGCCGCGCCGCCGAACGCGTACATCTCCGCGGCCGTGTAGCGCCCGCCCGGTTTGAGGTCGGCGATCACCGGCGTCGCGCGCGCGGCGGCCTCGAATTCCTCGAGGTCGAACGCGACGCCGGCTTCGTGCGCGATCGCCAGCAGGTGCAGCGCCGCGTTGGTCGAACCAGCGGTGGCCGAGACCGCGCGCGCCGCGTTGCGCAGCGCGTCGAGAGAGAGAAGGTCGCGCGGTCCCGGGCCACCCTCGCGCAAGCGTTGCATCACCAGGGCGCCGCAACGCCGCGCGGCGTCCGGCTTGTCGGCGTGGATCGCCGGAATATCGTTGGCGCCGAGCGGCGACAGGCCGAGGAAGGTCAGCACCATCGCCATCGTGTTCGCGGTGAACTGGCCGCCGCAGGCGCCGGCGCCGGGGCAGGCGTGCGATTCGATGCGGTGCAACTCGGCGTCGTCGATGCGGCCGGCGGAATGCGCGCCGACCGCTTCGAACACGTCTTGCACGGTCAGCGGCTTGTCGTCGTTATCGGCCGGATTTGCCGAGGCATCCGCGGCTTTCGACGGGCAGCGCCCCGGCATGATCGTGCCGCCGTACAGGATCACGGTCGGCACGTCGAGGCGCGCGGCGGCCATCGCCGCAGCGGGAATGGTCTTGTCGCAGCCGACCAGCAGCACCATCGCGTCCAGGCAATGCCCGGACATCGCCAGTTCGATCGAGTCGGCGATGGTTTCGCGCGACGCCAGCGACGCGCGCATGCCGTCGCTGCCCATCGCGATGCCGTCGGTGACGGCGATGGTGTTGAATTCGACCGGCGTGCCGCCGTTCTCGAGGATGCCCCGGCGCGCGTGCTGGGCGAGATCGCGCAGCGTGATGTTGCACGGCGACACGTCCGACCAGGTGTGGATCACGCCGACCAGCGGCTTCGCGATCGCCGCGTCGTCGAGCCCGGTGGCGCGCAGCATCGCGCGGGCCGGGGCGCGGGCGGGGCCTTGCTTGATCGCGTCGCTTCTCACGAACGGTGCTTCCTGTGGCGCGAATCCTTCGCGTGGATGGGTCTTGAAAAACGCAGGCCGCGAAACGAAAAACCCCGCGCCTGGGAGGGCGCGGGGTCTTGGTTTCTTCGACCTGGGTTGTGTTGGCTGTCGCTACACGAACCCGTACCCCGCGCCTGTTCGGACGGTAATAAGTACGAGGACGAGTACGAGCGCCGCGGTCAGCGGCAATCCGAGCGTCAGCAGCGCGCGCATGTCGGGCGACATGGTCGGCTGGGTGGCGGCGCGGTTGCTGCGTTGCATCATGGGATCGAGGAAACCATGCCGCCGCCGCGGCTGTCAACCGCGGACGTTAGAACTTTTTCGCATGAGCGAACGGTTTCATCGCCAACTATTTCGCCGCGCGACCGTTTCGCCGTCGGCCGGTTCATGCGAGCAGCGCGCCCAGCGCGTCGTCGTCGGCCGGCAGCGGTTGCGCCGACGCCGGCCGAGCGAGGCACGCGGCCAGCGCGTCCGGCGGCGCGACCGGCGTGCCGACCAGCGGCTCGACGATCGTGTCGAATTTCGCCGGATGCGCGGTCGCGACCACCGCCCAGTCGCGCGTGTCGCCTTGCGCGCGCAGGCGTTCGAGCAGGTGCAGGCCGGTCGCGGTGTGCGGGCACGGCACGAGGCCGTGGCGGCGCGGCGCGGCGCGCACGGTGTCTTCGATCGTCGCGTCGTCGACCGCCAGCACGCGGAACGCGCCGCGCAGTTGTGCGTCGTCGCGGTGCCAGTGGCGCAGGCGCTCGAAATTGCTCGGCGCGCCGACGTCCATCGCGTTCGCGAGCGTCGCGCGCGTCGGCTGCGCGGCGTAGTCGGCGCCGGCGAAATAGCGCGCCAGCGTGTCGTTGGCGTTGGTCGCCAGCGCGATGTCGCCGATCGGCGCGCCCATCGCGCGCGCGACGAACGCCGCGCACGCGTTGCCGAGGTTGCCGGTCGGCACGATCACGTTCAGTGCGTCGCCGCCTTGCGCCGCATGCGCGGCGGCGGCGTGCGCGTAGTACGCGGCCTGCGGCAGCAGGCGTCCCAGGCTGATGCTGTTGGCCGAACTCAATGCGCGCGCGCGCCGCAGCGCGTCGTCGGACAGCGCGCGCTTGACCATGCGCTGGCAGTCGTCGAACGTGCCGTCGACGCGGAACGCGCGCACGTTGCCGCCCCAGCAGCCGAGGCCGTGCGTCTGGCGCGGCGAGACGCGGCCGTCGGGATACAGGATCACGACCTGGAAGCCGGGGCGCCCGTGGAACGCCGCCGCGACCGCGGCGCCGGTGTCGCCTGAGGTGGCGACGAGGATCGTCGTGTCGCTCGCGTCTGCTGCGCGCAGCGCCGAAAGCGCTTCGGCGAGGAAGCGCGCGGCGTAATCCTTGAACGCGGCGGTCGGGCCGTGGAACAGTTCGAGCACGAAATCGCGCGCGCCGTGCAGCGGACGCAGCGGCGCGTCGAACGAGAACGCGTGCGTGCAGAGCTCGCCGAGGCGGTCGCCGAGCGCCGATTCGGCGAAATACGGCGCGAGCGTCGCCCGCGCGGTGTCTGCGAGCGTCGCGCGCGGTGTCGCGAGGTCGACTTCCGGTATCCGTTCCGGCACGTACAGACCGCCGTCGGGCGCGAGCCCGGCGACCAGGGCGGCGTCGATGGAAGCGGGCGAAGCGTCGCCGCGCGTGCTGATGAATCGCATGAGATGGCGCCTGTTTCGATGTCGTGTGGTGTTCGGTTGGATTTTCGCCGTTCGCCGCTGGCCGCTCGCAGCTCGAGATTCGGAACCGCCCCTCGAAACCGTCATTCCCGCGAACGCGGGAACCCAGCGTCTTTCGCGCCGATCACCGTTCGTTCGACGTAAGTCACTGGGTTCCCGCGTTCGCGGGAATGACGGTTCGAAGTAGTCGATCCCGCGACAAGATTCACGCCTCTCACTCCGCCAATACGTCCGCGCGCGGCCCGGCGACTGCCGACACATACGCGCGCGCATCGAAGCCGGCGTCGGCGAACGCGCCGCGCATCGCCGGTGCCGCGCGTTCGGCGTCCGCCTTCGACGCGAACCACGCGAACACGCTCGGCCCGCCGCCGGAAATGCTGGCGCCGAGCGCGTCGTGGTCGAGCGCAGCGGCCTTGACCTGCGCGAAGCCAGGGATCAGCGGCGCGCGGCGCGGTTCGACCAGCACGTCGCGCAGTCCGTCGCGGATCAGCGCGGCGTCGCCGCGCTGCAGGCCGGTCAGGAACAGCGCCAAGTGCGTGCTCTGCGCGACCCATTCCGACAGCGCATAAGGGTCGGCGAGCGCGGCGCGCGCGCGCCGCGTTTCCAGGATCTGGTCCGGATGCACGACGACGCAGTGCAGCCAGTCGGGGACGTCGAGCGCGATCATCCGCGACGGCGTCGCCAGCACCACGCCGCCGAGCAGCATCGGCGCGACGTTGTCGCCGTGACGGCTGCCGCTCGATAGCGATTCGCCGTCGAGCGCGAAGCCGTACAGCGCCTCGCGCGACATCGGCGCGTCGAGCAGCGCGTTCGCCGCGACCACCGCCGCGACGCACGATGCCGCCGAGCCGCCGAGCCCGGAACCGAGCGCGATGCCTTTTTCCAGTTCGACCGCGAAGCCGTAATCGAGGCCGAGCGCCGCGCGCATCGACAGCAGGGCCGCGCCGGCGGTGTTGCGTTCGGCGTCCAGCGGCAGTTGCGCCGCGCCGGACACGTCGCCGCGGATCGCGTCGATGCGCACGGTCGGGGCGTCGATGCGGCGAACGATCGCGACGTCGCGCGGGCCGTCGACGGCGTGGCCGAGCAGGTCGAAGCCGACGCCGATGTTGCCGACGCTGGCGGGCGCGAAGGCGCGGACCGCGTCGCGCGTCATCGCGGCGCCTCGGCCTGCGGCGCCTGCCACGCCGTGCCGGTGCTCAGCGTCTGCGCGATCAGCAGCACGTCGCCGAACACGCCGGCCGCCGTCACCTGCGGCCCGGCGCCCGGACCCTGCACGACCAGCGGATTTTCGGCGTAGCGCTCGCTGCGGAACTGCACGAGATTGTCGGTGAGGCGGGTGTGGCGGCACGGATGCCCGGGCGGCAGCGCGACCACGCCGACGCTGGCGCGGCCGTCGCGGTCGAGCTTGGCGAGATGGCGCAGCGCCAGGCCCTGCGCCTGCGCGGCGTCGAGGCGCGCCCGCATCGGCGCGTCGAGTTCCTCCAGCCGCGCCAGGAATTCCTCGCGCGTGACCTCCCGCAAATGCGCGGGCACCAGGCTTTCCACGTCCACGTCTCCGATCGAAAGTTCGCGCCCGGCCTCGCGCGCCAGGATCACCAGCTTGCGCGCGACGTCGAGCCCGGACAGATCATCGCGCGGATCGGGCTCGGTGTAACCGAGCGCGCGCGCCTCGCGCACCAGCGCCGAGAACGGCTGGCTGCCGTCGTAACGGTTGAACAGCCACGCCAGCGTGCCGGAGAACATGCCGTCGACCTCGTGCAGCGCGTCGCCGGTGTCGAGCAGGTTGCGCAGCGTCAGGATCACCGGCAGGCCGGCGCCGACGGTGGCTTCGTAGCGGAAGCGCGCGCCGCCGCGCTGGGCGTCGCGGATCGCCGCGTAGCGTGCCCAGTCGCCGCTGCCGGCGTGCTTGTTCGGCGTGACGACGTGGATGCCGGCGGCGAGCCAGCCGGCGTACTTCGCCGCGACGGCGTCGCTGGCGCTGCAGTCGACGATCAGCGCGTGCGGCAGGTGCTCGGCGCGCACGTGCGCGGCGAACGCGTCGAGATCGACCGGGTCGAGATCGGTGGCGTCGCCGTCTCCGTTCTGCAGTGCCGCGACCGCGGCCGCGGGATCGAAATCGAGATCCCCCAGTCGCATGTGCCGGCTGTCGGCGAGCGCGCGCACGCGCAGGTCGACGTTGGCGTTCGCGCGCAATCCCGGGATCGTCGCCGCCAGTTGCGACAGCAGCGCGCGGCCGACCTGGCCGGGACCGATCACGCCGACCGAAAGCGTCTGCGGCGACAGCCAGAACGCCGCGTGCGCCGCGCGCAGCGCGCGGGTGGCGTCGGCGCGCGCGACCGCGACCGAGATGTTGCGTTCGCTCGCGCCCTGCGCGATCGCGCGCACGTTCACGCGCGCCTGCGCGAGCCCGCCGAGCAGGCGCGCGGCGACGCCCGGCGTGCCGACCATGCCGTCGCCGACCGCGGCCAGCACGCAGACGTCGAACGTGACGTTGACGCCCTGGGTCTGCGCATCGGCCATCTCCTCGGCGAACGCGGCGAGGATCGCCTTGCGCCCGCGTTCGGCCTGCGCGGCGCGGACGATGCAGCAGATCGAATGCTCGGACGAGCCCTGCGAGATCATCGTCACCGATACCCCGGCGCCGTGCAGCGCGGCGAACAGCCGCTGCGCGGTGCCGGGCACGCCGACCATGCCGTTGCCGACCAGTTCGAGCACGGCGAGGTCGTCGACCAGGCTCAGTCCCTTCACCGGCGCGCCGCTCGGATCGGCTTGCGCGCGGATCAGCGTGCCCGGCGCGTCCGGCCGCAGCGTGTTGCGGATGCGCAGCGGAATGCCGCGCCACTGCACCGGCGCGAGCGTCTGCGGATGCAGCACCTTGGCGCCGAAATACGCGAGTTCGCACGCTTCCGCGTACGACATCGACGGCAGGCAGACCGCGTCCGGCACCAGCCGCGGGTCGGCCGACAGCACGCCGTCGACGTCGGTCCAGATCGTCAGCGCGTCGGCGTCGGCGAGGTTGGCGAAGATCGCCGCGGAGTAGTCGCTGCCGTTGCGGCCGAGCGTGACGTCGCGGCCGCGCGCGTCGCGTGCGACGAAGCCGGTGACGACGGTGTCGCGCCCCGGCTGCCGCGCGCGCCACGCCGCGAGCTTGCGGCGGCTGCCGTCCCAATCGACGCCGGCGCCCATTTCGCCCGGATGCACGACCAGCACCTCGCGCGCGTCGAGCCGTTGCCAGCCGTCGCCGAGCGCGGCCTGGGCCAGGCGCGAGGCGCAGATTTCGCCGAGGCCGTGCACGCGCGCGAGGACGTGCTCGAGTTCCATCGTGCCGGCGGCGAGGGTCGCGAGATCGTCGCGCAGCGCGGCGAAGTCGGCGTCCAGCGCGGCGCGCAGCGCGGCGCGGTCGGCGTCCGCAGCGACGGCGTCGGCGGTGTCGAGATGGCGTTGCCGCAACGCGTCCCAGCCCGGCTTCCAGTCGCGGCGCTCGCCGGCGGCGTCGGCCAACGCGACCAGCGCGTTGGTCGTGCCCTGCATCGCCGAGACCACGACCAGGCGCGTCGCGCCGGGCGCGCCGATCAGCGCGGCGATCGCGCCGATGCGCGCGGCGTCGGCGAGGCTGCTGCCGCCGAACTTGTGGACATGGCAGGACGCGAACGCCGCGTCGGCGGGCGACGGATCGGGCGGCGGGGCGGGTGGCGGGACGGACGACATCGGAAGCGCTCCAGGTGGGGCGCCGCATTCCGGGTCGAGGGGAGGCGGGACGCCGCACCCTCGGTCAGGGTGCGGCGGCGTGGTTCAGATCAACTGCACACGCGCGTCCGCACCCGGGTCGGGGTCGTCGTCGTGGTCGTAATGTCCGTCGCGGCCGCGTCCGTGCCGAGCGGCAGGCGGGCGTGGCGGTCGAGGAAGCGGGCGGCAGGCATGGCTAACAAGTACCGGAGTCCGAGGCGCGCCGTCAAGCGCCGGCGGCTGGCGATGCGTTCTGTCCGCCACGGTTTCGGCGCCCGACCCGATGACGCTTCGCGCGAATCGGCCTAGACTCGGCCTGCGAGCGAAGGCCGCGCCTGCGGCCCGCCAGCACGACGGGGGATGGGGTGCGACCGACCGATATCCGCAATCCGGACACGTTTCACAAAGTCGTCGATTGCCAATGGGCCTGTCCCGCGCACACGCCGGTTCCCGAATACATCCGCCTGATCGCCGCCGGCCGCTACGCCGACGCCTACATGGTGAACTGGCAGAGCAACGTCTTCCCCGGTATCCTCGGCCGCACCTGCGATCGCCCCTGCGAACCGGCCTGCCGGCGCGGTCGCGTCGAGGAAAACAACGGCGACAAACCCGAGCCGGTCGCGATCTGCCGGCTCAAGCGCGTCGCCGCCGACCTGAAGGGCGACGTCTCCGCGTACATGCCCGCGGCCGCCGCGCGCCGCAACGGCCGCCGCGTCGCCTGCGTCGGCGGCGGGCCGTCGTCGCTGACCGTCGCGCGCGATCTCGCGCCGCTCGGCTACCACGTCACCGTGTTCGAGGCCGACCCGAAACCCGGCGGTTTCATGCGCACCCAGGTGCCGCGTTTCCGCCTGCCGGAAGCGGTGATCGACGAGGAAACCGGCTATATCCTCGACCTCGGCGTCGAATTCGTCGGCAACCGCCGCATCGATTCGATGCGCGACCTGCTCGCCGAGAACTTCGATGCGGTGTACGTCGGCAGCGGCGCGCCGCGCGGGCGCGATCTCGACCTGCCCGGGCGCGAGCAGGCCGGCGAGCACATCCGCGTCGGCCTCGACTGGCTGGCGAACGTCTATTTCGGCCACGTCACCGAAGTCGGCAAGCGCGTGCTCGTGCTCGGCGGCGGCAACACCGCGATGGACTGCTGCCGCAGCGCGCGCCGGCTCGGCGGCGAGGACGTCAAGGTGATCGTGCGCTCGGGCTTCGACGAGATGAAGGCGAGCCCATGGGAGAAGGAGGACGCGCTGCACGAGGGCATCCCGATCCTCGACTACCGTGTGCCGAAGAGCTTCGTCCACGCCAGCGGCCGCCTGACCGGCATGACGTTCGAAAAGGTGCGCGCGGAATACGACGAGCGCGGCCGCCGCAAGCTGGTGCCGACCGGCGAGGACGACGAATTCTTCCCGTGCGACGAGGTGCTGATCGCGGTCGGCCAGGAGAACGCGTTCCCGTGGATCGAGCGCGATCTCGGCATCGCGTTCGACGAGTGGGGCATGCCGGTCGTCGACACGCTCACGCACCAGTCGAGCCTGCCGAACGTGCTGTTCGGCGGCGACGCCGCGTTCGGACCGAAGAACATCATCTGGGCGGTCGCGCACGGCCACGCCGCGGCGGTGTCGATCGACCGCCTGCTCGAAGGCGAGGACGTGCGCGAGCGCCCCGCGCCCGGCGTGACGCTGCTTTCGCAGAAGATGGGCATCCACGAGTGGAGCTACGACAACGCGGTGTCGCCCGACGAGCGCTATCTGGTGCCGTGGTCGGAGGCGGCGAAGAAGCTCGACAGCATCTCGGTCGAAGTGGAACTGGGCTTCGACGCAGCGACCGCGTGGAAGGAAACCCAGCGCTGCCTGAACTGCGACGTGCAGACCGTGTTCACGCGCGACAAGTGCATCGAATGCGACGCCTGCGTCGACATCTGCCCGACCGACTGCATCACGTTCAC
>Ga0070669_100000894_pt1 | contig 21696 bp, 15 predicted proteins | sample KBSS53metaG_FD_64680 | JGI IMG/M metagenome (GOLD analysis project Ga0070669, IMG submission 64680) | Switchgrass rhizosphere microbial communities from Kellogg Biological Station, Michigan, USA - KBS S5-3 metaG | ecosystem: Host-associated > Plants > Roots > Rhizosphere > Soil ...
GCACTGGCGTTGCGGTTCATCCGGGCGATGGAGTCAGCTATATGAGACAAATCAACATCCGTTCGTTGACGCTCGTAGGCACCCTCGTTCTTGGTTTGGCGACGCCGGTATTCGCACAGCGCGAATCCCGCCGGGCTCCACACCAGGGCTCCTCGGCAGTTTCGGGAGAAGTTGGACTCTTCATGCCGACTCAGGACGGCATGAGCACAGGCCCGACCGTGGAAGGGGCGTACGAGTACTACCTCACCGCGCGCAACAGCCTCCGGCTGGGAGCGGGATGGGCGAATCCAAAGGTGGATCGTGAACATTCCGATTCGACACGACAGGTGCGCCTCGGAGCTGACCTTATTCATAACTGGGAAGGTGGCGCCGTTCATCCGTTCGTAGGTGCGGGCGTCGGCTCCTACTTCCTGCAGCCGATGGATAACGGTGACAGCTTCGGCCCGAGCAACACCAGGGTCGGAGCGCGGTTCCTTGGCGGTGTCGAGTTCTTTACCGCGCGAACATTCTCGGTAAAGGGCGAAGCTCGATACGATGTCGTTCCGAAGGTGAATGGCTACAATCCGTCAGGGTTGTCGCTATCGATTGGTGTGAAAAGCTATTTCTAACCGTCAGATCGCCGGTTGCGAGGGATCGCGTTTGATCCACTTGTAAGCGGCGAGGGAGTTCTTCCAGAAGTATTTCTCGGCAACTTCCCTCGGTTGCATCTGGAAGAACTCCCGCACAACCCCCACGACCTTGTCGAGCGGTGCGACGCCGTCGCTATTCGGCCAGTCGCTGCCGAACAGAATTCGATCTTCGCCGAACCTGCCGATCAGTTGCTGCAGTCGATCCTTGTAGGGACCCAGGTCGGTTGTGACCTGACCGTTGACGCGGTGAATGACGGCGGACAGCTTCACGAACACGCGCGGGCGCTTCTGAAGCTCGTCGAGCGCGTCGTCGTACGACTTTCGCGTCGCCGCGGTCGGCTCGAGACTGGGCAAATGATCGAGCACGATCCGCAGATCGGGAACCTTGTCGGTGAGCTTGACGATCGCCTGGAGTAAATCGATCCGCGGGTTCGCCGTGTCGAGAACGAGATCCGCCTGCTGTAGCCGTTTCAATCCGTCAACGAAGGCGGGATTGTCCGTCTGCTTCGTGATGTCGCGTCCCCACAGATTGCCGTAACGAATGCCTCGGAAGAGACGGTTCTTGTGGTAGCGGTCAAGCATCTCCGCAAAGTCAGGCTTGTCCGGCTCCAGGTTGCCGACGACGCCGACGATGATCGTGTCGCGCTCAGCCACCTCGAGAACCCAGAGGTTGTCCTCGACCCAGGGACTGGCTTCAACCTTGACTGCTCCGACGATGCCGAGAGGGGTGGCAAGCTTCCGGTACCGCGGCGGCAGGGATGGTTCAATGGCCACTCCGGGCGGACCGGTATAAGGCGCCCCCTGAGGCCGCGTCGGATCGAAGAGATGAATGTGAGTGTCGACGATCGGAATCGACGACGATTGCCAGCGAGTGGTGCCAAGGGATGCGGCGCCGCCCAACGCCGCCACCTGCGCGAGAAAGCTGCGCCGCGTCGTCGTGCCTATTTGGCCCATGCGTAGGCAGAGACTCTCGGATCGGCACCGGCGCTAACGGTTCCCGTTCGTGCGTCTACCACCACGGCAGCAAGCGATCCCATGGACCACGCGCCCGATGCGCGCTGAGGAAACTTGTGACCCTTTGCGGCGAGTGCCGTTTTCACGGTGTCTGAAATACGCGATTCGACCGACAAGTCGCCAGGGTACATCGTGTGCGGGAACGGCGAAGCAGGGAAGCTCCGCGTTGCCCAGCGTGGCGCTTCGATCGCCTGCTGGATGTTCATGGAGAAATCAATCACGTTGATCAACGTCTGCATGGTCCGCATCACCTGATCGTCGCCGCCCGGGCTGCCGAGGATCATGAACGGCTGGCCATCCTTCATTACGAGCGTACTCTGGAGCGTGCTGCGCGGTCGTTTGCCCGGCGCCAGTGCGTTCGCTTCACCTGGCACGAGCGAGTAGTAGTCGCCTCGGCAATTGAGAATGAACCCGAGATCCGCCATGACCATGCCGGTGCCCCACGCGCTGTGCAGGCTCGGTTCGAAGCTGACCATGTTGCGGTCCTTATCCACGACGGCAAGATAACTCGTGTCGCCGACGTGATCGCCCTCCCCCTCGGTGGTGAACGAGACTGGCGGATCTGCGGCCGTGCTCTTCATGAATTTCGACGGATTACCTGGACGCATCTCCAATGACGCGTGATCGGGATCGATGAGCGCACGGCGCTCTGCCGCGTACCCCTTCGAGAGCAGCCCTTCGTACGGAATGGTGATGAAATCCATGTCGCCGAGGAATTTCTCGCGATCAGCAAGCGCCAGCTTCACCGCTTCCGCACTGGTGTGAATGAACGCGGCGCTGTTGTGCTTCATCGCTCTGAGGTCGAAGCCCTCGAGGATGTTGAGCGCGAACAGCTCCGCCGGTCCTTGATTGGCCGACGGATTCTTATAGACCTCGTATCCGCGATACGTCGTCGAGACAGGCGTCTCCACCTTGGCGGAGTAAGCGGCGAAGTCTTCATAGCGGAAGAGCCCGCCGTTCTTCTCGGAGAACTCTGCCATCGTGCGCGCGATGTCGCCTTTGTAAAACCGGTCACGCGCGGCCAGGAGTGCCGCGTGTCTACCTTTCGACGCCACCTGCTTCTCGGATTCGACCAGGCGTCGAAGCGTGCGCGCCGCCTCGACGTTGCGAAAGAGCTCGCCAGCCTTCGGCGCGGCGCCGTCAGGCCAGTACACCTTCATGCTCGTCGGATACTTCTGCAGCTTACGGCCGGCAATCGAGGCGGCAAGTCCCTCCGGAAGGACGAATCCCTGTTCCGCCAGATCGATCGCCGGCTGCAACACCTGGGCGAAGGTCATCGTCCCCCAGCGATCGAGCAGGGTGAACCAGGCGTCGACGACGCCCGGCACTGTCGCTGAAAGCAACCCGTCGTCAACGGGAATCTTGCCGCCTTGATGTTCCTTGTACCAGTCGATGGTCGCCAGCTTCGGCGCTGTGCCCTCGGCGTTAATCGACACGACCTTTTTGCCCTTCGCGTCGTAAATCAACACAACCGCGTCGCTGCCGTAGCCGTTCGACGCGGGATCAACGAGCGCGAGCACCGCCTGCCCGGCCACTGCGGCGTCGAATGCGTTGCCGCCCGCTTCGAGGATGCGTACCGCCGCTTCGGTGGCCTGATGCTTCATTGAGCTGACCGCGTACTGGCGCCCGGTGATCACGGGCCGCATCGTCCGGTTCGTCGGGGTTTCGGAGGTGTCGTCTTGCGCGAGGCAGGGAAGCGTCGTCGCGAGAGTGAAGATTGCGAGGAAGAGGGTCAGCCGAACGCGAAACGCCATGGTGACCTCCAAAAGAGCCGCGCGATCATGGCGCGGCGTCCCGACCCTGTCAAGGAAGCTACGGGCGCAGCCATGCGTCGAGATTCGCGGCGACGAACTCGTCGTCGCTCAAGTGCGGATAGGCGCGGGAGACGCGGTCGATTTCTTCAGACTGACCAGGACTCAGTGTTTCTCGTGGCTCCAGACAGCGCGCGCTGGACAGCAGTCCCTGACGGCGGAGCACTTCGTTGATGCCGGCGATACAACCGGCGAAACCATTCGCGGCGTCGAAGAACGCGGCGTTTGCGTCGGTGACTTCTGTTGCGGTTCGCAGCAGGCTGACGGGAACTTCGTTCGACGCGGCCGCGCGATGGCACTCGTCGAGCAACGTAACAGCATTTCTCGTCCACACAGCCCAGTGACCGAGAAGTCCGCCAGCGATCCGCAACTCTGATGTTCGGCCATCACTCGTGAACCGGTAAGGCGTGAGCAAATCCGCCACGATGCTGTCGTCGTTGCCGGTGTAAAGGGCGATATCGTTTCGGCCTGATGCCGCCAAAGCGCGGACGACGTCGAGCGTTTGATAACGATTGAAGGGAGCGATCTTGATTGCCACGACGTCTGGAATCTCGGCGAACCGGCGCCAAAAACCGTATCCAAGCAGCCGTCCCCCTACCGACGGTTGAAGATAGAAGCCGACGATGGGCAGTACTGACGCGACCGCACGACAATGCGCGATGAGTTGATCGTCATTCGCATTGCGAAGCGCGGCGAGGCTCAAGAGCGTCGCGTGATAGCCATGTTCGACGAGCACCGTCGCCTCGGCGACCGCTTGAGCGGTTTCGCCGACCGCGCCGCCAATCCGCACGAGTGGACACGATGGTCGACGGCTGTCGGCGCGATCCATTTCCTCACGCGCCAGAGCGAGGACAGGCTCGAACAGACCGACGTGAGGATCGCGAATGGCGAACTGAGTCGTGTGAACGCCAACAGCGAGTCCCCCTGCGCCGGCGGCTGCGTAGTAGCGCGTGAGCGATCGCTGATGTCGCTCATCGAAGCGCCCATTCCCATCGAGCGCGAGCGGATGCGCCGGAATGACCAGCCCGCGCGCCAACGTCGCCCGCAATTGCTCAAGCGTCATGCGATGAACAACAGAATCCGTGTTAATCCGTGTTAATCCGTGGCCGATCTTGATCCGTGGTCAAAAACTACCATCGCGCGATTCGAAGTGTGTTGGCTTCCCAAGGGTGGCGCCGCCGCGGCGGACCCAATCTGCGGTCCACTCGACCAGTTGAGGCAGGCCGACGGTCGGGCGGCCGAACAGCGACCATCCTCGTTCACCATTGCTCAGTAATGCGTCCCCTGCCTCTCGGCCGCTGAACGCGACAGCACATCCCAGCAGCGCTCCCAGATCCGTGCACACGGCGCGCACGCTCAACTCCTCCGGACCGGCGATGTTGAGGACCCTCGGCGGACTCGTCGCGTGCACGAGCGACGCAAGCGCCATGGCGTTGGCATCCGTCTGCCAGATCGCATTGAAGTAGCCCATCGTCACATCGATGGTTTCATTCGCGGCGACACGCCGCGCAAGATCGGCGATGATGCCGTACCGCATCTCAACGGCGTAGTTCAACCTCAGGATCGTGGCCCGTGTGCCGTGCGTGGTACTGAAATATTCGAACATGCGCTCGCGGCCAAGGCAACTCATGGCGTACTCGCCGACAGGTCGCGGAGTGTCGGACTCTTTCGAGCCGCCGCTGCCGACAGCGGACAAGCCGTACACATTGCCGGTCGAAAAGACGCCAATGCGGCTGTTCCTGAATCGTCGGGCCACGAGCGCGGGCACATACGTGTTCATCGCCCACGTCATCGATTCAAAACCGGTCGACCCAAACTTACGTCCAGCCATGAAGACGACGTTGGGGGCATCGGGCAGTTGTTCGATCTCTTGCTCATTCAAGAGATCGCACCGAAGCGTTTCGACACCGGCCTCTTCCAGCATGCGTTGTTGAGACGCGTCCGAAAACCGTGCGGCGCCGATCACGCGACGTCGAATGCCTCCGCGCATTGATGCTCGCTTTGCCATTGTCGCCAGTGTGGGGCCCATCTTGCCGGCGACCCCGAGCACCAGAATATCGCCGTCGAGCTGGCGCATGGCATCGACGACGTAGTCGGGCGGATCGCTCAGCAGGTCATCAAGCTGACGGACGTCCGCGATGGAACGAGGAAGCGCAGTCGGCATCGTCTCGTGACATCATATGCTCGCAAAAGGGAAAGCGCCTGCAGTTGCGCCGTGGCCTTGGCGACGGCGAAGGCTCGCGAACAGTAAGAAAAGCAGACCATGCAACGGGAAAGCCTCGGCGTTGAAGTCCGGGCCATGCAACACGCCGATATCGAGGCGGGACTGCGGCTATGCCGAACGGCCGGATGGGACCAGGTTCGCAGAGACTGGCTACGATTTCTCGACGGACCTGACTCGGCGGTTCGGGCGGCGGTGCACGGAAGCCACGTGATGGCCACGATCGCGACGATTCGGTACGGCGCGCAATTCGGCTGGATCGGAATGGTCCTGGTCGATCCTGCGGCACAGGGACGCGGCATCGGGTCGGTGATGATCGGCCAGGCCATTGATAGTCTCCACGACATGGCGACAGTCCGACTCGATGCGACACCGGCGGGACGCATCGTGTATCAGAAGCACGACTTCGTCGATGAATGCACGCTGACACGGATGGAAGCCATCTCGGTGAAAGTCGATCACCCGTCGCGCACGATCGTACGCGCGATGACTCGTGGCGAGCTCCCGGAGGTGACGGCGATGGATCGTGCCGTGTTTGGTGCGCCGCGCAGCAATCTTCTCGAGTGGATGTATGACGGTGCGCCGGAGTTCGCGTTCGTCGCTGAACGTCACGGGAACTTGTGTGGATACCTGTTCGGCCGCCACGGCCATCAATACGAACATCTTGGACCGCTGGTGAGCGATGATCTCAACGTCGCGATGCACATGGTGCAGGCCTGCCTGTCGCCTCATCAGGATCAGGCATTCGTGATTGACACCCCCGATTACAACGAAGGGTGGATCCGTTTTCTCGAGACCACCGGGTTCCGGCCGCAGCGTCCGTTCATCCGCATGCACCGCGGACGTCCGGGACCCTTTGGCGTGCTGCGGCATCAGTTCGCCGTGCTTGGTCCTGAGTTCGGATAACGTCGATGAGACCATCGCATCGCACGAGCGTCATTCTTGCCGTGGCGGCATTGTCCGTGATTGCTCCAGCCGTGACCGAGCGTTTCTTCGCGCAAGGATCTGTCACCACATCGTCGACACCGTGGATAGAACCGAACTTTCCATTCTTTTCATCGGTCGTTGACGCGAGGAAAGCGGGAAGTGGTTTTCCCGTAACGAACCTGACACCACGCGGCGTGGTGATGAGAGTCGGATCCGAGACGTGGGCAGCGTTTGACGTTGATCTCCTCCGCGTATCCGCGGTGTGGCGAGGAAAAGGTGTGACACCTGTGGCCCTCGCACCAGGCTCGTATAACCATCCCGACCGCAAGACGCCTGGCGGTCAATCGCTCCTGCCCGAGCCTGATGGCTTGGTGTGGGTCGCCAACGGGATCTATCCCGGATGGCAGATCGGCGAGCGCCCCTCGTTCGACGATCCGCGTGAACCGGCGCCGAGCCCGGAAGAAGTTGGACGCGGTCCAATTCCCGACACGATCGGAAAGTTCACGGCGATTCGACAAGTCTCAAATGGCGTCGTGCTCGAGTACACCGTCGGTGCGGCTGCTGTGCGCGAGCACATGGAAGAAACGCAGACGAAGGATGGCTGGACGTTCGCGCGGCAATTCCTGGTTGCACCGTCGCAGCGTCCCCTGTGGCTCGTACTCGGCACGACGAATTCGGATGTCTCAGTTCGTACGCAAGGTGGCGCTGCCGTTTCGCTTCAGCAGACACCTCTGGGACCAACGGAGAGCGGCTCGACGTGGACTGTCCGTGTCTTGCCGCACCAGCAGCCAGTCAACTTTGTCGCGACGTTCACCCATGGCCTCGAGACCACGGTTGGCGCACCTCGCATGTCCCTCGATCCTCCTGCGCGCCGATGGGCGGAGGAAGTCACCACACCCATAACGCCTTCAACGTCGCGGGATGCCTATGTCGTCGATGACATCGGGCTACCGGTCGATAACCCCTGGCACCGAAGCGTGCGCCCGGCTGACATTCAGTTTCAGCAGGATGGCACCGGCGCCCTGGTCACCCTCGACGGCGACGTCTGGTTGGTTCGCGGACTGGCGAATGGCTCCCGCGTCGCGCGATGGAGACGATTCGCATCCGGTCTGCACGAGCCGCTGACGCTCGCGTTGAGAGACGATCAGATTTATGTGTTCGATCGAAACGGAATCTGGCGTCTGCGCGACACAAACGGTGACGGGGAAGCGGACGTGCACGAGCTGTTCTCGAATGCGTTCGCACAGACAGCCGACACGCGAGAGTTCCCGAGCATGATCCGGCTCGCCCCGGGCGGGGAGTTCGTGATCGCGAAAGGCGGTCAGGAAGCGGCTACTTTCGGAAAACACAACGGCAGCGTTTTGCGAATATCCGCCGACGGCCGCCGCGCAACTGTGCTGGGATACGGATTCCGTCAACCAAACATCGGCGTCAATATCCACAGTGGGCTCATCACCGCAAGCGACCAGCAGGGCAACTACATTCCCAGCACGCCTCTACACATCGTCCGCGACGCGCAGTTCTATGGCTTTCTCAGCGACAAGAAACCGCGGGAGGTGTATCCAGCTCCGATTGCCGAACCGATGACCTGGATACCGCATGCGGCGAATGCCTCCGCGATGTCGCAAATCTGGCTCTTCGGTGCAAACCTCGGCCCACTCAACGACGCGCTCGTCTACATTGGCTTCAACAATCCGGAACTGTTTCGAGTGCTGCTCAACGATCGGACCGAGAAGCCGCAAGCGGCTGTGGTGAGCGTCACGAGAGCGTTTGATTTTCCGCCGCTCCACGGCTCGGTCAATCCGGCCGATGGTCAGCTCTACATCACGGGATTTCAAATTCTCGGGTGGGGCACCACGGCGACGCGCCTCGCTGGTCTCGGTCGCGTGCGCTATACAGGAGCACCGTCGACGGTGCCGCGCGCGATTGTTCCGATGGAGGAAGGTGTCCTGATGCGCTTCGACGTGCCGCTCGAACGCTCGGTGGCTACCAATCCAGATAACTACTCGCTCGCGACCTGGCAGTACAAGCGCACCTATCAATACGGCTCACCACAGTTCAAAGCCGATGGCACGACGGGAATCGATCTGCTGATGCCGGCAAGCGTGTATCTCTCGAATGACGCACGTTCTGTGTTCGTTGGCGTTCCAAAGATGGGGCCTGTCATGCAGATGCGAGTTGGGTGGACACTCGCGACGGCCGGCGGCCTGAAGTTCCAGGACACCGCCTATTTCACACCCTACGAGCTCCCGAAATTCTCCCCGCGGGCGGAAGGATTTGGCGAGATAACCGTCGACCTGACACCGCGAGCTGCGTCGGCGAAAGCAGATGCACCGGTCAGCGCCGAGGAAGGCCGACGGCTGTATCGGGCATACGGGTGTATCGCGTGCCACGCGATCGATGATTCGCCGCTCACGAAACTTGGACCGACCTGGAAGGGCCTATATGGCAGCGAGCGACGGTTTGCTGCGGGCGTGGTGCGGGTGACGGCCGACGATGTCTACCTGCGGCAATCGATACTCGAGCCTGCTGCAAAGATCGTCGAAGGGTACGAACGCGGCGAGGTCAGCATGCCGAGCTATGCTGGTGTCCTCTCGGAGTCGCAGGTTCAGTCGTTGATTCTCTTCATCAAGAGCCTGGGGGGGAATCATTGATCATTGGCGAATTGGTGAATCCATGCTGAAGCGCTTGTTCTTCGTCACGGCGATTCTCGTCAGTCTCGGGGTAAGCACGGCGTTCCCGCAGCGGGCCCCTCACATCGTCTTCATGATTGGCGAGGACGAGTATCACACGTGGGATACGTTGCCTGAGTTCGCGACGCGGGAGCTTGAACCTCGTGGTTACCGGATCACCACGATTCAGGCTGACCGGGCCGACAAGAACAATTTTCCAGGTCTCGTCGAGGCGCTGCGCTCAGCCGATCTTCTCTTCGTCAGCGTCCGCCGCCGCACTCCGGCGGTCGATCAATTGGACGCGGTTCGTGCACACTTGATTGCCGGCAAACCGCTGGTGGGGATCCGCACTGCGTGTCACGCGTTTGCGCTTCGTCCAAACGATCCGCCCGCTGGACCGAACCAGGCCGTGTGGCAGGCGTTCGATCCGCAAGTGCTCGGAGGTCACTACACAAATCATCATCCTGACGGACCGAAGACCACGGTCACCGTCGCGCCAGGCGTACGAAATCACCAGATTCTGAAGGGACTGACAGTCTCGCAACTTGTCGGGGCCGGTTCACTTTACAAGGTGAGTCCGCTCGAACCAGATACCACACCGTTGCTGATGGGCGCCATTCCCGATCAGCAGCCCGAACCGATCGCCTGGACGCATCGCTTCGGGGAGAAGCGCGCGCGCGTGTTCTTTACCTCGTTCGGGCATCCCGACGACTTCACAAACGCAGAGTTCCGCCGATTGCTTGTGAACGGAATTGCCTGGGCACTGGGGCGATAGCCTCTACCTTTTACCTCTCGCCGATGCGCTGGCCGTTAGACCGGCCTGCCAGCTGATCGATTACTGACTGGGAACGGGCTCTCACGAATGGCTTGATCGGGATGTTCGCACCACGGAACATCCCGGCATCGCCGGGTGGCACCTCGCCCGCAACCGCCTTATCGAACCGCAGCAGTCGCTGACCGGATTCGTCCTTGATAGCAGGACGAATGACAACCGCGAGCTCGTCGACCTGACGGTGGAATCGATCCGGCTTGAAGAGCGTGCCACTGAACTCGTTCAGCCGGGCGAGATAGAGCTTCTTGAACGCATCGACGCGAAACAGGCGGTCGAGAAAACGGCTCGACTCACTCCACGGATGATGGATGCTCAGTTGTTCCCGCGCCGATTGCGAGCCGCGGAAGAACTGACCAAACGAATGATCCTGGTCCCAGGCGATGAACGAGAACTTCTGCGTCCGCGGATCCAGGTACAGGTAATAGTTCTGCCCCGGGCCGAGCAACCCGTCCAAGTCTGACAGGAACACGACGACGGCGAGGTAGCGGGCGGTCTCTTCGAGGTCGAGGAACTCACTCACGCGGGCGGCAAACTGTGCATCCGTGGCACCGCTGACGAGACGGGCAAAATCGATGACGCGCTGCTTCTGTGGCTCGGTGAGCGTGGTTTTGGGATCGTAGGTCTGGTTATAACGCTTCCAATCGGGACCGAGGTCGGCGAACAGTTGACTGGCCACCGGTTTGAAAATGGCACCACTCGGTGGCAGGCCGCGCGCGGCGATGAACTGCTCATCGGGGTTTTCGACGATCGAGAACAGGCCGGCATATGCCTGCTGCTTTTGTCCCTGGACCGTCACGTACACGCGGGCGTACGACGTGCGCGGTGCCGGGACGCCCGCATCCCGGAACAGTTGAAATGCGAGGACCTCGTTCATCGCGCTGGCATCGGTGATGTTGCTGTGCAGGTTCAGCTTCTTCAACGCGCCGAGCTTTTGCCCCTTCACGTACTCGGCGAAATCGAGCTTGAGCGACACTTTGCCCTTGGCCACGCCTTCGAAGTACGTGCCGTTGCCCTTATAACGGAGGCCCACATTGGTCAGCTTCTGTTCGTTGATGGTGACGTTGGCGTGGACGTAACTGAATTGCACGCCGCGGCTCGCGGCAAATCCGTTGCGTTTTCCTTCCGGCCCCTGTAGCCAGCTCTGCGCGCTGCCGCCGCCCCCTGACCCGAACCATCCGCCGCCTCGCGGCGTGAGCGCGTCGTAGTCGGCCTTGGTCAATTCGAGCTGCACGTTCGCGATCGTCGCCTGACGAAACAGCTCGTTTGGTGTCGACCTTGCGGCTCGGCTACTGGGACGCTGTCCAATCGGACTCACGTTCAATGCCACTACCAGCGAACACACCGCAAGCTGGGCTCTCATGTGCACACTCCGTCCGCTTACACTACGCGACCGCCATATCGTAAGTTCCTGCCCGCGTGGGTTCAACATTTGCGCATCACCGTCCGGCGCTGGCACCCGAAAGATGACAGGAGGCGCCGATGTGTGGCTGGGCGATCACCCGGTAGCGCACCTTCCGGAAGGGTGCCGAATTCCCGGCACGAAAAGACGTGTCTCTGCGAAAACAAGAGATTTCGTACTGGCATCGCCATTGCGACGGCAAAACCCACTCGTGCCGAAATGATCACTGCCACGCCGAATCGTCACTTCGCGAACCCCACCTTGCGCCGGTGGAGTCGCCGTGCGTTTCTGAGTGGATCGGCACCCTGCCCATCTGCCAGCCGCGATGGCTGGATTCGCCTCTCGCGCCGTGCAATGGCGTGCTCGTTCGAAGTGACGCTGGCGTCGGAAGACGCATCCGGGTTGCCCGTCGCTCGGGCGGCACTGGACTCTGTCGATCGAGTCGAGGATCAGCTCACTATTTTCCGCGACACCAGCGCGGTAGCGGAAATCAACCGCCGTGCTGCTCTGGAGCCGGTCGCCATCGACCGCGCCCTGTTCGATCTGCTACGGGAATGTACGGACATATACCGAGCGACTGACGGCGCGTTCGACATCACATCGACCCCGCTCAGCCGAACCTGGGGTTTTCTCCAACGCCAAGGACAACTGCCATCGCCGCAGGCTATCGATGCAGCACGGATGGATGTCGGCCTCGATGCGGTTCTCCTCGATCAGAATTCGTTGACCGTGCGGTTCACGCGCACAGGCGTGGAGCTGAACCTCGGAGCCATCGGCAAAGGGTTCGCGCTCGATCGCGCGGGCGCGGATTTGCGGGCGGCGGGAATGACACATGCGCTGCTTTCCGCCGGACGCAGCAGCCTCCTCGCAGTGGGTGGCAGGGACGGAGGGTGGTGGATTGACGTGATATCACCGAACACCGACCGCCCGCTCGCTGAAGTACGGCTTCATGACGCAGCCTTGGGAACCAGCGGCGCGGGTCAACAGTTCGTTGACGTTGAGGGTGTTCGCTACGGCCACATCATCGATCCGCGCAGCGGATGGCCGGCCGCAGGAATCCTCAGTTCGACGGTGATCGCCGATCGTGCAGCGACAGCCGATGCGCTCTCTACGGCGTTTTTCATCGGCGGAGCCGCTCTCGCGCGCGAATACTGCGCCAGTCATTCGGACGTCATGGCGATCATCACCCCCGAAGGGCAGCGTACTCCAATCGTCATTGGCCACCATCCCGGCGCTCGCCTGGAGATCGCATGAAGGAAGATCTTCCGTCTGCATCGTTCGGCCAGCAAGTCGCGCTCGTCGGTCTGCGAACGTTGATCGGCTGGCATTTCTTCTACGAAGGCTACGTCAAGCTGCTACACCCGGCCTGGAGTCGTGACGGCCAACCGCTTCCGCCGTGGACGTCGGCCGGGTACCTCAAGACCGCAACCGGACCGCTCGCCGGAGTGTTCCACTCGATTTCCGACGCGACCTGGCTCGGTCGTTTCGATGTCGTGGTCGCGCTGCTGCTCGTTCTGATTGGAGCGAGCCTGCTGCTCGGCCTCTTCACGCAGACCGGATGCACCGGCGCGCTGGTGATGCTCTCGATCTTCTATGTCTCCGCAATTCCACTCGGCCTCTCCGACGCGCGTGCCGAAGGCTCGTACCTGATCGTCAACAAGAACCTGATTGAGCTGGCGGCCGTGGTCACACTCCTCGTGTTTCAAACGGGTTGCATTGCGGGTCTCGATGGGTGGTGGACTCGTTCGCAGGAGATGCGAACGGAGCGGCGCGAGCGACGAAGCGCGAGCATAGCGACGTGAGCCAGGCGGGGTGCAGGGGACCCCGCCGAGGTAAGAGATGCGAACGGAGCGGCGCGAGCGACGAAGCGCGAGCGTAGCGACGTGAGCCAGGCGGGGTGCAGGGGACCCCGCCGAGGTAAGAGATGCGAACGGAGCGGCGCGAGCGACGAAGCGCGAGCATAGCGACGTGAGCCAGGCGGGGTGTAGGGGACCCCGCCGATATAGAAGGACAACGGTATGAACCTCACTGCCGAGCAAATGGATCAAGGGCGGCGCAACTTCATGCGGCTGCTCGCCGGTGTCCCCGCTGTCGCGACTCTCGGTGTCGCCGCGGGGCTGCGTGGTCCGGTCGCGGGTGGACCCGTGAAGATTGGTTTCATTGGCGTGGGATCGCGCGGACGCACGCTGCTCACCGATGTCGATCCCGCCTATGGCCAGGTGCGAGCGCTCTGCGATATCAATCCAACGTCGCTCCAGAAGGCCGATGATGTCCTCAAGAAGAATTCGGTGCCGCCGGCCAGGCACTACGCCGACTGGAAAGAGATGCTCCAGAAGGAAGACATCGAAGCCGTCGTGATGGCGCCGCCGCTCTGGGCGCATGCCGACCTCGCCACCGGTTGCCTGGACGCTGGCAAGCACGTGCTGTGCGAGAAGATGATGGCGTGGGACGAGGAAGGGTGCGAGCGCATGCGCGACGCGGCGCACCGGAATCGCCGGGTTCTCGAGCTGGGATACCAGCGCAATTACAACCCGCTCTACCAGTCCGCTTACGAAGGCATCATCAAGACCGGTGCGATCGGCGAGATCTATCACGTGCGGACGGCGTGGCATCGCAATGGCAGCTGGCGTCGGCAGGGAGATCCGCCGTCGCCGGACTTCAACCCGTCGCAATGGGGATATCCGACGTTCGATCACCTGTTGAACTGGCGCCTCTATTGGAAGTATTCGCAAGGCCTCATGGCGGAACTCTGCAGTCACCAAATCAACGCCGTGAATTGGTTTCTGGGAGCAACGCCCGAAGCCGTCATCGCGTCGGGTGGTCTCTATCGGTTCCCGGAAGGACGCGAGGTGTACGACCACATCTACGCGACCTTCGAGTATCCGGGCGGCCGAAGCGTGACGTTCTCGTCGATCGAGTCGAACGCGTTCGACGACTACTACGAAATGTACCAGGGAACGAAAGGCACCCTGATCCTGCTGCACGAGTCCGACGCGATGTTCTTCGATGAGGAGGCCAGCAAGAGGTCGACGGCGATTGCCGTCTCTCCGCGCGACGGCGCCGCGGTTGCGCAGTCTTCGGAAACGATGGCCGGAAATCGGAACACCAGCACGGCGTCGGCATCGACGGCGTCGAGCACCGGGACCGGACCACGCCCGATCCGCATCGAGATCCAGCGCTTCTGTTCCGCGATCCGGACGGGAACCCCGGTCGCGTGTGGTCCCGACAAAGCGATCGCCTCTGCTCGCCCCTGCATCCGCGCGAACGAAGCCGTCAAGCAGAAGGCACGACTTCTGATCTGAATTAGCACAGGCAATTGTCGGGGGTGCACGAGACGGCTGCGGCATCTGTCGCAGCCGTCTCGATGAATGGCTACTTCGTCTGGATCGACTCGATGTAGGTGACCAGGTTGCTGACGCGCAGCTCCGCGATGTTGGCATCTCCTTGAAACGAACGGAACACGGGGCCCCAAACCGGCATGTCCTTGCTGCCGTGCGAGGGCATCTGCCGGTCCGCCCCCTTGATCATCTCCTTGACCGCCACCGCATTGAACTTGCCGCCGTTCTTTTTCGCAATCATCGTCAGGTCGGCCACCGGGGTTTTCATGGCTGGAGCCGCCGGACCGTCGCCTTTCGCGGTCTTGCCGTGACAGACGGCGCAATAAGCGTCGAAGCTGTCCTTGCCCTCAACTGAGGAGATCGGCTGCGCCGTAACCCGATTGACGGTTGGCTTCGGCTTTTCTGTTTGCGTTTGCGGGTTGGCGGCCACGACCACGCTCAGGCAGAGTGTGGCCGCTAGCGCCAATCCAGCCTTCCAGAATGTGTGTCTCATAGGAGAACTCCTCTAACGATTCCAGGTGGGCGCTGAGGCGTGCGGTATGTCGGCACGTGTAGTGACGGGATGCCGGCGGGAATCATCGTTCTCGAGGTACATTGCCCGGCCGAACTCTGAGATCGCCGTGGAATCACGATGGCCCACTCTTGATATGTGATCGTCACTGCAGAGGACGCAAGGCGAATACCAGAAAGGCGAGAGTTCCATGATGTATTCTCGCGCTTGTGCTTCGCCGGCCTAGACAGACGCGATCCCCCACCGTCCCGTTGTTATTCGGGTTGATCATCACGCTCGCCGCAGTGGTGACCTACTCCTGGTACATCACGCGCCAGATCGCCGGATTGCGCCAACTCCAGTCAGGCTTGATGGATCGGAACCGGAAGGACTCGCTGCAGCTTCTTCGCATTCAGAACGATCTCAACTCCGTTGGTCTCGCGATGCGCGACATGCTGGATGGCGGTCAACCATATCCGCTTACCGCATGGTCCGCCCAGTTCCAGCGGCTGCGCACCGACCTGGACGATGCGGTGCGACGCGAAGCGCAGGTCGCCCCGTCCGACCGAACCGCCGATCAGCAGCAGTTTCTGGCCAATTCGTTCCAACAGTTCTGGACCGCCGTCGACCAGATGCTCGAACTCGCTCGCGCGGGAAAGGACAATGAAGCGCGCGACCAGATCAGAGTCTCGCTGCAGGCGCGTCAGGCCGCGCTCAGTACGACGGTTGCGCGATTGCTGGTTGAGAACAATGAAATTGAAGAACAGACGGCGCAGCGCGTGGCGGCGATTTACGACCGGGTCCAGCGCAATGTTTACTGGTTTCTCACCGCGACGCTGGTGGCGATCGCACTGACGAGCGCCTACCTGATTCGCTCGAACCGGCGCTTGTTCGCGGAATTGGCATCCCTGTCAGAACAACGCCACGAGCTGGCGCAAAAACTGATCGCGACGCGTGAGGCGACACTGCGGCACATCGCCCGCGAGCTGCACGACGAGTTCGGCCAGGTGCTGACGGCAATGGGATCGATGCTCGAGCGGGCGAGAAAGCATGCGCCGGAGGGATCGCCGCTGAAGAGCGACCTGCGCGAAATTGCCGAGGTCGCGCAGAACATGCTGACCCACGTGCGCAGCCTGTCGCAGACACTTCACCCGTCAATCCTCGAACAGGCGGGTCTCGAGAGCACGATCGACTGGTATCTCTCGACGGTGGAGCGTCAGACCGGCGTCACCGTGTCGTACCAACGCCATGGACCGCCGATCGCGATTGATGACACGACCGCGATTCACGTCTACCGGGTCATGCAGGAAGCCCTGAACAACGTCGCGAAGCACTCGGGCGCAAAGCAGGCGTGGGTGCGATTGCGATCGAACAGTGACATGATCGAGCTTGACGTGGAGGATCACGGGACGGGAACGAACCCGGCGGCCAATCGTCGCGGGCTGGGAATCATCGGCATGCGAGAGCGGGCGGAGATGCTCGGCGGTTCGCTCGAATTCCTCCAGCCAACCGGCGGCGGCACGCTGGTCCGTTTGAGAATTCCCATCGAGAGCAAGGACGCACATGGCGAATAAGATCACCGTTCTCCTGGCCGACGACCATACGCTGGTGCGCCGCGGATTCCGTCGCCTGCTCGAAGACGACCCGGCGATCGCGGTCGTCGGCGAAGCGAGCGACGGCGACGAGGCGGTCACGCTCGCCGCGTCGTTGAATCCCCAGGTCATCGTGATGGATTGCGCCATGCCGGGCACGTCCGGGCTCGTCGCGACGAAGCAAATTCTGCAACGCGCGCCAGAGACCGCGGTGCTGATGTTGAGTATGCACAGCGAAGGCACGCTCGTCCGTCAGGCGATGGATTCGGGCGCGCGCGGGTACATCCTCAAGGATGCGCTGGATCTCGATCTCGCAGCCGCGGTGAAGAAAGTGGCGGCTGGTGAGACGGTGCTCGATCCGAAGTTGACCCGTCCTGCTGCGCTGAAAGGTGAGCGCGACCACGGTCTCTCGGCGCGCGAGCTGGAAGTGCTGCGGCTGATCTGCGACGGCCTGTCGAATCGTGCTATCGCCACCAAACTCGGGTTAAGTGTCAATACCGTCGCGGTGCACCGTGCCAACATCATGAAAGCGCTTGGCGTCCACAAGACCGCCGAGCTGGTGGTCTACGCCATTCAAAACGGGCTGGTGAACGTCCTGTGAACCGCCGCGACTTCCTGCGGCACGCCTCCCTGTCCCCATTGGTGGCCAAGTATGTAACCGACCGACCGGGGTCAGACCCCAGTCGGGGCAGCGGCAGGGATCAGGCGCCGGTCGGGGGTTTACACACGTCCGTACGGCTGGTGGACGTGACCGGGGCGGCTGGCATCCAGTTTCAGCACAATAACGGCGCCTACGGCGGCAAGTTGCTGCCGGAAACGTTGGGCGCCGGCTGCGCCTTCCTCGATTACGACGGCGACGGCTGGCAGGACATCCTGCTGGTCAACGGGACCGATTGGCCGGGACACAAACGCCGGACGTCAACGCTGAAGCTCTATCGCAATAACCGCAACGGCACCTTCGCTGACGTGACGAAGACCGCCGGTCTTGACGTCGAAATCTACGGCATGGGGGTCGCGGTTGGCGATTTCAACAACGATGGATTTCCCGACCTCCTCGTGACGGCGGTCGGCCAGAATCGTCTCTTCCGCAACACCGGGAAGGGATCGTTCATTGACGTCACGCGGACGAGCGGCCTTGGCGGACGCACCGCGTTCAGCACCTCGGCACTGTGGTTCGATTTCGATCGCGACGGCTTGCTCGATCTCTTCATCTGCAATTACGTCCGGTGGTCGATCGATCATGACGTCTCGTGCAGCAACGACGGAAAGCAGAAGTCGTACTGCACACCCGAGGCGTATCGCGGCGACACGTGCTGGCTGTTTCGCAACCGCGGCGACGGAACGTTCGAGGACGTCACCGCAACGAGTGGTCTCTTCGATACCAGCTCGAAATCTCTCGGCGCCGCCATCCTCGATCTCGATAACGACGGCTGGCTCGACCTCTTTGTCGCCAACGATACACAGCCGAACAAGCTGTATCGCAATCAGAAGAACGGCACATTCAAAGAGGTGGCCGTCGAGAGCGGTGTGGCGTTCAGCACGGAAGGGAAGGCACGCGCCGGGATGGGTGTCGATGCCGCGTATCTGGGAAACGCGCTGGTTCCGACGCTCGCCACCACCAACTTCGACAACGAGATGATCGGCCTTTACAAGCCGGGCGCACCCGGCGGCTACGAAGATGTCGCGTCGCGTGTCGGGATCGGCGCCGCGTCTCGGACGACGCTCGGGTTCGGTTGTCTCTTCGCTGACATCGATCTCGATGGCAGCCAGGATCTGATTGTCGCAAACGGCCACATCGACGAAACCGTGCGCAACATCCACGGTCATGTCGGCTATGCACAACCGCCTCACCTGTTCCTCAACGACGGCAAGGGCACGTTTCGAGATATCGCATCGTCGGTTGGAGAAGCGTTTGCCGCGCCGAAAGTCGGTCGCGGCCTTGCTTACGGTGATTTCGATCGTGACGGCGACGTCGACCTGCTGCTGACGACCAATGGCGGACCAGCGGTGCTCTTCCGCAACGACCAGCTCGCCGGCAATCGCTCGGTTCGCCTGCGGCTGATCGGCACGAAATCCAATCGCGACGCGATCGGCGCGACGGTTCGTGTTTTTCACGATGGCACCTTTCAGACCCGTATGGTCAAGAGCGGCTCGAGCTACTTGTCGCAATCGGAGCTGCCGGTTACCTTCGGGGTGGGCCGCCGCGACAAGGTCGAACGCGTCGTCATCGCCTGGCCGAGCGGTAAGGTAGAGGAGTTCAAGGACGTCGCCACCGGACGCACATATCAGTGCGAGGAAGGCAAGGGACTGAGTTGAGAATCGCGTTTTTCTGTTGCCTGATGGCAGCGACCGGACTCGCCTTTCAGAGTTCTCCCGCGAATCGTCCCTGGCCTCCAGGCGTCCAGAAAGTGTCGAACGAATCCCCCGTGCTTTCGCCCGCCGACGCGCTGAAGACGTTCTACATGCCGCCGGGCTATCACCTCGAACTCGTTGCCAGCGAACCGCTCGTTCAAGATCCAACCGTGATCGACTGGGATCTTGCCGGGCGATTGTGGGTGGTTGAGATGACCGGGTTCGTCCGCGATCTGCAGACGAAAGAGCCGAACCTGGACCCGATCGGCCATGTCGCGGTACTCGAAGACACCAACCGTGATGGCGTGATGGACAAGCGTACCGTCTTTGCCGACGGTTTGATTCTCCCGCGCGCGGTCAAGGTCCTCGACCAGGGCGTGCTCGTCGGCGAGCCGGGGACCGTCTGGTTGATGCGCGATACGAACGGCGATTTGAAGGCAGATACAAAAGAACTGGTGACCCGTAACTACGGCCGCCTCGAAGGCAGCGTCGAAGGCAATGCCAACAGCCTGCTGTGGGGGCTCGATAATTGGATTCATACATCCGAGGCCGAGGTATATCTGCGCGTCAAAGACCGCAAGGTCGATGTCTATCCGACACTCTCGCGGGGTGAATGGGGCGCCACACAGGACGACGCGGGCAGGATTTACCGGAACACGAACGAATCAGCGTTGCACGTCGATTTCGTACCGACGCCGTACTACGCGCGAAATCCTTCGTTACTGCGAACACGCGGAAGCTACGACACACTCGAGGACGAGACCAACGATCTCCAGGCGGTCTGGCCGGTGCGACCGAACCCCGGCACCAATCGCGCGTACCAAACCGGCATCGATCGCCCGGATGGCACGCTCGCCAGGTTCACGGCGGTGTGCGCACCAATGGTGTATCGAGGCGATCGTCTTCCGTCGGAGCTGTACGGCAATGTGTTTGTCGCCGACCCGGCCGCGAATCTCGTCAGCCGCATTGTCCTCAGCGACGATGGGAAAACGCTGCGCGCACGAAAGGCGTACGACAACGCGGAGTTTCTCGCCTCGACCGACGAGCGCTTTCGGCCGGTATTCATTTCGAATGCGCCCGACGGCACTCTTTACATCGTCGATATGTATCGCGGGATCATACAGGACCGCGCCTCGACCACACTCTACCTGCGCGATCACATCATCTCGCGCAAACTCGATCAGCCAACGGGACTGGGGCGAATTTATCGCGTCGTCCACGAGACGACCACACGTGACAGCACCACGCCGTTTGCCAACGCCACACCTGCGCAACTGGTAGAAGCACTTTCGCATGCGAACGGATGGCGACGCGATACGGCGCAGAGGCTGCTGGTTGAACGCTACGCCAAATCCGTCGTTCCAGCACTGGTGAAGCTGGCTGAATCATCGACGAATGTCCGCGCGAGGCTGCACGCCCTGTGGACACTCGATGGCATCGATAGTCTCGAGCCGGCGCTGGTGACCAAGGCACTCGCGGATCCAGCGAAGGACGTTCGCGTCTCGGCGATCCGTCTCTCCGAGCGCTGGCTGGCGACGCCGAATCATCCGCTTCACGCCGAGGTCTTGAAACGTCTCGACGATCCAGATTGGTCGGTGCGTCAGCAACTCGCGGCTTCGCTCGGGTCGCTTCCCGCCGGGCCTCGTGAGAATGCAATCGCCTCCTTGCTCGATCGTCACGCTGATGATCCGATCGTTGTGGATGCCGGCTTGAGCGGCATCCGGGGCAGTGAGTCTGCTGTTCTCGAGAAGCTGCTCGCATCCGGCACTCAGACGCCAGCGCGTGAGACCGCAATGACGATGCTCGCAGGCACGATCGTCCGCGCCGGACAGGACGCGGCGATTCAGAAACTTTTCGCCTGGCTGGCTAACGAGACCCAGCCGCAATGGCAACGGTCGGCGGTCCTTCGTGGAGCAGAAGTCGCCGTGCTGGGCAGCGCGATGCCGGGTGCTGCGCCATACCGTCGCCCGACGCCGGATGCTGCTATCCTGCCATGCCCGACCTGCCCGGGCGGTCGCGCGGGGCCAGGCGGAGCATACGCTTTCGAGCGGCCGCCGGCCCAAACCGGAGGGGGTCGCGGCGGCCAACGAATCCTTCGTTTGAATTCCGAGCCATCTGCGTTGTCTGCGATGAGCAAGCGCACCGACGACCTGGCGACTCGTGCCACTAATGTCCTCGCCCGAGTCGAGTGGCCCGGTAAGCCGGGAGCCTCCGCTCCCGTCCCACCGCTCACGGCGGAAGAGCAACAGCGGTTCGACGCGGGACGGGAAGTCTACAGAAACATCTGTCAGACATGCCACCAGCCGGACGGACGTGGACAGGAAAAGATTGCGCCAAGCCTGATCGGTTCAACGCTTGCGTTGGCAGCACCCGACATCCCGGCGCGAATCCTGTTGAACGGCAAAGAAGGCGCGATTGG
>Ga0070669_100000895_pt1 | contig 21689 bp, 11 predicted proteins | sample KBSS53metaG_FD_64680 | JGI IMG/M metagenome (GOLD analysis project Ga0070669, IMG submission 64680) | Switchgrass rhizosphere microbial communities from Kellogg Biological Station, Michigan, USA - KBS S5-3 metaG | ecosystem: Host-associated > Plants > Roots > Rhizosphere > Soil ...
AACGGCACACCGGCGGCGGCGAAATTTGTTTACCTGGCTGAAACCACTTCCGACTTGGCAGAGGAACGCGAACGAGTACGCGACGAACTCGGGCAACGCGGTTTCAGCGTGCTGCCCGAACAGAAACTGCCGCTCGAAGAAGTAGCGGCGACTGAAAAAGCCGTGCGCGAAAACCTCGCGCGCTCGGCGCTCTCCGTACATTTGATTGGCACGCGCTACGGCTCAACTCCGGAAGACGATGCGCGCAGCATCGTTCGTATTCAGGAGCAATTGGCGGCCGAGCACGGGGCGACAAACTCAGCGTTTCTGCGTCTGCTTTGGATACCGCCCGGACTGAGCACCGGCGCGCTCACGATCAAGGACGAGCGCCAGAATTCTTTTGTCGCTGAACTGCAAAAACGAATGACGGCCGGCGCGGAGTTGCTACAAACAAGCGTCGAAGATTTGAAGACCCGCATTGTCGAAAAACTCAATCCGCCGAAGGCGATCTCCCGCGGCGCTTCCGGCTCGAAGCTGAAGCAGGTCTACCTCATCTGTGAAAACCGCGATCGCAGTTTCGTGCGACCAATCAAGGAATACTTGTTCAAACAGAACATCGAAGTCATCACCTGGCTCGACCAGGGCGAACAAGACACGCTCATGGACTACCATCGCCGGAATCTTCGGGAGTGTGACGCGGCGCTCGTTTACTTCGGCAGCGGCGATGAGCCCTGGGTGCGAAAAAATCTCGAGGACCTGGAAAAGGCCTACGGCTACGGTCGCGAACAGGACTGGCTGGCCAATGCCGTTTATGTAGGCGCCCCGCCTTCGGATCAGAAAGAAGATTTTCTAACCCACCTGGTGCCTTTCGTCATACGAAATTTTAGTTCATTCGATCCAAACGACCTGCGCGACTTCGTCAGTGCGGTGCAGGCGTCGGATGGAGGTCGATGATGTCACCCGCCATAGAATCAAGAACCATCAGTAATCCGTTTCCCGGTTTGCGGCCGTTTGAGACCGACGAATACCGTCTCTTCTTTGGCCGCGAGGGGCAGGCAAGCGCGCTCATCACGCGGCTCGAACGTTCACACTTCCTCGCCATCGTTGGCACTTCCGGCAGCGGCAAGTCATCACTGGTGCGCGCTGGATTGCTACCGGCGCTGCGCGGCGGATTGATGGCCGGCGCCGGCTCGGGTTGGCGCATCGCGATCATGCGTCCCGGCAGCGATCCGATCGGTAATCTCGCCACCGCGCTGGCCGACAAGAATGTGTTGTCTGAAGCAGGCGGTGGCCTGGCGCCGGCTGAAGCAGAAGCGGTGATTGAAGCGACGCTGCGGCGCGGCTCGCTGGGACTCGTCGACGCGGCGCGTCAGGCCCGGCTCGGTGAACACGAAAAGCTTTTGGTAGTGGTGGACCAGTTTGAAGAATTGTTTCGCTTCCGCGCGGCGCGTCCCGCTTCCAGCACCGGCGACGATGCCTCCGCGTTTGTGAAGTTACTGCTCGAGGCGGCGCAACAGCGCGAGCTCCAAATCTACATCGTGCCGACTATGCGGTCGGATTTTCTGGGCGACTGCGCGCAGTTTCAGGGACTGCCGGAAGCGATTAACGACGGCCAGTATTTGATTCCGCGCATGACGCGCGACGAGCGGCGCTTTGCGATCACCGGGCCGGTCGGCGTCACGCGCGGCAAGATTAGCGAGCCGCTGGTCAACCGCTTGATGAACGACGTTGGTGACAACCCCGATCAGCTGCCCATCCTGCAGCACGCGTTAATGCGAACCTGGGATTACTGGTCGGCGCATCGACGTAACGGCGAACCGATCAGTCTGGAACATTATGAAGCCGTCGGCACCATGACTGACGCGCTTTCGCTCCACGCTGATGAGGCGTTCAATGAATTACCTGACGAACGCAGCCGGCTCATCGCCCAAAAGCTGTTCAAAGCTTTGACGGAGCAGGGCACGGACAACCGTGAAACCCGCCGGCCTTTGCCGCTCCACCAGTTGTGCAATATCGCTGAGGCTTCGGAAGCGGAGACCGTTGCGGTGATCGACACTTTCCGTCGCGAGGGACGATCCTTTCTGATGCCGCAAGCCGGCACTCCGCTCGAGCCCGACACCATAATCGATATCTCTCATGAAAGCCTGATTCGAAACTGGGAGCGGCTCAAGGCCTGGGTTCAGGAGGAGGCGCAATCGGCCCGCATCTATCGACGCCTGGCCGAGTCGGCCCTGCTTTACTCCCGCGGCGAGGAAGGCTTGCTTGCCGGACCGTTTCTTGAGATCACCAAAGAGTGGCGAAAGAAACAGCGGCCAAACCGGGTTTGGGCCTACCGCTACAATCCTGAATTCGAGACCGCCGTCAGGTTTCTTGATTCGAGTGTCGAAGCTGACAACCAAAAGCGCGCCGCTCAGGAGCAAGAGCGTTTGGAACAGATCGAGCGCGAGCGTCGCGAGCTGGAACAGGCGCAGCTTTACGCGGAGCAACAGCGCCGCGCCGCGCGCCGGTTGCGTTATCTAAGTCTGGGTATGGCGGTCATGTTTCTGCTGGCGCTGGCCACCGCGGTCGCCGCGTTCTCAGCGCGCCGCCAGGCCCGGGCGAGCGAGCACGTGGCCCTTGCCTTAAGAGATGAAGCAGTCAAACAGCAGTCTTTGATCTCATCATTATTGGAGCGCGAGAAAGGAGAAAAACAGAAAGCTCGCGACGCTGAGGAGTTGGCTGAAAAACAAGCGCGCATTGCAGACGATGAGCGGAAGAAAGCTGATAAGGCTCGGCTGGAAGCCGTAGCCGCCCTGAGCCAGGCGCAGGAGCAAACGAAAATTGCACAGGCGGAGAAAACCAAGGCCGACGCCCAACGCGTTAGAGCCGAGGAGGAAGTGAAGAAGAATAACCGTGCGAGGGAAGCTAACGACAACTTCCGCGATGCGGTCGCCGACGCGCAACGGGGCGACTATGGAAACGCGGGCATGTTGCTTAAAGAAGCAATTGAGGGATATGAAGATCCGCTGGTAGATAACAAAGAGGCGGTTGCAGATTCTGAAATGCAGCATGGGAATTTCCTATTCAGTAATGCTTACGCACAGTTCATTCAGCGAAACGGCGATCTTGACGAGCGCACCTTGGACAACGTGAAGTCGTTTAGCAAAAATTATGACCGGGCCGCGAAGATCTATGAGGCCGCGCCAGTTAGTTCCTCCCAGAAAGCGGCGGCCGCGCTGTTTACCCTGGGCACGATGCTTTTAAAGTTCACCAAGGATGCGCCCGCAGGTCGCGCCGGCGATCGCGCTGCCCTCGCCGAGTTAATTGCACTGAGCAGTCTGGATCGCAGCCTCCCGAAATTAGGTTTCTTTTCGGGACGCCAGGGTGGAAAAATCGCGCAGCAGTCAGACGAGAGCCGCAAACGAAAAGCAGAAGTCGAAGTTGGTTCGATGGAGCATTATGAAAAGGCGCTCGATTACTACCGCAAGGCTGGCGACTCTGAAGGACAAGCCAAGACAGCGTTTCAACTTGGCGACTATTACATGAAGAAGGCCAACTTTATCGCTGCCGGCAATGAATTTGAGCACGTGAGTCTAATCTATCCGTACCGGCAGAAAGCAATTCATTACTTTGAGCAACTCGTTAGTCCGAGTACCCAGGTTCCGGACTCCGAGCGAGTGCGGCTGCTGGTTTGGCTCGGCGGTCTTTACCAACAAGTTGGCAATCAGCAGACTGCCGAAAGTTATTTCGGCCGAGCAATAGCAGCCTTTAGGGAAAACGCTCCCTGGGATCGTGCCGGTTTTGGATCTATAGCGGAGATTGCCGAAGAGGCGGGTCAGAAAGACGTAGCCGCAGTCTATTACGCGAAAGCTCTGGCCGCGTATCAAGCTGAGAATAACCTGCCCCTGCAGGCCAAAATGCTCTACAGCCTCGGACGGGTGTATGAGCAATTTAACTTGCAGGATTCGGGCGCGTTCGATAAAGCGATGCAATACTACCGGCAAGCGGTCAAAACCAGCGTGCAGGCGATGGCAAACAATCCGGATGCAACCGGCGACCTGGATGAGCTATTGCGCATTGGCGAACTTGGCGAATCTACTGGCGACTTTCAATTGGCGCTTGATGCATATCGCTTCGCGATAACTTCGGTCGGAACTTCGCAGGTCGACTGGCGCCGGTTACGGGCCGCCCGGGCGCAAAGTGAACTCGGTTCTGTGTTCGCTGAACTTAATGACCCGGAGCGCGCCATGGAGTCTTATCAGCGTTCGCTCAATATCTACAAGAGCCTCGTGACTGATTCAGACGCGGAAACGAGCAATGCTGCGAAGCGGGAAATGCAGCTTGTAAGGAAAACAATTACTGCGTTACTGCAAACTATGCCTGCGAAATAGCATCGACAGACGCAATGAGGTCTCTTGATTGCTGATTGTCGATTGCCGATTTTCGATTGGCGTGTCGCGATAAAGCCAATCTGCAATCGGCAATCGCAAATCGACAATCGGACGGCCTCATTACCTAAAGTATTCAGTCACACCGTAGAATGACGATTGATGAATACAGCTTTCCGGGTTATCCGAACCGAAGCAGAACTGCGCCAAACCGTCGAAGCACTTTCGCGTCACCAGGCAATCGGACTCGACACTGAAACTACCGAACTCGATCCCTACTTCGGTCGCCTGCGCCTCATTCAGCTCGCCACGCCGTCCGGCGTTCACATCATCGATCTCGACTCTTTTCGTAACGGCGATTTAAAGCAGGCCGAATCGCTCGCCTCGCTGCGCGCTTTTTTGTCTGCTCCGCGTCCAATCAAAATTCTTCACAACGCCAAGTTTGACGCGAAGTTCATCAAGCACACGCTTGGCGCAGACCTCGGCGGAATTTTCGACACGCTGCTGGCCAGCCAGCTCGTTGGCGGCGGCGACATTGAAGAGCGGCACGGGCTGGAAGCGGTGTCGTCGCGTTACCTAAACGAAGCGGTTGATAAAACTGAACGGCTTAGCAACTGGAATCTCGAGCTGTCGGAATCCCAACTCGAATACGCGGCGCGCGATGCCGCAGTGTTGTTGCCGCTGCGCGAGAAGCTGATCGAACGACTGCGATCCGATTCGCTGATCGACGTTGCTCGGCTTGAGTTTGACTGCGTCATGGCAGTCGCCGACATGGAGTTGGCTGGGTTCTACATGCACAAGGATCGCTGGCTCGAACAGTTGGCGATAGTTGAAAAGCGTCGCACCCAACTCGCTGAAGAATTGCAGTCGGTGCTGGCGGAGGAGTCGTCACAAGGAACTCTTTTCGGCGGCCCGCAACGCGACGACATCAATCTGGATTCACACCAGCAACTGACCAAAGCCCTGGAGCGACTGGGAATCTCGGTTCCCGATTCAACCCGGAATTGGAAACTGCAGCCGCTCGCCGCCGAGTATCCCGTCGTTGCCACCTTGCTGGAATATCGCACCGTGCAAAAGGCGCTGACGAGTTACGGGCAAAACATGATTGAGCTTATCAATCCAACTACGGGCCGGCTGCATGCAGACTTTCGCCAGATCGGCGCGCCGACCGGCCGGTTCTCCTGCACCAATCCCAATATTCAGCAGGTGCCGCATGCGGTGGAATATCGCCGCTGCTTCTCCGGCCATCCCGAGGGCAGAAAACTTGTGATCGCCGACTACTCGCAAATCGAGCTACGCATACTGGCGGAGTTTTCGGGCGACCAGGGCTTCATCAAGGCGTTCCAGTCAGGCGCCGATCTGCACCGCGTCACGGCGGCGGAAGTTTTTAACGTGTCGCTGGACCAGGTGAGCCGCGAGCAGCGCGATTTTGCCAAACGCCTGAATTTCGGCGTGGTCTATGGCATCGGCGCGCAACGTTTCTCGATAATGACCGGGCTCGGTGTGCCTGAAGCGGAAGGCGTGCTGCGCAAATATTTCGCCACCTATCGCCAGCTCGACACCTATTTGCATGAGGCCGCGAATCGCGCGGTGCGTGAACGGCAGGCGCGCACTGGTTCAGGCCGGCTGGTTAAGTTTCGTTACGACGAACAGGACCGGCAGCAAATTTCAATGACCAAAAGGAACGGCAAGAACACGCCGATTCAGGGAACCAGCGCAGACATACTCAAGCGCGCGCTGCGGCTGCTGCGAGATGAGCTGCGCGGCACGAACGCGCAGATCGTAAACATCATTCATGACGAGATTGTGGTGGAAGCGGATGGAGACGAAGCTGAAGAAGTGGCATTGAAAGTTGAGCGCGCGATGCGCATGGCGGGCGAAGAGTATGTGAAGACGGTGCCGGTGAAAGTGGAAACAGAAATCGCGGACGAATGGGTTAAATAATTTTTGGAGTGCGCTGACCTGTCAGCGCTTTCGTCGGTTGCGACCTGTCGCAACCTGGTTAACGTTGAGCAAGTTGCAGCCGCGTGGCGTCAAGCCGCCACGGAACCAAAGCGCTGACAGGTCAGCGCACTCCAAAGTTCTTCCTGCGCCACACGAAGTAGACCGGAATTCCGGTGAATACCAGCAGGTATCCAATCCCCGAGGTTGATGGCGCCAGGTAAGCCAGATCCAAAACGATCAGCACCGCCAACACAATGTAGATTAGCGGCACGACCGGGTAGCCAATCGTGCGGTACGGTCGTTCAACCTCCGGCGCCTTGCGTCTCATCACAATCACCGCGCCCACCATCAGGGCATAAAAGATCAAGTCAGCCGAAATAATGTATTCGAGCAGTTGCGTGTAGACGTTGCCGTAAGTGACCGCGCCGGTCTGCGGGTGGGTCGTCACCGTTCTCGGCAAAGTTAAGAACGCGGCCCAGAGTCCCTGCAAAACGAGCGCGAGCGCCGGCACGTGGCGCTGGTTCAGTCTACCTACCTTTTTGAAGAAGAGCTGGTCGCAGGCCATCGCGTAGTAGACGCGCGCGCCGGCAAGTATTAATCCGTTATTGCAACCAAAGGTAGATATCATGATCGCAACGGCCATCAACACAGTGCCGCGTGGCCCGAGGACCGATTGCATCACCGCGGTGGCGACGCGATTCTGTGGAGCATTTTGAATCGCCGCGAGCGGAAGTGTAACCACGTATGCGAGATTCGCGAGCAGATAGAGGCCGACGACCAGGCCGCAACCGATGAAGAGAGCGCGCGGCAGATTGCGGCCGGGGTCGCGGACTTCGCCGCCCGTGAACGTGACGTTGTTCCAGGCTGATTGCGCGAAGAGGGGACCGACCATCGCGCGCCCGAGCAACATCACTAAGGCGAGCGCCAGCAGTCCTCCGCCGGAGCTCAGCGGATCAAATCCGAGCTGGGCCAAGGTCGGATGCCAGCCGTTGTGCGCAGAGTTCCACCAGCTAGAGGTATAAGCCGCGCTCCCGTGATTCCAGCCAAGCGTCAGCCCAATCACAATCAAGCCGATGAGGGCGGCTGTTTTCGTAAACGTAAAAGTGTTTTGAATTAGCTTGCCGGTTTTCAGGCCGCGCGTGTTGGTCGCCGTTAGAAAAAGAATCATGACTACGGCGAGCAGTTGCTGGGTTGAAAGACTGATGGCGTAACCACCAAAGCCGCGCGGCGCGATCAGGTAATTGTCTGGCGAGATGCTGTTGGTGAGAACGCCGGCGAAGTTGGCGAAGGCGACGGCGACCGCGGCGATGGTGCCGGTTTGAATGATAAGGAATAACGACCAGCCGAAGAGAAAGCCAACGGATGGGCCATAAGCCTCGCGCAGGAATACGTACTGGCCGCCCGCCCGCGGCCACATCGCCGCCAACTCCGCGCAACACAACGCGCCGGTGATCGTGAGCACGCCGCCGAGCGCCCACGCCAGCAACAGCCAACCGGGCGCGCCCACCAGGCGTGCGGACTCCGCCGAAGTGATGAAAATTCCGGAGCCGATCATCGAACCAACGACGATCATGCTGGCGTCGACGAGGCCCAGGCCACGAACAAGTTTCGGGGAAGAAGGATTGACCGGCACTGTCATGAATCGCGGGTATAGTTGCAAGTGGATTCGGTGTCAAGCGAAGTCTCGCAGACTAATCATCAAACGGTAGCGATCTGATTAGGAATCTCTGTGCGTTCTCTGTGATCTTTGTGACTTTGTGGTGGGCGGTTTGCCAGTAAACTCACCACAAAGACGCAGAGAACACAAAGGAAGCACAGAGATTTTCAAATTAAGCGACGAGAAAATCGTAACGGTGCAGTTGCTTAAAGTCTCATTCACGGCGCCGCTTTAGCGCGGCGACGAATAACTCCGGAGGAACGAGAAACCGCTTAAACGGTTTCCTGTGGGTTCGAGTTCTAAAGCACCGGGCTAAAGTTACGGTGTGAATCAGATCTAAACCGCATCAGTACCGCTGCTTGACACTCCGCGTAGCGCTCAATAGTCTTGCCCGTTTGGATATTCAGGGTTTTCGTTCATAAGCACCGGGAAAAGCGAATTAATGATCAAAGAACAAATAATTTCTGCAATTACCGCCAAGGGTGCGCACATCGGCGTGGTTGGTTTGGGTTACGTGGGTTTGCCGTTGCTGGTTGAGTTTGCGCGCAGCGGGTATCAGGCCACCGGGTTTGAGGTCGACGAAAACAAGGCCGCGCAAATCAATGCCGGCGATTCGTATATCGGCGACGTCGCGGCGACGCTCGTCAAAGACTTGGTTGAAAGCAAGCGACTACGTGCGACTACCGATTTCGATCACTTAGAGGATTGCGACGCCGTAATCATCTGCGTCCCAACGCCGCTCAGGAAAACGAAAGAGCCCGACGTCTCCTACATCCTGGCCGCGGCCGAGGAGATCAAAAAACGTCTGCATCGTGGACAGTTAATCATTCTCGAGTCCACAACTTATCCCGGCACCACTGACGAAGTGTTGCTGCCGATGCTCGAGGAGACAGGTCTGAAACTCGATGCCGACTTTCTGTTGGCCTTTTCGCCGGAGCGAGTCGATCCGGGTAATCCGGAATTTCAAACGCACAATATTCCCAAGGTGGTTGGCGGCGTCACGCCTGATTCAACCGAAGCCGCCGCGCATCTCTATTCGCAAATCGTGAAAGACGTGCACGCCGTTAGCTCCGCGCGCGTCGCTGAAACCGCGAAGCTTTTAGAAAACACTTTCCGCGCGGTAAACATCGGCATGGCAAACGAGATGGCCCGGCTTTGTTACGCGCTGAACATCGATACCTGGGAAGTGATTCGCGCGGCTGCCACCAAGCCGTTTGGCTTCATGGCGTTTTATCCCGGGCCGGGAATTGGCGGCCACTGCATTCCGCTCGACCCGCATTACCTGTCGTGGAAGGCGCGTCAGCATGGCTTCGACTCGCGTTTCATCGGTTTAGCCGAAGAGGTAAATTCGCGCATGCCGGAACACGTGGTCCAACTCATTGCCGACGGTCTCAACGATGAACGCAAAGCCATGAAGGGCTCGCGTATTCTTTTGCTGGGCGTCGCTTATAAGAAAGATATCGACGACGTGCGCGAAAGTCCGGCGTTGTCGATAATAGATCGACTGCGCGCGAAAGGCGCCGAGGTGCATTATCACGATCCGTTTGTGGCCGAGGTCCACTTTGATGATGCGCACACCGAAGGCGGTGGTGAACCGCTCAGCTCGGTGGCGTTGACTGATGAAGAACTGCGCGGCAACGATTGCGTGGTGATTATCACCGACCATAGCGAGACAGACTACCAACGCGTGTGCCGGCTCAGCTCGCTCATCGTCGATACGCGCAACGCGCTGAACGGCGAGGTGAGGCGTGGAAGTAGCGCGCGTATAATCCGACTATAAAGTTTCGAGTTTCGAGTTTCGGGTTTCGAGTTATAGAACGGCTCAAACTCGGAACTCGGAACTCGGAACTCGAAACATGTTAAAGATAATCAACGTCGTCGGCGCGCGGCCTAACTTCATGAAGGTGGCGCCAATCGTAGCAGCCATGAAGCGGCGCGAACGAGAGTTTGCGCCGCTTGTAGTTCATACGGGCCAACATTACGACGCGGCCATGTCCGACAGCTTCTTCAGCGATCTCGACTTGCCGCAACCCGACGTTTACCTTGGCGTTGGTTCTGCATCGCATGCTGCGCAGACGGCCGCGGTCATGCAGCGATTCGAACCCGTGGTCCTTCATGAAAAACCTGATTGGGTTTTAGTAGTAGGCGACGTGAATTCCACGCTTGCCTGCGCGCTCGTTTGTGTGAAGCTGGGGGTGAAGGTCGCGCACGTTGAGGCCGGATTACGTAGTGGCGATCGCAGCATGCCTGAAGAGATCAATCGTCTGTTGACAGATCAGATTGCTGACCTGCTCTTCACGCCGTCGGCTGATGCGAACGACAACCTGCTGGCCGAGGGAATTTCAGAAGAGCGAATTCGTTTAGTCGGAAACGTGATGATCGACTCGCTTTACAAAAACCTCGAGCGCGCCGAACAATCACAAATCAAAAATCTGCTAGACCTCGAGAACAAACCTTACGCAGTGCTGACGCTGCATCGCCCGTCGAACGTTGACGACCCGACAACGTTTGGGCGAATTTTCGACGCACTCGAAACGATCAGTTCTCGTCTGCCGATAATCTTTCCGGTTCACCCGCGCACGCGGAAAACTATTGCGGAGCTGGGGCTCGCTGAACGAGTCGAAAGAATTCGCAACCTGCGCCTGATCGAGCCGCTCGGATACCTGGATTTTCTGAGTTTATACAGCAGCGCGCGGCTGGTGCTGACCGACTCCGGAGGTATTCAGGAAGAGACGAGCGTGCTTGGCATTCCCTGCGTTACCCTCCGCGAAAATACCGAACGACCGATTACCGTCACGATGGGAACGAACAAAGTGGTGGGAACTGATCCGGAGAAGATCGTAGCTGCCGCGTTTGCAGCGCTGGACCTGACAGCTAAACCAACTGTAAACATTCCGCTTTGGGACGGACATACGGCAGAGCGCATTCTCGATGCGCTCGTCGACGCGTAACGCAAACTGTTAATTTGAGCTGAAATTTGCGCGTGCTTGGGCGGACGTGTTCGCTCCGAGCGGCCACCCTAATTGCATACCGGGCGGACACATGGTCCGACCCTACAATGATAACGGTGCTCCCGCGATTTCAATTATGGGTCTGAATTCAGAGTTGCGACGAATGTTGCGTGGCAAGGTTGGCGCGCGCATGATTGCACTCGAAAGCAAACGGCGGCTTCGCGTTGAGCGCGAGCGCCGGCGCGAGCGTTCAATGCTCGCCGAGCTCGATCAGCAACCCGCCCAGTTGCGCGAAGAGTTCGCGCAAATGTCGGCTTCCGAGTTGGCAGCGCATTTTCAGTCGCGCACTTCGCCGAAGTTCTTCCCCGGCTTTGCTGCTCCTTCACTGACCGCTGAACGACAAAAGACTTTATTCCCCGAACAGACTGAAGAACTCCTCCACGCTGCCGGCCGGATTGTCGAACACCATTCCTGGCCCCTCCTGGGTCTGGGCGAAAAATGTTTTGGCGCGAGCGAGATCGAGTGGCATCGCGATCCCTTTTCAGGTCAGCTTTGGCCGTCCTCATATCACGCGGACATCAATCTGCTTCGCAACGACGGTTCAGATGCGCGCGTGGTTTGGGAGCTGAACCGGTTGGGCCACTTCATCACCCTCGGCCGCGCCTACGCGATTACGAATGACGAAAACTTCAGCGCGGAGTTTTTTAGTCAACTGGCGAGTTGGCGGGCGCAGAATCCGGTGGGACGCGGCGTCAACTGGACGAGCGCAATGGAAGTCGCGTTGCGGGCGATGAACCTGCTGGCGGCGTTCACGCTTTTCCTGCGCGCGCCGCAAATGGACCAGCAGCTGCCGGAGCTGCTCATGATGCTCGACCAGCACGGCGCGCACATCGAACGCAACCTGGAGTTTTCACATCTCGGCACCAGCAATCACTATCTTTCCAACGTCGCCGGCTTACTTTGGCTGGGATTGCTTTTGCCGGAACTGAAAGCCGCCGACCGTTGGCTGGAATTCGGCGCGCGCGAGCTGTCACGCGAAATGGAGAACCAGATTCTGCCGGACGGCGCACACTTTGAATGTTCGACCGGCTATCATCGTTATGTTCTGGAGCTGTTGCTATATTCGCTGCTGCTCGTTCGCGGAAATGAAACAAGACTTGATAAAAACTACCTCGACGCGCTATGGCCGCGGCTGAGGTCGATGCTGGAATATGTCCGTGCCTACCTGCGGCCGGACGGCAAGGCGCCTCTCATCGGCGATTCAGATAGCGGACAAGTGCTGCCAATAATTCAGCGTGCCGGCGACGATCATGCGTATGTGCTGGCGCTGGGCGCAGCAGCCTTCATGGATTCGAAGTTCAAGTTACCGGGCGCGCCCTTGCCTGCAGAGCTACTCTGGATCTTCGGAGACACCGGCGTCGACGATTATCAGGCACTGATCGATGGCCCTGCCGCAACGTCAACAGAATTTCGCGACGTGAAGATCGCGGTGCTGCGTGACGGCGATAATTACCTGTTGCTGAATGCCAGCGATGTCGGCATGAACGGCCGAGGGTCCCACCGTCACAACGATGCCTTGAGCGTAGAAGTGTCTTCCTGCGGCACGCCCTTCCTCGTCGATCCCGGCACCTACGTTTACACGGCGGACCTGCACGCACGTAATCTTTTCAGGTCTACCGCGTATCATTCCACGATCGAGATCGATGAGGTCGAACAACGCACGCTCGATGAGCAGACGCCGTTTGCGATCGGAGGCGAGGCGGCCGCTCGCGTGCTGGCCTGGGAGAGCACGTCAGAACACGATTACGTTCAGGCTGAGCATACCGGCTACGAACGCTTGTCCACGCCGGTAACACATCGGCGGGCCATCACGTTTGATAAAGCCAATCGCTGGTGGTTGATTGAAGACGAACTGCTCGGCAAGGGAAATCACAAGATCGCGACTAGGTTCCATTTTGCCGGCGAGCTCGACGTTAAGCTTTTGGACGGTCAAAGTGTAATTGCTTGTGACCGCGTGAGTGGTGCGTGTTTGGTAATACGCGCGCTTGATCTCGATGGGGCGGTGGAATTGGAACCGCGGTTCACCTCGCGGCAATACGGCTCCAAGACGAATTCCGTGTCAGCGTGCTGGACGACAGAAATTAGCGGCCCCTGTAAGCTTCGCTGGGCGATCATACCGGTGTGCGCCGGCGATGACCTTCATGCGCGAATTAATGTCATCAAGAAGTACCGCGAAGCGGTTATGTAAACTTAGCCCAGGGTTGCCGCGCTTCGCGGCTACCTTGGGAAAAGAAGTTCATGAAATGGAAACCCCAACGGGGTTGCGCCGGTTCCTTAACCCCGTTGGGGTTGGGATGTTCCTTAAACCTGGTCCCAGGGTAGCCGCGAAGCGCGGCGACCCTGGGCTAAGTTACCGCTTTGCGGTATGTCCGGGATTATTGACTTCCATCAACTGACTACTGACTACTGACTACTGCTTTATGTGCGGCATCTGCGGAATCTGGGAATACGGCGCGGCTGAAGCACGAGTCGATCTATCCCTGATCGCCTCGATGCGCGACGAGATGCGCCACCGTGGACCTGACGACGAAGGCGCTTTGATCTTCGATGAGGCCCGCGGCGGTTTCGGTTTTCGCCGGCTCTCGATCATCGATCTTTCTCCCGCGGGCAATCAGCCGATGCACGGCTGCACGGATCGCGTCTGGCTCGTCTTCAACGGCGAAATCTACAATCACCAGTCGCTTCGTGCCGGGCTTGAACAGCGCGGCCACGTCTATCGTTCACTCACGGACACGGAAACCATTCTTCATCTTTACGAAGAACGCGGCCTGGATTTCGTCAACGAGATCGAAGGCGACTTTGCGATCGCGATCTGGGACGCCAACCGCACGCAATTGGTGCTGGCGCGCGATCGCGTCGGCGTGAAGCCGCTCTACTACTATCAAAAGAACGGACGGCTGATCTTTGCTTCGGAGATCAAGTCGATCCTGAAACACCCGGAAGTCTCGGCCGAGATTGACGAAGAATCGCTTTACCATTACCTGACTTTCCTGACGACCCCGGCGCCACAAACGCTTTTCCGCAACATTCACAAACTACCAGCCGGACACATGCTGCTGGTAAAACGCGACGGCTCGACCGACCTAAAGCAGTATTGGGATGCGCTGCCCGGCAAGATCGCGCCTGACCGCACGCAGGAAGATCACGAAGCGGAGATTCTGCGGCTGTTGCGAGACTCGATCGCGAAACGAATGATGTCGGATGTGCCGTTCGGTGTGTTTCTGTCTGGCGGCGTCGACTCTTCGGCGAATGTCGCGCTGATGTCGGAGCTGATGTCGCAACCGGTCAGGACCTTCACGGTGGGCTTTGCAGACAACGTGGAATTGAACGAACTCGAAGGCGCGCGCGAGGTAGCAAAACGCTTCACGACAGATCATCACGAAGTGATCATCAACCGGCAGGACATGCGCAAGTTTTTGCCCGAGCTTATTTGGCATCAGGACGAACCGTTCGCCGATCCCGTTTGTATTCCACTTTATTATGTTGCAAAACTCGCGCGCGAAACCGGCACTATCGTGGTGCAGGTTGGCGAAGGCGCCGATGAAATATTTGCGGGCTACGACTGGTTCAGAAAATACGTGCGCATCAACGAACTGTTTTGGCGCCAGGCAGAGAAGGTGCCGGTAGCAATGCGGCGTTCGGTGGCGGCGATGGCCAGGCCGCTAATGGAAGCGTCGTTCAACAAGCGCACGGCCATTGAGCTGACGCGCCGGCTCGGTGCGGGCGAGCCGCTCTTCTGGGGCGGCGCCATCGTGTTCGACGAAGAGTTTAAGCGCCGCGTGATGTCGGCCGACCTGAACGGAGAGTTGAACGGTTTATCCTCGTACCAGGCTGTAAAGAAACATCTGGATCGCGTCGCGTCGGCAACGCCTGATTGCGACTTTGCCTCGCGCATGAGTTATCTCGAACTAAAGCTGCGACTGCCGGAGTTGTTGCTGATGCGCGTCGATAAGATGACGATGGCGACATCTGTCGAAGCGCGCGTACCGTTTCTCGATCATCAGCTGGTCGAATACGCAATGAGTTTGCCGGTGGAGTTGAAGATCAAAGGCGCGAGCGGCAAACACATCTTGAAGCGCGCGCTCGAAAAAGTGTTGCCGCCGGATTTGCTTTACCGGACGAAGCGCGGATTCGGCGCGCCGATACGTGAATGGTTTCGCGGCGATGAGGGGAGAGAGTTGGCCGGACTCATACTGAATTCAACCATGCGGCAGCGAAAACTTTTTGACTACGACTTTATCGCGCGGCTGATCGACGAACACCAGCGCGGCGCGCGCGATTGGAGCTTTCATCTTTGGGCGCTGCTGAATGTGAGCCTTTGGTATGAGCGCTGGATCGAACCGTAACAGAACCGGGAGCGGTAGCGACCGGCCCAGACGTGCAACTTTCGGAGTCGACAAATTCAGAACGGGGAGCGGTAGCGACCGGCCCAGACGTGCAACTTTCGGAGTCGACAAATTCAGAACGGGGAGCGGTAGCGACCTGGTTCTACTGTAAGCAGGAACCTGCGAGGACGAGAGCGAGCTCAAACATTGTCGATGCCACATCGCACCAGGTCGCTACCGCTCCCCGTTCTGAATTTGCCGCTGTCTGGTTGCAATCGGTTATCGTTGCCACGCGGCGATGCAAGTTGTCAAACCTTCGGCAAGTGGCATTTGGTCAACTCGCAAACTAACAGTTTGCGTTACAAGGAGCCGGGCAGCATGTGGACTCGTGTGGGTCGACAAATTCGGAACGGGGAGCGGTAGCGACCTGGTAATTAGAACCTGCCAAGGAAGGTTTTGACCTAACATTGTCGCTGTTGAATAAGAACCTGCGAGAAAGATGGCGACCTCAAACTTTGTCGATCCCAACGTCGAACCAGGTCGCTACCGCTCCCCGTCCTGAATTTGTCGGCTGCCCGGTTGCAATCAGTTATCGTTGCCAGGCGGCGATGCAAGCTGCCAGGCCTTCGCCGAGTGGCTTTGGATTCCACGTTGGCAGCAGGGTGCGAAGCTTAGTGATGTCGCCCTGCCAACGCTCAGGGTCTCCCTGTCGATGAACGCCTCGGCAACGAATCTCCTTCTCTGGTGCAACCAGGTTCCTCATCTGATGTGCCAAATCGATAACTCGAATTTCGCTGCCGCTGGCCACGTTAATAAACTCACAGAAGCCTTCAACCATTTTTCCGATTTGGTCTTCAGCCAACATGAGCACTGCCGCAGCAATGTCGCTCACGTGAAGGTAGTCGCGTGTTTCCTCACCCGTGCCTTGCAGCCAAACTGTGTCGTCATTGCCGGCGAGTTGTCGAAACAGTTCCCAAACAAGCAGCCGGCGCTGATACTCGCCAAAGAGCGAGAAGAACCGGCAAACGATGATGCGTTGGCTGAAGCAGGTCGAATATTCCTGCGCGAGTAGTTCGCACGCCGCTTTGTTAAAGCCATAAGGCGAAATCGGATTCACTTTGGCCGTTTCGTTTACCGGCAGGCTTTCGAGTTGTCCGTAGACGGCGCCACTCGAGGGAAACAGAATCAGCGGCTGCGCGCCGGAGCGATGAACACTGTCCAGCAGGTTGGCCCAGCTAAGCAACGACGCGCGAAGGTCGTCAATGGGTGCCTTGAAAGAAGCGCCGACTGAGGCAGTACCGGCGGCGTGAAAAATAATATCCGGCGCAAACTCGACGATGACCGGTGCCAGATCGGCGGTGACCACGTCCGCAGATACATACTTGCCGGGCCAGTCGAGCGACGGCTGCGTGGCGCGGCTGATTCCGAGCACCTCGTGACCCGCTTGCACTGCAAAGCGCCCGAGACTGCCACCAACAAATCCCCGGCTGCCGGTGATGAGAATTTTCACGGATTCGCAATTCCTCTGCGATTTGGGTAATGCGCCAGCTTCAGGTTCCTCAGTGAATCCTTTGTGTTCTTTGTGTCTCCGTGGTGGAGTTACTTAACAAGAAAAGGCAGTCCACCACAAAGACACAGAGGTCACAAAGAACGCACAGAGATTTTTGAAATTAAGGAGCTACGACAATTTCGCAATCGCTTGTTTGATAGAACCGTTGATCGTCTCCGAGATTACTTCAGGGGTAAAATGTTCTGCCACCAGTCGCCGGCTATTCCGCGCCAGTTCTCCCCAAAGTGCTTCATCAGAATAAAGCCGGATGACGGCAGCCGCGAACGCTTCCGGCGTATCGCCAATCAAAGCGCTCGTCTCATTAACCAAACCAAAACCCTCGGCTCCGATCGAAGTTGTGACTACGGGCAGCGCGTACGACATCGCTTCGCCCACCTTACCTTTCACTCCAGCGCCGAAGCGCAGCGGCGCGACGAAGACACGCGAGCCCTGCAACAGCGGGGCGATGTCAGGCAAGTATCCGGTCACGCGGACGCGCTCCGAAGCAACGCCCCGGATTTCCTCCGTGGCGTTGTCGCCGACAATAAAAACCTTTGCGTCCGGCAGCGCCGTTTCGATTCGCGGATAGATGTCGCGCATGAAATATTGGACCGCGTCGGCGTTGGGCCGGTGGGCCATATTACCGATGAAGAGCAGGTGCTGTCTTTCCGCGAACGGCTTGCCGGGATCATGGAGCGCATGGATCGTCGGGATCACTTCGATCGGTTTGCCGGGAACCTCTGCCGCCATCACTCGCTTATCGTCAGCGGAGTTGCACCAGACGAGATCACTCGCACGCGCCAGACGCGTTTCGAGTTTGCGATAACGCTCGGACGCTTGCGCGGTTTGCGCGTCACCGGAGATACGCGATTCACGACCGAGACGGATGAAGTAAGCGTCTACCATGTCAAACACCACGGCCACGTTTTTGCCGGCGCGACGAATCCGGCCAAGCATTGCTTCGGCCACGGTCGGTCGACTCAGGACTACGGCCTCGACGTTTCTGCCCCCGAGCAGTCGGCGGTAGTCCACCGCATCAGCCGTTTCGATACCTGCTTTCCACAAGGCCTCTTCATATTCAATGCCCTGCGGCCGATTGAAGGGAACGAATACGACGTGGCTCCACTTCGTGAGCGCCATCAACATCATGAACATGCGGGCGCTGCCGGCGTCGCGGTCCGGGCTGGGGATTCGTTCATCGAAGACGAGAACGTGTGGCCCAAGTTTTCGATAAGCCGCTTCGTCTACCCGTTTCAAACTCTTCTGAAAGTGTTCAGCCTGCAAGACACGTCGCCACTTCTCCTCAAACTTCTGGCGGTTAGTGACCTGAAAATGTTTGAAACCTTTGCTGACGTCGCGTCCCGCGGTTGCGCCTTCATGATGCACCACACGCGATCGGGGTTGATAGATCACCTTGTATCCGAGCGAGCGCACACCGAAACAGAGATCGACGTCTTCGTAATATGCGGGTGCAAAGCGCTGGTCGAAACCACCCAGCTGCTCGAAGATTTCCTTCCGGATCAGCAATGAAGCGGCCGAGCAATAGTCGACTTCGCGCGCGAAGTTGAAGCGCCGGTCGTCGACCGAACCGCCCCAGCCGTAATGATGTGCCTCGCCGTTTTGCCAAACAATGGCGCCGGCCTCCTGAATAGTTCCGTCGGGGTACAAAAACATAGAACCGACGGCGCCGTGCTCGGGTCGAGCTTCCAACGTCTCCACCAGATTACTAAGCCAACCGGGCTGCACTTCCGTGTCGTTGTTCAGAAACAAAAAATACTTGCCGCGAGCCGCGGCCGCGCCCTGATTGCACGCGTCGACAAAACCGCGATTCTCTTCGTTTCTAATTACTCGAATAATGTTGGCGAAGTGGGCCAGGACTTCGGCGGTGCGATCGCTGGAAGCGTTGTCAACCACAATGACCTCGTTCCGGCTGAAGTCTACCTCCTGCAGAAGGGAGGTCAGACATTGCCAGGTGAACTCGGCCTTGTTGTAAACCGGAATGATGATGGAGGTAGTAATCGAGACCAGACTATCATCCGCCAAAAGAGGAGCCGGCGGCCTGACAGCAGAATGCAAGTCTCCCATGGCGATTGTCGGAGCTTCCCAAGAGAACCCTTTTGACTTCACACCAAACGGATCGATTCCCAATCGCTCGGCCGCGGCATTGGCCGCTCGCTTTGCGAAGCGCCCGGGGAAACGCGCGACTTTACCCGCTGTTCTTGTCGTATCCGAGTAGACAGTTCGTAAAAAAAGCTTGGAGGAGAGGGAGAGTCGTTTTCCCAGCGTCTGCTTGATGTGTTTAAGAGGTGAGTTCAAGATTTAACCGGGGAATTAATTGGCCGCGGATTTGCGCGGATCAGCGCGGATCAGAATTTGAGAAAGAAGTCGCGGCATTCTTTTGCAATTCCTCAAAATCCTGTTTGTCTTGATCCGCGAATCTCCGCGTAAACCCGCGGCTAGATTTTTAATTACCTGCACGCGTCGTTTCCCATTCCAGCAGCGGCGCGATAACTCCGACTCTGCTATGTCGCTCAGCCTGCGTGTCGTCTTTGGGTTCAAAAACGTCGAACTGCAAAACGTCATCAGCCGCAAAAACGACGCGATCGTTGGCAACGTCGACGCCGATGGTTCCCAGGTATGAACCGCTTTTCAACAGACCACCCGGCACTTCTATCTTGCTGATGAAGCGGCCCGTCTGCCGTGTTATCGCTTCAGGCGTGGGAATGTCGTAGTCGGAAGTGGTGAAAACCAATTCGCCTTTGCTGTTTCGCAAAATCAAAAAGAAGCGTGACCCGCGAATAGCGCGTTTGACCTCGTAATCGAGCTTCAAGGAAAAAGGTTCGCGGCAACTGACGACGCCGGTCTCTTCGTCTCCCTGCTCAACCGCGACGCCGTTCAATTGAATCTCGCCGCCCGAGGCATTGTTTACCGGCACCCAGTTGATCGGCGAGTAAAGTTTGTTTGCACTGTCCAGGTAATATCGCGTGACCTCTTCGGTTGGCCCTGACTTCAGAATCGAACCTTCGTGCAGCAGGATTACGCGCTGGCAGAGCGCATTGACGGCGCTGATGTCGTGACTGACGAAGAGCACTGTGCGGCCATGTTTCGCAACCTCGTTCATCTTGCCGAGACACTTTTTCTGAAAGGCAAAATCGCCCACCGCCAACACTTCATCGATGATCATGATCTCCGGCTCGAGGTGGGCCGCCACCGCGAAGGCCAGCCGCACGATCATGCCCGACGAATAATGTTTGACAGGCGTATCGAGGAAGGCTTCAGTCTCGGCAAAAGCGACAATTTCATCAAACTTGCGCTCGATCTCGCGTCGCGTCATTCCCAGCACTGCGCCGTTGAGGAAGACATTTTCGCGGCCCGTGAGTTCGGAGTGAAAACCGGTGCCGACTTCCAACAGACTTCCCACGCGCCCCTTAAGGGTGACGCTTCCTTCGGTTGGCTTGGTGATGCGCGACAGAATCTTCAGGAGAGTGGATTTTCCGGCGCCATTCCTGCCGATGACGCCGACAACTTCGCCGGCCGCCACCTCAAAGCTCACATCCCGGAGCGCCCAGATGGTGTTCTTCCCGCCTCCATTCTTCGCCTGCAAACTCCGCAGCGGCGCGCGCACCGCGCCGGCGATCGCGTCGCGCAGGCTCGCCGGTCCCGGCGCACCGATGCGATAACGCTTGCCCAGTCCTGCAACTTTGATAACCGGGTTATTCATACTTAGATCACATCAGCAAAGCTGTCTTCAGCGTATTGAAAGACGAAAAGCGAAACGATCAAAATCGCTACAGTCAGCGCCGCCGAAGTTAACGTCATCGCCACGTCGAGCTTGCCGCCAAAAAGCGAAGCGCGAAAGCCTTCGATGATTCCGGTCATCGGATTCAGAGCCAGCAGCCAGCGCCAACGCTCCGGCATAATGCTCGACGGATAAATAACCGGAGAAGCAAAAAGCCACAGTTGGACCAGGAAGGGAAGCGCGTAACGAATGTCGCGGTATTTCACGTTGAGCGCTGCGAACCACATGCCCACGCCTAATGCCAGTAGTGTCGCCAGCAAAATGAAGAGCGGCAACCAGAGCAGGTTCCACGACACCGCAATGCGGTAATAGACCAGCATGGGAACCAGCAGCAGAAATGCAATCACAAAATCCAACAGCCCCGCGAGCACAGCAGCGGCCGGAATGATCATGCGCGGAAAATAAACCTTCGTGATCAAATTACTGTTGCCGACCAGGCTATTCCCGCTGTTGGTAAGGGCGTTGGCAAAGAACGTCCAGGGCAACAACCCGGCGTAAGCGAAGAGTGGATAGGGGACGCCACCCGACTGGATGCGAGCAAGCCGGCCGAAGAACAAAGTGAACAGCAGCATGGTAAAGAGCGGCTGAATTATGGCCCAGGCCGCCCCGAGGGCTGTTTGTTTGTAGCGTAGTTTGACGTCGCGCCAGGTGAGGAAATAAAGCAGTTCGCGATAGCGCCAGAGGTCCTGAAGCGCAAGTAGAAAACCTGCGTTGCCAGGTTCGATCAGAATTTCTGCCGGTTCAACGGTCGATTCGATTGATGGCTCAGTAAACGAGGACTGGTCGTTTGAGGCTTTCTGGGAAGTCAAACTGGCGGTCTTAAGCTCAGCGGAGCTTTTGCTTGCGTCAAGATTCATTGAATTTGCCAGCAGCAGTCTAAAGACCGCGAAACAGCGCCGTCAAGGAGGTTGTCAGGAGGGCGTTGCAGAAGCCCGACCGTTAGGAAGGGCTTATTCTGTTAGTTGAAAGCCCTCCCTGACGGTCGGGCTTCTGCAATGTGAACAAGCCCTCCCTGACGGTCGGGCTTCTGCAATGTGAACAAGCCCTCCCTGACGGTC
>Ga0070669_100000897_pt1 | contig 21671 bp, 25 predicted proteins | sample KBSS53metaG_FD_64680 | JGI IMG/M metagenome (GOLD analysis project Ga0070669, IMG submission 64680) | Switchgrass rhizosphere microbial communities from Kellogg Biological Station, Michigan, USA - KBS S5-3 metaG | ecosystem: Host-associated > Plants > Roots > Rhizosphere > Soil ...
GGCGGCGGCGGTTTCGGCGGCGGCGGCGGTGGTGGTCGCGGCTTCGGCGGCGGCGGTGGCGGCTTCGGCGGCCCGCGCGGCGGTGGCGGCGGCGGCGGCGGGATGCCGGCGCAGGTCGTTGGCCAGGGCAAGGGCGTGGTCAAGTTCTTCAATTCGCAGAAGGGCTTCGGCTTCATCCAGCGTGAAGATGGCGGCGAAGACGTGTTCGTCCACATCAGCTCGGTCGAGCGTGCCGGCCTTGAAGGTCTGGCCGAGGGTCAGGGCCTGGAGTTTACCCTCGTCGATCGTGGCGGCAAGATCTCGGCGACCGACCTGGTCGTGGTCGGAGATGTGATCGCGGTCGAAAAGCGCGAGGCTGCGCCGCAGCGCGAGCTGACGGGCGAGAAGGCTTCGGGCACGGTCAAGTTCTTCAATTCGATGAAGGGCTTCGGCTTCATCACCCGCGACGATGGCCAGCCGGATGCTTTCGTGCACATCAGCGCGGTTGAGCGTTCGGGCCTGCGTAGCCTGAACGAGGGCGACCGTCTGGAATTCGATATCGAGGTGGATCGACGAGGCAAGTACTCGGCGGTCAACCTGGTGCCGCTTCAGGGTTGACCCAGCCCGCTGGTCCTTCGGGCATTTGACCGAAGGCAAGCGATACCATAGCGCGCAAGTGGCGGCTCGTTTGGGCCGCCATTTGTCGTTTGCATCTGCGGATTTATCTTTCAGGCCAAGGACGGCTCGGGGGGCTGCCAGCAGAAATCCCCGGCCGAAGTGTTGCAAGGACGAGTGCAATGTCGATCACGCCGCTCATGCCCGTGTACCCCCGGTGCGATTTCCGGCCGGTGCGCGGTGACCACTGCCACCTGATCGGGGAAGACGGGCGCCGCTATCTGGACTTTGCAGCGGGCATCGCCGTGAACATTCTTGGGCATTCACATCCTGGTCTGATCGGCGCGATCCAGCGGCAGGCGGCTACGCTGATGCACGTGTCCAACCTCTATGGCAGCCCGCTGGGAGAGCGGCTGGCGCAGCGGCTGGTGGATCTGAGCTTCGCCGATACGGTGTTCTTCACCAACTCGGGCGCGGAAGCGGTGGAGTGCGCCATCAAGACCGCGCGGGCCTACCACAGCCACGTTGGCAATGATCACAAGTTCGAACTGATCACTTTCAACAACGCCTTCCACGGCCGAACGATGGGGACGATCAGCGCTTCGAGCCAGGACAAGATGCACAAGGGTTTCCTGCCGCTCTTGCCGGGCTTCAAGTACGTCGAGTTCGATGATCTCGCGGCGGCCACGGCGGCCATCGGGCCACATACTGCCGGCTTCCTCGTGGAGCCTGTGCAGGGCGAGGGCGGGATTCGCCCGGCGAGCCAGGAATTCATGGCGGGCCTGCGCCACCTGGCCGATGAACATGACCTGCTGCTCGTTCTCGACGAGGTCCAGACCGGGGTTTGCCGTACGGGCACGTTCTATGCCTACGAGCAATATGGCATCGTGCCGGACGTGGTGGCGAGCGCGAAAGGCCTGGGGGGCGGATTTCCGCTGGGCGCCTGCCTTGCCACCGAGAAGGCCGCGCGCGGCATGGTCGCGGGCGCGCATGGTTCGACCTATGGCGGCAATCCGCTGGCCATGGCCGCGGGCGAGGCCGTGCTCGACGCCGTAGGCAACGACGCGTTCCTCGTTCATGTCAACGCGATGAGCGAGCGCCTGCGGACGCGGCTCGGCCAGTTCATCGGCAATTACCCGGAGCTGTTCGAGCTCGTGCGTGGGCGCGGGCTGATGCTGGGGATCAAGATGAAGGTGGAGCCGCGCGGGTTCGTCGCGCATCTGCGTGAAAATCACCAGCTGTTGACTGTCTCCTCGGGCGACAACACCCTGCGCGTGGTGCCGCCGCTGGTCATCGACGAGGCGCACATCGACGAGTTCATGGAGAAGCTGTCCGCCGCGGCGGCGAGCTATGCGGCGGAGGCAATGGCGTGAGCCTGCGACACTTCCTCGAGCTCTCGGATGCCGGCGGAGATGCCGTGGCCGCCATGCTGAACGACGCGCTCGCCCGCAAGACGGCGCGGTCTGATTGGCCCAAGGGCCGGTCCGACGCGGATGCGCCGCTCGCCGGGCGGGTGCTGGCCATGATCTTCGAGAAGAATTCGACCCGTACGCGCGTTTCGTTCGACATTGCCATGCGCCAGCTGGGCGGCAGTGCCATCGTCATGGAATCCGGGGGAATGCAGCTGGGGCGTGGCGAGACCATCGCCGATACGGCTCGCGTGCTCAGCCGCATGGTCGACGCGATCATGATCCGCACCGACGACCATGCCAAGATCGAGGAGCTGGCGGCATACGCCAGTGTGCCGGTAATCAATGGACTGACTGACCGCTCCCACCCGTGCCAGATCATGGCTGATCTGCTGACCATCCTCGAGCACGGCAAGGCGCTCCCGGGCCTTGAAGTCGCGTGGCTCGGGGATGGCAATAACGTGCTGAATTCGATCGTTGAAGCCGCTGGACTGATGAAGTTCAACGTCCGCATCGGTGTGCCTGAGGGTTATGACTGCGATGCCGCCTACGTGGCTACCGCCGTCGCCCGCGGAGCAGGTATTTCGGTCTATCGCAGCGCCGAGGAGGCGGTCTGCGGCGCGGATGTCGTGGTGACCGACACCTGGGTTTCGATGGGACAGGCTCATGCCGAGGCAAAGTTAACGGCAATGGCCCCGTTCCAGGTCACGGAGGCGCTGATGGCCCGAGCCGCGCCGTCTGCGGCATTCCTGCATTGCCTGCCGGCGCACCGCGGTGAGGAAGTGACCAACGGGGTGATCGATAGCTCGGCGTCACTGGTTTGGGAGGAAGCCGAAAACCGAATTCACGCTCAGAAAAGCGTTCTGCGCTGGGTGTTCGGACAGTTGTGAGCGGGCAACCGGAAGCGGAGGGCACCAGTTTCGATCAGGTGCTCGGCTTTACAGTCCCCCAGCGTAACGCCCGGGGGCGCATGGTTCGACTCGGACCGTTGCTGGACGAGATCCTGGCGGCGCATGATTATCCCGCAGTCTTGCGGCATCTGCTGGCCGAAGCTCTCGTCCTCACCGCATTGATGGGGTCACTGCTGAAGTCGGACGACAGCCAGCTCACTCTCCAGGTCCAGACCACTGAGGGCGCCGTAGATCTGCTGGTGTGTGATTATCGCGAGGGCCAATTACGCGGTTACGCGCGGCACGACCCAGTTGGGCTTGCGAAGCTGGGCAACAATCCACCCCTGAACGCGCTGTTTGGTCAAGGATTTTTGGCGATCACGTTTGACCTTGGAGGCACGGGTCAGCGCTATCAAGGTATCGTGCCGCTTGACGGAGATTCGCTGTCCGCTGCTTGCGAGAGCTATTTCCGGCAATCCGAACAGATCCCTACCTTGATCCGCGTTGCCGTAAAGTCGAGCGCGGAGGGATGCACAGCGGGTGGCATGCTGGTGCAGCACCTGCCCGACGGTGAGCTTGGGCGAGAGCGGCTTCACGTGCAGATGGATGACCCCGATTGGGAACACGTGGAGGTACTCGCGGCCAGCCTGCGTCACGATGAACTGCTCGATGCTGCGCTGTCGATGGAAGACATCATCTGGCGCCTCTTCCATGACGAGCAGGAAATTCGCACATTGGCATGTCAGCTTCTGAAACGGGGTTGCCGCTGCTCGGCTGAATACTATCACTCTGTATTGCAACGTTTTCCTGAAGAGGAGCGCGCTCATATGCGAGGCGATGATGGCGAAATCGCCGTTGATTGTGCCTTTTGCTCCCGTATTTTCAAGATCAACCTGTAGGTGCGGTCGTTAGCCCGAAGCGTAACGTAGACCTCCTGGTCTTCACCACTATAATGTAGCCAGGGGTTTCGGTCAGGCGTGGGGGCGCTGGCATGAGCATACGCGGATTACTACTGTTCGCTGGATGGGTCAGTCTGGTAGGAGCGTCTCCGTTGGACGGGAGCAAGCCTGCGCCAACCCCTCGCGCGAATATGCTGGAAAAACTTAGGCCCGGACAGTGGGACCTGCGTCAGCGTGGCGAATCGATGCCGCAGCGAGTCTGTATCAAGGCCGGTATGGAGCTCATCCAATTGCGGCATCCCGGCAGAATGTGCGAGCGCATCGTCTTGGAGCAGGCAGATTCGTCGATTCTTGTGCAGTACACCTGCAGAGGCAGCGGATTCGGTCGGACTCGTATTCGCCGGGAAACCTCGCAACTGGTGCAAATCGAGACCCAGGGCGTCGCCGACGGCTTCCCGTTCGACTTTTCTGCCGAGGGGCGCTGGGCGGGGGAGTGCCAGCGATCAACGGGATGATGCGTCTGGTGCTTGCGCGACGTCGCCAGGGGGCTTAGCGCATCGCCTTGATGATGGACGATCATACCGGGGTCGACGCGATTATCCTGCTTTCGGGCGGGCTGGATTCAATGGTGGCCGGGGGGCTGGCGCGTGCTGCCGGATTTCGCATCAATGCCCTGACGATCGACTACCATCAGCGCCATCGCCGTGAACTGCAGGCGGCAGCAACAGTCGCAGAAGCGCTCGGAGCCTTTCGGCACGTGGTGTTGCCGCTCGATCTCAGCATTTTCGGCGGGTCGGCCCTTACTGCAGATATCGATGTTCCAAAGGGTGGTCTCTCGCCCGGTATTCCTGTCACCTATGTGCCGGCCCGCAATCTCGTTTTCTTGTCACTGACACTTGCCTGGGCGGAGGCCATCGTGGCCAAGGATATATTCATCGGGGTCAATGCCTTGGATTACTCCGGTTATCCCGACTGTCGACCTGAATTCATCTCGGCCTTCTCGGACATCGCAAATCTCGCAACAAAGGCTGGATCTGAAGGAGGTGGGTTCCGGATCCATGCTCCGCTGCAGCACATGGGCAAGGATGAGATTGCGCGAGAAGCCGCGCGTCTGGGATTGGATCCAGGAATAACGTGGTCGTGTTATGACCCGACGCCGGCGGGTCTTGCATGCGGCTTGTGCGACAGTTGCCGTCTGAGGCTGGATGGCTTCAGGCGAGCTGGCTTGGTGGACTCTGTCCAATACGACCCTGGCTGAGCGAACCGGCGTTCAGGCGGGCAGAACGCCGGCTGCGCGAAGAGCTGAAACGAGAGCTGCGAGGGCGCTCCGAGCTTCTGTATCAATCACAGTGCCGCCGGTTGGAGCGGCCGGGACAGCGGGAGCATGCCAGGCGCCACCCGCCCGGCTTATGCGCTGTCCGGTCGCCTTGTTCAGCACCTGCATACCGTCACGGGCATTGGCGAACAGCCATTGGCCTAGTTGCCGTATGGCGATCTTCCCGTCTTGGCCGACCCATTCGCCCGTGGGCGAGAGGCCTATCATCCACGACTGGCCGTCCACAGGGGCGGTCGGAGGGGTGCTTCGCTCGTCTTCGATTGCGCAATGGACAAGACCGTCAATCATGGAAAGGGCTTCGTTGACGAAGTCTTCCTTTTGCGACTGCCCGACGAATAGAAAGGGAAGCGAGAAACGTGCACTCATGGATTCGAATATTACGGGATCAGGCATGGCGAAGCCTCTTGGATCAGATGAGAACGGTCAGGTGGAGTGGAACGGAACCGGCGTAACTGCCTCGCTGACGCACGATTATCGGCGCGCCGGCATGAGCGGCCGTCAAGCTGGCGATCATTGACGCGGGAATCGTCAGGCGTGGCTCACTTGTTGCCCAGATCGCAATGATGTCGCTCTCGGTTCCGAGCAAGATTTCATAGACTTCGCTCTGCTCATGAACGGGCGTGTCCACTTGGTCCCGCCAGATCCAGGCGGCACGAGCCCTACGCGTCCATGCCAGCTGCAAGCTTCCGTCCGCGAGCCGGGTGGTGCGCGGATGAACTGGGAACAACGGGCGCTGCGTCAACCCGCGGCATGCAACTGTCGAAGCTACGGGCGCCAGATCTCCTCCTCCAATAGCCTTAATTGCCGTAGCTGGACTTTGGGCCAGCTGTGCGGCGTCCATTGGAACAAGCTTTTCGTCGAGCAGAACGAAGCGTTCGTTGGCTGCATGAGTTGCGATGTACTGCTCGGTGCCGCCCCGGCCGCGAAGAAGCAGCCCAAGTTCCCATGCGCCGCCGCCCAGTGGTGTTGCCCGGCCAAACTGCAGGATTTCAGATCCGATCAGCGCCCGGTTGGCGCCCATCGCTAGCTGACGCATCGTGGCATCCTGAAGCACCATGTCGGGGCCAAGCAGTTCAACGGTGATCCTGCTTGCCCGATCGATCACAAGCGGTGAAGCACGGGGGGCAGGAGCCGCGACAATTCCTAGCGTCGCCCGGCTTCTGCCGGTGGTCCCGGCCGGAACCAGCTGGCCATCTCCATTGTCGATGTAAAGAGCCGCTCCCGCCCACCCCAATGAGGATGACGATGCCGCCACCCGAACCATCGGAACGTCGCCTGCCCCGCTGCCGTCCCACGGCAGCTCGAACGCAGCAAGCGATGTGACTCCGATTTCGAGATCCGCAGCCGTGGCGGCTCGGCCCGTGTCGGTCGGCAGAGACAATGCCGTGGGAGGCGCCGCGAAAGGTGTTCGCACCAGTGTCAATTCCAGTCCGGTAGCACGCCATTCCCATGTGACCACGCGCCAGATACCGGTCATGCCGGGCATCGTGACCAGCGCTCCGGGCCGGCAACCGGGGTCAATTTCGGATGACCGCCAAAGTACGGATTGTCGGGACCAATCCGCTCGGCGAGCAGTTGATTCGATTAAGTCTCGCGCGTGGCTCGACGTCAGGGAAACCGGCACCTCGAGAGTGTTGACCTGACCTGGCCGCACGGTTCCGGACGAACGCTGAACGCTTGGCTGATAATCGCGGCCGACGTCATAATAGCGCAGAGCGGCGGGGCCCACTTCGTCAGACCCTGAACGTTTGATGGCGAAGCCGACCTTTGCGCCGAATTCGTCGTCTTTTGTGCCGGCGGTCGGCTCCCGCAGCAGGATCGGAGCGCCGTCCCGCTCTCCGGTAATGCGCAGTGCATCAGGGGTAATGTCGTAGAACAGCGGGACGACGGGCTGGAGTTGGCCCAGCACTTCTGCAAGAGCGCCGTCCTGGGAGAGTCCGGAAAGCGCTCCGAGCGTTATTTCGCTGTCCAACCCATCGAACACGTCTTCGGCAAGTTGCCCGATCCCGAACTCCGCTTCGTCGGCAATGACCTCGAAGGTGAGCGCCGGTATGCGGTTGCCGAAGTCGGCCAGTTGCAGGTTCTCGAAGACGACGTAGGCCAGGTTGCGATAGGCGGGCCCCGGCAGTGGCGCTTCGGCGGCAGCGATCAACGGATCAGGTGCCTGATCCCCCGTGCCACTATAGAACCGGATAGTGCCTCCGCTTTTCATGTCTCCGGCCGCCCCCCGGAGGAGGTTGCCGTCGGCCCAGATGCGGCCGATCTCCCGCAATTTCCTGCTTGAGAGCGCCACGGCAAGTGAAACCGAGTAAGAATAGCTTGTGACGGACGGCCTCCCCTTTCCGCCGCCTTGGGTGTCGCGATGCTCGACCAGATCGGTCGCCCAAATGATCGATCCGCCGATCCTCATGCGCCCGAAGCACCGCGGCAATGCAGCCCCGTAGCTGGACGTGCTCGCCGAAAGCTCCTTAAGGCGTGGCCCCTCGCGTGAGCCCGAGCCGATGATCGCGGAATCGATCTGGCGGCCGACAAGCGCGCCGATGGCACCGCCAAACGGGCCGCCGAAAATTGAACCGAGGGCAGAAAACACCAGAGTGGCCATTTGGTGTACTCGTCAGAGGGAGGGGATAAGACGCCAGTGGCGCAAGACCGTGGCAGGCGACGGGGCGGGGCCAAGGACGACCTTGCGCAGGAGCGCGTGCGCTTCGATAATCATAGCAGGGTCGGGGCTGACTACCGCGAGATGGAGCTGGCCCGGGCCAGGCGACATTAGCAGGACGTCCCCGGGCCGGGCTGGCCCGCCGACCGGCAGGAAGGAGTGGCGCTGGGCCCAGGCATCCGCATCCGGCCAAGTGCCAGTGCGCAGAAGGTATCCCGTTGGTAGTTCGCATCGGCGACCTATGGCCCGCAACCCGGCAACCACTACGCCTACGCAGTCCAATCCGGTTTCAGGCGAGCGTCCGTGCAACCGGAATTTGGCGCCGACCAGGTCCAGCGCCGCTCGCGCGAACGCCTGTTCCTCGTCCATCAGCCGACCGGGTAGCGAGCCAACAGGTCGTTTCCCGGAAGGAATGGCTCACCCCGAAAATTAATAGCGTTCTGGAAGCGGTCGTGGCAGGTCCCGAGCGTCCGATCACAGCCTTCCCGCAGAATAACGGCGGTATTCGACGGGATCGGGCGCTCGATCGGCTTAGCCAGCACCAGCTGGCCTCCAACACAGTCCACTATGCCGGTCCTTGTCCCTGCCACGGGCCCGTCGACCCACCGCAGTTCGCCGCCTGCCAACTGCCCCGGAGCTATTGACGCGGAGACTTCGACCGAATTTGCATTCAGGTCGACAGCTGAAATGGTCCCGCGGTGGGTGTAACGGGCACCTGACAGCGAGCAGCCCGGGCCGCAGAATGTCGCTCGGCAGGTCGGGCTGGTGCGGGGAATGGTATCCATGTTCAAATCGACCTTGCGCGAACGCAGCGCCGCGTTGAACTTGCCCCCGTCTTGCGACACTTCGCCGATCGTGCCTTCGTAAAGCACATGGGTATCGTGATTTTCCCAGTCGATCAGGCCTACGACGACCCTGGCGCGGTCAAATCGTCCCACGCCCAGGTCGGCCTCACTGATGGCATCGTGCGTCAGTGCGCCGTCAATTTCGGCACTGTCCGGCTCCAGGTCTGAAGAGCACCGGATTGCCGAGGGGATCATCCCTGGCGCGGTTCTGTGGAGGACGTCGTCAAACCACAGGTCGGCGTCGTGGGTAGTAAACCCCAGGGTCACGCCATCGGTGCGATAAATTCGCCAGAAGGTGGCGACGGTCTCGACTTCCTGAGAAAACCAGATTCGGCTCATACGTCCTCCCTGATCTCCACAACAGGCACGTTCGGTGCCTCAACTGCCGCGAAGCTCGCGCCGGACACCTGCAGGTGATCCTCGGCAAAGCGTACCGGCACGTCGAACAGGTAGCCTGCGCGCACGATCGCCCCGGCCCCCGGGGGTGCGGCGAAATTGATTGTTCCGCGCGCGCCAAGCGACCACCCGGTCGCCATTATGGCTCCATCGACGCTGATCTTGAGCGAAGCGGCCACGGGGCGCGTGATCCTGCGCACCTGCGGCTCCGCACCTTCACCATAGAGCTTCACCAGCGGGTAGGCTGTCCTCAGGCCATCACCGGTGCCGATGGGCTGGTCGAGGGCCGTCGGCGTTCCGGTCATCCCGTTCGAACTGAAATCCGAGGGGTCGCGCAGGCGGAAGCCGCGGGCCGCTCCCCGCCGGGCCCGAAAGAACGTGAGCAGCGCCCCGAGATCTGCTTCCGAACGAATTCCCGGCCCGACGTCGAACCGCAGGCGGGCGTCGGCCCAGACGCTGTTGCGACGCTCGAAGCCGGACGCGGTAACCGTCACGTTGGTCGAGAACTCGGGAGTAACGGATGTTCCGATGCCCAGCGCAAGCGGATAGGCGACATCGTCGAAGGCTTGCATCTGATCGTCCTGTGAAAGGTCGGGGAGGCGCACGAAGCCATCCCGGCAAATTTGCGGGAGAGCCCAGACAAATATTCGCGGTATGCCGCGTGTCCGGGCTTCGTCGATGCCAAGATCTATGTTCCGCCATGCGTCCTTGTCCGCGGGAAGTAGGACGAAGCCGGCAAAATAGTCCTGGTGCTCCAGATCATACCCAAGGCGAGCGTCCAGCGCGGCGTAGGCGCCGTTGCGCAGACCGGATGCACCGGCCGTAAGCCAATCGTAGTCCTCCACCTGAAGCCGGTCGAAAGCAGGCGAATGCCAGCCTGCGGGCAGGTTCGCGCGCCTGGCCTCGGGCATGGCAGGGTCGAGCAGTGTCGGCGTGAATGCCAGCAGCAGCACTTCGGCTGTTCCTGGCGCAGCCGCGTCGCGGATGGCGTCGCGCAGGCTCAGTGTCGCATTGGCCAGGATTGTTCCGGCGTTATCCAGCAGTGTCGTCTGCGTCGACGCCAGCGGCGACCGCAATGAGCCGACGTCCGCCGGGCTGCCGCCGAGAGCCGACTTGGCGGCGGCATCGTAAATGTGGATCCGAGCATCATGATCGATCCACCACCAGGGTTCACCGATCTGGACCTGCACTGGCAAATCGGCTGCCTTGAGCAGGGCCGTAAGCACACGGGCGATTTTCTCCAGCCAGGCCATGGCTGCCGCGTTGGCTGGAGATATCAGGGCCGAAGGTGGGACCCAGCCAGTGCGTGCAGGTGTGCCGTCGAAAGCCCGCTGCTGCCAGGCATCGGGGCAATGCTGCGCCAGGCATTCGAACGAGAATGAGAGGATGGGGGAAACGCCGAATTCTGCCGCTGCTGCCAGGAAGCTCTCGTGCCAGGTCATGGCCGGGGTGCAAAACGCGCTCGCTGCCGGGTCAACCATGAAGCCACTGCCCTCGGCCTTGAGGTTGAGGAAATGGCTCATGCCCACGTAGTGAACAATCCGGCCCCGGTAGCCGAGCGCCATGACATTGCGCAGCACCCGGGTCGGGGTAAGATTGCAGCTATCGTCATAGGCGGTGGCGCAGGATACGCCGTGCGGTGGAACCATTGCGTCGCCGATATTGAGCATCGACCGTTCGCCGTCGCAGCGGATCTCGGTCAGCTCAGCCCAGCCCTCGACTGGGGCAGGAAGGGCTTCTGTGCTGCCGGGCGAATAGGCCGGCGGCACGAAGGAGATGAACATTCGGTCGATATCCCGCGGGTAAACCGGGTCTGCTTCGCCCGGCAGCAGAAAGCCGCCGTCCAGATCCTCGAACGGAATTTCGATCCGGGCATCTGTTGGCGAACCGGTACGAGCGTAGTTCCACAGGCGGACGTACCATGTCCGGCTGGCTCCGGTCGCATCACGTCCTTCAATGGTGAGCGTTGGACCGTTGACCGCATCGAGTGCGATGATTCCTCCGGATCTCCAGCGAAACGTCAGTGTGGTGCGTGAATAATCCCGGTCGGTGCGGTAGGCGAGCAGTGGGTGGTCGAACCTGTCGGCGCTTTCCCAGATGACGCCGGCGAGATCTCCGCGGCGCATGAATTTGGTATCGACGCGAAGTGCATCTGCGGCGATCACCGTCACGGCAGCCATCATCGGCCGGGGGAAATTCACGGTCCAGAATTGCGGGTCAAAGCGCTGGATCCAGTCGCTGTCCTGACCCTTTCTGGTGGAAGCCAGCCAGAATGTCATTTCGGGTTTGCTCCTAACCTTCGCGAAGCGCGCGGCGAACGGCGCTGGCGACTTGGCGGCTCGAACGCTGCAGGGCTTGCGCACCATCGCTGCCGGAGGCTGCGTTGACGTTGATAGAGACGCGAACCTCGCGCGGGGCGGCAAGCGTGCCTGCAGCCTCGACCCGGCCGGCAGAGGTTGGAACGAACATCTCGGGGCCATTTTCGCCCACGATGTAGCCGCGCCCCGGCGAAACCGGACCGCCAGTTGCCCGGCCGGGGAGGCCCAGTACTGAGCCGAGCAGCCCGCCCAATCCGAACAGGCCTCCCATGCCGCCGCCTGATCCAAGCGAGCCAAGACCGGCTTTCAACGCCTGCATGGCGATGGCATCCAGCACGTTCATCGCCGTGCGGCGCAAGTCCTCGAAGCCCAGGCTGCCGCGGCGGATGGCGCCCAGCAGCCCTCGCTCAAGCACGTCCCCGGCCCTGGCGAACCCGTCGGTCAGCGTCCCGTCGAACGTGCCGCGCATTGCGGCGATGTCCTGGGCAAACCCTTGGGTATTCGCGCGAACGTCCACGAGAAGGGTGTCGACCGCATCAGTCATTGTCGTGCTCCATCAGGCGCGTCAGTTCCGCGCGGCCGAGCGGTGCGGTGCAGCCGCCCTCCACCGGCATGAGGATCGCGGCGAGCTCTGCCGGCGTTGCGCTCCAGAACTCATCAGGCCGCCAGCCGAGGAAGCGCCCCGCCACACCTGCCAACTGTCCGGCAGCGACGGCGAACCGATCGGTCACGCCGCACCCTTGAGGATCTGCTCCAGCAGCATGCGCAGCGGCCCCGTGGCCGCGGCCAGGCCCTGCGTGGCAATGGCTTCACCCACCTCATCGCGGTCGATCCGGTCGCGGTCGGCAAGGCAGTGCCAGAACAGTCCGGCCATCTCCACCAGGCGCAGCTCGCCCGCCCCGGCTCGTTCGACCAGTGCGAACAGCGAGCCGAGCTCCTCCTCGGCTCCCACCAAGGCGGAGTAGGTGGGGCGCAGGAGGCGCGGGCGTCCGCCGATGATGAGTATTGCTTCGCCGCGCATCGGATTGGCGGAAGGGTTCACGCGGTCACCACGTGGCCGGAGCTTTCCAGGGCCAGCGTGTAGTTGCGCTCGCCGTTGAAATCGCCCGCGTAATCGAGGCGGGTAATCAGAAATGTGCCGCGCATCTTCGCCCCGTCCTCGAAGCTCAGTTCATAGTCGGCCAGGGTTCCGGAAAGGGCGCAGTCCCGGATCTGGTTCTCTGCCGAACTACCAAGGAAAATACCCGCGGCGCTGACTGAGACATGCCGTACGCCCGCGCCCGAAAGCAGGTCGCGCCAGCCGCCGCTGTCCTTGCTGGTGACGACCACGGCATCGCCGGTGATCGACATCTGCGTCGTGCGCAGCCCGGCCACCGTGCGGTAGGTCGGAGTGGCGGCACCATCGGAAATCTTGAGCAGGAAGGCGGCGCCTTTCTGAGCTGCCATGGCGTTTCTCCAGAATGTAGGGGGATGGCAAAATGGTTTGCGCGGTCAGTCCGCGAACAGGCGGAAGCGGTATTCGGTCAGGATCGAGCGGACATTGGCGGCGCGTTGCTGGCTCCGCGCCCGGATGAAGTTTGCGAATACGATGCGGTAGCCGTCCTGTTGCGCAGGCAGGGAGGCGATCCGGTTTTCGATCGCCGAAACCAGCTCCGCCGCGGTGTCCGGGCGATCTCCCCGGCAATGCAATTCGAGCGCGATCCGAACCTCGCGGCCGTCCCGATCCTTGGTGCTGGCATCGATGCTCGCACTCGTGGCTATGGCCAACCAGGGGAGCGCCGCCTTCGCCGGCGCTTCCTCGCTTACGGCGTTGAGCATGCCCGAGAGCGTGGGATCGGCCGAAAGCCAGCTAATGAGCGCGCTGCGCAGAGCAATTTCCATCATTTCGCTCCCATGGTGAACAGCGGCCACAGCAGTCCGGCATTGCGCCAGACGTGGTCGGACCCGCGCCGGGCCAGCGATCGGGCCCGTGCACGTGCCTGGCCGAGCACAGCCGCCCGTTGCACCAGTCGGTCGAACAGGCCGCTGAAGTCAGCCGTCGTGCCGAGGCCGCTCACAGCAGCCGCAGTCCGCGCCACGGACGCCACAAGGCGGCCACCGCCGCGGGGGGCAGGGCCTGTGCTTCACCCGTTTCCCGCTGGCGATAGTTGTGCGCGGCCAGGCGAACGATGCCGTGCCGCAGGCCGTCGGGCAGGGAGTCCCAGTTGGCGGCGAGTCCCGCCGTGAAGCCGACAGCGATCCGCTCGGCCAGTCCCGGGCTTGACACGCGCACCCACCCGGTTCCGTCGGCGCGGAATTCGATGGCATAGGCCGACGGGTCGAGCGTGGTGCGCGTACCCGCATGATCGATGCCGGAAGCGCCCGTGATCGCGATCACCGGCCGCGCCGCAATGGCCTGCCAGCCGGCGCTCACGCACAGCAATTCCTCGCATTCGGCGCTGAGCGGCATGGTGCCGGTGAAGGCCTCGCAGGTTTCCAGCGCACCGCGCAGCAATGCTGTGAGCGAGGCGTCCTCGGACGAGGTGGTGATGCCAAGCCAGTCCTTGAGCTCGGCCAGCGCCCCAGGCGCGAGGGTCGCTGGCGCGACGATTGCCCGCTTCATGGCGGTCTCCTGGTTGTGTTCGAAAAGGAAGGGGGCGTCCGCGCCAGGTGCCGGAAAGGGCACTCGGCGCGGACGCGGGCGGCGGGCAGGGAGGGGGTACCCGCCGCCGGTCAGTCAGCTCAGGTGGAGATCTTCAGGAGCTTGATGGCTTCGCTGTCGAGCACCTGGCCGCCCACGCGCTTGGTCGCGTAGAAGTTGACGTAGGGCTTGTTGGTATAGGGATCGCGCAGGATCTGGGTCGCGGTCCGCTCGGCGATGAGATAGCCGTTGCGGAAGTTGCCGAAGGCGATCGGGAAGGCGCCGGCGCCGATATCGGGCATGTCGTCGGCTTCGATCACCGGATAGCCCAGGAGACGGGCAGGGGCGCCCTCCATCAGGCCCGGCTGCCACAGGAACGAGCCGTCGGCAGCCTTGAACTTGCGCACCGTGGCAAGCGTCGCCGTGTTCATGATGAAGACCGCGCCCTGGCGGTGGCCGCTCTTCAGCGAATGGACGAGATCGATCAGCTTCAGCTCGGGGGCGGTGTCGAAGCCGGTGGCATTGCCGGTCGCGATGAACTGCAGGGTGCCGAAGGCGCGGGTCGCGTCGGTGGCATTGCTGGTCGTCGCCTGGAGGAAGCCCTTGGGCTGGTTGGTGCCGGTGCCGTTGATGAAGGCCGCGCCTTCGGCCCGGGCGAATTCCGAACCGATCTCGCGGGCCAGCCATTCCTCGACGTTGAACACCGCATCATCAAGCATGGCCTGGGTAGCCGACGGGTTGGCATAGAGCTCGCCGAACGGCGGAGCGATTTCGGCGAACTTGGGCGAGGTCGTTTCCGGGCGCGCCGCCGTTTCGCTGACCCAGCCCGAGGCAGCCCCCGAGGTCATGACCAGCTTGCGATAGCCGGCGGTGCCCACCTGAACGACTTGCGAAACCGAGCGCAGCGGGCTCAGCTTCTTGAGCACGCCGGCAATCTTCTCGTCGATGACGCGCGGCACGGCATAGCCGCCGTCGGCCGGCACGGCGCCGGAGAGCGACTTCAGTTCGGCCTCGCGGCCATGGCGCAGGTAGCCGTCGACGAAGCTCTTCACTTCGATGCCCGAGGCCGCCTCGCCGCCGAGCGCCGGACGGCTCGTGCGGGCAACGCGATCGAGCCGCGACTTTACTTCCTCGACGTCGGAGCGCAGCGCGCCAAGCGCCTCCTCGGCCGCCTCCTGGCGCGCGACGAGGTCGAAGGACGCGTCGAGCTGTTCGACAGGCGTTTCATTTTCCATGGGGCAGTTCACCTTTCACACGTGATTGCGGCCGCCCCCGGGGCGGCCTGTCGGAATTGGAATTCGGTAGGATCCGTCACTCGACCAGGTGGACGCGCGCGGCGTCCTGCATCGGGTGGGTGACGAGGCTCACCTCGAAGAGGTCGATGTCGGTCAGCTCACGGCCCGCGCCGTCACGGCGAAACCCCCGGGCGGTGTAGCCGAACGACAGGCCCGTCACCGCGCCGCGCTTCAACGCCGCGGCCGCGCCCCCATCGGGGTTGTCGATCGCCGCGATCACGCGCAGTCCCCGCGGGTCCTCGGCGGCCGTTTCGACCCAGCCGATCCGTTGGTCGGGCCGGTGCTGCCAGTAGAGCGGCAGACGATCCTTGCGCTCGGCGAGAGTGCGGGCGAAGGCACCCGGACGGACGGTGTCGCGGCCGCTGTCACGCCGGTCGAACAGCGCGGCATATCCGGCAAATCTGAGTGGGCCGGTACCGCCGCTCACCGCAGCAGCCCGGCCTGGCCCAGCCTCACGGCAAGGCCGATCAGCAGCAGGGCACTGGCCCCACTCACCACCCAGCCTACAATCGTGCGCCAGGCGCTCCGCTTCGCATCGCGCCAGGCGGCGAGCAGCTGGCGCAGCTCGGAGAGGTCCTCGTGCGCCCGCTCGTCGTCGAGGCCCATGCGCACCAGAACGCGCTCCGCGCCCAGTTCGCTGGCTTCCTCGACTATCGCACGAAGCGTCACCAGATCGCCGCCCGCGCCTGCTGCCTGGGCCATCAGGCCAGCCAGCATGTCCTGTCTGTTCATTGTTTGTTCTCCACGCCCTTCTGCGCAGTGGTGCCGTTGACCGGCAGCCTCAGCATGGTTCGTTTCTCATCGGCGGTGAGGAAGTCCGCGCTGCTTACCTGCGTCCACAGCGCCTGCCGGTCCTCGGCGAGCGCCGGGACCCGGTCGAGGTCGATTGCCAGCGGACCGGCGGTGTCGAACCAGGTCGCCAGCCCCTCGTGCAGCGCGGCGAGGATCTTGCCGGCCAGGGGGAGCAAGGTCAGCCGCCAAAGCGCCCGGTTTGCCTCGCGATAGTTGGAATAGGTCGAGTCACCTGGCAGGCCGAGCAGCATCGGCGGCACCCCAAAGGCCAGCGCGATGTCACGTGCCGCAGCCGCCTTCAGCGTCGCGAAATCCATGTCTGCTGGCGAGAGGCTGAGCGATTGCCACTTGAGCCCGCCTTCGAGCAGCATCGGCCGCCCGGCATTGGTCTCGCCCGAGAAGGCCTGGGCCAGCTCGGTCCTGAGCCGGTCGAACTGCTCGGTGGTGAGGCCGCCTGCCTCGCCGCCGGCATCGTAGACGAGCGCGCCAGACGGCCGCGCCGCGTTCTCCAGAAGCGCCCGGTTCCAGTTGGCCGCCGCATTGTGGATCGCAACGGCCTGGTCGGCGGCGGCGAGGCACCCGGCGCCATAGTGATCGTCCGCCGGATGGAACGAGCGGATGTGAATGAGATTGGGCGATGCATCCGCGTCCAGCAGCGGGATCGTCAGCACCTGCTCGCCCACGCGGTAGGCAAAAGCCTCGGGCCAACCGTCGGCCCCGATCACCGCCGTCATCCGCTCGGGCCGCAGGGCAAACAGCTCGACCGGTCGCCCGGCCCCATCCTTCAGCACCTGGACATAGGCATTGCCGTGGAGCAGCAACTGGCTCGCCAGCGTCTCCAGCAGCGGCTGCCCGGCGGTGGTCGCGCGGACCAACCGCTCCAGTAGCGGGTCCGTCGCCAGCAGCGCCGCGCCGCCGATGCCCTCGGCCACCAGACGTACCGCACGCTGGGCCACGGGGTTGTCGAGATAGGCCCGGCGGACGGCACCCTGATACTCGAACGGAGCCTTCGCTCCGCCGCAGTCCGCAAAAATCCATGGGCTCGAATAGGTGCGCGCCAGCGGGACGCGCGGCGCACCGCTCTTGAACGCGGCCACCAGGCTCTGGAGAATAGACATCGGAATTGTGGTTCCTTGTTTGTTTGTTACGCCCTCCACGGACATCGAGGGAGTGGGCCGGTGCTGCTCGGAATTGGCAGTGCCAATTCCGTCAGTCGCCAAATCGCCACACGCGCGGCGCGGTCCGGCGCGTCAGGCACAGTTCGGTCAGTGCCCAGACCAGCGCATCGGCGCGATCGGGCGAACGCCCCGGTCCCTCGTAGCCGCCGCCCGGCAGCAGCCCGCAAAGCTCGTCCTCCAGCCGGGCGAACAGTCCCGCGTGTCGCACCCGTCCAGCCTCGTAGAGCGCCGCGACGGGTTCGGCCCGGGCACTCTTGCCCTTGCTGGCATGGACCAGCTTGAGGGGCAGGGCGATATCAGCCGCGCGAAGCACGCTTCCCACCATGGCCCCGCCCTGATTGGCTTCGGCCACAACTCTGTCGGCCTGCCAGGCGCGGGCGGCTTCGGCCACGGCGCGGGCCCAGCGCTCGGGCCGGGCCTTCTCCACCGAAGCATCGGCCAGCACCCGGGCAAGGCCATCCTCGCCAAGCGCACAGACCACGATGCCGCAGGCGTCTCCGTCAGCCGAAGCGGGCGGGTCCACCCCGATCACCGTGCGCCGCGGGGGCGAGGGCACGGACGGGGCCCTGCATGCCTCCAACAGGGCGCGGGTCCACAACGCGCCCTCCCGGTCCAGCAGCAGTTCCCCGTCCAGCTCCTGTCGCCCCAGCAGGCTCTGACCGAAGGTGCCGCGCATCGCGCTCACGAAACGGGGCGGCAGGTTGGCGGCATTGTCGAAAGTGCTCCCGCGGGTCACCACCAGCTCACTATCTGCATTCTCTTCCAGGATGCGCCGCAGCAGCGGCACATCACGCGGCGTGGTCGTTGCCACCACGCGCGGATGGTCGCCCAGCCGCAGGCCCATCAGCAGGTTGTCCCAGGCGCTCGTCGCGCGGCTGGACGCATGGTCCCACTTGGCGATCTCGTCACACCAGGCATGGCTGTGCTGGGGGCCACGCAGCGAATCCGGTTCGGCCGCCGAATAGAGCGTGGCCTGGGCGCCCGAAGGCCAGGTCAGCCGGCGGGTAGAACTTTCAAACTTTGGGCGCATGTTGGGCGCGCCGATGTTGCGCAGTCCGCTTTCGCCCTCCACCATGATCGCCCGGGCCTCGGCAAGGCTTGCGGCAACCAGCGCAATCCGCGCCGCGCCATCGCGCTCGGCAATGGCGCGCACCCATTCGGCCCCGGCGCGGGTCTTGCCGAAGCCGCGCCCGGCCAGGATCAGCCAGGTTCGCCAGTCACCTGCCGGCGCCAGCTGTTCCGGCCGCGCCCACATCGGCCAATGCCAGGACCACGAGTTGCGCTCCTGTTGATTCATCGCTTCGACGAACCCGTCGAGTTGCACCGGTTTCGCATCCTTGATCACGTCCAGCAGCCCTGAGGGCCGGCGCTGGCGGTCACTCATGCGGCAAGCCGGCCTGCGCTGCCCGGCTGGCGATCACGCTCTCGCGCAGCCGCGCCAGCTTGGCGTCGAGCGAGGCGCGGATTTCCTCGGCGGTCACGTTGTCCTGCATCGCCTGGTATTTCGCGCGGGTATCCTTGTGCGCCAGCAGCAGGCGCAGGGCCGTGGCATTGTCATACTTGTTCGCGGGCACCTCGCGGGATTCCCCCGTCCGCAGGCGGAACAGGAGTTCCATTTCGAGGTGGTCGTAGCCTTCGCATAGAGCCGCCAGCCAGGCATCGGCAAAACCCCGGTCCTCGCGCTTGGTCTTGTAGACCCAGGTGAGGCTGATGTCGGCGCATTGTGCCGCGGCGGTGACGTTGGACGTTTCGGCCAGGCAGGCGAGGAACGTCTCGCGCCAGTTCTTGGGCGCACCAAAGCGCCGCCGGCGCGCAGGCGCGCCGCCAGTGTCGTCTGTCATGATCTGAATCTTCCGAAGGGGGCGCTGCCGCTTCCGAGGGGAGAAGCGAATCGGTTTATCGCGATGTTCCGTTTATGTACCGAAACAGCGTGACGATGTCAACACGAAAGTGCCATAACGGTTAAAATGCCGCAGCCTTGCGGTTCTGCGGGCCGCGCCCTAAGAGGCCGGCTGCCGCAAGGGAAGGGACTGCCATGATCCGCCGCCTCTACGACTGGACCATGGCCAAGGCCGCGGATCCCCGCGCGGAATGGTGGCTGGCCCTGTTCGCCTTCGTCGAAGCCAGCTTCTTCCCGATCCCGCCCCATCCTCTGCTCGGCCTGATGTGCCTGGCCGCTCCGCGCCGGGCCGTTCGCTTCGCCGTGATCGCCACGCTGGCCTCGGTCGCCGGGGGCTTGCTTGGCTATGCCATTGGCCATTTCGCCTTCGAAGTGTTCGGGCGCCAACTGCTCGATGCGCTGCATCTCACAAACAGCTTCCCCTATGCCGCCTGCAAGCTGCGGGGAGAAGCAGGCTTCCTGGCCATAGTTGCCAAGGGGGCGACCCCTATCCCCTTCAAGCTGATCACCATCACCGCCGGGTTCATCGGCATGCCGCTGGGCAAGTTCGTGTTGGCCAGCCTGATTTCGCGCTCGATCAGCTTCTTGATCGTGGGCGTGCTGTTCCGCCTGTTCGGCGCTCCGATCAAGGCCTGGATCGACCGGTACCTCGGTCTTGCCGTAGCCGGCTTCCTCGCCCTGGTGGTGGCCGGCTTCGTCGCCGCGGCCCTACTCGGTGGGCACAAGGGCACCGGCGTCGATGCCTGCTCCGGCGCCACCATGGAATCTCTCGCAGCCTGATTTTCCCTCAAGGAACCGTCTGGAATGCCAACGAAAATTGCGCCTGGCGCATCGTTCAAGGACAACCTCGCCCTGCTCCCGCCCATCGCCGGGCTGGACCGCGTCGAACTGCTCGACACAACGGGAAATGTGGTCGGTTTGATTGAAAACCAGGCGGGCAAGCAGGGCTCGCTGGCAGTCTATGCCTATCTCGCCGAAGTCTTCGGCGACCTCGACGCCGATGCGGCCGAGCATGCCCTGGCGGTCTTCGCCGAGCACACGCCCGATGCGCGCGCTCGGCCCGGTGCGCACCCGAACATCGATCGCCTGCTCGAGATCGTGAGCGGCGGCCCCGCCCTGCAAATCAGGGTTATCGCTGCAAGCGAGGCGTAAAGCGCAGGGGCGGGCAAAGCGCGCCCCTGCGTCAGGTCATGCCGGCAGGATGCCCGCGGTTTTCCCCGCCCGCTCGAACCGCCCGATGATCGTCTGGACCTGCTCGGCCGTATGCTCGGCGCAAAGAGAGCAGCGCAGCAGCGTCATGCCCGCAGGCGTAGCGGGCGGCCGCGCAAGGTTCACGTAAAGCCCTTCCTTGAGCAGGGCTTCCCACATCATCGCCCCGCGCTCGAGGTCGGGCATGATTACGGAGATGATGGCGCTCTGCGGCTCGCTTGTGCCCAGTTGGAAGCCCAGGTCGGTCAGGCCCTTGTGCAAGGTCCGGCTGTTCTCCCACAGGTGCGCCCGCTTGTTCGCCCCGTGCATCAGCTTGCGAATCGATGTCGCCGCCGTCGCCACCACGCTGGGCGGCAGGCTCGCGGTGAACACGTAAGGCCGGCAGACCAGCCGCAGGATCTCGAACTTGGGATGGTTTGAAACGCAGAAACCACCCACCGTGCCGACCGACTTCGAGAATGTCCCGATCACGAAATCGACCTGGTCCAGCACCCCCTGGTCCTCGGCCACGCCGCGCCCGTTTGGTCCGATGAAGCCCATCGAGTGAGCCTCGTCCACCAGCACCATCGCCCCATTGCCCTTGGCGACCCTGATCATGTCCTTCAATGGCGCGATGTCGCCGAGCATCGAGTAGACGCCCTCCAGCACAACCAGCTTGCCCGCGCCTTCCGGAATGCGCTTCAGGCGCTTTTCCATGGCGACGAGATCATTGTGGCGGAACGGCACCACCTCGGCATCGCCCATCTTGCAGCCGTCCCAGATGGACGCATGGCTATCGATGTCGAGGACGATGTAGTCGCCCTTGCCGGCCATGGTGGAGATGATCCCCAGGTTTGCCTGGTAGCCGGTGGAGAACACCATGGCATGGTCCATGCCATAGAACTCCTTCAGCGCCTCCTCGACGTCGCGGTGTCCCGCATAGGTCCCGTTGAGCACGCGGCTTCCGGTGGTCCCCGAGCCGAATTTGTCCAGTGCTTCCTTGCCTGCGGCGATGACATCGGGGTCGAAGGTCATGCCCATGTAGTTGTAGGTGCCGAGCAGGATCGTCTCGCGCCCGTTGCACATGGCGACGGTCGGCGAGAGCACCTTCTCCATCACCAGGCCGAACGGATCGGTAACGCCCGTCGCCAGCAGGCCTTCGCGCTGCTGGATCAGGCCATCGAACTTGCTGAACAGGTCCGTCATTTGCGGCATCAACCCTTGAGCTTGACCACGGCGTCGACCAGCTGGCCGTAGTTCTCGATTTCGGCCTGCTGGTTCATCGAGATGATGATGTCGAACTCGTCCTCGATCGCGGCCACGAAGTCCATCACGGTCAGGCTGTCGAATTC
>Ga0070669_100000903_pt1 | contig 21609 bp, 25 predicted proteins | sample KBSS53metaG_FD_64680 | JGI IMG/M metagenome (GOLD analysis project Ga0070669, IMG submission 64680) | Switchgrass rhizosphere microbial communities from Kellogg Biological Station, Michigan, USA - KBS S5-3 metaG | ecosystem: Host-associated > Plants > Roots > Rhizosphere > Soil ...
ATGCGGGTGCGCTGGGCCTTGGAGGAGGTCAGCCAGGCCTACGACGTGCGCCTGCTTACCTTCGCCGAGATGAAGGAGCCGGCGCACCGCGCCCTCAGCCCGTTCGGCCAGATCCCCACCTATGAGGACGGTGGGCTGACGCTGTTCGAGTCCGGCGCCATCGTGCTGCACATCGCCGAACGCCACGCAGGCCTGCTGCCCGACGATCCGGACGCCCGCGCGCGCGTGATCGCCTGGATGTTCGCCGCCGTCAGCACTGTGGACCCTCCGATCATGGAGCGCAGCCTGGCTTTCCTACTTGAGCGCGAGAAGCCCTGGTACGACGAGCGCATCGCCGGCCTCGACGCGCGGGTTCGAGCGCAGCTGGACGAATTCTCCGCGGCGCTTGGCGAGGCCGAGTGGCTGGAAGGCGCCTTCAGCGCGGCCGACCTCCTGATGGTGCATGTGCTGCGCCGGCTGGCCTCCTCCGGCATGCTCAACGACTATCCTGTTATCGCCGCCTACATCGGCCGCGCCCAGGCCCGCCCCGCGTTCCAGCGCGCCTTCGCGGCGCAGCTCGCAGTGTTCGGGGCGTCCAAATCGGCGAACGGTCACGATCGTCGCTAGATCAACGGTCATGCAGTCGAAACCCAGGATCGCTTCATCGCTCATCCTCGTCGCGGCGTCGCTTGCGTGTTCCACCGCCGTGCTCGCAGCATTTCGCGATCCGGAGGGGCCCAACCTTCTCGTGACTGTTGGGCTGGCTGCGCTGATCTATCTTCTATGCTTGGCGTTCTATCTATCTCGCTTTCTCCCCACTATTGCGGGACCGGTCCGCGTCCTTGCCGCGATCGTGGTTCAGATAGTCGTCGCGGTCGGCGTCTACGTCGTGGGGCGCTAGGATCAGCTCAGCCCGTGGGCGACCCACCGCCTCCCGCTCTTCAAGGGACCGCCCGTTGACCTCCGCTTTTCATAAGCCGAAGCGGCATTGACGCGCAAAACATACGCCAGTATGCATATACACATACATGCATACTGGTATTTTCGAAACCCTCGCCGACCCCACCCGCCGCCGCATCGTGGCGGCGCTGATCAGCGGCGAGCGACCGGTTGGTGACATCGTCCGCGACGCCGGCGTCCACCAGTCCGGCGTCTCCCGTCATTTGCGGCTCTTGCATGAGGCCGGCTTCGTCTCGGTGCGGCCGGATGGCCAGCGCCGGCTCTATGCGCTCCGCCCCGAGCCGTTCCGCGAACTGGAGGCCTGGCTCGCCCAATACCGCCGCCTCTGGGAATTCCGCCTCGACCGCTTCGGCGCAGCGCTCGAACAGGCGCAGCGCAACCCCAACCCTCCCCCCGACAAGACCGACATCAAGGATCCGACCCCATGACGGAGACCGCCGTGCAAGCTGCGATCGTCATCGAGCGCACCTACCGCGCCACTCCCGAGGAGCTCTGGGCCCTGTGGACCACAAAGGCGGGCTTCGAGTCCTGGTGGGGCCCGGAGGGCTTTCGCGTCGAGGTCCACGCCCTGGAGCCGCGAGAAGGCGGCGTCCTGGAGTACGACATGATTGCCGACGCCCCCGAAGCCATCGCAGCCATGAAGGAGATGGGCCAGCCGATCTCCCACGGCACGCGCGGAACCTACAGCGAGTTTCACCCGCACCAGCGCCTTAAGCTGGTGCACACCATCGACTTCGTCCCCAACTCCCCGGTCTACGACAGCGTCATCGAGGTGGGCTTCGCCCCCGTCGCTGACGGCCATGCCCGCATGATCGTCACCCTTCACCCCCACCTCGACCCGCACTGGACCAAGATGTCCGTTGAAGGCTTCACCAGCCAGCTTGCCAAGCTCGACCGTCGTTTCGGCTGGACGGAGCAGCGCAGCTGACGTTTCAGCGGGACCGACTGCGGCGACTCCCCGACGATTACGGCAACCATTCGGGGATGGTCGGCGGCTTGTCAGGCGCGAGAGGAGGTCAAAGCGCCGCGACTGCGCGTGCTCGCCAACCGCACCAAGCGGGCTAGCGCTGCCCAAGGGCCAAGGGCCCGCGTCAATCAGTTATGGGTGGCGGACCGAGCTGGATTCGAATGGCAGATACTTTGGCAATGTAAGTCGCTGAAAATTCGAGAGAAATGGGGGTGCATTTCCCACAGAGAATGGGTTGCCAATGTAAGTGGCACATCCGAGGCGCGGCGCGATAAATATTCTCCGCCGGTGGCTATCGGGGACGCTAGCCCGCCCTCTTGCTCGAGATCCACCCCGGCATACGCCGCGTCGACGGCGATTCCCTAGGGCGCTGCCTGGCGCACTGTCCCTGAAGCAGACCTTCCGAACGTCGCCAACGGGTCGGAAGCGGTCGTTCCCCTAGCGTAGCTATCACGCGACGAGGCGATCCCTTCGCAGACGCAAGGTGGCGACCAGACCGGATGGCTGCCAATCGTACGACATCTCCCCATTGAGCTGGTCCGAGATGCTGCGAGCCACCAGTTTGCTGCCGAAACCCCGCATGTCGGGAGACTCTGCCAACGTCGGTCCACCGTCCTCTGCCCAGACCAGGCATAGTTCCCGCTCGTCTTCAGTGCTCGACACGTCAAGAGTGCCCTCGGGCACGGACAGAGCGCCATGCTTGAGGGAGTTGGTCGCGAGCTCGTGCACCACCAGCGCTAGGGTCGCGGCTGACCGTTCGCCCACCCCCATCCGAGGCACCGCGACTCTTATGCGGCCGGCGAAAGCTCCCGTGTCGTCATAGGGCGCCAACAGCACCGAGATGAGATCGCCGAGGAGGACCGCCTGGCCTTGCTGACCCGGCAGCGGGCGCACCAGGTCATGCGCTCGGCCGAGCGCAGTAAGCCGGTCGATCAAGGCGTCGGCCAGGTCGGCGGCCGTCGACACGGAGCGCGAGGTGACCTTGGTAAGCCCAGCCGCGACGGCCAACAGGTTCTTGACCCGGTGGCTCATCTCGCCCGCGAGCAGCTCGTGGCCCTCTTCGGCCTGTTTTCGCCCCGTTACGTCCAAAAAAATTCCATACATCGTGCGATCGACGATGCCTGCGTCGGCCCCTTGCCCCCGCGCCGAAATCCAGCGGACTTCGTGGCCAAGGACGATCCGGAAGTCGATCTCGTAAGGACCTGCTACAGAACGGGTCGCCAGGAAGGCGGCTCGCACGCGATCTCGGTCCGCTGGGTGGATGTGTGCGGAGAGGGTCTCGAACTCTACGTCGCGAGCTGACGGCAGTCCCCACAGCTCGTAGGCGCGCTCATCCATCGTGAAGCGGTTGCTGTCGACGTGCCACGACCAGAGCGCGACGCGGGCGGCGTCGATAGCCAGCCGGAGATGTTCGGTCCCCCAGCGTTGCCTCGCGTCAACCTGGACCGGCATGATCGAACCCCAGCGATTTTGCGCCGACACCCTGCGCTTGAACCGCCCGCCACGAAAGCCCCGCCGTGCCCCGCCGCGCAAGGAGAGCACTACGTCGGCCGCGGTGGCCGGAGTGAGGAGCCCAAGAGCGGACGCTTCCAGCCGACTAGCAGAGCCTCGCGTCGCCGCCGGCACGTACATCCTAAAGTTCCGCTATGGGTGGGGAGCGGACATTAGGCCTCTTCACACGAGCAGACTCTTGCGGGACCGGCAGGTGACATGAAATCGGCCCAGATGGCGTTGTGGTGCTGGATGATCTTTTGGGCTGCCAGATGTGGCCAATCGGTCGTGGTGTGCCCGTCGCAAGGAGCGACGACCGCGTAACCGCGAGCCAAGGCAGCCCTAACGGTCGTGTCCACGCAGAAGTCTGTCGCACATCCAGTAATGATCAATTCGCTGACGGAGCCGGTGGTAAGCACATCCTCCAGCCGGGTGCCGAGGAAGGCGTCGCACGAGGTCTTCAGAACGCGCGCATCGCCTGGTTCGCATTGCAGGTCCGGGAGCAATTCGAAACCGACTTCGCTCGGGTGGTGCGGATCGCCGGGCGGCCCCTGGTGTTGGACAAACACGACCAGTCCGCCTGTCTGTCGCACACGATCTGCGAGACTGTTCAACCGGTTCACCAGACCATTGGCATCATAGCGTGGGGTGAACGAGCCGCGCTGCATGTCCACAATGATGAGCGCTCGTCTCATGGGTTACGGACCAGCATGTTCACTTAGCCGAAGGTGCACAATGGGTGGAAAACGGACTACGCCACGCGATGTATCGTGAAAGGTGACAAGGTATGATCGCCCATGCCGTCCGCAGGCCGCGCGTTCTACAAGCTTGACCAGCACCTCCGCTTCCAGAGCGCGAACGAGGTCGCTCTAGCTTTGTGGGGCAAGACGACGGACCAGGTGATTGGCCGCACGCTCGCCGAGGTATTTCCACAGGCAGTGGGCTCAGAGCCTTACGAAGCGCACCATTCGGCGCTGCGCTCGCTGGCTCCTTACCGAGGGAAGGCTAGCTCGCCCGTACTGGGGATGACCATCGAGCTGGAAATCTACCCTCGCGAGGACGGTCTTGACGTGAGTTTCCTGGTGCTGCCGCCGGGAACGCGCGAGCGGCCGTAGGCGCTTAGAAGCTTCGCAGCTAAGAAGGCGCAGCGACCGCGCCAAAAGGCTGTCCGGGGGAAGCCAAGCGTTGACCCGTTTGCTGTTCATGCAGCGCGCCCTGCTCAACGAGCGGCGGAGCTTCGCCTTAACGCTAGTGTGGGCTGCGCTGGCAGTAGGGGCTGCCACGGCAGCGAGGTTCGCCCTTGCCCCATGGGTTGAAGGCGTTCCGTTTCTTACGTTCTTCCCAGCCGTCCTGTTGACAACCCTGTTCCTCGACTGGCGATGGGGGATTGCTGTCGCTTTCGCATCTGCGCTCACGGCAAACATTTTCTTCGTCGAGCCGACGTTTTCATGGGCTTTAAGCGGGACGGATGTGATCGGCACGCTGGCGTTCTTCGTCAGCGCGGCGCTCCTCGTGGCTACTGCTGCCGCCCTTCGGCTCACCGTGAAGGAAATCGACGACAACGCCCGCCGTGAAGCCAAGCTGAATGCTGAGCTTCAGCACCGCGTGAAGAACAACCTCGCGGTCGTTCAGGGGCTCGCGCAGCAGACCGCCAAGTCCGTCGCTGATCCCGACGAGTTCTATCGCGCCTTCCTGGGGCGATTGTCCGCCCTGGCCGAGGCGCACAACGTGCTGTCAAGCGGCCGCTGGGAGGAGTGCCGTCTTCCCGATCTGCCTCAGGCCGCCATGCGCCCGTTTCAGGAGCAGGGCGCGACCATCCTCGGCGGTCCGGCGTGCGTTGTGCCGCCAGCCTCGTGCGTGCCGCTAGTCCTCGCCCTTCATGAGCTCGGCACCAACGCGCTCAAGTATGGCGCGCTCTCGACACCTACAGGTCAGGTGGCTCTGACCTGGGCCGTCGTCGAGGGCAGGCTTGTGCTCCACTGGCAAGAGAGCGGTGGGCCCGCCGTCGAACATCCCACCCGCAAAGGCCTGGGCTCGCGCCTTCTCGCCAAACAAGCGGGCCTGGATGCCGTGACAGTCGACTACCGTCGGGATGGGCTGGTGTGCGAGATCACGATTAAGGGCGCGCGGCTGACTTAGCGAAATTGCCGCCGCTATGGCTTGGCCTGGCGGCTCATCAGCATCCGCTATGGGTCGCAATCGGGGGCCGGGGCGCAAGGTCGTTCGTGGAACCTCCGCTAAGCTGAAGCGTCTGCTTTTCTAAAAGTTCGTGGCATGGCCGAGCGGACCTACCTTTTCGCCTTCTTTCGCGGCGAGGCCACCCCCCGCTTCACGCGGGAGCTTGGCTGTTCGACCGACGACTTGGCCATCGAAGAGGGCCGGAGCTTCCTCGCTCAGCAACGGATGCTCCCCGATCCGGCGACAGCGGTGGCCGTCGGCCGAAGATCTGGAGAGACAACCGACTGGTTGGGCCGCTGGGAGGCGCGCGCGCGAGAGGTAGTTTGGACGCCTGTTTGATTGCTGAGAGCGACTCCAACGGCACTGCAAAGAGAGCCCGCCTGAACGACGCGTCCGCGTGAAGCGCTGCGCTCGCCGCGCTTTGTCGGGATGGGTGCGGCTCGGGGCTGCTAATCGCCGCGGTAGTCCGGTTCAGGCGGCGCGACGCGGATCAACAAAAGCCCACCGGCAGCGGCCAGCCGGCGACGGCTCCGCTGCTGGGAGCGCTCGCTCAGAGAATGCCTAGCGAACGACGTCGACGCTTTCGCAGGGCACGGGCCGCCGCGGCGCCAGGTCGTCCATCCGGCGCCGCGGTTGGCACATGCCGGGCTGGCCGGGGATTGGAGTTCCCACGGATGCTGGCGGCGTGGCCGGGGCCGTGACTGCGGCCACAGCAGGCGCGACCATCGCCGCGTCGCACTGGTTTGCGTACTTCATGTTGTTTTACGGCGACACTCGGCGATTGACCGCACGCTCGGCCTCGCTGCGAGCCATGGCGTTGCCGATTCCATAGTCGCCCAGGAAGCCGGCGACCGAGCGCCAGTCCGTCCGTCCGGTATCGGAAATCTGCACCCTGGTCTCCTCCCCGCGCACCAGCTCCAGTTCGATCTCGCAGCAGGACATCAGGTGCGCTCGGCCGGTGATAAGGCCAGCGCAATCGGCTATCGCTTGGTCGCGCAGCCAAAAACCATCAGAGCGGCAACAGCCGCAGTCAGCACCCACCTCATGCCGAGCCCTCCTGAAAGGACAACCTGAGCCGCGCTAATTGGAGGTTGTGCGGAAGGGTTACGCCCGCGCGTCCGCCTTACCGGCGACGGTACGGCTCGCACGCGATCCCGTCACCGTCGCCATCCCACTCCGGACGGTAACCGGGTTCACCGCGTCGCGCGCCGCCTTTAGCCCGAAGCTCGGCACAGCTCATGCCGTAGGACGTTGGCGCTGGCTCTGATCCGGTCCGAGGAATACGGCTCACAGGAAGACGCCCCACCCATGTTGGCTCGCCCCGCGCGCCGCCGTTTCCGCCTTCCTTGACCCCTGCTGCCCGCATCAAGTCGCCGACTGGCCTTCCATTGATCCGACACCGCGACACGACGCGGTCATAACTGGGCGCACCCGCGACGCAGGTCGCCTGCTGACCCATCGCCAAACGCTCAAGGGTGGACTTGGCTTTCGCCCCGCCGGCCTTCAATTCGGGTGCGGAGAAGTCGGCTAATCGCACCTCAACCCAGCGATCTTGACCGTCACCGATTGCGACGCAAAATGAATCGCCGTCGATGACGTGGACGACGGGTCCGCTGAATGTACCGCCGTAGGTTACGCCCTTCGGCATCCAACCCTGGTCATTGACCGCCCGGCAGGGGTCGGCGAGGGCCAAGGTAGGCAACAGCGCCAGGCTGCCCGCGATCGCAATTCGTCCAAGCATGCGGCCCCCTAATCGGCGATCCGCTGAAACGGTTGCGCCTGCATCAGTTGCGCCGGCCGAGCCGGGCGATGTTGGCGGCGACGCGGCGAGCGACGTCTTTGGTCAGCATCGTGTCGCCTGTCCCGATGATCTGGGTGTCGGTGAATAGCAATAAGCGAACCAGGTGCCGTCCGCCGCCTCGACCCAGAAGGCGTCATCGTTTCCACAGAGCGTTCAGGGCTTGGGGAGGCGGTCGTGGGGCATCACCGCCACGACGGACCGATTCGCGGATCGCCAAGGCCGCCGTGTGCGGGCCGCCTACATCCCAGCGTTCTCGGGCGCGGCGAGGCATGACACCGACACCGCCGGGGGACGGACAGCGTGCACGCCATGAGCGCCATCGTCGACGTGGTGGAGGGCGACTACTTCGAGATTCAGGTCTTCGGGGCGGCCGGCTTCAGCCTGGGCGCCACAAACCTGCAGTAGGAGCCGTGACTTACCCGCGGGCGTCCCAGCTTGACCATACGATGCCCCATGCATCCAATGCAGACCGAGCCGGCCCTGGCCGGGGCCGGAGTTGGGGTGACAGAGGAACTATTGGCCATCTGCGCAGAGATGCGCCGCCTGCTGCCGCTGTTTGAGGAAGGCGACAGCATATCCGGCCTACTCTTACCCACGGAGCATGAAGCCGCCTTCACGGCGCTCGCGATCGAGGCGAAGTCCATCATCGGTGACGAACTCGGCCCGCTGACCGACTTCTCACTCGCCCTTGGCCCGGCCATCAGCGGCTCCGTAGCCGGCTACGGCCCATCCTACGCCACAGTCCAAAAAGCGGCGGAGGTTGTCCAGGCCGCCAACCGCGCGATCCAACGCAAGCGCGTGAAGGCTGCGGGGGCAGCATCACCTTCCGGCAAGTCGTCCGTCGATCCGACGCGCATCATCGCCCTACAGGCGTTGGCTGGCGGCCCGTGGGACTTCGCCCGGCTGGTCGAATTATGTCGGGAGATCAACGTCGCCGCCGCGAACCGCTGCCACCTATCCACCGCGATGCTCTTGCGGACGATCCTCAACCACGTCCCGCCTGTCCTCGGAATGGCGACCTTCGCTGAGGTGGCGACCAACTACGGCGGCCCGAAGTCGAAGTCCTTCAGGGCGACGATGCAGCGGCTGGAGGGCTCGCTGCGCAACATCGCCGACATGCACCTTCACTCCCCGATCAGGTCGCACGAAGACGTGCCGAGCGCGGTGCAGGTGGACTTCGCGGCCGAGCTTGATGTCTTGCTGGGCGAAGTCATACGGGTCGGAAGCCAGCCGCAGCAGCGCAAAGGTCAGGCTGCGCCGACCAAGCCTACCGCCCCACGCTGAACGCTGGCCGGCTTCCCCAGGCCATCGCCCCGCAGCGCGCGCAGGGCCTTGTGGCGAGCTTCGCGACCTCCCGAACGCCGGTCCGCTCGTCCCCGAGTCCTCGATGCTTCAGCCGATCCAGCACCACCTCCATAGAAACGTCGTGGCTGGCCTGACACCCGTCGCAGGTGAAGCGCAGGCCCACGCCGGGATGGGTGGTAAGGTAGTGGGAGAGCGGGACCGAGGGCGCGGGCATGACTTCCATGGGGAAATCACGAACCGATTTGCGGGATCGCCAAGGCCGCCGTGTGCGGGCCGCCTACATCCCCGCGTTCGCGGTCAGTTCAAGCCCGTGAGTGGCCACACCGTGAAGACGTGACAACCAGTGTTGTCGAGCACGTCAAAAAAGCCCAACAGGATCGAGCTGGCGCCTAAGCTGGCGAAGACGAATGCTGATGTAGTCAGCCAGATCACCAAATCGCTAGCGCGGCCCTCCTCGCGCCGCACCTTGTCGAGCTCGCCCGCTTCCAAAGGCGCATACATGTACGCCTTGCCGAATACCTTTGTCCGCGCGTCGCGAAGCTGGGCGAAGCTCTTTATGACGCGACGAAGGCGATGGGTTCGCGCCCAAAGAATTGCGTTCCAGGCCGCGCAGATGGCCAGGACAAGCAGGATCAGACCCAGCTTGAGCGTGGGCATACAGGGGGTCCTAGAGGCACCCCAGGCCGCGGTTATGGCACCTCCGGCAATGGCGAGACACCCGTACAACGCGAGACGCGCCTGCTCGATAAGCAGCGCGTCGGCCGCCTCATTGTCCTTCTCCACGCCCGCGAGATGCAGGGCTTCAAGCTCAGCATTGGTCTCGGCGTAGGCTTGGCGTTGAGCTTTGGCAGCTTCGTTCATCCTGTCTCTGCATAGCCCGATTCAGCGTCAAAGGGCGGGGGGGCGTGCGAAGCTTCAGCAAGCCTGCCCGCGGACACCGGCACCACAAGCGCGCGCAGAATTAATTTCGCCGCCTGGCCGACGAGTACGACGCGGCTCAGGAGCGGGGGGAGGTGGCAGGGCAGGGTAAACCTTCCGGCCTGGAAGGTTTACCGACTACCGCCGACCTCGCCTGACCCACAAGGACATCCACGAAGCCCGCCAGATCAGGGACGCCGAGGTCGCCCTCCTCCAACGCGGCCTCGCGCACCGGCGCCGGGGAGCTGCAGAAGCAGTTCGACGGGCGGGGCGGGGATCGACCAAAACTGAGGGCAATCTCAATTCTGGTCCCACCCGACATGAGGTAGCCAGCCAGGCGGGCTTTCCGAGCACCAGACCACAACCGCCGTCCGCGTCGCCAACGTGCCCGTCGAGGAGTTCGAGGCGATCAGGACGGCGCGGCGTTTGGCGCTGCCAGCCGCCCGACCTCGGCGCGCAGGTAGTCAGCGACCTCGGCCACGGCCTCGCACTCGAGCCGGTAGTCGGGCAAGTCCCAACGGTTCATCTCCGCTGCACAATCCAGCTTGGCGATGGCGTCCCCGATGGACCGGATCGGAGCCTCGAAGAAGGAGTGCTGCTCCACGGCCCAAGCGTCTCTGAAGGCGTTCACCGCCTCCTCCGGGTGGCTTTTCGCGTCGAACGCTTCTCTCCGCTGGGCCATATCCGCCCACCACGTACCGAGAGGCCGATGCGCCGGCTCGGCGAGCGACGGACTGGGAGATCCCGGCGAGGCGCGCGGCGTGCAGGTAGAAGCGCACGGCCATCTTTTGGTACATCTGGTCGCCGGCCATGACCTCCCGCACGACGCTGGGGTCGTCGATGTCCCCTCGCTCAAGGCCGATGGCGTTCAGGGATTCCGCATCATTTCCACCAGCGCGCCGAGGGTCGGCGGCGGGCACGCTTCCCAAATGTCCAGCGAGGCGGCGACGGCGTCGGAAAGCTCGTCCGTCCCGTGGACCTCCGAAGCGGCCTTGACGGCATAGAACGCGTCGCGCCGGATTTCCCAATCCTCGGCTTCCCAATCCTCGGCGTCGGCGGCGGGCGTGGTAGGGGTGGAGGTAGCCTGGTGCATGACGAATCTCCATCGTCGGCTTCGGGTCAGGGCCGGGGCGAGGTGACAGCTTCGCTCCGGCCCGCCTTAAGCACGTGCCAAGCGGCGCGGCTCGTCAAGCGGAGCAGTTGGATGCGGACATGGTGCGGACACGAGGGGGAGCACCACCACCCCCTGCGTCCGAAGTCTTTGCAAGCACCGGTTTTAATTAGGGAATTTGGTGGGTGTAGTAGGATTCGAACCTACGACCCGCTGATTAAGAGTCAGCTGCTCTACCAACTGAGCTATACACCCGCGCTTCGCCAGAGCGTTGCGGAGCGCGGGTGTATGCGAACGACTGCGGCCACGCAACGAGATTCTTCCCCCCGGGATAGAGGTCCAGCCGCTTGAAGCTCAACCTAGCCCTGCCCCTTCAGCGAGGAAGCTGCGAAGGCGCCTTCCACTCGCCTGAAGCGCTGGCGGCGATCGGCGCGCTGGCCGAGCGCCTCGGCTTCAACGCGGTGGCGGAAAGTGATCATCCGGCCCCGCCGGGCCGCTGGCTGGACGAGGGCGGCCACCATGCGCTGGACCCGTTCGTGTGCCTGTCGTTCGTGGCCGCCGCGACCTCGCGGCTGCGTTTGCAGACGGCCGTTCTGATCCTGCCCTATCGCAACCCGTTCCTGACGGCGCGAGCCGCGGCCAGCCTCGACGTGCTTTCGAAGGGCCGCCTGGAGTTGGGCGTAGGCGCGGGCTACCTCAAAGGCGAGTTCCATGCGCTCGGCGTCGATTTCGAGCGCCGCAACGAGCGCACCGACGAATACATCCGGGCGCTGAAGGTCGCCTGGGGCGCGGACGAGTTCGCCTTCCAGGGCAGCGGCTACCAGGCGCGTGACGCCCGTATCCAGCCCCGGCCGCTCCAGCGGCCTCATCCACCGCTGCTGATCGGCGGGAACTCACGCCGCGCGATCCGCCGGGCGGCGGAGCTGGGAGACGGGTGGTATCCCTTCCGGACCCCGCCCGTCATCGCCGCCAAGTCGCGGACCGCCAGCATGGAGGGGCCGCAGGACCTGGCTCCGGCCCTCGACCACCTGCGCGCGGCCTGCGACGCGATCGGCCGAAAGGCCCCGCCGCAGATCGCCGTCTGGGACCTGGACGCGCCCGGCGTCGGCTACGAGCCGGACCTCATCCGGGAGCGAATCGGCCGGTACGCCGAACTTGGCGTGGGCGCGGTGACCCTGGGGGCCGAGGGGCGCAACCCGGCGGAATGGGCCGACAACGTCGAGCGTCTTGCGGCCGACGTGCTGACACGGCTCTGAGGCCAGGGGGCGCCGGACGGAGCCACGCGATTTTTCTGTGGCTGGACTCACGATTGGCGCATTCTCCTGGCGTGAAGCTTTTGATGCCCGCCCTCCCCGCCTCGCCCCCGATCAGCCGTCGCCACCTCCTGGCCGCCCTGCCCGCCGTGGCCTTCGCCGGGCCCGCGCTGGGCCAGACGCCGTTGCTCGATCTGCCGCCGGCGCCGGCCACGCCGCCACCCCCGCCGATGCCCCTGCCGCCGCTCAGTCGCGCCCAGGCGGAGACGGCGGCGCGAACCCTCGACGCCGCCGAGACGCACGGCCTGACGCGCCGCACCCTTGCGCCCGACGCCGATCCGCAGGAGCTGGCCACGGCGATCCTGCGCTACGCCCGGGAGATCCACGTCGGGCGCCTCGCGCCGGCCGATTTCCTCCGCCAATGGGGCGTCCGCCCGGCGCCCTACGACCCCCGGGCCGACTACGCCGCAGCGGTGACGACCGATCGCCTGCAGGAATGGCTGGACAGCCTGCCGCCGCCTTACGCCGGCTACAACGCGCTTCGGCGCGGCCTTGCGACCTACCGGGCCATCGCCGCCAAGGGCGGCTGGAAGACCCTGCCCCCCGGCCCCGCCTTCGGCCTTGGCGACCAGAGCGCGCGCAGCGTAGCGCTCCGGACGCGACTGGCCGTCGAGGATCCGATGGTGGACCGCCGCGGCCGCGGCTTCGACGCCGACTTGCAGCAGGCCGTCGCCCGCGCCCAGCGGCGCTATGGACTGAAGCCCGATGGAGTCGTCGCGCCGGAAACCATTACCGCCCTCAACCAGCCGGTGGGCCAGCGCATCCTGCAGATCATCGCCAACCTGGAGCGCTGGCGCTGGCTTCCGCCGCAGATGCCCGCCACGCGCCTGCAGGTGAACTCCGGCGCCGCGGTGGTGACCCTGTTCCGCGACGACCGTCCCGTGCTTTCGATGAAGGCGGTCTCAGGCCGGGTGGGCGACGAGACGCCGATGCTGTTCTCCAGCATCCACTCGGTGGTGCTGAACCCCCCGTGGAACGTGCCCACCTCCATCGCCGAGAAGGAACTCTGGCCGAAGGAGAAGGCCAAGCCCGGCTACCTCGCCCGCAACGCCTTCGCGGTGATCAAGACCGAAGGCGGGGGCCAGCGCCTGCAGCAGAAGCCCGGGCCCAAGAGCGCGCTGGGCCGATACAAGTTCGATTTCGACAATCCCTACGGCGTCTATCTGCACGACACGCCGACGCAGAGCACCTTCTCGCGTTTCACCCGTCAGGAAAGCCACGGATGCGTGCGGCTGGAGAAGCCGCGGGAACTGGCCGAGGCGCTGCTGGCGGGCTCGCCCGAGTGGGCGCCAGAGACCATCGCCGCCGCCATCGACAAGGGCGACACCGTCCGCGCCCGCATGAGCGAGGCGACGCCGGTCTTCATCTTCTACTGGACCGCCTTCGCCGCGCCGGATGGGACGATGAATTTCCGCGCCGACGCCTATAATTGGGACAGCCTGCTGTTGCAGCGAATCGGGGTCCTGGAGGGACCTCAGGCTTAAGGGGTCCCCTCGATGAACAATCTGGCCCGCGCCCTGTTGCTGGTCGGCGCTCTGGTGCTGGCGGTTTTGGTGGGCTTGTTGATCGGCCGAAGCCAGGGGCGCGACGAAACGGCCAACGCCACCGCTGCGATGCAGATCACCACCGCGCCGCCGCCGCCGCTCACGCCCTTGCCGCCGCCTGCGCCGCCGAAAGCCGCCGCGATCCCCAAGATCGCCCCGGACCTGCAGATTCAGGAAGACGCCGCCGCCGTCGGCATGACGACCAAGGAGGATGCGACCGCCGCGCCCCCGTCGGCCCGGAGCTCCGCAACGCCTTCCGACGCTGGGAACGCTCAGCCTGCGGGATGATCCACGTCGTCGCGACCGCGACGGAAAACCTAGTTAGACCCCGACCCACTGGCGCACGCGCGCCACGTCCACGTGGACGAAGTTCGATACGGGATAGTAGCCGACGCCGCCTGCGCCGACGTCCAGCGCGGCCTTGCGCAGGTTGCGAAGATCCACGCCCTGCACCCGCACGTCGCTCGCCTTGCCGACCGTGTGCTGGCTGTGCTGGGCCACGCCGGAGGAGCGGGCATGCAGCCGGGCGTTGGTTTGCGGCGACCTGTAGCCGGAGATGAGCTGAAAGGGCTGGTTGGTCTCGAGGCGCTGATTGATCGCGTGGAGCGCGTCGAACAGGCGGGGATCCATCGGGTGCTCCTGGTCGTTACGCCAGTCGCGCATCACTCGCATGGCTTCCGCCAGGGCGCCCGGCACATAGCGGCCATTGGCCCAGTAGACCTCGTTGAGGGCCTCACCGGTGTGGAGGTTGCGCAGCATGGCGCGGCGGACGCCGGGCAAGGTCTGAGCCCGCAGCACCGCCGGCGCAGCGATCACGGCCGTCGCCGCGCCTGCGCCAAGCAATAACTCACGTCGCGCCAATCGTGTCTGCATCCCGGAGACTCCCCGACTTGGTCGTCAATCCCGCCCAGGAGCGGCAAGATTTGGGCGGAAAGCCTTAAGGTCAACCTAAGCCAGAGACTCATGCGACCACCTGACGCGCATCGCCGCGCATGGAAAAGCCCCGCCTGGAACGAACCAAGCGGGGCCTTGCCGAACAGACTTCACCGCGCTCGAGAGCGACGGCGATAAGATCTACTTCAAATGTTGGGCGAGATGCTTGTTCATTTCGAACATCGACACCTTGTCCTTGCCGCCGAACACAGGCTTTAGCTTCGCGTCGGCCAGAATCTCACGCTTGTTCTGCGGATTCTGCAGGTTATTCTTCTTGATGTAGTCCCAAATCTTGGAAACCACTTCGCCGCGCGAAAGTTGTCCAGCTCCGACGACGGCGGAAAGCTCGGACGACGGCGTAAGCGGTTTTTGCAGGGCGTTGGTTTTCTTCGTATCAGCCATAGTATTCCCCCAGCTGTGGAAGGTCTGGCGCCTGCCCCGTCGCGCACGCTAGGGCTGAGTCGCTGAGGGGTATCCTAGGGGCCTCTCGCGTCGCGCGCCACAGCGACGAACGCCTTTCGGGGCCTTCAGGACGGTTTCAGGGAAAATTGGGCCGGCCACGCACCTCTTCCGGCGCGCCCGAGGCCATGGCGTCGTGATCGCCCTGGCTCTCCATCTCGTCGTATAACGAGGCGGTCCCGGCGTCCGTCAGCGGGTCGAGACGACGGTTGCGTCTGGCGACCAGCCAGGAGCCGGCGGCCAGCGCCAGGCCCAGCAGGATCATGCCGCCGACCACGTCCATCAGAAGAAAGCCGACGCCGCCGGCGTCGACCCCGCCCATGGGGCCGGGGCTGGGTTGCGCGACGGCCTTCAGGATTTCGGCGAAGGTGGTCAGGCTGGCGCCCCAGAAGGCGGCGGCCAGGGCCCAGGCGATCCAGATGAAGATGTGCTCGCCGACGCTGCGTTCGCGGGCCGCGGGCTCAGCGTAGACGGGGCTGCGGGCGTAATCCGAGGCCATTGCACAAATCTCCCGTTCCACGCCGTCAAACGGCCGTTGCGGGAGGCAACATCCGAGATCGGAAGGGAGTTCCGCCCTGGTCAGGCGTCCGCGGGCATGTGCAAGGCGCGGACAAAATCGACCAGCGCCGCGCGCGCAGGTCCCCGCGGCAGGGTGACGTAGGCCCGCAGCAGCTCGAGCGCGCCGGGCTCGGCCAACAGCGCGGCCACCTCGTCGATGGCGCCGCTCGTCTGGCTGGTCTCGCCGAACACCTCGCCCACCGGCGTATCCAGGGCGGCGGCGATGCGCGACAGCATGGAGGCGCTGACGCGGTTGGCGCCACGCTCGTACTTCTGGATCTGCTGGAACGTGACCCCGGCGGCTTCCGCCAGAGCCTGCTGCGAAAGCCCGCGTAACTTGCGCAGCAGCCGAATGCGCGCGCCGACTGCGACGTCGACGGGATCGGCAATGATCTCAGACTTTTGGTTCATCCTCGCCCCTTACACGGCCTAGTGCCGCGTCTCCCCGATCGGACCTCCAGCGTCCCACTTCAGGACACATTGACCGGCTTCCGCAAGAGCCACGCCAATCGCAGCACGTAGCGCCTCCACTCCGGGCAGATTTGACGCCAGGGCCTCCAGCTCGAGCTCATAGGCGCAGAGGACCTGCATCAGGTCCTCCGCGAAAGCCCGGGCCGCGTCAGGCGCGAAATCGTGCATGGATGCCTGTCCCACGAATAGTCCGCAGGCGCGCATAACATAGTTAAGCGCCGTTAGGGAAATCACAGGCTGCGAAACGGCGATGCGCAACCTGGACGCTTCGCGCACTCAGTCGGCGGCGATCGCCCGGCCGGCGCTTTGCGCGGCGATCGTCGCCCGGCCTTCCCGTTCGGCGATACGGCGGAAGGTCGCCAACGCCTGCCCCACCACCTGGTCCATGTTGTAGTAGCGATAGGTGGCCAGCCGACCCACGAAGTGGACGTTTGGAGTCTCAAGCGCCAAAGCCTCGTACCTCTTGTACAGCGCCTGGTTCTCCGGCCGGGGGATCGGATAGTACGGATCGCCGTCGGCGCTGGGGTATTCGTAAGTCACGGTGGTGCAGCCGATCTGCTGCCCGGTCATGTGCTTGTATTCGCTGATCCGGGTGTAGGGCGTCGATTCAGCGGGATAATTCACCGTACCCACGGGCTGCGCCCAGGCCTGTTGCAGGGTCTCGTGGCGGAACCTCAGGCTGCGGTACGGCAGCTTGCCGTAGCGGTGGTCGAAGTATTCGTCGATCGGGCCGGTGAAGATCACCCGGTCGTAGACGGCCTCGCCGCGTACGTCCTCGTAGTCGACGCCCAGCTCCAGCTCGATACCGGCCTGGTCCAGCATGTTCTCGAACATGCGCGTATAACCGTCGGCCGGCATGTTCTGGAACTTGTCGGTGAAGTAGCGGTCGTCGGTGTTGGTGCGGGTCGGAACCCGCGCGGTGACCGACTTGTCGAGCTCCGAGGGGTCCATCCCCCACTGCTTGCGCGTATAGCCCTGGAAGAAGGTCTCGTAGAGCTCTCGGCCGACGGCGCTGACGACCACGTCCCTGGAGGTCGTGATCTTCTCCACCGGCTCGGCGCGGCTGGCCAGATAGGCGGCCGCCTCCTCATCGGTCTGCAGGTCGAGGCCATGGAGCAGGTTGAGCGTGGTGCGGTTGATCGGCATGGGCACCAGCAGGCCCTGCTTCACCGAAGCCAGCACCCGGTGCTCGTAAGGACGCCAGCGGGTGAAGTGCGACAGGTAGTTGGCCACCTCGTCCGAGTTCGTATGGAAGATGTGCGGACCATAGCGGTGCATGAGCACGCCGGCCGCGTCCTTCTCGTCATAGGCGTTGCCGCCGATGTGCGGACGACGGTCCACCAGCAGCACGCGCTTGCCAAGCTGGGTGCTCAGGCGTTCGGCCAGCACAGAGCCCGCGAAGCCCGCGCCGACGATGAGGTAGTCGAACGGCTTGTTGCGGGAGGAGGGCCGCACCGAAGGCGCGGCGATTGCATCCAGACCCGCGTCAGCGGCGGCTTGGGCGCGCTCGCCAGCGGCGCGGGCGATTTCCTGGTTCATCCGCGCGAAGGTCTCGTCCCAGGACAGGGCGGAAAGGGCCGCGTCGACCTCCTTCAGCCACCGCCCGGGAGTCCGCGAAAGCGCCAACGCCTGATCACAAGCGGCGATGAATTCGTCCGCGGTCCGCGCCACCTGAACCGCCTCCAACTCGCCATAGTGGCGGACCACGTCGACAATAGGCGTGGAGACCACCGGGCGCCCGCCGGCCAGATATTCCGGCGTCTTGGTTGGCGAGATGAACCGCGTGCTTTCGTTGATGGCGAACGGCATCAGGGCGACGTTCCAGCCCGCCAGGTACCGCGGAAGCTCCTCGTAACTCTTGCCGCCGAGGTAGTGGATGTTCGACCGCTGAGGCAGAGCGGCGGGGTCGATCTTCACGACCGGCCCGACGATCACGATGTTCCACTCCGGCCGGGCGTCCGCCAGCTTGGCCAGCAGATCCAGGTCCATCCGCTCGTCGACCACCCCGTAGAAGCCGAGCCGCGGCCAGGGGATGGACGCCTGATCGGCGGGTTCTTCACGCAGGGTGCGGGCGCGGGCGAAGTGCTTGCGATCCACGCTGGAGGGGAACGGATGGATGTTCGGATGCCGCTCGCGCTTCGCTTCCCACAACGAATAGCCGCCGGTGAAGACGACGTCGGCCATCTCCATCAGCTCGCGTTCGAGCAGGGTCAGCGCCGGCGGAGCGAACTTGAAGTTCGCCAGCTCGTCCATGCAGTCGTAGATGGTGCAGCACGCCTGCAGATGCCGCGAGAACCCCAGCATCATCGGGGTATAATACCAACGCAGCAGGTCGCCCTCCAAACCCTCGACCACCCCGTCGAGCAGGCCCCGCAGCTCGACCTCCTGGGCTTCCGGCGACAGACCCTCCGGCAGCACCGGCGTCGCCACCAGCACGCGGCTCTCGGGGCAGGTGCGGGTCTTCAGTCTGGGGACCTGGGCGTCGGCCTGGAAGACAGGCTCCTCCCAGAAGATCACGCGGCGGCCCTTGGCCACGCGGGTCATCAGATGTTGCGGACGCTGGAAGACGAAATCCCAACGCAAATGGGAAAAGCAGATGACGGTCTGGCGACCACGGCAAAGCGGCCCGACCTCAGATGGCGACAGCGCAGCGCTATCGGCGCTCGGAAACCACTGAGTGTTCAAAGCCGCATTCCTTTGTGAAAATCGACACACGAAGCCCGCGGAGAAAACCCTCAGCAACCCGAAAGGTTCCATAGCCCCGGCGACTTCATACGACGCCAGCCGACCAATCAATTGTTAGAAAGGTGACACCAAATCTATTCAAGTCACCGCTTATGTCAGCTAATCGACAGAAGAGCGTTTCTCTTCCGCGCTTGAGACTAGCCTGCGATGACCTGCGGTCTCCTCCGGCCGGCCGGACCGCGAACACCTGAACCATAGGCGGGTTGCCGCTCCCAACGCAGGGAGTCGGCGACGATCTGGTCCAATTCGGAGCGTTGCGCGCTCCAACCCAGCAACTCGCGGGCTCTGGCCGGATCGGCCACCAGGCTGGGAGGATCGCCGGCTCGGCGTTCGCCCACGCTGTGCGGAACGGGACGCCCGACCGCGCGTCCCACCGCCTCGGCCACCTCGAAGACGGATGCGCCTTTTCCCGTCCCGACATTGGCGGGCTCAAACGCCCCTTCCGCGAGGTCCGCCTCGATCGCCAGCACATGGGCCTCGGCCAAGTCGGCGACGTGGATGTAATCGCGCAGGCAGGTGCCGTCAGGGGTGTCGAAATCGTCGCCGAACACGGTGAGCGGCTTGCCGTCCCCGAGCGCGGCGGCGATGGCGAGCGGGATCAGATGGGTCTCAGGCTCGTGCGCCTCGCCGATCTGGCCCGACGCGTCCGCCCCGGCGGCGTTGAAGTAACGCAGCGCCACGGCGCTCAGCCCGTAGGCGCGGCACTGGCTCTCGATCATCCACTCGCAGGCCAGTTTGGTGTCGCCGTAAGGGCTGGCCGGCGCCTTGGGCGCGCTCTCCGGGATCGTCTCCAACGGGCCGCGGCCGCCCTGGCCGTACACCGCCGCGCTGGAGGAGAAGACGAGCCTCCCGACGCCCTGGTCGCGCATGGCGCTCAGCAGAGAAACCGTGCCGCCGACGTTGTGCTCCCAGAAGAGGTCCGGCTTGACCACCGAGCGGCCGACTTCGATCAGGCCCGCAAAGTGGATCACCGCCCGCACGTCATGGGCGGCCATGACCTCGCGCAGGGCGCGGCCGTCGCGGATGTCGCCTTCGATCAACGGCCCCCAGCGCACGGCCTCGCGAAAGCCCGAGCTCAGGCTGTCATAGACGATCGGAAGATGTCCCCGTTCGTGCAGCGCCTTGGCGGTATGCGAGCCGATGTAGCCAGCCCCGCCGGTCACCAGCACGGCGGATTTCGTTCCCCGATCCATGCGGCCTTAATACCTCGCTTGTGACCCAGGTTCCATGTGTTCGCCGCGCTGCAGCACGGCGGCCGGAACGATTCACCACGGCTGCGGCTTAGGGAGACGGGAGCCACGGGAGAGCCAGGGTGGATGATGGCGCTTGAGCTGTGGGGCGGTCACGAATGCACCGTGAATCGCCTAGGCGACACCTATCACGACCAGACGGTCCGCTCAGGCCACGAGCATCGTATCGAGGATCTGGACCGGTTCGCCGAACTCGGGCTCAAGGCGCTTCGGTATCCGGTGCTATGGGAGCGCGTCTCGCCCGCCGACCCCGACCGGTTCGACTGGGAATGGACCGACTTGCGGCTCCGGCGCATCCGGGAGCTGGGCATGCGCCCGATCGTCGGGCTGCTGCACCACGGCGGCTGTCCTCGCTACACCAGCCTGGTCGACGACGCCTTCCCGGCCCTGTTCGCCCGCTACGCCCAGGCCGCGGCCGAGCGCTATCCGTGGGTGGACGAGTGGACGCCGGTGAACGAGCCGCTGACGACGGCGCGCTTCTCCGCCCTCTACGGCCATTGGCACCCCCACCTGACCGACGAGCGGATGTTCTGGCTCGCGCTGGTCAACCAAATCGAGGCGACGCGGCGGGCCATGGTGGAGATCCGCCGCGTGAACCCGAAGGCCCGGCTTGTGCAGACCGAGGACCTGGGCCGCAGCTACGCCACCGCGGCCTTGGCGCATCAGGCGGACTTCGACAACACCCGCCGCTGGATGACCTGGGACCTGCTTTGCGGGCGGGTCGACGCCGAGCACCCCTTGTGGTCGAGGCTGGACGCCTTCGGCCTAGCCGAGCGCCTGCGCGCCCTGGTCGACGCGCCCTGCCCTCCGGACGTCGTCGGTGTGAACCACTACCTGACGAGCGACCGGTTCCTCGATCACCGGACCGAGCGTTATCCCGCGCATCGCGTGGGCGGAAACGCCTTCATGGCCTTCGCCGACGTGGAGGCGGTGCGCGTGTTGCTGCCCGCCCCCGGCGGCCTGGAAGGCGCGTTGGAAGAGGCCTGGACGCGCTACCGCCTGCCCCTCGCCGTGACGGAGAGCCACAACGGCTGCACCCGCGAAGAGCAGGTGCGCTGGGTGCGCGAGGCGTGGGACACCGCGTTTCGGCTGCGCGCGCGGGGAACCGAGGTCTGCGCCGTGACCGCCTGGGCCCTGCTCGGGACCTACGACTGGAATAGCCTGCTCACCCGCAATCTCGGCCACTACGAGGCGGGCGCCTTCGACGTGCGCAGCGGAACGCCGCGCCCGACCGCTGTGGCGGCTGAGCTCAAGCGGATCGGGACCGGCGAAGGACCGTCGCATCCGGGCACCGAGGGACCCGGCTGGTGGCGGCGCGACATCCGCCTGCAGTTCCTGCCGGTGTTCCGCACCGTCGAGACGCCGGAACCGCGCCGGGAGTGGGCGCCGGCGCCGGCCGGCGGGGCGCCGTTGCTGATCGTCGGCGCCACCGGAACCCTGGGCAAGGCGCTGGCGCGCGCCTGCGAATGGCGGGGCATGGGCTATAAGCTGACGGCCCGCTCCGAGCTCGACCTCTGTTCCGAGGCTTCAGCGGCCGCCGCGCTCGACCGCCTGCAGCCCTGGGCCGTGATCAACGCCGCCGGCTGGGTGCGGGTTGACGAGGCTGAGCGCGACGCCGCGGCCTGT
>Ga0070669_100000904_pt1 | contig 21597 bp, 15 predicted proteins | sample KBSS53metaG_FD_64680 | JGI IMG/M metagenome (GOLD analysis project Ga0070669, IMG submission 64680) | Switchgrass rhizosphere microbial communities from Kellogg Biological Station, Michigan, USA - KBS S5-3 metaG | ecosystem: Host-associated > Plants > Roots > Rhizosphere > Soil ...
TGGTACTAAATCGACAGTCACCGCAGATAAGGAAGCTAAAGTCAATGTTGGTGCTGACGGCTCCGTGCAAGTGAAGACTGCTGGTGATGGTACTAAATCGACAGTCACCGCAGATAAGGACGCTAAAGTCAATGTTGGTGCTGACGGCTCCGTGCAAGTTAAAACCACAGGCGATAATAAAGCGGCGACAGTCACTGTGGGCAAGGACGGCAATGTAAGCGTTGGTGCTGATGCCTCCATGGGAGTGAAGACTGCCAGCGATCATACTCAATCGCCAACAGTCACTGCGGGTAAGGACGCTCAAGTCAATGTTGATTCCAGCGGCGGTGCACACGTCAATACGGCGGGCGGTAAAAAATCGACCTCAGTGACTGCCGGCAAGGACGGTGATGTTAAAGCGAACGCGAGTGGCGGCAAGCAGATGAACATCACTGGTTTTAGCAATAGTTCGTCGGCGGAGACTGTCGGAAATAGCGTTCAGGGCAAAGTTGGCAGTGACGCGCAGGTGGGCACGTCGGGTAGTGATGCCCAAGTGCAGGTCATGCCAGATGGCAGTACGCAAGTGAGCCTTACACCTGAGGAAGGCAAACAATTCAGGGTGCGTGTGGAGGCCGGTGTCAACGTGCGGATCAGTTCGGAGGGTTGGGGGGAGAACCAACCAGTAAAAATCCGTGACATTACCCCGGGGCAGTCGACGCGTGTGTCGCTGGATACGCAGCCGGAGGCGGAAGTAAAGACCATTTCTCAGTTGAAGGCAGAGGCGAGAGTGGGGACTGAATCCAAGGTGAATGGCGAGTCGAACCCGGAGCAAAAGGTCGAGGTGAAGGTCGAGTCTGAACCCAAGGTACAGACGCCGCCTAATCCAGAGCAAAAACCTTCGGACAAGGTTGATGCAGGGCCAACTGTCGAAGTGAAAAACCCCACCGCCCCGCGCCGGGTCATGAATCCTCGACTGGAGGGGGTAAGGGCCTGATGTGCAGGCGAGCCTTGATAACACCCGGCTCGTCTTAAGGGTTTGATGAGGGATCCAGCCTCCCCGATCACAGGTGCGATTGGGGAGGGCTGGTTGGGGGGCAGCGTTTTTTCACTCATTCAATTTGGTTTCGGAGGGTTTATGACCTTTGCTGTCTTTGCTCCTCCTGTCGGCTGGGGAAATTCACCGGACTACAGGCACGTTACCCACGCTACGGAGCAGGCGGTTGCCAAACCGACCGCAAAGGGCGTTGGCTTTGAGGCTTCTCGGCGGCATTTTGGCGAGAACTTTGATACCAGCACCCTTGCGGCGGTCATCAAGATGATGATGGCAACCTTTGGGCCAAGACCTGAAGACATGTTTGCCTGGTTCGCACCGGCTGCCGGGGGGTATGCCTTCACCATGAAGGATGAGTTCAAGGGAAAGATTTCCCACCACGAACTCGAACAGACAAGGCGCGCCTCCCGTTTCACCGGCGCAGACAGCGACGCAGTCGACAGCGCCAACGTCGCGCTCGCCGCCTATGTTAAACGTAAGCAGGTGATGGGCGGCTATCACCGCTTTGAGGACGCTCTGGCTGACACTCTGCAGGGTGAGACGACGCTGCGAGGGCTGCAGGGCATGGGTGTGTACGGGCTGTCGCAATATGTTCCGGCACATCAGATGGTGGGTGATGGGGGGGCGGGTGTGCTCGAGACGCATAGCCGAGGCAGTGCGTTTGTTCTCGATGGCGTCAGGCACGACTGCAACGGTAGGCGCCGTGTTGACCGCGGGTACGGCTACCGGCTGTTCAACGACAAAGCCCAACCCGACACGGCTTCGCCGAATGGCAGAAACACGGTTGTTTCACAGATGCCGGTCGGCATGAAACCCAAGAATATATGGAGCGGCTTTTATCAAGGTGCCGAAGGTAATTGTGTCGCGGTGTCGGCGATCAAAGCCGCGATGATGAGGTTTGGCCAGAATCCCGCAGGCATTTACAAAAGTCTCAGCGCTGTACCCGGTGGTTTTGAGGTGATCATGCGTGATGGCTACAAGGTGTTTCTCAGCCATGAAGAGCGGCGCAAGGCCGAGCATGGGGCAAACCTGGATGGTTCTGACCAGGCGCTCAAGGACGACGCTATTTTTTTGTATGCCGTGAGCGCCAAGCGTGCGCAAATGGAGAACAATGACATGCGTGCTGGCCGCAGTTTCGAGGACGCCATGCATTCGTTGAACGACGGAGAAGCGCCGGGCCAGGTGTTGCGCAGGTTGGGGTTGTCTGCCTACGTGCGGCAGAGCAGTCCACAAGAGTTGGCCAGAGGCGCCATTGGCACCCTCGCAGACCACTGGCATTCGGTTGTGGCCATAGGCGGCTCGGTGGACAACTACGGCCAAAAGCTCGGCTTGATGGCATCGGGGTGGTCCGATAGAGCAATGTGGGCATTGAAGCTGGTGTGAGGGGCTACTTCAACAGTTGCCGGAATCCCTCGATCGGCAAGGGTCGGCTATGCAAATAACCCTGGAACAAATGGCAGCCCAGTTTTTGCAGGAATGCCAGTTGCTCCGGGGTTTCCACGCCTTCGGCGATCACTTCCAGGTTCAGGCTGCGGGCCATTGCCACAATCGCACGGATGATTTCAGCGTCGTTGGGGTCATGGGTCGCGTCGCGCACAAAGGACTGGTCGATCTTCAGCGCATCCACCGGCAGCCGCTTGAGGTAAGTGAGCGATGAATAGCCGGTGCCGAAGTCGTCCATGGCAAAACTAACGCCGAGTTTTTTCAGGCGGCGCATTTTGCTGATGGTGTCGTCCAGATTCTGGATCACGATGCCTTCGGTGATCTCCAGTTTCAAAAGGCTGAACGGCAACTGATGTTGCTTGAGGCTGCGCTCCACCCGCTCCACGAAGTCGTTCTGGCGAAACTGCCGGGGGCTGATGTTCACGCACAGGCTGAAATTCAGTGGGTCTACCAAGCCTTCGTGGATCAGTTGTTGAAAGGCCGCGCAGGCTTCATCCAGGATCCAAGTGCCCACCTCAAGGATCAGGCCACTGTCTTCCAGCACCTTGATGAATTCGGAAGGTGACTGAGCGCCCAATTGCGGGTGTTGCCAGCGTACCAGGGCCTCGGCGCCGACGATCTTGTTGCCCCGCGCGTCCACCTGGGGTTGGTAATGCACGCTGAACTCGCCACGTGATAAGGCCAGGCGCAAGTCTGTCTCCATGCGCAGGCGTTCGCTGGCGGTTTTTTGCATGCTGTTGTGAAACATCTGCGTGGTGTTGCGCCCTGAATCCTTGGCGCGATACAGGGCGATGTCGGCACGCTTGAGCAAGTCCGCTGGCGTGGAGCCGTGATCGGGAATCAATGCCACGCCAATGCTTGGCGTGACCTGCAGGCGATGACCGTCCAGGAACATCGGCTCCGAGAGCAACTCACGCAGGGTGTCGGCCAACTCCTGCACCTGGCCGCTGACTTCCATCCGCGAGCCTTCCAAGCCGCTGAGCAGCACCACAAACTCATCTCCCCCCAGGCGCGCCACGGTGTCTTCCATGCGCACGCTGGCTTCCAGGCGCGCGGTGACAATCTTCAACACCGTGTCACCCACCGGGTGGCCGAGGGAATCATTGATGTGCTTGAAGTGGTCGAGGTCGAGGAACAGCAGTGCGCCGCGCAGGTTATGCCGCTTGAGCAGGGCGATCTGCTGGCTCAGGCGGTCCATCAGCAGGGCGCGGTTGGGCAGGTTGGTCAGCGGGTCGTGATAGGCCAGGTGGCGGATCTGCGCCTGGGCGTTTTTCAGCAGGCTCACATCGCGGGCGGTCAGCAACAGGCACGGGGTTTCATTCAGGGTGATGGGCTCCACCGAGACTTCCACCGCCAGCAACTCGCCGCGCTTGTTGTGCCAGAGCATTTCCAGGTGATGAATGCGGCCCTTGATCTGCAACTCGGCCAGCAGCGCGGCGCGCTGGTTTTCATCGGCCCAGATGCCGATCTGATACAGCGTCAGGCCAATGGCTTCCTCGGCGCGGTAGCCGGTCAGGCGGCAGAAGCCGTCGTTGACCTCCACATATCGACCGGTGTCGCGCTCAGTGATGGAAATGGCGTCGGGGCTGGAATGGAAGGCCTTGGCGAACTTCTCTTCGCTGGCCTTGAGCGCCGCTTCCGAGCGCTGCTGCTGGGTGATATCGCGCAGCGTGGTGACGATGCACGACTGGTCGCCCACCTTGATCAGACGGCTGGATATCACGCAGGTCAGGCTTTGGCCGCTCTTGTGATGCACCACGATCGCCACATTGTTCAATGCCTGCTCGCGGATCACCCGCTCGATACGCTGCAGGCGCTTGCTCGACTCGTCCCACAGGCCGATCTCTTCGGCGCTTTTGTCGATGACCTCGGCGGCCGTCCAGCCAAAGGTCTGGGTAAACGCGGGGTTGATCTCGATAAACGCGCCGCCCTCCAGACAGGTGACGCAGATCGGGTCCGGGCTGGCCTGGAACAGGCTGGCAAATTTTTCTTCGGAAGCGGTCAGGCGTTGTTCGCGTTCCACCTGGTCGGTGATATCCAGCAGAGTGCCGGCCATACGCAGGGGCGCCCCGTGCTCATCGCGGTACAGGCGGGCGCGGCTTTCGAGGTAGCGTGAGCTGCCGTCTTCCATGGGCACGCGATACGTCAGCTGATAGTTGCCGGCCGGGCCTTCGCGTAGGGTGCGGTAGGCGTTGCGCATGCTATCGCGCTCTTCATCGGGCATGCCCTCGAAGAAGGCGTCGAAGAACTCATGGAACGGCTCCGGCGGCAGGCCGTGCAGTTGGGCGGCGCGCGCCGAGCCGTAGAGCATGCCGGTGGGAATGTGCCAGTCCCAGGTGCCCAGTTGCGCCGAGTCCAGGGCCAGGTCGAGGCGCTCCTGGCTGTCCTTGAGGGCCTGCTCGGCGTTTTTGCGCTCAGTGGTGTCGAGAAACGTACTGATCAGGTAGGCCTCGCCCTCCAGTTCGACTTTTTGTGCGCTGAGCGTGCCATCGTGGATTTGGCCGTTACTGGCGCAAAATTGCACCTCCATGGTGATGGGCTCGCCCTTGCGCTGGGTGGCCTTGACCAGCTGCGCGCGTTGCTCGGGGTGGCGCCACAGGCCCAGGTCCAGGGTGGTGCGGCCGATGGCATCGGCGACCGGCCAGCCGAAGAGCATCTCGAAATACTGGTTGGCTTCACTGATCAGTCCGTCGGACTGGCGCGTCAGCAAGACCATGTTGGGGCACAAGTGAAACAGCGTGGCGAAGCGCTTTTCGGAGTGGCTGAGGGCGCTTTCCCGCTCGCGTTGGTGGGTGATTTCGCGGATCACGCCGATCATGCGCCGGCGTCCGGCCTTGTCCGGTAACAGGCTGCCGTTGATTTCCAGCCAGTGGAAGCTGCCGTCGGGCCATTGGATACGGTGGTGCATGGCCTGCTCGAACGGCTCGCCCGCCAGCACCGCGTGAAAGGCCCGTACCACCCTGGCGCGATCCGCCGGTGCCAGCAGGTCCAGATAGTCCAGGTCCTTGGGCAGTGGCTGGCGCGGGTCAAAGCCGAACAGCGCCTGGGTGCCCCGCGACCAGCTTATCCTGCCGGTGTCGATTTCCCAGCACCAGGCGCCCAGCCGGGCAGCGTTGAGCGCGGCCAGCAGTTGCGGGGCACTGTCCCAGCTTTGTTCCGCCTCTTGGGGGTCCAGGGCGTAAATGCGGGGCAGGGGTGGCACGGAGTCGACGGGGTTGCGCATTATCAAAGGGCCTTGGCTCGATGGGCGTATGGCGCGGTACAGTTCAGACCTTGAGGCCGCACGGTTTCATGCCGGTATCCCTGGCAGATCGACCTGTGCATCCAATAGGCTCATGAAAGCCCGCGCAGCATTCGACAGCGTCCTTTCGGTGTGCACGATATAGCCTAGCTGGCGACTGAGCTGTATGCCCGGCAAAGCGATACTTGCCACCTGATCATCGAGCATGGTGCGCGGCAACACGCTCCAGGCCAGGCCGATCGACACCATCATCTTGATCGTTTCCAGGTAGTTGGTGCTCATCGCGATATTCGGCGTGAGGCCCTGGGCTTCGAACAACCGGCTGACGATATGGTGGGTGAAGGTGTTGCCGCCGGGAAACACTGCCGGGTGGCCGGCAATATCGGCCAGGTTGACGTGGCCGTTGCTGATCAGGCTGTGCTCTGGCGCCACCACGAAATCCAGTGGGTCGTCCCACACCGGGGTGGCGCGCACCAGGTTGTGGGGATCGGGCGCCAGGGTGATCACCGCCACTTCTGCGCGGCCGTGGAGGATTTCTTCGTAGGCCACTTCCGAATCGAGAAACTGAATATCCAGCGCCACATTCGGGTATGCCCGGGTGAAGGCGCGCAGCACCGGCGGCAGGCGATGCAGGCCGATATGGTGGCTGGTGGCCAGGGTCAGGCGCCCGCTGACTTCGCCGGTGAGGTTGGTGAGGGCGCGGCGCGTGTCGTCCAGCACGTTGAGGATCTGATAGGCGCGTGGCAGCAAGGCCCGTCCGGCCTCCGTCAGGCCGACTTCACGGCCCAGGCGATCGAACAGGCGCACCTTCAATTGTTGCTCCAGGCCGGCAATGCGCTTGCTGATGGCCGGCTGGGTCAGGTGCAGGCGCTCACCGGCGCCGGAGAAGCTGCCGGTCTCGGCGATGGCGATAAAGGCATTGAGGTTGGCCAGGTCCATGGTGTATTCCAGTTGGTAATCCAAAGCATAAAAAATATGAATTTGAGTTATTTAATGTAGCGCCATACCATCAGCCTCACAAGCCAAAGGGTTATTGAAAAGCCCGGCATAGAGAAACACCGCTGATGAGGACCGACTGATGGCCGGCAAAACGCTTTACGACAAGCTTTGGGATTCCCATGAAGTGAAACGGCGCGACGATGGTTCGTCGCTGATCTATATCGACCGCCACATCATCCATGAAGTGACCTCGCCCCAAGCGTTCGAAGGCCTGCGGCTGGCCGGGCGCAAGCCTTGGCGCGTCGACTCCATCATCGCCACCCCGGACCACAACGTGCCGACCACCCCTGAGCGCAAGGGCGGCATCGAAGCCATTGCCGACCAGGTGTCGCGTTTGCAGGTGCAGACCCTCGATGACTACTGCGACGAATATGGCATCACTGAATTCAAGATGAATGACGTGCGTCAAGGCATCGTGCACGTGATCGGCCCGGAGCAGGGCGCCACCTTGCCGGGCATGACCGTGGTGTGCGGCGACTCCCATACGTCCACCCACGGTGCGTTCGGCGCCTTGGCCCACGGCATCGGCACCTCCGAGGTGGAACATGTGTTCGCCACCCAGTGCCTGGTCGCCAAAAAGATGAAGAACATGTTGGTTAAAGTCGAAGGCCAGTTGCCGTTCGGCGTGACCGCTAAGGACATCGTGCTCGCCGTCATCGGCAAGATCGGCACCGCCGGCGGTAACGGCCATGCCATCGAGTTCGCCGGCAGCGCGATTCGCGACCTGTCCATCGAAGGCCGCATGACCATCTGCAACATGTCCATCGAAGCCGGTGCCCGCGTGGGCATGGTGGCGGCGGACGAAAAGACCGTTGAATACGTCAAGGGCCGTCCATTTGCCCCACAAGGCAAAGATTGGGACGCCGCTGTGCAAGCCTGGAAAGACCTGGTCTCCGATGCCGATGCGGTGTTTGACACCGTGGTCGAGCTCGACGCTGCCCAGATCAAGCCGCAAGTCAGCTGGGGTACCTCGCCGGAGATGGTCCTGGCTGTCGACCAGAACGTGCCGGACCCCGCGCAGGAAGCCGACCTGGTCAAGCGCGGCTCCATTGAGCGCGCCTTGAAGTACATGGGCTTGAAGGCCAACCAGGCGATTACCGACATTCAGTTGGATCGCGTGTTCATCGGTTCCTGCACCAACTCGCGGATCGAAGACCTGCGCGCCGCGGCGGTGATCGCCAAGGGCCGCAAAGTGGCTTCGACTATCAAGCAAGCCATCGTGGTGCCGGGCTCGGGCCTGGTCAAGGCGCAGGCTGAAGCCGAAGGCCTGGACAAGATTTTCCTCGAAGCCGGTTTTGAATGGCGTGAGCCGGGCTGCTCCATGTGCCTGGCGATGAACCCGGACCGCCTGGAGTCGGGTGAGCACTGCGCGTCTACCTCCAACCGTAACTTCGAAGGGCGTCAGGGCGCCGGTGGGCGTACCCACCTGGTCAGCCCGGCCATGGCCGCCGCCGCTGCCGTCAACGGTCGTTTCATCGACGTTCGCGAATTGATCTGAGGAATACCCGATGCGTGCTTTTACCCAACACACCGGCCTTGTCGCCCCTTTGGATCGCGCCAACGTCGACACCGACCAGATCATTCCCAAGCAGTTCTTGAAGTCGATCAAGCGCACCGGCTTCGGCCCGAACCTGTTCGACGAGTGGCGCTACCTGGATGTGGGCTACGCCTACCAGGACAACTCCAAGCGCCCGCTGAACAAGGATTTTGTGCTCAACGCCGAGCGTTACCAGGGCGCCAGCGTCTTGCTGGCCCGGGAAAACTTCGGCTGCGGTTCCAGCCGTGAACACGCGCCATGGGCCCTGGAAGAGTATGGCTTTCGCAGCATCATCGCGCCGAGCTATGCCGACATCTTCTTCAACAACAGCTTCAAGAACGGCCTGCTGCCGATCATCTTGAGCGATGCCGAAGTGGACGAGCTGTTCAAGCAGGTCGAGGCCGAAGAGGGCTACCAACTGACCGTCGACCTGGCCGCGCAGACTGTGACCCGTCCAGACGGCAAGGTGTATCACTTTGAAGTGGATGCGTTCCGTAAGCACTGCCTGATCAACGGCCTGGACGATATCGGCCTGACCTTGCAGGACGGCGATGCGATTGCCGCGTTTGAAGCCAGGCACCGGGCGAGCCAGCCTTGGTTGTTTCGCGATGCCTGATTGGCGGTAACCGTGCGGGCCCCATCGCGGGCAAGCCCGACTCCTACATTGGAATGCATTCCAACTGTGGGAGCTGGCTTGCCTGCGATAGCGCCAGTACCAACACCCCAAAACCCAAGGAAACCACCATGACCACCACCGCCCACACCCAAGTTGTGCAAAAACAATTCGGCGAGCAAGCCTCCGCCTACCTGAGCAGTGCCGTGCACGCCCAGGGCACCGAATTCGCGCTGCTCCAGGCCGAACTGGCCGGGCAGGGCAGTGCGCGACTGCTGGACCTGGGCTGCGGTGCCGGTCATGTCAGCTTTCACGTCGCGCCGCTGGTCAAGGAAGTGGTCGCCTACGACCTGTCCCAGCAGATGCTCGACGTGGTCGCCGCCGCTGCGACGGACCGTGGTCTGGACAATATCCGCACCGTGAACGGCGCCGCTGAGCGCCTGCCGTTCGCCGATGGCGAGTTCGACTTCGTGTTCAGCCGTTATTCGGCCCACCACTGGAGCGACCTCGGCCTGGCCCTGCGTGAAGTGCGCCGGGTGCTCAAGCCGGGTGGCGTGGCGGCCTTCGTCGATGTCTTGTCACCGGGCAGCCCGCTGTTGGACACTTACCTGCAAACCGTTGAAGTGCTGCGCGACACCAGCCACGTGCGCGATTACTCTGCCGCCGAGTGGATGCAGCAGCTCAGCGAATCCGGTCTGCATGTACGAACCAGCAGTCGCCAGCGCCTGCGCCTGGAATACACCTCGTGGGTCGAGCGCATGCGCACGCCGCAGGTGCTGCGCGCGGCGATCCTCGAGCTGCAACAGGCGATGGGTCAGGAAGTGCGCGATTATTACGAAATTCAGGCTGACGGCACCTTCAGCACCGACGTGCTGGTGGTCTTCGCCGAACGCTGATTGTTTTTTCCCGACCTGCCCACGGGCGGGTCGCTTGATGAAATGAGGAACGCATGAGCAAGCAGATTCTGATTCTCCCTGGCGACGGTATTGGTCCGGAAATCATGGCCGAAGCGGTCAAGGTGCTGGAACTCGCCAACAGCAAGTACAGCCTGGGTTTCGAGCTGAGCCACGATGTGATCGGCGGCGCGGCCATCGACTTGCATGGTGTACCGCTGGCCGATGAGACCCTGGAGCGTGCGCGTGCGGCCGACGCCGTACTGCTCGGCGCCGTGGGCGGCCCGAAATGGGACAAGATCGAACGTGACATCCGCCCTGAGCGCGGCCTGCTGAAAATCCGTGCGCAACTGGGCCTGTTCGGCAACCTGCGCCCGGCGATCCTCTACCCGCAACTGGCCGACGCCTCGAGCCTCAAGCCGGAAGTAGTCGCGGGCCTGGATATCCTGATCGTGCGTGAGTTGACCGGCGGTATCTACTTCGGCTCGCCACGCGGCGTGCGCGAGTTGGAAAATGGCGAGCGCCAGGCCTACGACACCCTGCCGTACAGCGAGAGTGAAATCCGCCGTATCGCCCGTGTCGGCTTCGACATGGCCCGCGTGCGTGGCAAGAAGGTCTGCTCGGTGGACAAGGCCAACGTACTGGCCTCCAGCCAACTGTGGCGCGAAATCGTCGAAGAAGTGGCCAAGGACTACCCGGACGTCGAACTGAGCCACATGTACGTCGACAACGCCGCCATGCAACTGGTGCGTGCGCCGAAGCAGTTCGACGTGATCGTCACCGACAACCTGTTCGGCGACATCCTGTCCGACCAGGCGTCGATGCTCACCGGTTCCATCGGCATGCTGCCGTCGGCGTCCCTGGACACCAACAACAAGGGCATGTACGAGCCTTGCCACGGTTCGGCGCCGGACATCGCGGGCCAGGGCATTGCCAACCCCCTGGCGACCATTTTGTCGGTGTCGATGATGCTGCGTTACAGCTTCAACCTGAGCGACGCGGCGGATGCCATCGAGAAGGCCGTGAGCCTGGTGCTGGATCAGGGGTTGCGCACCGGCGACATCTGGTCGCAGGGTTGCACCAAGGTCGGTACGCAAGAAATGGGCGACGCAGTAGTCGCCGCGCTGCGGAATCTGTAATCTCTCGGGCCCGCTTGCAGTTGTTGCTGCAAGGCGGCCCACTTTTTAACAAGGTGTAGTTGCGATGAAACGTGTAGGTCTGATCGGTTGGCGCGGTATGGTCGGTTCCGTGCTCATGCAGCGGATGCTGGAAGAGCAGGATTTCGATCTTATCGAGCCGGTGTTTTTCACCACTTCGAATGTGGGTGGCCAGGGGCCGTCCGTGGGCAAGGATATTGCTCCGCTCAAGGACGCCTACAACATTGAAGAGCTGAAAACCCTCGACGTGATTCTGACCTGTCAGGGTGGCGACTACACCAGCGAAGTCTTCCCCAAGCTGCGCGAAGCCGGCTGGCAGGGTTACTGGATCGACGCCGCCTCGAGCCTGCGCATGCAGGACGACGCGGTGATCATCCTCGACCCGGTGAACCGCAAGGTCATCGACCAGCAGTTGGATGCCGGCACCAAGAACTACGTCGGCGGCAACTGCACCGTCAGCCTGATGCTGATGGGCCTGGGCGGCTTGTTCGAAGCTGGCTTGGTCGAGTGGATGAGTGCCATGACCTATCAGGCGGCCTCTGGGGCCGGCGCGCAGAACATGCGTGAGCTGATCAAGCAGATGGGTGCGACCCACGCCGCGGTCGCCGATCAACTGGCCGACCCGGCCAGCGCGATCCTCGACATCGACCGCCGCGTGGCCGAAGCGATGCGCAGCGATGCTTACCCGACCGAAAACTTCGGCGTGCCGTTGGCCGGTAGCCTGATCCCATGGATCGACAAGGAACTGCCGAACGGCCAGAGCCGCGAAGAGTGGAAGGCCCAGGCCGAGACCAACAAGATCCTCGGCCGCTTCAAGAGCCCGATCCCGGTGGACGGCATCTGCGTGCGCATCGGCGCGATGCGCTGCCACAGCCAGGCGCTGACTATCAAGCTGAACAAAGACGTGCCGATCACCGATATCGAAGCGTTGATCAGCCAGCACAACCCGTGGGTCAAGCTGGTGCCGAACAACCGTGATATCAGCATGCAGGAACTGAGCCCGACCAAGGTCACCGGCACCCTGAATGTACCGGTGGGTCGTCTGCGCAAACTGAACATGGGCAGCCAGTTCCTCGGTGCGTTCACCGTGGGCGACCAGCTGCTGTGGGGCGCGGCCGAGCCGCTGCGCCGCATGTTGCGGATCTTGCTGGAGCGTTGATCGCGTGAAGCAATGATGGAAACCCGCGCTCTGGTGACAGGCGCGGGTTTTTTGTTGTTTGGTCGGGCCTCATCGGGGGCAAGCCCCCTCCCACATTTTGACCTGCGAACCCGTTCGAGTGTGGGAGGGGGCTTGCCCCCGATAAGGCCATCAGCCCTACCACAAATGCCAGCTTAATTGCCTCACCCCCCACCACCCGGTAAAGTGCCGCTCCCCCCGCAATGCCCGAGGCAGCCCCCATGACCCAGACTTTTGAAATCGCCGTGATCGGCGCCACCGGCACCGTCGGCGAAACCCTGGTGCAGATCCTGGAAGAGTTGGATTTTCCGGTGGGCACTCTGTATTTGCTGGCGGGCAACAACTCGGCGGGCGCCTCCGTGCCCTTTCGTGGCAGGAATGTGCGGGTCAAGGAGGTCGACGAATTCGACTTCAGCAAGGCGCAGTTGGCGTTCTTTGCGGCGGGGCCGGCGGTCACCCTGAGTTTTGCGCCGCGTGCCACGGCGGCTGGGTGCTCGGTGATCGACTTGTCCGGCGCCTTGCCGGCCACGCAGGCTCCGCACGTGGTGCCGGAGGCCAATGCCCACGTGTTGGAGGGGCTGAAGAAGCCGTTCCAGCTCGGCAGCCCCAGCCCGTCGGCGACCAACCTGGCGGTGGTGCTGGCGCCTCTGCGGGGCTTGCTGGATATCCAGCGGGTGAACGTCACCGCCAGCCTGGCGATGTCGGCCCAAGGGCGTGAAGCCGTCAGCGAACTGGCCCGGCAAACCGCCGAGCTGCTGAATATGCGCCCGCTGGAGCCGAAGTTCTTTGATCGGCAGGTCGCCTTCAACCTGTTGGCGCAGGTTGGCACGCCAGACGCCCAGGGGCATACGGCCCTGGAAAAACGCCTGGTCCATGAGTTGCGTGCAGTGCTGGAATTACCTTTGCTAAAGATTTCCGCAACCTGCGTTCAAGCCCCGGTGTTTTTTGGCGATAGCCTGACAGTGTCCTTGCAACTGGGGGAGGCGGTCGATCTGGCGGCGGTGAGCCGTGCACTTGACGCTGCGCCGGGCATCGAGCTTGTGGATGAAGGGGATTTTCCTACAGCCGTCGGCGATGCAGTGGGCCAGGATGTGGTCTACGTCGGTCGCGTCAGGGCAGGTGTGGATGACCCGGCGGAACTAAATCTGTGGCTGACGTCAGATAACGTACGCAAAGGCGCCGCACTGAATGCCGTGCAGCTGGCGCAGTTGTTGATAAAAGGCCTTGCGTAAAAGATACTTGGCGGCAATTTGTAGATTGATTCTAGCCAGGCGCTATGCTTGGTCCCAGGCAGGAAAAGTTGCGCGTCGGTGACCTATCGGCTCGCCATGCCTTATGGCAGCGGTTACCAACCTTCTCGCAGGCCGGGGAGTGTTCAAACAAAGGATGAGGCTATGGTTCAAGTTCGCAAACTGGTGTTAGCAATAGCGGCCGCCTCGGCGCTGTCCTCCGGTATGGCGCAGGCGCTGCAGCTGGGGGAGATGACCCTCAAGTCGAAGTTGAACCAGCCGTTGGCGGTGGAAATCGAATTGCTCGATGTCGGTGGCCTCACGGCCTCCGAGATCACGCCAAGCCTGGCTTCGACCCAGGCATTTGTGGACGCGGGCGTTGATCGCCAGGCGTTTCTCGATGACCTGACGTTTACCCCGGTGGTCAATCCAAACGGCCGCAGCGTGGTGCGCGTCACCTCCAGCAAGCCGTTGCCTGATTCCTACGTGCGTTTCCTGTTGCAGGTGCAATGGCCTAATGGCCGTTTGATGCGTGACTACAGCGTGTTGCTCGACCCGGCCAAGTTCGAGCAGCCGGCACCCACCGCTGCCGCGCCTGCGCCGCGTCTGGCTGCGCCGACCAACGCCGCGCCCGCCGCGCCCGCCGCGAGCAAACCGGCACAGCACACCACCACCTCCCGCGACACCCTGTGGGAAATCGCCGCGAAGCACCGTAATGGCGGCTCCGTGCAGCAGACCATGCTGGCGATCCAGGCGCTGAACCCGGATGCGTTCATAGACGGCAATATCAACCGGCTGAAAACCGGCCAGGTCCTGCGTCTGCCGGATGCCGTACAAAGCACTGCACTGCCGCAACCCCAGGCAATTGCTGAGGTGAGCGCGCAAAATGCCGCCTGGCGCCAGGGCCGACGCGCCGCCACCAACCCGGCAGCGGGCAAGCAGCAACTGGACGCCACCAAGCGCACCCAGGCCGGTAACGCGCCCGCAAGTACCAACACCAAAGACAACCTGAGCCTGGTGTCGGCCGAGGCCGCCAAGAAGGGCGCCAAGGGCAAGGCGGGCGACAGCGCGGCACTCAGCGACAAGCTGGCGATGACCCAGGAGCAACTGGACACCACCCGTCGCGACAACGAAGAGCTGAAAAGCCGCGCGGCAGACCTGCAAAGCCAGTTGGACAAGCTGCAAAAACTGATTCAACTGAAAAACGATCAGCTCGCCCGCTTGCAGGCTGAAAAGGGTGTTCCGGCTGCTCCGGCGACTGCCGCGATGCCCGCGCAGTTGGCAGGCGAGCCATCCACTGCACCTGCTACGCCCGAGGTCGCCACCCCTGCACCCGTCGCGCCAGCGCCTGAGCCGGTCAAGGCGGACGCGGCACCGGCCAGCGCCGACGGCAAATTCAATGAACTGCTGACCAACCCGATTGTTCTCGGTGTGATCGGGGGTGCGGCGGGCCTGCTGGTGCTGCTGCTCCTGCTGTTGTGGGCACGCCATCGCAATGCGCGCCGCGAAGAGGAAAAACACCTGCGCATGGCGCGGGCCCTGGCTGAAGAGCCGGAGTTCACCTCGAACCTTCATGACGACCTGCCGCCGAGCAGCTTCGAAGGCCTGGAGACGCCGCCGCCCAGCGTAAAGCTGGCCGCCGCACCGGCCCCGGCTCCGGTGGTTGAACCGGCGGCTGTTGTGCCGACTGTTGCTTCCGTACTTGCGCCGCTGGCGGTTGCCGTGGCTCCGGTGAATTCAAATGATGCGTTGGCCCAGGCCCAGTCCCATATCGATCGTGGTCACCTGAACCAGGCCGCCGATGTGCTTGAGCAGGCGATCAAGCATGAGCCCAAGCGCAGCGACCTGCGCTTGAAGCTGATGGAAGTCTACGGCCTGCAAAGCGACAAGGACGGCTTTGTGACCCAGGAGCGTCAACTGGTGGCCAATGGTGAAAACCACGCCCAGGTCGAGCAGCTCAAGAGTCGCTTCCCGGCCATGGCCGTGTTGGCGGCGGGTGTCAGTGCCGCCGTGGCGGCTGCTGCCCTGGATGCTCAATACGTCAAGGATTTGCTCGAAGACAAACCGGCGCCTGCGCAGCCGGAGGCCTTTGACACTGATTTCGATCTCAGCCTGGACGATCTTGAAGAAGCTTCCCCGGCTCAGATCAAGGACGATCAGCAGACCTTTGAGTCGCTGTTGCAGCAGCAGACCGAAGCCAAGGCCGAGACGGACGACTTGTCGGACTTCGATCTCGACCTGCAACTGGATGCCCCGGCTTCGGCACAATCCGACGACGACTTCCTCTCGGGCCTGGAAGAGCAGATGAAGGACGTGCCGGCCGTGGAGCCGCCGACCCTCACGCCTGCGGCATTGGATGACTTCGATTTGCCGGAGGATTTCGACCTGTCCCTGGCTGATGAGCCGGAAGCGGCCGCCAAGCCCGATGCTTTCACGTCGGAACTGGATGATGTCAACGCCGAGCTGGATCGCCTGTCCCAGAGCCTGGAACATCCGTCCATCGAGCCGTCCTTTACCGCGGAAGACGCGGCGCTGGGCGATGATGAGCCGGAATTCGACTTCCTCTCCGGCACGGATGAGGTGGCTACCAAGCTCGACCTGGCCCAGGCCTATATCGACATGGGCGATGCGGACGGCGCGCGGGATATCCTTTCCGAAGTGTTGACCGAAGGCGATGAGGTTCAACGCGGCGAAGCCAAGGAAATGCTCGGTCGGTTGGCTTGACAGCCCGTTGTTCAAACAGCGGCGACCTTCGGGTCGCCGTTTTGCTTTTGTGGGCTCTCCTGCAAACCGGCATAATGGCCGCCTTCGCGCAACTCATCAGGCTCTCAGTTCTTGGCAAATATAGATAACCCGACCGCCGAAATGGCGGCCGCAGGCTTTTACCGCATCGCCTTGGGCGTGGAATACAAGGGCTCGCGCTATCGCGGCTGGCAGCGTCAGGCGTCCGGCGTGCTGACGGTGCAGGAGACCCTGGAGAACGCCCTGTCGAAAGTCGCCGATTCACCGGTATCGCTGATGTGCGCCGGGCGTACCGACGCCGGTGTGCATGCCTGTGGCCAAGTGGTGCATTTTGACACTCAGGCCGAGCGGTCAATGAAGGCCTGGGTGATGGGCGCAAATATCAATTTGCCCCATGACGTCAGCGTCAGTTGGGCCAAGGTCATGCCGGCGCATTTTCATGCGCGTTTCAAGGCCATCGCCCGGCGCTATCGCTATGTGATCTACAACGACCAGATCCGCCCGGCGCACCTCAACGAAGAAATTACCTGGAACCACCGCCCGCTGGATGCCGAGCGCATGGCCGAGGCTGCGCAGCACCTGGTGGGTGTGCATGATTTCAGCGCCTTCCGTGCTGGCCAGTGCCAGGCCAAGTCGCCGATCAAGGAGGTCCACCACCTGCGGGTGACTCGTCACGGCAAGATGATCGTGCTGGATATCCGTGCCGGGGCCTTCCTGCATCACATGGTGCGCAACATCGCCGGGGTGCTGATGACCATCGGCACTGGCGAGCGTCCGGTAGAGTGGGCCAGGGAAGTGCTGGAAAGCCGCGTTCGTCGCACGGGAGGGGTCACGGCACACCCGTTCGGCCTGTACCTGGTGGATGTGGAGTACCGCGACGAGTTCGAGTTGCCGGAGCGTTTCATCGGACCACACTTCCTCACAGGTTTCAGCGAACTTGGCGGCTGACGCCCGGAAAAGCTTTTGTTACCATCCGGGGCTTTCTCGGTCCAACCCTGGAGGTTTCCACGACATGTCAGCCGTTCGCAGCAAGATTTGCGGGATTACCCGCATAGAAGACGCGCTGGCGGCGGTCGAGGCAGGGGCGGATGCCATCGGTTTCGTGTTTTATGCCAAGAGCCCACGGGCGGTGAACGTGCTGCAGGCGCGAGCGATCATCGCCGCATTGCCGCCGTTCGTGACCACCGTGGGTCTGTTCGTCAATGCCAGTCGCTGCGAGCTCAACGAAACCCTGGATGCCGTAGCCTTGGACATGTTGCAGTTCCATGGCGACGAAACGCCTGAGGAATGTGAAAGTTACCAGCGGCCGTATATCAAGGCGCTGCGCGTCAAGGCCGGGGATGATATCGCGGCGGCGTGTTCCGCCTACGGCAGTGCCCGCGGGATTTTGCTGGACACCTATGTCGAAGGCGTACCCGGCGGTACTGGCGAAGCGTTCGACTGGTCGCTGATTCCCGCAGGCTTGAGCAAGCCGATCATCCTGGCCGGCGGGCTCAACCCCGCAAATGTCGGGGCGGCAATCGAACAGGTGCGGCCGTATGCCGTGGATGTCAGCGGTGGGGTTGAGCAGGGCAAGGGCATCAAGGATCACAGCAAGATTCGCGCATTCATGCAGGCTGTGCGCAACAGCAGGGGTGCAATGTGACGGCTGGCAGTCTGCCGCCGTCCATAACTACCACTGTGTAAAACAGCCCGGCGCCGCCTGTGGTGGCCCGGAAACGAAGTGGCAACCCTGCGCTGGCAGGTTGTCTGGAAGGCTGAGGATACAGGCAGGAAAAGGCCGGTCGAACGTCTGACCCCGTCCAGCCTGTGTCATCGCCACATATGAATTTAGCTCAAGGGCATACGCGGGGCTGTGTTCAAGCCACCGGTACTGGAGAAAGAAAGCATGAGCAACTGGTTAGTAGACAAACTGATCCCTTCGATCATGCGTTCCGAGGTGAAGAAAAGCTCGGTTCCTGAAGGTCTGTGGCACAAGTGCCCATCCTGCGACGCGGTGCTGTACCGCCCGGAGCTGGAAAAGACCCTGGACGTTTGCCCCAAGTGCAACCACCACATGCGTATCGGCGCCCGCGCCCGCATCGACATCTTCCTCGACGCCGAAGGCCGTAACGAGTTGGGCGCCGACCTGGAGCCGGTTGACCGTCTGAAGTTCCGTGATGGCAAGAAGTACAAGGACCGCCTGACCGCTGCGCAAAAGCAGACCGGTGAGAAAGACGCCCTGATTTCCGTCAGCGGCAAGCTGCTGGGCATGCCGGTCGTGGTGTCGGCATTCGAGTTCTCCTTCATGGGTGGCTCCATGGGCGCCATCGTCGGTGAGCGCTTTGTCCGCGCAGCCAACTATGCCCTGGAAAACCGTTGCCCGATGATCTGCTTCGCGGCCTCCGGTGGTGCGCGCATGCAGGAAGCCCTGATCTCCCTGATGCAAATGGCCAAGACTTCTGCGGTCCTGGCACGCCTGCGTGAAGAAGGCATCCCGTTCATCTCCGTGCTGACCGACCCGGTCTACGGCGGCGTTTCCGCCAGCCTGGCGATGCTGGGTGACGTGATCGTCGGCGAGCCCAAGGCGCTGATCGGCTTTGCCGGCCCGCGCGTGATCGAGCAGACCGTGCGTGAAAAACTGCCGGAAGGTTTCCAGCGCAGCGAGTTTCTGCTGGAGCACGGTGCGATCGACCTGATCATCCCGCGCGGTGAGCTGCGTCCACGCCTGGGCAACCTGCTGGCGCAAATGATGGGCCTGCCGACCCCGGTGTACGTCGCGCCTAAAGTCGAGCCGATCGTCGTGCCGCCGGTGCCTGCAAACCTATGACCCAGCGTACCCTGGGCGAGTGGCTCGCCTACCTTGAGCAGTTGCATCCGTCCGCCATCGACATGGGCCTGGAGCGCTCGCAACAGGTAGCGGCCCGCCTCGGGTTGGGCCGCCCGGCGCCGCGAGTGATCACGGTGACCGGCACCAACGGCAAAGGCTCTACCTGTGCCTTTGTCGCGGCGCTGCTGCAGGCCCAGGGGCTGAAAGTCGGCGTCTACAATTCCCCGCACCTGCTGCGTTATAACGAGCGGGTGCAGCTCAATGGTGTCGAAGCCACGGATGAGCAACTCTGCGAAGCCTTCGCCGCACTCGATGCGGGCCGGGGCGAGATCTCCCTGACTTACTTCGAGATGGGCACCCTGGCGGCGTTCTGGCTGTTCGAGCGTGCGCAACTGGATGTGGTCGTGCTGGAAGTCGGCTTGGGTGGGCGCCTGGATACGGTCAACGTGGTGGATGCCGATTTGGCGTTGATCACCAGTATTGGCGTGGACCACGCCGACTATCTTGGCAATACCCGTGAGTCCGTGGCCTATGAAAAGGCCGGGATCTTCCGCCAGGGCAAGCCGGCGTTATGTGGTGATATCGACCCTCCGCACACCTTGCTGGACAAGGTGCGTGAGCTGGATTGCCCATTTTTCCTGCGTGGCCGCGAATTCAATCTCGAGATCGGCGCCTTTGACTGGCAGTGGCGTGGGCGTGATGCCCGTGGCCAGGTTGTCGAGCTGAGCGGCCTGCCGCTGCTGAATCTACCGATGGAAAACGCCGCGCTCGCGCTGCAAGCCTATCTGCTGCTGGATCTGCCGTGGAATGCCGAACAGATCGCGGCCACCTTGCTGGCGACTCGCGTGGTAGGGCGTCTGGACCGACGTGAATTCGAATGGCAGGGCAAGCGCCTGAACCTGCTGCTGGACGTGGGGCATAACCCCCATGCGGCCGAGTACCTGGCGCAGCGTCTGTCACGTACGCCGCCGGTCGGTCGTCGCTTGGCCGTGTTCGGCCTGCTGGCCGACAAGGACCTGGAAGGTGTGGTCACGCCCTTGCTGGGCAGTGTCCAGGCCTGGGCCGTCGCGCCGCTGGATACACCGCGCAGCCGCCCGGCCGCCGAGCTGGAAGCGGCCTTGCAGAACCTTGCTGCGCCGGTGACGTCGTATGCAAGCGTGACCGATGCCCTTGAAGCACAGTGCGCCATTGCCACGCCCGACGATGAGATTCTGTTGTTCGGGTCATTTTATTGTGTTGCCGAGGCGCTTGAGTGGTTAGCCCGGCGCTCCACGGAGGAAGCTGCACATGGCATTACTGGATAGCGCATACAAGCAGCGAATGGTCGGTGCCCTGGTGCTGGTGGCATTGGCGGTGATCTTCCTGCCAATGCTGTTTTCTCGCCAGGATGAAGAGCGTCAGGTCGTTGTCGAGGCGCCGGCCGCGCCCCAGGCGCCCACGGTGCCTCAGGTGCAGGTTGAGCCAGTGGTGGTTCCAGAGCCTCAGGCCTTGCCGGAGGAGGAGCCGGTGCCGACTGATGCTCAGGTAGCCGCACAGCAAGCGCCGTCGATGCCGGTGCAGCCGAGCGTGCCGGTGGTCAAGCCGGCGCCTGCGCCGACCGTAGCGGCCAAGCCTGCTGCGCCGGCACCTGCGCCCAAGCCGGTAGCGCCGCAGCCCGCCGCGCCGGGCAAGCCGGATGTCGGCCAGAGCCGCATCGATCCGAATGGCTTGCCGATCAGTTGGTCGATCCAGGTGGCCAGCCTGGGCAGCCGCGAGGGCGCCGACGCGTTGCAGAAGAAGCTGCGTAGCCAAGGCTACAACGCCTATATCCGTAGTGCCGATGGCAAGAACCGGGTGTTTATCGGGCCGCTGATCGAGCGTGCCGAGGCAGACCGCCTGCGGGATTTGCTGGATCGCCAGCAGAACCTCAAGGGTTTCGTGACCCGGTTCCAGCCTGAGCGGGGTTGAAAGCGGATTTGCTCACCCCAAACTACTGATTTGCAAGGCAGCCACAATCACAGCTTACCGACAGCCCGACGCTCTGCTAAAATGCGCCGCCTCATCTGTCCGTAGGCTCCAACGTGCCATTTACCTGGGTTGATTGGGCGATTGTTGCAATCGTCGCCATCTCCGCTTTGATCAGTCTAAGCCGCGGCTTCGTCAAAGAAGCACTGTCGTTGCTGACCTGGATCATCGCAGGAGTCGTAGCCTGGATGTTCGGTGGTTCATTGTCGGTCTACCTGGCCGGATACATCGAGACACCTTCGGCTCGCGTCATCGCGGGCTGCGCCATCATGTTCATCGCCACGCTGCTGGTGGGGGCAATGGTCAATTATCTTATTGGCGAGTTGATACGTGTCACCGGCCTCTCCGGGACCGATCGATTTCTCGGCATGGCCTTCGGCGCCGCGCGTGGCGCGTTGCTGGTGGTCGTGGCGGTCGGGCTCTTGAGCCTGGGGCCGGTACAGCAGGATTCGTGGTGGCAGGAGTCGGTACTCGTGCCAAAATTTCTATTGGTTGCAGACTGGTCCAAGAACCTCATTCTGGGGTGGAGCAGTCAGTGGCTGGCCAGCGGAATCAGCGTACCCGCTGATCTTCCGTTCAAGGAACACCTCTTGCCGGCCAAAACGCCTCAGTAAGTTGTGTTCAGTCAAGATTCATTAAGTAGGGGTTGCGTCGCATGTGTGGCATCGTCGGTATCGTCGGTAAGTCGAACGTCAATCAGGCGCTGTATGACGCGCTAACCGT
>Ga0070669_100000907_pt1 | contig 21557 bp, 14 predicted proteins | sample KBSS53metaG_FD_64680 | JGI IMG/M metagenome (GOLD analysis project Ga0070669, IMG submission 64680) | Switchgrass rhizosphere microbial communities from Kellogg Biological Station, Michigan, USA - KBS S5-3 metaG | ecosystem: Host-associated > Plants > Roots > Rhizosphere > Soil ...
GACGTCGACCGCGTACTCGACGGGCGAGATCCCGAGTCAGGTCAGTCTCACGCGCCAGCGAGCGGGCGGGACGGGACATCTGCTCTACAACACGACGTCGACGCTCACGCGGGGCAACGGCGCAGTGGCGGCGTCGCTCGCGGCGGACCTCTATCGCGTGCGTGCGATCCCCCCGGCGTCACCGTGGCTGGACGGTGCTCCACCAGCAGCGCCGTCGCTCGCGGTGGCGGGCGGCGGGGCGCTGACGTTGACGCCTGGTCTCGGCGAGACGCCCCGCTGGTGGGTGCTCCGGATCTTCTCCGGGACCTCGTGGAGCACGCGCGTCGTGTTCGGCGCCGAGCGATCAGTTGCGCTGCCTAACGGGGCGACGCGCGTCATCGTGAATGCAGTCGACCCGGCTGGCAATCTCAGTGGTTTGGCTGAGTGGCGTAAGTGATTCACCGCGGAGAACGCGGAGGGCGCAGAGAACGGCGCGTTACCGCGAAGCAACCCTTCATTCGCTGGCAACGATTGCATTTCTTGGTGAACGACCTCGGGAGGCTCCAGCGTCCCGAGGTCGTTCACCAAAGAATCCAATCTTATCGCGAGCGAAAGCTGCTTCGCGGCCAGAATGCCGTGCTCTGCGCCCTCCGCGCACTCTGCGGTGAATCAAACGCCACTGTCCGACACGCATTGAGCGGCCACGATTAACGGGCCGCCGCGCGTCGGGATGTCATTCAGCCACCCGGGTTGTAGGTCCGGGCAGTGTGCCCCTGCAGCTGGGCCGGATAGAAGTACACGTCGCGAAGATCGCCCGTGCTGTAGCGCTGCGCCTGGTCGTTGAAGTGCGATGACTTCGGGTCGCCGCTCTCGCCGCCCGCCGTCACCGCTCTCGCCTTCACGCTGTCGCCGAACTCCACGACCGCGACGAAGCTGTTGCCGCTCGTGCCGTACCATTTCTTCGTGTTCTTGTACGGGCGCGCGCCGAACGACGCCAGCGAGCCCCAGCGCGAGGACGTGAACCCCACGGGAATGCTCGGGCCCGAATCGTTGAACGGCTGCACGATGTCGCCCGTCAGACGCTGGAAGCGGTTGATGTCGCCCCACGGCGTCTTCCACGATCCGAAGTTCGCGGCCAGCGTGTCGGACGCCGCAGCAAGCGCGCCGAGGAGCTGCGCGGGCGTCGTGCGCTTCGCCATGAAGTCGTAGACCGACATCTCCTCGCTCTCCGCATCCGCGCGAACGCGGCGCCAGAGATCCTCGCCCCAGAACACGGCGAGCGCGGTCGGCACGGACGTGGCCGACCAGCGACGATCCCAGGAGCGCAGCGTCGCGATCTGCTCGGACAGCTTCGTCTTGAGCGAATCGCTCGCGGGCGCGTGGTCGTAGGCGGCAAACAGCGCCGGAAGGAGCGGCTCGAACGCCGTGAGATAGCTGTCGTACGCCGCGGCGATCAACGAGCCTAACGTGAAGTCCTTCTTCCCGTCCAGCACGCGAATGGCGTGAATGCCGCGCGGATTCTCGCCGCCGGACTCCACATACTTCGGGAAATCCTTGAGCTTCGGGCTGTTCGCGCCCGCCGCCGAGTACGGCCAGTTGTTCGTGTTGTACAGCCAGCCGCTCGCGGGGTTGTGCACGAGCGGGCTCTCATCCACCGAAAGCACCTGGCCCCACTCCGTGCCCGGGTTGCTGCCATCGACAGGCTTCATCCAGTCGAACTTCGGATCGCGCTTCGGGATGAAGTTCGCGTGGAAATACGCGATGTCGCCGTCCGCGCTCGCGAAGATCGTGTTGTTCGACGAGTTCGTGTGGAGGTCCATCGTCTTCTTGAAGTCGTCGTAGCTCCGCGCCTTCGTGCGCGTGTACGACTGCGTGAGCGCCTTCACCGGTTCGTTCATCAGACGCACACTCATCCATTTGCCCGCCGTGTCGCGAACGATCGGGCCGTGGTGCGTGCGGTAGACGGTGAACTCCTTCGTCGCCATCGCCTCGCCCGACTTGTACGGCACCGTGATCTTCTGCGCGATGAGCGGGCGCTGCTCGGTGCCATACTGATAGAACACGCTGTCACCCTTCTTCACGATCGACTCGGCGTACTCGTCGATGTTGTCGACGCCGCTCGACGTGTGCATCCACCCGACGCGGTCGTTGAAGCCCTGATAGACGAAGAACTGTCCCCAGGTCACGGCACCGTACGCGTTGAGCCCTTCGTCGCTCGAGACCTGCACCTCGGAGCGGAAGAAGAACGATGTGTGCGGGTTGATGAGCAGCATCGCCTTCTTGCTTGCCGTGTTCGACGGGCCGATCGCGATACCGTTCGAGCCGGTGGGCTCGGGCTCCCAACTGTCCACGGCACTCATCGCCACCGGCTCCGCGCGCCTGCCGCCGTAGAACGCCTCGAGACTGCGCAGGTTTACACGCTCGATGTCGCCACCGATGCTGCCTTCGCTGAACGAGAGCGCCATCCACGGCTCGAACTTCTTGATGACCTTCGGCGTGACGTCGGGATGCTTGTAGAGATAGAAGTTGAGCCCATCGGCCCAGGCGTCCATGAGCGGCTTGAGGAACGCGGGGCTCGCCGCGTACATCGCCTTCAGGCTGTCGGGATCGATGAACAGCTTCATGCGCAGGTCGCGGTAGATCTCCGACTCTCCGGCGGTCTCCGCGAGCCGACCCTGCGAGTTGATGAAGTTCATCTCGACGCGGTTGAAATCGTCCTCGGCCTGGGCGTACACGAGCCCGAAGACGGCGTCGGCGTCGGTCTTCCCGTGGATGTGGGCGATGCCCCAGTCGTCGCGGGCGATGGTGACGTTCTTCGCCTGCTGCTCCCAGCGGGCGGCGTCGGGATTGTCGGCACCCTTGGACGCGGTGCACGCGGATGCGGCGATGACAGAAACGACGAAGAGACGCTTTTTCATGTCGGCGATGTGAGGTGTGGAGGACACAATCTCGCCGTTGGAGGGCTCGTGGTACAGCACCGGCGCGCCCGGCTGGCATCAACGCCCCTGGCTGGCATCAACGCCCCGTGGCTGGCATCAACGCCGTGGGGAACTACGATCTGACGGATGAGCGGAAACGGCCGGATAAAGCTCGGCACTCAAGCGCTTCGCAGCAGGACCTGAAAAAAAATGAGGAAACGGCCTCGGTCAGCTCATGCGTACCGAGGTCGTTCCCCTTGTTATCGGTTCCGGCGTCAAGAGTACCGATGCCGAGCAGTTATCCGGCTTCTTCCGCTCAATACGTCAAATCGACGTTCCCAACGACGTTGATGCCAGCCGGTGACAATCGAGGTCAGCTAGTGCGTGATGGCGAGGAACCACGCCGCGACGATGGGTCCACGCGCCGGACGACCACCGGGACCCGGCGCTGCCCCTGCCGGGGCTGGCCCGTACTCGGGCTGGAAGAGATACGCCGTGTGCGTCGCCGGGTCGACCGTGATCGTCTTCGCGCCCGGCACCGTCTGCACCGTGGCCACGACGGTGTACTTGTCCGGCGAGTCCTGATGCACGACGGTGACGTTCCCGTCTCGGCCCGCGGGAATGTAGATCAGCTTCTGGCCGGGATCCCAGCCGAGCGCGTCGACGCCATCGCCGTTGGCAATGGTGGCGATGACCTTGCCGTTCTTCGCGTCGACGACCACCGACGTTTTGCTGCAGCCGGAGAAGATGCGGTTGTTCGCGCGGTCATACGCGATGCCGGTGGGACCATCACATGGGGAGATCGGCCACGATGTCAGGACCTTCATCGTCTTGGCGTCGAGCACCTGAATCGTGTTCTTGCTCTCGTTGTTCACGAAGAGCTTTCCTCTCCCATCGCTCGCGGCGCCCTCGGGAGCGTTGTCCTCGAGCTCCGCGGTGCCGACGATGTCGCCGGTGTTCGCATCGAGCGCGACCGCGGTTCCGATGGGGCGACTGTGGTTCGTGAGGATGATGCGGTCCGAGTAGTCGTCGTACATGATCCCATCGAGCCCACCGACCTTGACCGGAATCTTCCGGATGGAGGCGAGCGACGTGAGGTCGAACATCGTGACCGTGGAGTCGCCGGCGTTCGTCGTGAAGCCGTGCTTCCATTTCGGGGCGATGCCGACCCCGTGCATGCGCGGCGTGTCGGGGATATCCGCGAGCACCTTTCCGGTGGCGCCATCCACGACCATGACGTGCGTGGTGCGCGACACGAACACGCGCCGCGTTCCCGGCTCGGCGGTGACGTAGTCGGTGCCGCCGTCGCCGCCGATGTTGTATCGGGCAACGGTGAACGTTTGCGAGTGGGCTGCGTCCGGAGCGCAGAGGAGAGCGCCCAGCAGAACCGCGGCGTGGCGAGTCATGGTCAGTCCCGATCGAGGGTGCCCGGATGCTACCCGGTCAACCTGTCTCGCGCGTGAACACGGCCAGGCGACGGACAGGGTTGCCGGAGATAACCAGACGACAACAGGCACGACAACAACAAGAGAAACGTGGCATGGAAGACAAGACGGGCGTGGATCGGCCCACCTCCGCGCCCACCTAACGACATCTGCCCCGCGCCAAAAGCGAGGCGGACTTCGATTCCTCAGAACCCCTGAGCGCGCCTGTTCGACGTCACGCTGCTGCGCGCGTCCCTCGCAGATTCGACCTGGCAGGCATCAATGCCGTTGGGAACTACGATTTCACGGATGGAGCGGAAACAGCCGGATAAGGCTCGGCGCTCAAGCGTCTCGCAACTGGGCCTGACAAATGAGGAAACGACCTCGGTCAGCTCATGCGTCACCGAGGTCGTCCCCGTTGCCATCAGTTCTGGCGTCGCGAACGTGTTTGCCCAGCCGTTATCCGGCCGTTTCCGCTCCATCCGTCAGATCGTATTTCTAACGTCGCTGATGCCAGCCGGTTGGACGCGGGCAACTGAAGCTCACGCTGACCTGATCGTGACGTGCGACGTCTGGCTCGATCGGCTGTTGTAGGTGCACTCGTACCCGAACGTGCGCGAGTCATTGCTCGTCTGGAACTGAGCGGACCCACTCACGACCGTCTCCGCGCCCGACGTCTGACGCCGGCTCGGCGTCGAGGTGAACTGGACGCCGACGGCGTTCGGGTAGCGACTCCGCACTTCCTTCGAGACAGCCGCCTGGCAGGCGGTGATCGCGGTCTGCGCGAGATCTTCCGGCCCAACCGGCCCGTTCTCGCGGACGGTCACGTTGTTCGTCTGCCCCGATCCGACGTTGTATGTACAGCTGTACGACACCTTCGTCCACGTACTGCTGTTCCTGTTCAGGTACTGGGCGGAGCCCGTTACGGCGGTTTCGGCAGTGGACGGCTGTGAAAGCTGCTCGCCGAGAAACTGAACGCGGTCGGCCTGCGGAGCCTGCCCACGGAGCTGCTTCGTCGCGGCCGAGTGGCAGGCAGTGATCGCGGCCTGGGCGGTGTCTCCTCCGCCAACGGCGGGATCAGTGGTCTGCGGCCTGTCGAGCCTAACGCTTGATGCCGTGCCCGATCCGCTGTTGTAGGTACACTGGAAGGTGAACTTCGTCCAGGCGCCGCTGTTTCGGTCCTGGTACCGCGCGGTGCCGGTCACGCTGGTTTCCGTGTTGGAAACCAGCCCTGTCGCCTCCGAAATGAATTCGACGCCCCTGGCCTGAGCTATGACCGATTGCAGCTTCTTCGTGACGGCCGGCCGGCAGGCGTTCACCGCCGCCTGGCCAGTGTCCTGCGCATAGGCGCGTCCGCCGACGCAGATGGCGCACGCCAATGCAGACGCCACTATCCGGGTGTGTGGCACGGCAGCCGTCCTCCTCGCGTGACGACGCGCTGCTGACCCGGTCGACTTGCCGAACCGGACTGAACCAGCGGCCGCGACACGCAACCTCCCAAACAGCATAGAATCGGGTCAGGTGGCTGTCGCGTTGGACTTTCGTAACTGCGGCTCGCAACCGCGGCTCGTAATTGCCGCTCATAACGGCGTCTCGTAGCTACGGTTTGCAGCACGCAGTCCGGCTCGGGAACCTAACGCCGGACGTGGCGAACCTGCCGTGGCCCCGTCGCAGCCCGTTCATTCCTGTCGGGCAACTCCGTTCAGCGCCCGAACAGTCGCGCCATCAACCCCGGCTTGGTTGGCGGCTTCGTCAGAGCCCAGACGCGGTGTGCGCCGAATCGTTGGATATGGGTTCGCGGGCCGAACTTCCCCCAGGCGAAGCCACTCCCCACGGTCGGCTGGCGCAAGTCGGCGATCAGCGCGTCGGGAGCGACCGAGGCGGCGAACTCGCGAAGCACCGCATCCGACGACGCCGCCGCAACCGGCTGTGCGATCAGACTCGACTCGTCGCGCCACAACACGTGGACGACCTCCTCGCGCACGCGATTGATCGGACTCCGAGCGTCGTCAGGCGCCTGCGCCACGACATCGCGAAGGAACGCATCGATCGACGGTGCCTGGTACGCAATGGCCGCAGGATCGTGGCAGGCGAAGAACACCGGCCCCCAGTCGGTCGTATCAGGCAACAGATCGAGGATCCAGTAGTTGCCGTACCCATCGTGGGCGATCGAGTAGGCGTGCGGGAACGCCTCCTCGAGCCCGAAACCCTCGAGGTCAAGGAGCGAAAATGACTCGAGCGGACCATTCGCGAGGCCGGTGCTCACAGCGAGCGCGGCGCGGATCTCGTCAGGCAGCGGAGCGGGAAGTGCCGCCTCGAGCGCGCGAATCTGAGCATCCGTCGCAGGCGGAAGGAGCTCGAGGACGGTGACGTCGCCATCCGTGTCGACGAGGCGTTTCCCGGCGATCTCTTTCAGGGTATCGGCAAGCATTTCGTCATTCCGACGTACACGAAGGCCGGCTGGTCGAAGTCACTCGCTTCTCCGGTGAATCTACCGCCGACCACAAGAGTCATTCCGTCAAAGGCTCGGACGATACTCGAAGCGCCGCGTACTTGAGTTCGCGGCGCTTCGAGCATACCTAACGCGGGGCCCCCGGCTACTTCGCCAGGTCACCCACCGCGAACGCCAGCTTGTGCGCTTTCGGCTGGTCGCCCGCCGAACGCGCATCCGTGTGCAGCTTGGTGGAGAGTGCCGAAAGCGCGTCCTTCTTCGCCTGCCCCGACAGCTTCTCCGCACGCGCCAGCTCGGCGCGGGTGGACGAGATCAGGGCGGCCGAGAGGCCGTTGTTCCGCTCGAGCTGATCGAGGTAGGCGCGCGGCACGGAGAACGATGCCGGCCACACGAGCTTCGGTTGGTCCTGCGCGTTGAAGTACTCGAACTTCACCGACTTCGCCGCGTCGATCTCATTCTGCGACACCAGGCCGCTCGGCAGCAGATCGAAGATGTCGAGCCCGCGCGAGAGGTCGGAGCTGAAGATGTAGCCGTTGTACCAGTACGCCGACCACGAACCGGCGCTCACGAGCTTCGTCGCGTCCATGGGGCCGCGGTCGAAGTACGCGATCTCCTTCACGTTCGACGGGTCCGTCCAGTCGAATACCGACACGCCGCCCTGATACCAGCCCTGCACCATGATGTCGCGGCCCGGGATCGGGATGAGCGAGCCATTGTGCGAGACGCAGTTCTCCTCCGACGTCTGAGCCGCCGAGAGCTTGTAGTAGCTCTTGAACACCATCTGCTTGTTCTCGATGGTGAAGATCGCGTCCGAGCCCCACTCCGGCTTGTCGGTCGAGCGGCAACGCGGCTGCGAGCCGCCGCCCCACTCGTCGGAGAAGAGGATCTTCGTCCCGTCGTTGTTGAACGTCGCAGAATGCCAGAACGAGAAGTTCGAGTCCGCCGCGGCGCCGATGCGGACTGGGTTCGCCGGGTTCGAGATGTCGAGCAGCAGGCCATAGCCGCCGCACGCGCCGCCGGCGAGTCCGATGGCCGGATAGACGGTGATGTCGTGGCACTGGGTTGGACCACCGCGGTTGCCGCCGCCGGGGGGACGCTGCGCACCACCCGCCGCCTGCTGCGCCGCACGACGTGCCGCCGCGGCGCTGTCGAACGGCTCGGCGTGACGCGGCGGTGCGGTGAGATCCTGGAAGATGCGCGGCGAGCTCACGATCTTCGCCGCCGCCGGATTCGCGAGCGGCACCTGGATCACTTCGATGCGGAAGAGCGCGGAGTTCGGATCCTCCGTCAGCGGAGCGCCGGAGCAGCCCGGGAGCTCCTGCGACGAGCGCACCGGCGCCGAGCCCGACACGTAGATGTAGACGTTCGCCGGATCGTTAGGCGACGAGACGACCGTGTGCGTGTGCGAGCCGCGGCACGTCTGGACGTTCGTGAGATATTTGGGCTTCGACAGATCGGTCACGTCGAAGACGCGGATGCCGCGCAGGCGATCCTTACTGACGGAGTCCGGCACGCCCTGAAGGCCGCAGTCGAGACGGCCGCTCGTCGCTTCGCCCGAGACGAACGCGAGGTTCCGGAACACGGAGACGTCGCTCTGCGAGCCCGGGCAGACGTACGCCTGCTTGAGCTTCACGGCGCGCGGGTCGGAGACGTCCCAGACCTGATAGCCGCTGTAGTTCCCCTGGTAGACGTAGTTGCCGCTGAACGCGAGGTCCGAGTTCACGAGGCGACGGTCGCCGGGCGTGCTCGGGTTCAGGAAGTCCTTCGACGGCCGCGTGTTCGACACGAGGCGCATGTTCCACGCGGCTTCGCCGGCATCGAACCAGCCGGCCTTGAGCCCGACGCGCGGATCGGGGCTGGGCTTCGTCATCGAGACCACGGCGTTCGACCCGTTCGGCGAGGGAGCGCCGCCTGCGGACGACGACGACGTCGAGGCGCAGGCCGCGGCGGTCAGTGCGCCAGCCGCGACGGATGCGGAGATCAGGAGTGGGCGGATCATGAGGGATAGAGGACGGGAACGGGGAACCTGGGACAGGGAACCGAAGCGACTGGTTATCGAGACGACGGAACCGATTTCAGCATCAGGCTCATGCGGTCGATCTCCGTCGTCTGATCCGCATGCACATCGACGGCGAACTTGAACACATCTTCGTCCTGACCCGCACCGTGCGCCGCGAACAGCTTGTCCACCATCGTGAGCGCGCCCTCATGGTGCTGGATCATGAACTGCAGGAACAGCCGGTCGAACTCGGTGCCGCGCGCCTTGTCCAGCTCCATCAGCTGCTCGCGGGTGAGCATGCCGGGCATGAGCTTCATGGCCATGCCGGCCATCATCATGTGCTCGGTGCCGGCGTCGGGAACCTGCTCGCGTCGTTCACGGAGCCAGCGCTGCATGAACGCGATCTCGTCCCGCTGCGCCACCACGATCCGCTCGGACAGCCCCTGCACCGACGAGCTGGCGCCGTGGGAAGGCGCCCACCCGGCCATGAGCACGGCCTGCGCGTGGTGTCCGATCATGCCGGAGATGAAGTCGACGTCTTCCTTCGTGTACGGCGGGCGCCCGCTGTCGGCCGCCGCCATGGCCGCGGGGGAACGGCCGGATGGATTGATCGAGGCGGGGCCGGGGGTGGTGCTCGGGGATCGAGCGGCACCGCAGGCGGTGAGCATGACACTCGCGGCGAGGCCCACGAGCGTGGCTTGGCCAACGGTCCGAAGCGATGTCTTCATTCCTGCTCCGTCGGTTGTGGGTCGTGCACGATACCACGAGATACGGACGGAGCCGGGAATGTGCTGGCGCGATCGAACGACCATGCAGCGCTCGAATGCTTCCCTTGGACTCTGACCCCAACAGGAGCAAAAAACGGCGGGGTGGGAGCGTTCGCGCCCGCCGGACGATATACTTGCGCCGCCTTCCCCTGGAGCGCCCGCATGGCTTTCGGCAAGCTCGGATTTCGCGTCCTGCCCTCCCCGCCGCGCGTCAGCGACGAGCTGGTCGCGCGATTCCGCGGCCTCGCGAGCTCGAATCTCGCCGACGCCATGGGGAGGTTCAACTTCATGGACCCCGGCATCCAGCAGCGCACGAGCCTTTCATTCGCCGGCCCCGCCGTCACCGTGAACTGCAGGCCGGCCGACAACCTCATGGTGCACAAGGCACTGCAGGTTGCCCGGCCGGGCGACATCGTCGTTGTCGCGACGAGCGGCAACACGACCAGCGCCGTATTCGGCGAGCTGATGTGCCACACCGCGGTCGCGCAGCGACTCGGCGGCATCGTCGTGGACGGCGCCATCCGCGACGTGGACGCCATCGCTCGACTCGAGCTCCCGGCCTTCAGCCGGTCGGTGAGCCCGGGCGGGTGCGACAAGGACGGACCGGGCGAAGTGAACGTCCCCATCAGCTGCGGTGGTACCGTCGTCGCCCCGGGCGACATTGTCGTGGGCGACGGCGACGGCGTCGCGGTCGTGCCGCGTGCGGACGCGGAAGAAGTCCTCCAGCTCGTCGCGGAGCTCATCGGTCGCGAGGAGAAGCGAATCGAGGAGATCCAGAACGGGGTCGTCTTCCGCGCCGACGTCGATGAGCTGCTGCGCAAGCGCGGTGTCATCGAATGAGCGAGCCGCTCCTGCTGATGACGCCAGGGCCAACGCGCGTTCCGGACCGCGTGCTTCGCGCGGGCGCGCGACCGATGATCCATCATCGCACGCCGGAATTTTCCTCCGAGCTGGCAGCGGCGATCGGGATGCTGGGGCCGGTGTTCGGGACGCACAGCCCGGTGCTGCCGGTGCACACGACTGGGCGCGGCGCGACGGAGGCGGCGATCTGCAATCTGTTCTCGGCGGGCGATGAGATCATCGCCTGCTGCAACGGCAAATTCGGGGAGATGTGGGCGGGATTCGCCGAGTCGTACGGCCTCGTCGTGCATCGCGCAGCAACGGACTGGACGCGCGAGGTGGACGCCGCCGAGATCGACCGGCTGCTGCGCGAGCGGCCAGCGGTTCGCGCGGTGACTCTGACGTTCGGCGACACGTCGACCGGCGTGCGGAACGACATCGCCGCGGTGAGCCGCGTCGCGCGAGAGCGTGGCGTGCTCGTCATGGTGGATGGCGTCTCGTCGATCGGCGGGATGCCGTTCGCGTTCGATGAGTGGGGCGTCGACATCGCCGTCGTCGCATCCCAGAAGTGCCTCATGTCTCCGCCCGGGCTCGCGTTCGTGGCGGTCAGCGAGCGCGCCTGGGCCGCCAACGCGCGCGCGACGCTGCCGCGGAACTACTGGGACTTCCTCGACATCAAGCGGAGCGTCACCAGGGCGAAACCCGAGACGCCGGGGACGACGCCGGTCAGCCTCATGCTCCAGGTCGTGGAGGCGCTCCGCATGATCCACGAGGAGGGCTTGTCCCGCGTGTACGAGCGCCACGCTGTGATGGCCGAGCGGGCGGAGCGCGGCGTCGCGGAGCTGGGGCTCTCGCTGCAATGTCCAACGCTCGCCCAGCGGTCAACCACGCTCACCGCGATCTCCTGCCCGACCGGCATCTCCCCGAAATCGATCCGCGATCCGCTCAAGGCACGCGGCATCCTCACGGCGGCCGGGCTCGGCCCCTACGAGGCGAACGCGTTTCGCATCGGGCACATGGGTGACATTCGAGTGGCCGATGTGGAGCACACGCTCTCCGCACTCGCCGACGTGCTGACCGAGCTGTCGAGCGGCACGATACGCGGGTGAAGCTCCAGACCAGAATCTTCGCGGGGCTGCTCGCCGGCGTCATCGTCGGCGGCGCGTCGCGTGTGCCCGGCGCAGAGACGCTGCGCGGCCCGCTCTCGGCGCTCGAGCCGGTCGGTGTCGCGTTCATCCGGCTCGTGACGATGGTCGTCGTGCCTCTCGTGATCGCCAGTCTGTTCGTCGGCGTCGCATCGCTGGGAGATATCCGCCGTCTCGGCCGGCTCGGAGGCAAGACGTTAGGCTGGTTCCTGGGAACGACGTTCGTTGGTGCGGTGATCGGCGTCGCCGTGGCGCTCGTCGGGCTTCATGGCGAGCCGCTCGGGGTCTCCGAACGCACAGGCGCCGCGCTGACCGCGCCGCCCATGCCGACGCTGGCCGAGACGCTGCTCGGCATGGTTCCGCAGAATCCGTTCGCCTCGGCGGCGCAAACCGATCTGCTGCCGCTCATCATCGCCGTGTGCATCTTCGGCGCGGCCGCCACGGTAATTTCACCGGATGGCAGGCGATCGCTTCTCGCATTCTTCACGGCGCTGAACGAGCTCTGCATGGTAGTAATCGGCTGGCTGATGAGGCTCGCGCCGCTGGCGGTGTTCGTCCTGATCGCGTCCCTCGTGGCACGACTCGGGCTCGACGTGCTGCAGCGACTGCTCGAGTTCGCGGTCGTGGTCGTCGTTGCGCTCGTGGCGCACGTCGTGGTCGTCCTCGTCCCGCTGCTTCGCTTCCGCGCACGCCTGGGCGTGGCGATGTTCTTCCGCGCCGTGTCGGACGCGCTCCTCTTCGCGTTCTCGACGGCGTCGTCGAACGCGACGCTGCCGGTGAGCATGGCCGCCGCGCGAAACAGGCTTGGCGTGTCCAACGAGGTCGTGAGCTTCGTGCTTCCGGCCGGCGCGACGATCAACAAGAACGGCTCCGCGATTTACAAGGCGGTCACCGCGGTGTTCATCGCGCAGCTGTACGGGCTGGCACTTGGCTCCGGGCAGGTCGTCGCGATCGTGACGATGTCGACGCTGGCTGCATTCGCTGGCGCCGGCGTGCCAGGCAGCTCGCTCGTGACGACGCTCATCGTGCTCAACGCGATCGGTCTCGGACCGCAGGCAGCGGCCGGGATCGCGCTCGTGACGAGCGTCGATCGTCCACTCGACATGTGCCGGTCGACGGTGAACACGATCGGGAATCTCATCGGCACGGTGGTGATCGCGAGAAGCGAGGGAGAAGCGCTCGTGTGAGCGGGAAGACCATCAGCGAGAAGATCCTCTCGGCGAAGTCGCGGCGGGACGCACGCGCGGGCGACATCGTGGTCTGCGACGTCGACCTCGTGCTTGGCACGGACGCGTCGTCGCCAATGGCGATCGACTACTTCGATCGGATGGCGGGCACAGCCCTGTTCAATGCGGCGCGCGTGCTGTTCGCGATGGACCACTATGCTCCGCCCGCAACGCCGGCGGTCGCCGCGTTCCACGACCGCATCCGCGGGTTCGCGCGGGCTCATGGCGCCGAGGTGCGCGAGGTCGGCGATGGCATCAGCTTCCAGCTCGCGGCGGAGCTCGGGCGTGCGGTGCCCGGGAGTCTCGTGATCGGTGCGGACAGTCATACGGTGACGCTCGGCGCGCTCGGACTGTTCGCGACGGGCGTCGGCTCCTCCGACCTCGCAGCGGCGATGATAACCGGCCAGGTCTGGCTGCGGGTACCGGAGACGATCCACGTTAGGCTCGACGGCGAGCGTCCATCAAGTGTCGCCGCAAAGGACGTCGCGCTGGAGCTGGTGCGAATCATCGGTCCCGAGGGGGCGAACTATCAAACCCTCGAGCTCGACGGCCCGGCGATGTCGTCGTTCTCGCTCGAAGACCGGCTCGTGATCAGCAACCTGGGCGTCGAGATGGGCGCGAAGGCAGCGATCTTCGGCGTCGACGCCGCGACCGAGGGCTACCTCTCGGGCCGACTCGCGCCGAGTGACCATGCACGGAGCGTGGTCGTGGCCTCGGACGGCGACGCTCGTTATGCACGCGAGCTCGTGGTCGACGTATCGGCCATCTCGCCGCGCATATCCCTTCCCCACTCGCCCGACAAGGTCGTGTCGATCGAGGAGGCGGTGGGGACGCCGGTTCAGATGGTCTTCATCGGCACGTGCACTGGCGGTCGCACGAGCGACTTCCACGACGTGCTCGATGTACTGGAGCGTGCCGGCGGACGTATCGCAACCGGTGTGCAGCTGGTGCTCACGCCCGCGTCGTGCGAGGTCGAACGCCGGCTGCTGGACGACGGTACGCTCGATGCGCTCGCCGCGATGGGCGGGATCGTCACGACACCCGGTTGTGGCGCCTGCTGCGGAACGAGCGGCGTGATTCCCGGCGACGGGATGAACGTGATCTCGACGGCGAACCGAAACTTCAAGGCGCGCATGGGCAACGCGACGGCGTCGATCTACCTCGCGTCGCCGACCGCGTGCGCGGCCGCGGCCGTCACTGGGCGCATCACCGATCCGCGCACGTTGCCGGGAACCGTCACATGAAGATCGAGCTGCAGGGCCGAGCGCGTCTCGTGGGCGACAACATCAACGCCGACTACATCATCACGTCGAGTCGGAAACGCGAATCGATCGATGCGGCGGTCCTGAAGCAGTACCTGCTGGAAGTCGTCGATCCCGCCTTCGCCGCGTCGGTTCGAGAGGGTGACCTGCTCGTCGCCGGCCGCAACTTCGGCTGCGGCTCGGCAATGGAGGTGGCGGCAACGGTCATTCTCGCGGCCGGGATCAGGGCGGTGCTCGCACAGAGCTTCTCACGGCCGTTCTACCGGAACGCGATCAACAACGGCCTGTTGCCCATCGAGTGCGACACATCGCGCATTCAGGAAGGAGACGCCATCGCGGCTCGGCTGGTTGGCGACCGCGTCGAAGTACGTTCCCTGACGCAGGGCAACACTGTGTTTGGGACTGCGCTTCCGCCGATCGGCCTGGCGATTCTGGAATGCGGCGGACTGGTCGACGCAGTCAGGCGGTTCGGCTCGATACGACGGCTCGACGCTGCCTCGCACGGGGCGTAGGCGGTCGGCGGCGCCGCCGCCCCGTTGGGAATTCGTCAGTCGAATCGTATCGCGACCAGCGGGTCGACGCGCGCGGCTCGCCGAGCGGGGATCCACGAGGCGAGGGCCGCGACCGCTATGACCACGACGGCAATCGCTACGCCGACCAATGGCATGTTGAGCGGGACGACATCCGCGAAGCTCGTCGCGATCAGGTTCAACGCCACCACGCTCAGTGGGAGGCCGAGTATCACACCCAGGGCGCTGAGCCGAACGCCGGTCATGAAGAACAGCCTGATCACCTGCCGCGGTCGTGCGCCGAGCGCGACGCGCACACCGATCTCGCGGTGTCGCTGGCGCACGGAGAGTGCGACGACGCCATACAGACCGATCGACGCCAGCACGAGCGCGAGAAGTCCGGCACCGGTCGCGCCGGCGCTCAGCTGCAGGACATCTCTCCGCTCGATGCGGTCGAGCTGCTCGAGTGTCGCGAGCCCGTTTCCGTAGATCGGGATGTCGGGAATCGTCGTTCGCACCAACTGTCTGATGGTCGGGATGACCGCAGTCCCGTTGCCTCGGGTTCTGATCAGATACGTATCCTTCGACCACTGCGCGCCGGCCGCGGTGTAGATGCGGCCCGCGCCTCGCAGTGGCGCTCCGGTGGTGTCGAAGACACCGACGACCACACCCGTCCTGGGGCCCACTGCATCGACGCGACCACGTTCGACAGGCGTGAGAATGGTTCCTTTCCTGTCCCGCAACGACGTCATCTCGAGCCGCCGGCCGATCGGGTCGCCGGCGCCCCAGAAGCTGCGTGCGAGGTCGCTGTCGATGACGATCGCCATCTCGCGCCCCGCCGTATCGCTCGCGATGAGCTCGCGGCCGCGACGCATCGGGATGTCCTGGAACGCGAAGTAGCCCGGCGCGGTGCCTTCGATGTGGGCTCGCACGGTCTCCTGAGCGCGAGGCCCTGCGCCGCGATCTGCCGTGTGTACTCGCACGTCGGCGACGTCGAAGCCGCGCGACTGCGGAACGACTGTCTCGACGCTCGGGAGCCTCGAGACGGCCTGCATGACGTCGGCGATCCTGGCGAGCTTCTGCTCTCTCGAGCCAACGCCGCCGTACGTGCCGAACTCCACGCGGACGATGTTGGTCGTCAACGGGTTGTCGACGCGACCCCCCAGCTCACTCAGGACTATGCCGACCACCATGGCAATCGCCACCAGCAGCGGCTGTGTGAGAACAATCTGCGCGACGATGAAAAACCGCTGCAGTCGCGAGCGGCTCGTGGTCCCACCGCCCGCGTCCTTGAGCGCGCTGGACACGTCCAGGCGCGTCGCGTGCAGCGCCGGCGACAACCCGAAGATGATGCCGGTACCTAGCGCGACGAACGCCGTGAACCCCACAGTGCCGAGGTCCGGCCCGATGCCGCCGTCCAGGTACAGCCACGCGATCAGCCTGGTGATCCACCAGTACAGCGTGAGGCCAAGCGCCCCGCCGGCGAGCGCGATCAGAGAGGTCTCGGTGACGAGCTGTCGGATGACGCGAAGCCGTGACGCGCCGAGCGAGAGGCGAATGGCGATCTCCCGCCGCCGCGCCACCGCGGCGCCAACCAGGAGCGCGCTCACGTTCGTGCATGCAACCAGCAGGATCAGCAGCGCGCCCGTACCCATGAGCGCTATGATGGCGAGCCTCTCGCTGTCGCTCCCGACGTCGGTCAAGCCGCGGAGCGGCACGACGTCGCTCGAAATGACCGCGGGCTCACCGGGCTCCACCTTTCCCGGCACCCAAGCGGTGGCGACGACCTTGACCACGGCGTTCCCCTGTTCGAGGGTGGCATTCGGCGCCAGGCGCGCGAATACATCGAGGAACGTCGAGTCGGGGCTGACGAGCGCGTGCGGCGTGCTCTGCAGGATCGCCGCCCGTGCCGGCATCGGGAGAAACAAAAGCGGCATGCCGGAGTCGAACGCGGCGCCCTGAAACGCAGGCGGCGCTACGCCGACGATGCGCACGGGAACGTCGTTCACTCGCACGACACGGCCGATGATGGCCGTGTCACCTCCGATCTGCTCCCACAGGGAATGCGCGATGACGACGACCAGCTCGGCGCCGGGCGCGTCGTCCGTCTGACCCGCTGGTAAACCCGGGCCGAGCGGGGTCCTGATCCCGAGCGTCGCGAAAAAGTTCGGGGAGACGAAGTGGCCGGTCATCGCTTTCGGGTCACTCCCGTCGCCCAGGTCGAGCATCACCTCCTCGCTCGAGTAGGAAGCGACTGCCGCGAACGTCTCACGCCGGGTGGCGAGGTCGTTGACCTCCGGCATCGAGAGGTGGCGACCCTCCAACTTCCCCTCGCTGCGCGTCAGCGACGTACCGCGGATGCGAACGAGCGCGTCGTCCGCTGGCACGCCGGGGGCCGGACGCATCGTCAGGACCTGCACGAGGGAGAACAGCGCCGAGTTCACGCCGATACCGAGCGCCAGGACGAGGATGAGCGTGATGGCCGTGAGCGGCGTGCGCGAGAAGTGCCGCATGGCAAATCTCACGTCGCTCACGAGCATCTCGATCCAGCGCCCGCCACGGACATCCCGGCCTTCCTCCTGAAGAACCGCGACGTTCCCGAACTCGCGCCGCGCAGCGTCACGCGCCTCGGCCTCGTTCAACCCTCGGCGCATGAGACGCTCGGTGGCCTGCTCGAGGTGAAGCGCCATCTCGTCGCGCATCTCGCGGTCGACGGTGCCGCGCCGGACGATGGCGCGGACGCGCGCGCGGAGCGCCGACATCATCTGCATGAGGCTCATCACGTGACGCGGAGAATGGCGGACAGGGCGCCGGAGAACCGCTCCCAGCTCTCGCGCTGATCGTTGAGGTGCCGGGTGCCCGCCGCGGTCAGCGTGTACACCTTTGCGCGGCGCCCCTTCTCGGTCTCGGCCCACGACGCCTTGATCAGGCCGCGACTCTCGAGGCGGTAGAGTGCCGGATAGAGCGACCCGGCGTTCACGTTGAGCACGTCGCGCGAAGTGGCCTGAATGCGCAAGCTCAGGTCGTAGCCGTTGGTCGGCTCGGCGCGCAGGAGCTGGAGGACAATGAGATCCAGCGTGCCCTGGAGGAGAGGTGCGGCTTTGGGTGCCATGCCTGGTATACTAGAGCGTCTAGTGGAGCAGTACGATGACGCCTTTCCACTAGACAGTCAAGTGGACACGGCAACGGCAGCAACAACGGCACGACCGAGCGCGCCTGCCCGCTCGTCAGCCGGTCACGCCAGCACGTAGTCCCGGCCACGAATCGCAACCAGCAGCGTCGGCACGACGAACAGCGTGATCGGCGTCGACAGCGCCAGGCCACCGATCACTGCCAGCGCCAGCGGCCGCTGCAGCTCGCTGCCCGCGCCGAGACCTAGCGCGAGCGGCAGCAGGCCGAACAGGGTGCATAGCGTCGTCATCAGGATCGGACGCAGACGGATGCGGGCGGCGTCGCGGATCGCCGCCTCGAGCACGAGACCGTCCGTGCGCATCCGATGCCGGGTGAAGTCCAGCAGGATGATGCCGTTCTTCACGATCAGGCCCACGAGCAGAATCAGACCCATGAACGACGACACGTTGAGCGGCGTCCCCGTGAGCAGGAGCAACGCCAGCGCGCCGGCGAATGACAGCGGCGCCGCGAGCAGAATGACCAGTGGCTCGACGAACGACCGAAACTGCAGCACCATCACGCCGATGACGCTCGCCGCCGCCAGGGCAAGCACCAGCAGCAGCCCGCGAAATGCCTGGCGCTGGCTCGCGTACTGACCGCCGAGCTCGACGCGAATGCCCGCCGGCGGCGAGTTCGCCGCCAGCACGCGGCGGACGTCATCCATCACCGCGCCTAACGAGCGGCCGCTCAGGTCCGCCGTCATCACAATGAGCTGCTGCTGGTTCTCGCGCAGTAGCTCGCCCCGCGTCTCGCCCGGCGTGAACGTGGCCAGCGATGCCAGCGGAACCGTTCCCTGCGTCGCTGCCGAGTAGATCGGGAGGGACCCAAGAAGGCGCGGATTGAATCGCACGGAGTCGGGCGCGCGTACCCGCACGCCCACCGACCGATCGTCGAGGCGCACCTCGCCCGCGCTCACGCCGAGCAGCGCGGCGCTGACGGTCGCGCTCACGTCGTCGGCGGTGAGCCCCACGCGGTTCGCCTCCGCGCCCGCCACCGCCATCGCCATCTCCGCACTCGGCTCGCTGACCCCGTTGTAGAGGTCCTCGAGCCCCTCGACAGGCTCGAGCTTCTCGCCAAGGTGCTCGCCGTACGCCTCGAGCTGCGCGAGGTCCTGACCGAACAGCCGGATCTCGACCGGGCTCGCATTGCCGGCGAGATCGTTGATGACGTCCGACAGAATCTGCACGAACTCGATGCGCATCCGCGGGACTGCCCGCTCGATCTGCACGCGCACGTCGTCGATCACCTCGAACGTGGACCGATCGCGCCGCGACTCGGGGCGAAGTCGCGCGACGATGTCGCCCCTGTTCTGCTCGGTCGCGAACAGGCCGAGCTCCGCGCCAGTTCGTCGCGATGTTCCGACGATCTCCGGCGTCTTCGCGAGAATGCGCTCCACGATGTGCAGCTCGCGGTCGGTCTCGGCCAGCGCCGTTCCGCCGGGCGTCGTGTAGTCGAGCACGAAGGCCCCTTCGTCCATCTCGGGCAGGAATCCGGTCTCGACGAACCGATACGTCAGCACGCCTGCGCCGGCGAGCAGCAGCGCGACGACCGTCATCGGTCGCGCGTGGTGCAGCACGGACGTGAGCGCGCGCTCGTAGCGATCGGAGACGCGGTCGATCGCGGCTCCCACTCGCGCCAACGCCCCTCGACCGGGACGATTGCGATGCCTCGGGCTGACGCCCTCGGAATGACTCGAGGTCCCGGCAGGGGGATCGGCCACTTCTGCATCCGCTGCCGTGATGTACTGCTCGCTCAGCAGCGGGATGATCGACAGCGCCAGGACCAGCGATACGAGCACCGAGATCGTCAGCGTGATGGAGAGCGCCTGGAAGAACTGACCCTCGACCCCCGTGAGCAGACCGAGCGGAAGGAACACCACGACCGTCGTGATCGTGGACGTCGTCACCGGCCAGATGATCTCCTGGACCGCTTCGCGGATCGCCGCATCGCGATCGGGCGTCAGATGCAGGTGCCGGACGATGTTTTCCGTGATCACCACTGCGTCATCGATCACGAGGCCGATCGCGATCGCCATCGCCCCAAGCGTCATGAGGTTGAACGTCTGCCCCATGAGCGACATCACGAACACCGTGATCGCCATCGTCAGCGGAATCGACGACGCGCTGATCGCGGTGATCCGCGCGTGGCGCAGGAACAACAGCAGGACGAGCACCGCGAGCACGGCACCGATCAGCATCGCGTCGCGCACCGATTTGACGGCGTCGCGAACGAGCGCGGCCTGGTCGTACACCGGCTTGAGCCTCGCGCCCGGCGGCAGCGTCGCGCGCAGCGACCGCGCTATGCTCGCGACGCTGTCCGCGATCGCGACGGTGTTGCCGCCCGGCTGCCTCGTAATGTTGAGGAGCGCGGCCGGCTTGCCGTCGCCCGCGATGATCCGGACGTGGTCCTCCGTGCCGGACGAGACCGTGGCGATGTCGCGCACACGCACACCGTGGCCGACGACCACGTTCGCGATGTCCTCGATCGAGTGCGCCTCGCCGGCCGAGACGATCAGGTACTGCCTGTAGTTCTCCGGCATGCGCCCCACCGCAGCCACGGTGGTCGCCTGCCGGATCGCGGTGGCCACATCGTCGAACGTCATCCCCTGCCCCGCGAGGCGCGCCGGGTCGGCAACGACCTCGATCTCACGCACGTCGCTTCCCTGCACGTCCACGCGCCCGACACCTGGGACACGCGAGATGATCGGCTTGATCTGGTAGCGCGCGATGTCGTACAACGTCGCCGCATCGCCGCCCTCGAGGTTGTACGAGACGATCGGGAAGAGCGAGGGCGTCATGCGCTCGATCTCGATGTCGAGACCCTGTGGAAGATCGCTCGCGACCTGGTTGACGCGGGCCTGCACCTGCTGCAGCGCGACGACCATGTCGGTGCCTGGCGCGAGCGTCACGGTGGTCTCGCTTCCGCCGCGGATCGACCGCGACTGCACGCGCGTGACGCCCGGCACGATGCTGACGGCTTCCTCGACCGGCCGCGTTATGCTGAACAGCACGGGTCGCGCCCCGAGCGCCGTGCCCTGCACCAGGATGGTGATGCGCGAGAATGCGAGCTCGGGGTAGATCGCGGACGGCAATCGCGTCCCGGCCCATACGCCGGCGGCGCTCAGCAGCGCGACGGCCAGATAGACGAACCGCCGCTGCTCGGCCAACAGGTCGAACCAACCGCGACGAGGTGAGATCACGGCTTCGTCGCGCTATCGGACGCGGGCCGCGCCGGGGCAGCCGTCGTCACCTTCACGCTGTCGTCAACGCCATAGGCGCCGTAGGTCACGACGCGCTGCCCCGCCTCGAGTCCGGTGAGGATCTCCGCCGTCGAGTCGCTGCGTGCGCCGACGGTGACGGGCTGCGCGTGCGCGATGCTCGCCGAATCCACGACGAACACCTTGAATCCTTCCCCATCGGGCACGAGTGCCTCGAGCGGAACCGCGAGCGCCCTCGCATGCGTGCCGACGACGATACGCGCGAACAGCGTCTCGCCGATGCGCAACGGACGCGTCGTGCTCGGTGCTCGCACGCGCACGGGAACGCCGCGGGTCGTGGAATCGACGCCCGCGGCGACAGACGTCACGGTCCCGGTGCCTAACGGCTCTCCGCCGGCCTTCTGACCCGCGGACAGGGAGACGCTGGCGTTCGGTCGGACGCGCCCGGCTTCCGCCGGTGTGACGCTCAGGACGATGTCGAGCGCGGACGGATCCGCGACCTCGACGAGCGGCTGGTTCACATCGACGGATGCCCCCAGCACGGCCGCGAGACGCGTGACGACGCCGGCGATCGGCGAGTGCAGCACGGCAAGCTGCGACGCGCGCCGCGCCGCGATGGCTTCCGAGCGTGCCCTCCCCAGATCGGCG